>Ga0247844_1001612_pt1 | contig 40594 bp, 38 predicted proteins | sample LaCtaG_FD_192421 | JGI IMG/M metagenome (GOLD analysis project Ga0247844, IMG submission 192421) | Freshwater microbial communities from meromictic Lake La Cruz, Castile-La Mancha, Spain - LaCruzMarch201714.5m_1 | ecosystem: Environmental > Aquatic > Freshwater > Lake | place: Spain: Castile-La... | reverse complement strand
CTGCATCCCCTGCCCCTCTGTCAAGTGATCGCGTGGTTGGTGATCGCGTGTCAGGTGATCGCGTGTCAGGTGATCGCGTGTCAGGTGATCGCGTGTTAGGTGATCGCGTGTCAGGTGATCGCGCGGCACAAGAAAAACCGGCCCCGTGTCGCGGAGCCATGAGTCGCTCGTGGGAATGTCGATGCATTCCACGTTGGCAACGCCATGCAGCCGGGCCTGTGCCGCGGCCAGTGCCGCGGCCGTCGCGATCACCTTCACGGGCTCACAGGCGGCGAGCAGGCGGACGAACCCCGCGAAGAATTCCGGAATCGGCGAGAACTCGCCGAGGAAGGTTTCCCGCCGGTGCGGCCAGGCGATCCACGTGGCCGCATGCGGCTCCCACTCCGCCGGCAGCCGGTAGCCGTCCGATGTCTCCACGGCTATTTCCCCCAACGCTCGGCCAGGGGTCCGTAGGCGTCGATGCGACGGTCGCGAAAGAAGGGCCAACGGGTTCGCGACCATTCGATGCGGGCCAGATCGCACTCCACCAGAATCGTCTCGGGGGTCTTGTGGCCCCCCTTCACGAGGCACGTGCCATTGGGCGCGTAGACGACGCTCGCGCCCCAGAACCGTAGCTCTTCTTCGCGTCCGGTCCGGTTCACCGCCACCACGAACACACCATTGGCGATCGCATGGCTCCGGAGCATCGTATCCCACGCTTCATACTGCTCGCGGTGCAGCTCTTCTTCGCCGTCGAGCCAGCCGATCGCCGTGGGATAGAAGAGCACCTCCGCCCCCGCCATCGCGGTCAGTCGCGCGGCCTCCGGATACCACTGGTCCCAGCAGATGCAGACGCCGATGCGGCCGAACCTCGTCTCCCACGCGCGGAACCCAAGGTCGCCCGGAGCAAAATAAAATTTTTCGTAGAAGAGCGGGTCATCCGGGATGTGCATTTTGCGGTATTTCCCGAGATACGACCCGTCGGCATCGATGATGGCGGCGGTGTTGTGGTAGAGGCCTGGGGCGCGGCGTTCGAAGAGGGAGGCGATGAGGACGATGCCGAGCTCCTTGGCGAGGGCCTGGAGGGCCTCGGTGCCGGGTCCGGGGAGTGTCTCGGCGAGGTCGAAATACTTGTGGTCCTCGACCTGGCAGAAGTAGACCGAGCGGAAGAGCTCCTGGAGGCAGACGATGTTCGCGCCGCGGGAGGCCGCCTCGCGGAGGCCCCGCTCTGCCGCGGCATCATTCGCCGAAATGTCCGCCGTGCAGGCATGCTGCACGACGCCGATTTTTACTGTGGATTGCGCCATGGGCGGGATCGTGCCATAATTTTCGCCGATGAAAACCACACTTTTTTCGTTTGTTCTGGGTTTGACATTTGGGCTGATCTCCACGACCAACGCAGTCGCCATGGACGACATCCGCATTATTGTAAAGACCAGCAAGGGAGACATCGAGGGCACATTGTTTGCTTCGAAGGCTCCCATCACCGTTGCCAACTACCTGAACCTCGCCAAGCGGGGATACTACGACGGCATCACGTTCCACCGGGTGATCCCGAATTTCATGGTCCAGGGCGGGGACCCGACCGGGACGGGATCCGGGGGGCCGGGCTATGAGTTTGAGGACGAGGTCAAGACCGGGCTCAAGCACGACAAGCCGGGGATCTTTTCGATGGCCAACCGCGGGCCGGCGACGAACGGCAGCCAATTTTTCATCACCCACCTTCCGACCCCTCACCTCGATGGCAAGCACACGGTCTTCGGCGAGGTGACGAAAGGGCAGGACGTCGTGAACCAGATCGCCCAGGGCGACAAGATTCTCGGCATCGAGGTCATTGATTCGACCGACGCGCTGTTTGAGGCCCAGAAGGCAAAGATCGAGGCCTGGAACAAGGTTCTGAAATAGGCCGCCTCTCGGGGGGGCTTGACCTCCGGCGATTTCGAGACAACTTAAGGGATGGGCACAACCGTTCTGTTGGTCGGTGGCAATTCGGGCATCGGGCTGGAGTCGGCGCGTTTGCTGAAGGAGCGCGGGGCGGACGTTATTGCGGCAGCGCGTACGGCCGGCCCGCTTGCTGAGCTGGGGATCCCTGTCCAGGAATTCGATGCGGCCCGTCCCGTGGCGCTGGAGCTGCCCGCCGTCCTGGATGGCCTCGTGTATTTTCCGGGCAGCATCACGCTGAAGCCGTTTCACCGGCTGACGACGGAGGACTTTTTGAGGGACTACCAAGTGAACCTGCTCGGGGCGGTCGCCGCGCTGCAGGCCGCCCTGCCCGCGCTGAAGGCGTCGCCGTCGGCGTCCGTCATCCTTTTTTCGACCGTTGCGGTGGCGCAAGGGATGCCGTTCCATGCCTCGATCGCTGCGGCCAAGGGAGCGGTCGAGGGGCTCGCGGTTTCACTTGCTGCCGAGCTGGCACCGAAGGTCCGGGTGAACGTGATCGCCCCCTCGCTGACCGCCACGCCGCTCGCGGCGCCGCTGATCAACTCCGAAGCCAAGGTGGAAGCGGCTGCGAAGCGCCATCCGATGCAGCAGATCGGCTCAGCGGAAGACGTCGCCGGGCTGGTGGCATTTCTTCTTTCGCCGGCGTCAAAGTTTTTCACCGGCCAGGTGCTGCGACCCGACGGCGGGCTTTCCTCGGTCCGGACGTTTTGACCGGCCGCCGCGCCCTGCCCCCTCAGATGGACGAGGCCGAGTCTCAGGCTGCGGCCGGGAGAGTCTTCGGGCTGAGCGGCGGTCTTTCTAACGAGAGGGCCTCGCGCCCCTTATTTGCCGGGCTTTGAGAGATTCTCCGGAGGGATCCGGACCGGGCGCTTTGTCGCGTCGGATTCGAAGCAGGCGTCGAGGACGCGCTGGACTTCAGCTCCGCGGGCAAAGTCGGCCTCGCCGGGCTTTCCTTCCCGGATGGCAGCGATGAACCGCTGGTAGTTGGTCGGGACCGGTTTTCCTGGCACGTCCCTCCACTCGCCCTTTTCGAGGCCGGGTCCGCTGCAGATCCGGTAGGAGGTGGTGGAGACTTCGGAATCGATCGAGATCGTACCCTTGGTGCCGGCGATCTTGAGGGCGAGGCGGTTGGCGTGCCCGGCAACCCAGCGGCTGGTGTGGATTGTTCCGAGCGCTCCGTTGGCGAACTCCACGTTGAGGACCGCCGAGTCGTTGGCGTCCAGCTTGTATTTGCCGATGCGGTTACCCGGAGCTTTGGGGAACGCCCGCAGGCGGCAGAAGACCTCCTTGAGCGGGCCGCAGGGGAACGTGGCGAAGTCCACGATGTGGACGCCGACATCCCCGAGGACGCCCTTGCTGCCGTGCGCGGAGGAGAGGCGCCAGAGCCATGCCGGGTTTGTGCGCCAGTCCCCCCAGACGGTTGAGGACAGCCAGGCCTGCAGGTAGCTGGCCTCCACGTGGCGCACCTCGCCAATGTCCCCGCGCCCGATCACCGCGGCCGCCGCCTGGATGCACGGCCAGTCCCGGTAAGAAAAGTTGACCATGTTCACGACCCCGGCCTTCTTTGCCGCGAGCGTCATCTTGCGGGCATCCGCGTAGCTGAGGGCCAGAGGTTTTTCGCAGAGGACGTGCTTGCCGGCGCGGAGGCAGGCCAGCGAGACCGGGGCGTGGAAGGCGTCCGGCGTGACGATGCTGACGGCGTCGAAGCCGCCCGCCGCCAGCAGGTCGCCCACGTCGCCAAAGGCCGATCCGATCCCGTGCTTCTCCGCGAAGGCTTCCGCGCGCTGCCGGTCCACATCGCAGGCCGCAACGATCCGGCACCCGCGGATCTTTTTGAAATTCTCCGCATGCCAGTTCGCCATCCCGCCGGTGCCGATCAGCGCCAGGCGCACGGGGGAAGATGGGTTCTTTTTCGTTTTCATCGTGATGGTGTCAGCGGAATCCGATTGTGGAGCGGAGGGTGGCTTCGGGATCTTCCGGGAGCGGCTCCAGGGCGGGGGAGTTCGGGCAGGAGTCCGGGATGCAAACCGTCGGGGCGGCCCAGCGCACGGCATTGGCGATCACGCGCTGCACATCGGGCTGGTGGTAGGTCGGATACGTCTCGTGTCCGGGGCGGAAATAGAACACTTTTCCGTTTCCTCTTTGCCAGGTGGCCCCGCTGCGGAAGACTTCCCCGCCGGTAAACCAGGAGATAAAGATCAGCTCGTCCGGCGTCGGGATCCCGAACGGTTCCCCATACATCTCCTCTGCGGGAATTTCAAAAAACTCGCCGATGCCGGCGGTGATCGGGTGGTGCGGCGCGATGTTCCAGATCCGCTCCTTGTCGGTGGCCTCCCGCCATTTCAGCGAGCAGGTGGTTCCCATGAGGGCCTTGAAGACCTTTGCGTAGTGGCCGGAGTGCAGGACGATGAGCCCCATGCCTTCGAGCACACGCCGGCGGACCTCGGCCACCGCGGCGTCCGAAACCTCCCCGTGGGCCATGTGGCCCCACCAGACGAGCACGTCGGTGCGGTCAAGAACCTTGCCGCCCAACCCGTGGTCCGGCTGGTCCAGCCACGCGGTGCCGACCTCGAGGCCGGGGTGCTTGCGCAAGGAGGCCGCGATCGCCTCGTGCATGCCGTCCGGGTAGATGGCGGCGACCTTCGGGTTGGATTTTTCGTGGCGGTATTCGCCCCAGACGAGGACGTTGATGGATGGGCTCATGGTCGGTAGATGTTGGATGGGCCGGTTGCGCCGGCAGGTTTGAAACATGGGGAATCCCGGAGCCTTCCGCAACACTCCCGGATTGCCAGCGGGCGACATTTATAGCACTTTTCCGACAATGGCGTTTTCCACCTTGATCGCAGCTTACGAATCCGAGCTCACCCGTCTCCTGTCGCGGTTTCCGTCGGCGCCGCCGCGGATTGTTGTGCCGGAGCCCTGGGCACTGCACCGGCGGAGCCCGGGGTCGCATTTTCACGCCTTTCCCGAGCTCTTTATCCAGACCGGGGGTGCGACGGATTTTGTGTGTCCCGGCGGGGCGTTCCGGCTGATGCAGGGGGAGGTTTGCGTGATGCCTGCGGGGGTTGCCCATGGCGAGACGCCGGTGGATCTGCGCACGCCCTACGGCGTGCTGATCCTGATGCAGGACAGCGACAAGGTCACTCTGCTGCGCGGCCGGGCGGGGCCGGGGCGGGCGATCCAGAGCCGGGAGGTGGTGCAGGCCCCCCTGCCGACCCGCGCCTTCCAATCCCTCGAGACGGCCTGCGAGTGTCCGGGTGTTGAGCGCCGCGTGCGCGGTCCCTTTGTGGCAGGCTGCGTGCAGGCCTTCCTCGCCTCGATCGTCAGCGCCCTTCGCCGCCCGGGGAATCTGCTCCCCACCAAAGGATCCCCGCTCATTGCGGAAGCCGAGAAGCTGGCCCGGGTGGACATCTCGCAGCCCGAGCTGAGCGTGGCATCGATTGCCGCCCGCCTCGGGTGCTCCGCCGACCACCTGACGCGCCTCTTTCGTGAAGGGCTGGGCATGGGGCTCGCCGCATGGATCATCCGGGAGCGGGTGGAGCTGGCCTGCGAGATCCTTGCGCGCCCCGGCCACAATATTTCCGAGGTCGCGTGGAGCTGCGGCTTCACCGCGCCGTCCTACTTCATCCGGGTCTTTCGCAGGCACAAGGGGATGACCCCGCTGGCCTGGAGGCAGCGGCACCAGCCGCCCGGTGCCCTCCACAGCCTCCCGCGCCGATGAGCGCGGGCGCCCCGGCGGTCAGACCGCCTTCGCAAACTGCGTGTTGACGAAGTCCCAGTTGATCAGGTTCCAAAAGTTGACGACGTAGTCCCCGCGGCGGTTTTGGTATTTGAGGTAGTAGGCGTGCTCCCAGACATCGAGGCCGATGAGGGGCACCTGGGCGGTGAGGACGGGCGGATTCTGGTTTGGGGTGGATGTGATGGCGAGGGAGCCATCCTTGTTTTTCACCAGCCAGGCCCATCCGCTGCCGAAGCGCTTCATGGCCGCCTCGTTGAATTGCTTTTGAAACTCTTCAAACGAGCCAAAGGATTTTTGGATGGCTTCGGCGACAGGCCCTTTGGGGGCCCCGCCGGCGTTGGGCGCGAGAAGGAGCCAGAAGAACGAGTGGTTGATGTGTCCTCCCACGTTGTTCAGGAGGCCGGCGCGGGCATCCTCCGGAGCCTGATCGAGGCGGAGGATGACCTCCTCGGGGGTGAGCTTGGAGAGCTCGGGCAGCTTCGCGAGGAGGCGGTTGGCATTGTCCACATAGGCCTTGTGGTGCTTGTCGTGGTGGATCTCCATCGTGAGGGCATCGATGCTGGGCTCCATGGCATTGGCGGGGTAGGGGAGCGGCGGGAGTTGGAACGGCCCGTCGGGAGCGGGCGGGCTTGGAGGAATGGCCGGGCTTTGAGCCCGGAGAACGAGTGAGGGGCCAAAGAGCGCGGCGGCGAGGGCTCCGAGGCCCAGGCCGAGGCTCTCACGACGGGAGTAGTGTTCGAACGGGATGGATGGTTTCATGGTCCGCGCACACTAGCCCTGTCTTGCGAATTGCGCAACGGGCTTGAGGAACCTGCTTCCTTGCTGCATCGTGAGGCGAAGCCATGAGAAAAAAACGGGTCCTTATCCTCTCCGCCTCGGTCGGTTCCGGGCATGTCAAAGCGGCCGACGCCCTTGCCCGGGTCATGCGCGAGCGCCCGGATGTGGAGGAGGTTCTCTCCGACGATTCGCTGGATCACACGAACCTGCTCCACAAGCAGCTCTACTCCACGCTCTACGCGAAGCTCTCCACGATGCTTCCGGAGTTCCTGGGCTGGTGGTATGAGTCGAGTGACGACCCCTGGGTCTCCGACAAGGGGCGCCTCGCGCTCGACATCCCACAGGCCCTTCCCCTGATGAACCTGGTTAAGGACTTCCGGCCCGACGTGATCCTGTGCACGCACTTCATGCCGGCCGGCGTGCTTTCGTGGCTCATCGGCAATGGCAAGCTGGACGCCCGGCTTGGCATCGTTGTCACGGATTTCCACTTTCACGCCTTCTGGATCACCCGCGCCTTCGACTGGTATTTTGTCGCGCAGGAGGAGGACAAGATCCACATGGAGGCGCTTGGCCTTCCGGGCGACTACATCAAGGTCACCGGGATCCCGGTCGAGCCGGAGTTTGAGAAGCCGGTGGATGCGGGGGCGGTGCTCCGGCGCCACGGGCTGCGCCCGGGACGTCCCACGCTTTTGATCGCAGGCGGCACGCTTGGCCTGAGCCCCGCCACGGCGGTGGTCCGCCACCTCCTGCAGCTCGAGAGCGACTTCCAGGCGATTGTGGTCTGCGGAAAAAATGATGAGCTGAAAACCGAGGTGGAGCAGCTCGTCCGCGAGCGGGCGGGCGATTTTTGCGTGCTGGGGTATACCACGGAGATGCCGGACCTGATGGGGGCCTCGACGATTTTGTTGAGCAAGCCGGGGGGGATGACGACGGCCGAGGCGCTTGCGCGGGGGCTTCCGATGGTCATCCTGGATCCGATTGGCGGCCAGGAGGAGCGGAATTCCGACGTGCTGCTGGAGGCGGGGGCGGCGGTCAAGTGCACCGAGGTGACGGTCGTGGCCCACAAGCTTCGGAAGCTGCTGGAAAACCCGGAGCGCCTGCGCCAGATGTCGGAAAACGCGCGTTCGCTCGGATGTCCCTCGGCGGCCCGGGACATTGCGCGGATCGTGCTGGAGTCCCCGCCGCGCCGGCCGGCGATCATTTCGAAACTTCGCGAGAAGGCGCTGAGGAAGCGCATTGCGGCAGCCGGGTGATGGGATCCATGGGAGAGCACTTTCTGATTGGCGTGGCCAGCTCGGGCTACCAGTGCGAGGGCGGCTACAACGGCCCCGGGCAGCCGCGCAACAACTGGGCGGCGCATGAGGGGCTGGGGAAAGTTGCCCGCACCGGACAGGCCACGGATTTCTGGAACCGGTATGCGGAGGACTTCGGGCTCTGCCGCGAGATCGGGCTCAACGCGTTCCGCCTCAGCATCGAGTGGCCACGGGTCCAGCCGGGCCGGGCCGGGGACAGGGATCCGGCCTTCGACACTGGGGCGCTGGACGGCTACGCCGACCGGATTGCCGCGTGCCGGTCGGCCGGTCTGGAGCCGGTCGTCACGCTCCAGCACTTCACGCATCCGGAGTGGGTCGGGGTCGATGCCTGGCTGCACGACGCGACCCCGGAGCTCTTTGCGCGGTTTGTTTCCGAGGCGGTGCGGCACGTCAACCGGCGCCTGACCGGGCAGCATTCCCAGCCCCCCATCGCATGGTATGTCACGCTCAACGAGCCGAACATGCTGGTGCTGAACACCTACATGAACCGCCATTTTCCCGGGGGACCCGAGGCGGGGATTTCCGTCGGGGTCCGGGCCTACAACCGGCTGCTGGCCGCGCACGTCCTCGCCTACAATGCGATTCACGACATCTACGAGGAGAGCTGCTGGGCGCCCCCTCGCGTCACGATGAACACGTTTTGCAGCGACGTTTACTGGTCGGAGCACATGCTGCTCGACCTGCTCTGCCTGAGGGAAAACGGGATCTCCCCGGACCGGCTGCCCGGCTATTTTGCAGGCCGGGCGGCGCGCATGCGGGAGGCGCTGTCCCGATCATCCCTTGCGCTGCGCGAGGATGTCCTCGCCGTGGCCGGACGCGCCATCCACTGGATGGCGAACTACTTTGCGAGCCGCGCGGCGACGGCCGAGGCCTTCCGGTATTTCCTTGATGTGGCGGCAGCGGCCAAGCGCGACCGCACGCTCGATTTCCTTGGCCTGGACTACTACGATCCCTTTTTGAGCCACATCTTCCGACTGCCCTCCTTCTCCGACCTGGAGTTCCCGAGCGGCAGCCTGCACGGCCACCTCATGGATGGGCTCTCGAGCAAGTGGTGGGACTGGCACATCCTGCCCGGCGGCCTCACGGCGTTTTGCCGCCTCTACTCCTCGGCGTTCCCCGGCAAGGGGATCCTGATTGCGGAGAACGGCATGGCCCTGCGCTGCACGGCGGAGAACAAGGCCTGCAGTTTGCGGCGGGACCGGATCACCCGGAGCGAGTTCCTGGCCGCCCACCTTGCGGAGGTGCAGCGCATGCGAGAGGCCTCCCTGCCGATCCTCGGCTACCTGCACTGGTCGATCACCGACAACTACGAGTGGGGCTCATTTACCCCGCGCTTCGGCCTTTTCCGCATCGACTACGCCAACGGGCTCCGGCGGATCGCCACCGACCACCTCGGCGACACCCCATCCCGAACCTACGCGCGGCTCATCCGCGAACTGGGGTTGAGGAATTGAGTCGGGGGAATTCCCGCGTAAAAAAACCTCTCTATCCCTCCGGGGAGGGGTGCGCGGCGAGGACGCGCTCGATCGTGCTGGTGGTCGAACGCCCTTCGACCATTTCGGCGAGGACGACGCGCCCGCCACAGGCCTCAACCACGTCGCGTCCGCTCACGTAGTGCGCCCAGTCTTTCCCCTTGACCAGCACCTGAGGAAGGATTTTTTCGATGAGCGCCCGGGGTTCGTCCTCGTCGAAGATGACGGCGAAATCGACCGCGCGGAGCGAGGCGACGACGAACGCGCGGTCCTCCTGGCCATTGACCGGGCGCGACGGGCCCTTGAACCTCCGGACCGATGCGTCGCTGTTGATTCCGACGCAGAGGGCATTCCCCTGAGCCCGCGCGAAGTCCAGGTAGTGGGCGTGGCCGCGGTGGAGGATGTCGAAGCAGCCGTTGGTGAAGACCAGCTCGCCGCCGGCCGCCACGATGCGGTCCCGCTCGGCGCGGGCCTCGGAGGCTGTGAGGATGCGCGGGGTCATGCGGCGGCGGCCTCCAGGCTTTCGAGGTTGGCGCGCACCTGGAGGATCTCCGGGGCATCCGGCTTCTTGAATGCGAGGTAGGTATTGATGGCGGCGTGGTAATACGAGCGGGCCTTCTCAATGTTCGACGACGAGTGGTAGACGACGGCGAGGTTGGCGAGCGATTGCGCGACGTCCGGATGCATCGCGCCGTAGAGCTGCTCGCGAATTCCCAGCGCCCGCATGTGCATGTGCTCCGCCTGGACCCATTCCCCGAAGTCCGCATAGGCCGTTCCCAGGTTGTTGCAGACGACCGCGACGTCCGGGTGGATTTCACCCCGGGTCTGCACGGCCGTCTCGAGGGCGGACTTGTAGTGGGCCTCGCAGGCGGAAAAGTTTCCTGCGCGTTTTTCGAGTCCGGCGAGGTTGCTGGCGAGGAGGATATCCTGCGAGTGGTCGTGGCAGTCGCCGTAGAGTTGGAGGGCGCGGGCGTAGTGCCTGGCGGCGGCCTCCCCATCGCCAAGGTGGTCTTGGAGGAGAGCGATCTTTGCGGCGATGCGGGCGGCAGAAGGGATTTTACCCATTTTGAGGCTGAGCGAGAGGGCCTCCTCAAAATTGAGCAGGGCCTCTTGCATCGACCCGGCGGACTGGCAGACATCGCCCGCAATTTCGAGGGCATCGCATCGGCGGGGGCTGGTCTCTTGGAAGATCCTTTCGGCGGTCTGCCGGAAGTGCTTGGCGGCTTCGGAATGGTGCTCATGGGAGGTCTGGCTCCGCTCGGCTTCCAAGTCGCGGCAGAGGGCGTCCCAGAGGTTGGCTGTGGTCTGCATAAAAGTCCGATTGTAAGGACCGCGCGCACGGCGACGAGCCAAAAAAGTCTTCAGGGTTGCATCAGGAGGCGCAGGGCCGCGGTGCGTGAGGAGGGGATCCTCCCGCAATAGGTCTCGAGAGCGGGGAGGGGGTCCGGGCTTTCGACGCCGATGACGCGGGCCAGCTCGCGCTCAAAATGCTCGAGGGCGCGGAGGCTGGCCGGGGAGGTCCGGAGGAAGCGGACCGCCCGCTCGAGGAGGTGATAGACCGGCTCGACCGGCTCGCCCGGCTGGGTGATCAGGTCCACCAGCTCCGCAAAATACGCGGCAAGGAAGACATTCGGGAACGGGCTCCCGGGAAAGCCGGAGACGAGGCGAACCTCGCGGAGGGAGTGCAGGGAGGATTTGCGGGAAATGGCGTAGGAGATCTCCGCCACGAAAAACAAGTCCAGTTTTCCGGAGTGTGGGCTGTCCGGGCGCCGGGCTCCGCGGGCGACGGTGGAAATTTTGCCATGGTCGCGGGTGAGCCAGGTGACGATCCAGCTGGTCTCGCTCCAGGCCAGCCGGCGAATGAGGATGGCGGGCGATTCCTGCACGCGCGCGCCCGGGTCAGGACCCGAGCCGGGCGGAGGCATCCGCCCCCACCCAGGTCCAGAGGCTGGCGATGCTGGCCGCAACGCGCTCTTTCGCATCGGCCAGCTCCCCATCGGAAAACGCCTTTCCGGCCGGAGGCTTGCAGAGGGCGAACAGGTAATACTTGATTTTTGGCTCGGTGCCGGAGGGGCGCACGGCGATGCGGCGCCCATCGGCAAGGGTGATGATGAGCATGGCCTCTGCGGGGATCCTGTCCCCCTCGACATCATAAACGGCATCTGTGGCGAAGTTGATCATTGAGACGACGTTGGAGCCATCGACAACGGCCGGAGGGTTTGCCGAGTAGGATGCAACGAGAGCAGCAATCTGCGCGGCACCTGCCGCCCCGTCCATCGTGAGGGATTCGCCGCGCTCCAGGTAAACCCCGAACTCGGCAAAGATCCGGTCCAGAAGCATGGGGAGCGTCAGGCTGAGGGACTTTGCATAGGCCGCCACCTCGGCGACGAGGACCGCCGCGCTGTTGCCATCCTTATCGCGCACGAAGTCCGAGGCGCTGTATCCGTAGCTTTCCTCCCCCCCAAACACGTAGTAGGTGGAGTGGGCGAGGCGGAGGTTGCGGGTCACGTCCTCGGAGAGGCTGGTATAGTTCTCCCGGAGGGCCTCCGGAATCGCCAGCTCATACTTGCCCAGCTTCTCGCCGATGTATTTGAAGCCGGTGAGCGTCTCGACGCAGCGGATCCCGAACTTCTCTGCGATCGCCCTCTGGAGGTCGCTGGTGACAAACGTCTTGATGATGACGGCGTTTTTCCGGTTTTCCTCGTTGAGGATTCCAAACTCGAAGTGGCGGCTGGCGCGATACCAGGCAAGGATCGAGCCGGTCTGGTTGCCGGTGAGGAGCTGCATGTGCCCCTCGGCATCGCGCGCGGCCACGCCCAGGCGGTCGTCGTCCGGGTCCGTCGCAATCACGAGGTCGGCCCCGGTGGCATCAGCCTGTGCGATCGCCATGCTCAGGGCCTCGGCGTTTTCCGGGTTCGGCGACTTGACGGTTGGGAAGCGGCCGTCGGGCACCTCCTGCTCGGCGACGCCATCGCATTGGAAACCGAGGCGCTTGAGCATGGGTTTGATGATCACGCCACCGACGCCGTGCAGCGGGGTGTAGACGATTTTGAGCGAGCTTTCGCGGCGGATGACGTCGGCGTCGAGAGGGAGGGTTGCGAGGCGGTTCATGTAGGCCACATCGATGTCGGCCCCCATGGGGATGACGCGGCCCGGGTTGGTTGAGGGGGTGTAGGCTTCGGAGCGGACGGCGTTGACCTTGTTGATGATTGCGCTCGCGTGAGGTTCGACGACCTGGCCCCCGTCGTCAAAGTAGACCTTATATCCGTTGTATTGCGGAGGGTTGTGGCTGGCGGTCAGGTTGATTCCGGCCTGGGCTCCGACCGCGCGGACGGCAAACGAGAGCTCCGGGGTGGAGCGGGGCCCTTCGAAAAGGTAGGCGTCGCAGCCATGCTCGGTGATCACCTTGGCGGCAAGTTCGGCGAAATCGCGGGAGAAGAACCGGGTGTCGTGGCAGATGCAGATGGAAGGCTTCCCCGCGCGGCCCGCGCGGCTGAAGTGCTCGAGAACATACTGCACGAGGCCCTGGGTGGCCCGGCTGATGTTGTAGGTATTCATCGCGTTCGTGCCCACGCAGGGGAACTCCGGACGGTCCAGCGCCTGCGGGGTGCCGGCCTCTGCCTTCGTGAGGACGTCCCCGATGGTTTTTCCCCGGAGTCCGCCGGTTCCGAAGGCCAGGGTGCGGAAGAACCGGTTGTCGAGCTCTTTCCAGTTTTTGGCCTCCACCAGCTCGCTGATGGCCGCCTCGTAAACTGGCGAGGTGCTTCCGGAGAGAAGGGCCAGAATGTTGTCTTGGGAGGAGGGGAGGAGTTCGCCGTCTTTCGCGGCCTGTCGGATGGAATCGATGAGAGCGCTCATGGGACGGGCAGCCTATCAAGTCCCCGCCCTCCTGCCAACACAAGTCCACCGCGAAATAATTCTGACATTTCCGCTATGTTCGCCAGAGTCTCTGTGCTTCAAATATCCCCTTCCCATGATCGAACGATACAGTCTTCCGAAAATGCGGTCCATCTGGACCGAGCAGCGCAAGCTCGAGATCTGGCTCGAGATCGAAACCCTGGCCTGCGAGGCGATGGCCGGGCTGGGGACGATCCCCGCCGCCGACGCCCGCGAGATCCGTGAAAAGGGGGCCTTCGATATCGCGGCTGTCCGGGAGATCGAGAGGCGGACGAACCACGATGTGATCGCCTTCCTTGAGGACGTGGCTTCGCGCGTGGGGCCGGCCGCGCGCTGGATCCACCAGGGGCTCACGTCATCCGATCTCCTCGACACGACGATTGCCGTCCAGATGCTGGAGTCCACGAACATCCTGGAGGAGGACCTTCTTGCCCTGCGGGAGGCGGTCGCCGCGCGGGCCATCGAGCACAAGTTCACGCCGATGATCGGGCGCAGCCACGGGATTCATGCCGAGCCGATCACCTTCGGGCTCAAGCTCGCGCTGATGTATGATGAGTTCACCCGCTCGCTCGAGCGGCTCCGCCAGATGCGCGAGCGGATCCGGGTTGGAAAAATCAGCGGGGCGGTCGGCACGCACGCCCACCTCGACCCCGCGGTCGAAAAGTCCGTCTGCGAAAAGTTGGGCCTGAAGGCGGCGGCGCTCTCCACGCAGATCCTGCAGCGGGACCGCCATGCGGAATTTCTGACCACTTTGGCGCTGATCGCCTCGAGCATCGACCGCTGGGCCACCGAGTTCCGGCACCTCCAGCGCACCGAAGTCCTGGAGGTGGAGGAGTATTTCAGCGCCGGGCAGAAGGGGAGCTCGGCGATGCCGCACAAGCGCAACCCGATCACCGGGGAGCGGCTGAGCGGACTCGCCAGGGTGATCCGGGGGAATGCGCTAGCCGCCTTGGAGAATGTTGCCCTCTGGCACGAGCGCGACATCAGCCACAGCTCGGTGGAGCGGATCATCCTTCCCGACAGCTGCACGCTGGTGGACTACATGCTCGTCACCCTCACAAAGCTCGTCGCCAACCTGCTGGTCTATCCCGAAAACATGAAGCGCAACATGGAGATTACGGGAGGTCTCTACGCCAGCCAATCCGCCCTGCTGATGCTGACGGAGAGGGGCATGGAGCGCAAAGACGCCTACGAGGCGGTCCAGCGCGCGGCCATGAAGACCTGGAAAGAAGGCGGGGGCCTGGCCAAGAACCTTGCCGGGGAGCCCACCGTTGCCCGGCACCTTTCGGCGGCAGACATCGAGCACGCCTGCGCCCCCGAGCGTCACTTCCGTTTCGTCGAAGATAAGTTCCGGGCCGTGGGAATCCTTGCGGGGTAAAATACAAAGCGATTTTTAGACAGGATTGACAAAATTTGCGGGACGAACAGGAAGGGACTGACGCGCTCGCGTTGCCGGATGCTTTGATGCAGGGCTTAACCTGAAAACGGTTTTTGGACAGGATGGACAAGATGACCTTCCCGGCTACGCGTTCGACTTTCTCTTGTCTGTTCGAAGCGCTGGAGCGCGGGCGTTCTGAGAAAGGCCGTTGCAGAAATGGCTTGAAAACCTTTTTGTCCACAGCGCGTCCGCTGTCAGCCAATCCTGTAAATCTTGTTAATCCTGTCGAAGTTCTTCAATCGCCGGATGCAGGTTAAACATCCCTGAATTCGTTCCTGATCTTCCTGAAATCCTGTCAAAAAGGTTTCCGATTGCCATTTCACCGGCCAGACCGGTCCGGGCTTGACGGGCGCTCCGGCCTCCGTTTTCCCGCGTCCGATCGGGTGCCGCCCCTCTGGAGGTCCACGCAGATTTCCCCGCCCGCCACGCGCTGGCGGATGATCCGGAACTCCCTTGGCGGATTGAGGAACTCCCCGGGAAGTCCGGTCAGTGATGGCGCGCCATGGCCGCCGAAGAGGACGGGGGCGATTGTGAGCCGGATCCCATCCACCAGATCCCGCGCGGCCAGGGACCGGAGCAGCGCCCCGCCGCCCTCGCAGACCAGGCGCCTCACGCCGAAGTCCTCCCGCAAAATCTGAAGAGCGGCCCCGATGTCCACGGCAGCTCCGGGAAAGATGTAGAGCTCCGCCCGCCTTGCGACGGCGGCCCGCAGGTGCCCGGGCATCCGCGCGCTTGTGAAGACCACCAGCGGGGACTCGCGATAGGCGAACACCTTCCAGCTGAGGTCCAGCCTGCCCGCATGGGAAACCATCACCCGCAGGGGGACCGCCGGCCGTCCCTCCGCCATGCGCTTGGCCCGGAGGTCCGGCGCCGACAGCCCCATGCTCATGGTGTCCTTCGAAACGGTGCCCCGGCCGGCGAGGACGGCATCGCATCCGGCCCTGGTTTCCTGGAGCCTCCGCTTGTCCGCAGCGCAGGTGAACTGTGCGGGGGTAAACGCCCGCGTGCTGATCTTTCCATCAGCCGTCACCGCGAAATGGGCCAGGACAAACGGTCGCTTCATCGCGGGGCCTCAGGGCATGTCCGGCTGCTTGTCGGGAAGGGGGTCGTCCTCCTCGGAGATGGCATCGGCCACCTCGGGGGCGTAGGATTTGAGCGCCTTGTGCGCGATGTGCGTGATCCAGATCGAGAGGAGGACGGTGATCGCGAGTTCGAGCGAGTAGGCCAGCCACGCCCAGGGGCCCTGGTGCAGTCCGCCCTTGGCGGCGCGACCCACGACGGCGCCTCCGTAGGCGTAGGCGGCGCTGAGGGGCAGAAATCCGATCCAGGAGGCCAGCAGGTAGCGCCCCAGCCCGATGCGTGAGAGGCCGAACGCGCAGCTGACCAGGCTGTGGGGGAGGATGGGCGACAGGCGGGTCAGGAGGACGAGCTTGAACCCGTCGCTGCGCGTGGCGTGGTCGAGCGCGCGGAACTTCCTGCTTGCCGCAAATTTGCGCTCCATCCACCCGCGCAGGAGGTAGCGAGTGGAGACGAAGTTGGCCAGGGCCCCTGCCACCGAAGCGAGGGAGACGAGCAGGGTGCCCGCCCAAAATCCGTAAACCGCACCCGCGCCGAAACTGAGCACCGAGCCAGGCAGAAATAAAACGCACGAAAGAGCGTATAGCGCAATGAACCAGACCCACCCGATCCATCCGCTCTGCTCGATCCAGAGCAGGCCCTGGTCCATCCAGGTGGTCCACGCCTCAAGCATGGGCCGCGCCTTTTCGTGGTTCCCCCTGCCAGGAATCCTCGATCGTCCTCAGGCGGGCCTGCTTCGAGCCGAGGCGCGGCACGCAGGCGATGAGGGCTTTTGTGTAGGGGTGCTGCGGGCTTTTGAGCAGGCTTTCGGTGTCCCCATACTCGACGATATCGCCGCGATACATGACCGCCACCCGCTCGCAGAGGCCGCGGATGATCCCGAAGTTGTGGGTGATGAGGATGAGCCCCATGCCGAACTCGGCCCGCAGCCGGCGGAGCTCGGCGAGGATCTGGGCCTGGATCGTGACGTCGAGGGCGGTGGTGGGCTCATCGGCGATGAGGAGGCGGGGGCGGCAGCTCAGCGCCATGGCGATCATGGCGCGCTGCTGCATTCCGCCGCTGAGCTGGTGCGGGTAGTCGCGCATCCGCTTCTCCGGATCGACGATGCCGACGGCCGCCAGCCATTTGACGACCTCGGCGTCGACATCGTGCACGTCCGGACGGTGCAGGTGGATGCCCTCTGCGATCTGGCTGCGGATCGTGTAGACCGGGTTGAGCGAGGTGGCGGGCTCCTGAAAGATGTAGGCGATCCCTCCGCCGCGGACCGCCCGGAGCTCCCTCGGCGACATCTTGAGGGTGTCCTTCCCGCGGTAGAGGATTCTGCCGCCGGCGTATTCGGCCGGCGGGGTGGGCAGGAGGCGGGTGAGGGCGAGCGCGGTCACGCTCTTCCCGCTTCCGCTTTCGCCGACGATGGCGAGCGAATCGCCGTCCCGCATCGAGAGGGAGATCCCCTTGACCGCATCCACGGTTCCGGTTTCGGTCCGGAAGCGGACAGAGAGCTGATGGAGTTCGAGCAGGTTCATCGTCGGGTGGCCGCCGCGCGGCGGAGGGCGTCGCCCGCCAGGTAGAAGGCCAGCGAGGCGGAGAAGATCGCCAGCCCGGGAAATACAATCAGCCACCACGCATCCAAAAAATACGTTTTTCCGTCGGCGATGATGTTCCCCCAGGTGGCCTGAGGGGGTGGGACCCCGAAGCTCAAAAAGCTGAGCCCCGACTCGATGAGGATCGCGTCCGGAATGCTTACCACCGCGGTCACGAAGATCGGCGCCAGCGCGTTGGGAAGGATGTGGCGGAAAATGATTTTGCGGCCGCTCTGGCCCATGGCGCGGGCGGCCCGCACGTATTCGCTTTCGCGCAGGGTCAGGAACTCGGCCCGGACGAGGCGCGCGGTGCCCGTCCAGCCGACCAGGCCGATCACGAAAATGATAATCCAGATATTCGGCCCGAGGATCGCGATCGCGCTGAGGATCAGGAAGAACGACGGGAAGCAGAGCAGGGCGTCGACCACGCGCATCACCACGTTGTCCGTCCAGCCGCCGAAATACCCTGAGACCGCCCCCACGACGACCCCGATCCCCAGCGACACCGCCATGGCGACAAATCCGACGGTGAGCGAGATGGTCGAGCCGGCCACCATCCGCGAGAGAACATCCCTCCCGAGATTATCGGTGCCCAGCCAGTTTTGCAGATTGGGAGCGAGCAGCTTCCTTTCGAGGTTCGTGGCGTTCGGGTCCTGCGGCATCGGCCACCCCATGAGCGCGCAGAGGCCCGCCGAGGCCGCCACGAGAAAGAAGGCGATGATGACGGCCGTTGCGAAAGTGGCCAGCCGGTCGCCGAAGAACCGTCGGGCCACCCGGCGCAGCGGGCTGTCGGGGCGGACGGTCAGCCCGGGGCCGGAGGAGATGGTGGCGGATGCGCTGGACATGAAAGGCATAAAACATGCCGCGCGATCCCGATCTTGTCACGCAGGAGTTGAAGCCTGGCGGGGCCCTTCAGCCCGGGGAATTAGAGCAGTTTAAACAAATGCTCTATTGGGCGGGGGGCGGTCGACGCAGGCGGAGGCGAGGGCGGCGATGCCTTCGCCCCGGCCGAGGAATCCGAGAGATTCGTTCGTCGTCGCCTTGATCCCCACAAAGGGGGCCTGGAGGCCGAGGGCCTCCGCGACGCAGGATTTCATGGCGGCGAGGTGGGGGGAGATTTTTGGCTCCTCGGCGATGAGCGAGGCATCGACGTTTTGGATGGTGATCGAGAGGGCGTCGAGGCGGGCGCGCACCCGGCGGAGGATCTCGAGGCTGCTGATGCCGCGCAGGGAGGGGTCGGTATTCGGGAACATGTGGCCGATGTCCGGTTCGCCCGCCGCACCAAGGAGGGCGTCGGCAATCGCGTGGCAGAGGACGTCGGCATCCGAGTGCCCCTCCAACCCGAGCGGATGGTCGAAGCGCACGCCGCCCAGGATCAGCGGCCGTCCGGCCACGAGGCGGTGGACATCGTATCCGGTGCCCGTGGCGATCATGCGGACACGTCGAACTTCCCGCTCGAGGCCACGATCGAAAATTTGTCGGGCTGGGAGGGGTGGGGGGTGAGGACGACCGTTCCCCCGGCGGATTCGACCAGGGGGATCCCGGCGGCGACGTCCCAGAGGCTGATCGAGCCCTCGATGTAGGCGTCGAGGCGGCCGCAGGCCACGTAGGCGATGTCGAGAGAGGCGCTGCCCATCATGCGGCACTTCTTGGCGTTGCGGACCATTTTTTCAAAGAGCGGAAGGCTTCCGTTGATCGCGTCGAGGGATTTCGAGACGCCGATCGAGACGATGGATTCGGCGAGGCAGGTCCGGGAGCTGACCGCCATCGGGTGGCCGTTGAGCGTGGGGGGCTGGCCGTCGGCGACCGACCACATCTCGTCGCGCATCGGGTCGTAGATGACGCCGACAATGATCTTGCCCGCCTGGCGAAGGGCGATGCTGATGGCGAAGTGGGGGACCGAGTAAAAGAAGTTCACCGTTCCGTCAATTGGGTCGATGACCCATTGGAACTCGCTGTCCTGATCGCCGGTGACGCCCTCCTCGCCGTAGATGGCGTGGTGGGGGAAGCGCGCGAGGATCAGGCTCTCGATGAGCGCCTGGCTGCGCTTGTCGAGCTCCAGCTTGATGTCGTGCGAAAGGTTTTCATCGACCGTGAGGGGACGCCCGAAGTGCGAGCGGAGCAATCCGCCGGCCGCGCGGGCGGCCTCCTCCGCCGACTCCAGAAACTTGCTCGTTGGGAAATCCATCGCGGGCAGGTTGAAGGAGAACGGTGGATTTTGACAGGACGAAGCGCGGGGAGAGGGCAAAAAAAAGCGGGGTCCGGAAGCCCGGACCCCGCTTGTGGGATGGATGGACGATCAGAGGGCCAGCCGGACCGAGTGGGTCTGGTTGGTCGAGCCGTCCTTTTTCTTGTCGCCCTTGTCTCCGCAGCCGCCGCCGGGGCAGGAGCCCGCGAGCGCGGAGGAGACGGTGAAGGCGACAACCAATGCTGCTGATAGTGCGAGTTTTTTCATAGCGCCACGAACTTCGCGCAGGCTGGGCGGTTGTCAAACGGATTCTTTTGTGAGCGGAAAAACCAGGTTTTCGACCGGGGGAGAATCCTTCATGGTGAGGCATCGGTCGCGCATGACGGTGGCGGGGGATTTCGTCCGCTCGAAGAGGCCGGCGGCGGAGTCAAACGCGTTGGCGGCATCCGCCCATTGGCCCTGGCGGTAGAGATGGAGGGCGGCGACGTAGCGGAGGATCTTCTCGTCGTGGGCCGCGCGAGCCTCCTCGCCGCAGCCCAGGAGCTCGAAGAGATCGACCGGGGTCTGGCGTCCGGGCACGAGCACGCGGTCGATGGGAAGAAAAACGAGATCCGGCTGGGTGAGGAGGGCGGCGCTGCGGGTTTCGCCCGAGGCGAGGATGGCGGCCTTGTAGTGGGAGGCGCTGGCCTCGACGCGCTGGGCGAGGTTCACGGTATCGCCCATCATCGTGTAGTTGAACCGGAGGGCTGATCCGATATTTCCCACGATTGCCAGGCCGGTGTGGAGGCCGACGCGGGTGCGCATGTGGCCGGCCGGCTCGGGCCAGTGGGGGTCGTTGCTCCAGCGGTCGCGGAGGCGCGCCTGGGCGAGCTGGAGGGCGAGGGCGGCCCGGCAGGCCGCAGCCGCGTGGTCGGAGCAGGCCAGCGGGGCGCCGAACATGGCGATGATGGCGTCGCCGACATATTTGTCCAGCGTCCCGAGCTCTCCGGTGAGCGCCGCCGTGCACTCTCCGAAGTATTGGCACATGAGCTCGACGAGGTCGGATGCCGAGAGGGACTCGGCCAGCGACGAGAACGCGACGACATCGCTGAAGAAGGCGGTGATGACGACCTCGTCGCCGCCCGTGCGCGGAGGGGTTTTGTTCTCAACCATCTCGTTGACGACGGCGGCGGAGACGTAGGTTCCGAAGAGGTCCTTGATGCGCTGGCGCTGCTCTTCCTCGACCCCGAGCTGGCGGATCACCGCAAGAAAAATGCACGAGAGCGCCGCCCCCGTGGGAGCGATGATGGGCAGCAGGATCCCCGCGCGCGCGAAAAGAACAAAGGCGGCGGCGATGTAGCCGAGCACAGCAACAGCAGCCAGGATTTTTCCGGGCCCGGAGAGCCGGGTGCGAAGGACGCTGAGCCAGGCGGTGCCGAGGCCCAGGAGGCAGATGATGAGCGAATTCGCCCAGATCGGGAGGCGGGCGATGTATTGTCCGGAGAGGATCGTTTTGAGCAGGTTGCCGTGCACGGAGACGCGGGGCACGGGTTTCGTGCCGCTTCTAGGGGCCAGAGAGTTGTCCCCGAGCAGGGGGTCGGTTGGTCCGATCAGGACGACGGCATCCTTGAGGTGGCTGAAAAATGTGGCGGCAGCCTGTTTTTCTTCCTCGGTCCCCTCCCGGGCCAAGCGGTCGAACTCGAGGACCCAGGCAACATTGAGGTCGGGGTTTTCGTCATTGGCCCATGGGGAGAACCAGTTTGGCTCGATGAGCTGGCCGAGATGGAGGGGGATTTGGTGGATCACCTTCGCGTCCGGGCTCCGAATGAGGAGCCGGTCCGGCTGGATCTCAACAGCCGAGGCGTCGAGCCCGTGCCACAGGAGTGCCAGCTCGACGGCCATCGTGTAGTAGGTTCGGAACTCGGTCTTCGCAAAAGCAGGGATGGCGCGGAGGTCGGAAAGGGCCGTGTTGATCAGCCCGACGTGGCCCCATGTCGGGCCGACAACCGGGAAGTCCGGAAGCTCGGGGAGATCCGTGGTTTCAGGACTGGTCCGCCGGTCGAAAAGAAACGGGAACCCGTTCTCCTGACGGCCGAGGACTCCCGACTGGGTTCCGTAGGATGCGGCAAGCACGATGTCGGGGTGCTTCTGGACGCTGCGCCCCAGGGCGAGGCTTCCCTCCTCGGCTTCGGCGCGCCCGAGGGATGGCAGGCCCGTGTTGCCAAAAACAAAATCCACCCCGGCGGCGCGGATCCGGCCGCGCTCGAAGAGTGCGTTCAAGGCCTGCGCAAAGACCGCCCGGCTCCAGGGGAAGTTGCCAATCTCGGCAAGCGACTGCGAATCGACTTGGACGTAGAAGAGCGGGATGGGGGAGGGGATGTTGCCGCGGGCGTCGAGGCGCGCATCAATGGTCTTCTCTTCCAGAACCCCGAGGGCACCGTCCAATCCAATGAACGTATCGTGCCCGCCCCACGAAACCACGCGCACCTGAGAGAGAAGGATCCACGCCGAGCAGACCAGCACGCAGGCAGCCCAGAGCATCCAGTTCGTTTTGATCATGGGAGCCTCGCGTAATACCAAAAATCTTCGGGTCCCCGCCATCAATGCGCCCCAGGACCCGGACTCAAAATTCGCCGACAGAACAAGCAGCTTTCCGATTGCCGGGGCCCAACTTCAATAACATTTTCAGAGCAAGCCCCAGTCCGGCTATTGATTCTGCGCTGCGTTTCTACTGAACGGGCAATGAACCTGCCCAACCCACCGTGTGGTCTGATAAGGGGCACTGTCCCGATTAGGGAGCCGGGTTGGAAGCACCATTATTTGGACTGGGTGTCGTCCCACTGCCTCCCCCGCCGCCGCTGCCGCCGCCAGTGCCGCCCGTGGGAGCAGTGCCAACCGAACCCGCACCCTGATCGCCGCCGAAGCCGCCGGCTGCATCGGTATTTGCGCCGTCCGCTTCAGCGGTCCCTTCCGGGGCACCTTGAAATGCTGCGCCAGGTCCTGGAACGGAGGCAGCGACTGCTTCGACAGCTTGCTGCGCTTCGTTTGCGAGAGCCGCCTGCTCAGCAGGAGGCATGGCGGCAGGGGTGGCAGCCGGCCCTCCTGCCTCCACGCCAGCAAACGTGGCACTTTCGCCGCCGTTGACCATGGCCGAATTCCCGTTTGCTGATGTCATTTGGACAGAGCCGCTTTGCACGGAGATGCTCGTGGGAGTGATGGAAAGAACCGTGCCGCGGATGCCTGCAACGCCGGACGGGGTGGTGATATCCATGGTCGAGCCTTTGGCAAGCTTAGCGACGACAGCAAGAGCCCGGCCTTCGGACAGTGAGACCTTGGTGTTGGAAACGGATGGTTCCTCTTTGATTTTGCTGTAATCAACTCCTTCTGGATCAAACGGGACTTGGCGGAAGCTGTCCACGCCAAACAGGGAGTTGGGAGACAGGGAGATTGTGGTGCCGTTGGAGAAGAGCAGGATCGCCGTGGAACCAGCCCCGGTTTTCACAGAGTGGTCCTGCGTGATGAAAGCACCCTCTTTGAGCGGCTCAGCTTTTTTTGTCGAGGTTTCGATGCAGGTGACGTCGCCCTTGACCTTGACGACCCGGATACTTCCTGGCATGGGTTCGGCGGCGATGACGGGGAGGCTACTCCCGAGAAAAACAGCCAACATGAGGGTTGCGGCGACGGAGAGAGTTTTCATCGGAACCAACCTTGTCCCATCTGCGGCATAAGGAAAGGAAAAAATCGTGAAAACTTCGCTGGCGGCGCGGATTTTCGGGGGCTGTCCTGCGTGGAAATGTTGGGGCTGAGGGAGGGGTCAGGCGGGATCAGGCAGCGTTCGGGAGCGGGTCGGGTCGTTGGGGGCGATGAGCATGTAGATGGAGGGGAGGATGAAGAGGGTGAAGACGGTTCCGATGGCCATGCCGAAGACGAGGACGAGGCCGATCGAGTTTCTGGCCTGGGCGCCGGGGCCGGAGACGAAGATGAGCATGACGTGGCCGAAGACGGTGGCGGCGGTGGTCATGAGGATTGGCCGGAGGCGGAGGCGTGCGGCCTCGCGGATGGCATCGAGTTTGGATCGGCCGGCCTCGCGCTGGGTATTGGCGAACTCGACCATGAGGATCCCGTGTTTGGCGATGAGACCGACGAGGGTGACGAGTCCGACTTGGGAGTAGATGTTGAGGGTGGTCGTCCAGCCTTGGGTGAGGGGGAAGTTCCAGCCGGGCGGGCCGGCGGCTTTGAGGAACGTGAAGATGAGGGCGCCGAACATCGCGAGGGGGACGGAGCCGAGGAGGATGATGAGCGGGTCGCGGAACGAGTTGAACTGGGCGGCGAGGACGAGGTAGATGAGGAGGACGGCCAGCGAGAAGGCGGGCAGGAACTTGCCGGCCTCATCGCGCAGCTGGCGGGACTGACCGGCGAACTGGATGCCGACGCCCTTGGGAAGGACCTCGAGGGCGGCCTTTTCGAGCTCTGCGAGACCGGCTGCGAGCGAGCGGGGGGCGATCCCCTGGATTTTGACCGCGTTGAGCTGGTTGAATCGGTTGAGGCTGCGGGGTTCGATGGACCGCGAGATGGTGGCGATGGCGCTGAGGGGCAGGAGGGTTTCGTTTGGGCCGCGGATTTGGATCTGCTCGAGCTGCTCGGAGGTGAGGCGCTGGGAGCGCGCGATCTGCGGGATGACCTTGTAGCTGCGGCCGTCGAAATTGAAGCGGTTCACGAAGTTGCCGCCGAGGATCGTGCCAAGGTCCTGTCCGATGCTCCGCATGTCGAGGCCGAGCATGGCGACCTTGTCGCGGTCGATCTCGATCTCCTCGCGCGCCTGGTCGATTTTGACATCGGTCTCGAGGAAGGCGAACTGCTGGGAGGCCATGGCCTTGGCGACAACCTGGTTGGCGAGCTCCAGCAATTTTTCGGGCTCCTGGGTTCCGAGGATCACAAACTCGACCGGGAACTGTCCGGCTGCGGGGAGGGGGTCGGGGAGGAAGGCGGGGTGCTGGACGCCGGTGATTTGGGAGAGGGCGCCGGCGACCTCGGGCTCGATTTCAAAGATCGAGCGTTTCCGCTGGGACCAGGGTTTGACGAGCATTCCGCCGAAGCCGAACGACGGCTGGGTGATCTGGAAGCTCTGCTCCATTTCGGGGATGGTCTTGAAGACGTCGAACGCCTTTTCCGAGAAGTAGGTGACCTGCTCGAGCGAGGCGTTGGGCGGGGGGGAGACGACCCCGAAGATGATCCCCTGGTCTTCCTTGGGAGCGAGCTCGGCGGGGGACATGAGGTAGAAGAGGACGGCGAAGAGGGTGAGCACGACCCAGAGGAAATAGACCTTTGGGCGGTTGGAGAGGGTCACGTCCACGAGCCGCCCGTAGAGGGATTTGAGGCGCTCGAAGTCGCGGGAGATCCTGCCGGCGAACCCTTTTTCGTCATCGCCCTTGCGCAGCAGGCGCGAAGAGAGCATCGGGGAGAGGGTGAGCGCCGTGATCCCCGAGATGAAGACCGCCCCCGCGAGGGTGAAGGCAAACTCGCGGAACAGCGCGCCCGTGAGGCCGCCTTGGAACCCGATCGGGACGTAAACCGCCGCGAGGGTGATCGTCATCGAGATGACAGGCCCGATGAGCTCCCGGGCGCCGAGGAGGGCGGCATCGAGCGGGGAGAGCCCGTCGCGAAGGTGGCGCTCGATATTTTCCACGACGACGATCGCGTCGTCCACGACGAGGCCGACCGAGAGCACGATGGCCAGGAGGGTGAGCAGGTTGATCGTAAACCCGAAGACCTGCATGAGGAAAAACGTGCCGACCAGCGAGATCGGGATGGTGAGCATCGGGATGATCGCGGCACGGAAAGAGCCGAGGAAGAGGTAGATGACGACGATGACGATGAGGATCGTCTCGAAGAGGGTTTTCTGGACCTCATGCACGGCCTCATTGATGTAGGTGGTGCTGTCGTAGGCGACGGCGGCTTCCAGTCCGCTCGGGAGCTGGGCCTTGACCTCGTCCATCGCCTCACGCACCCTGGCGATGACCTCGAGGCTGTTCGAGGTCGGCATCACCCAGACGCCCATGAAGACCGCATCCTGGCCGGTGAAGCGCACGGTGGCATCGTAGTTCTCCGCACCCAGCTCGACCTCGGCGAGGTCGCCGAGGCGGATGACCGAACCGTTGCGTTCGGCAACGGCCAGCTTCTGAAATTCCTCGACCGTCTTGAGATCGGTGTTGGCGGTCAGGTTGTATTGGTTGAGGGCGCCGCGGGTTTGTCCGATCGCGGAAAGGAAGTTGTTGGCTTCGAGGGCGGTGCGGATGTCGCTCGGCGAGAGCTTGAAGGCGGCGAGGCGGTCGGCATCGAGCCAGATCCGGAGCGCGTAGGTCCGGCTGCCGAGGATGTCGGCCCGCTGGACGCCGGGGATCGCCGAAAGGCGCGGCTGGACGACGCGCAGCAGGTAGTCGTTGACCTGGTTTGGATTGAGGATGCCGGACCGGAAGCTCAGATACATCGATGCGATCTGGGCATCCGCCGGCTCGATCTTGAGCACGGGGACTTCCGCCTCCGGCGGGAGGTCGCTGCGGACCTGATCGACCTTCGAGCTGATGTCGGCGAGCGCTTTGACGGGGTCGTAGTTTAGGCGCAGGATCACCTTGATGAGCGAGAGACCCTGGCTGCTTGTCGATTCGATGTAGTCGATCCCGTCGGCGGCCGCGACCGCCCGCTCGATCGGCGTCGAGATGAACCCGCGGACCAGGTCGGCATCCGCCCCGACATAGACGGTCGAGATCTCGATCGTGGCGCGCTCGAGGCGCGGATACTGGCGCACGCTCAGGGTGCTCACGGCCTGGAGCCCGGCGATGATGATGACGAGGGTCACCACGATCGCAAGGACCGGGCGCTTGATGAAAATGTCGGTGAAGGCCATGGCGCGCGGGACTGCGGGGGCTCAGGAGTTCTCGGGCTTCGGGTCGAGCGAGGCCGGCGGCTGCATGGCGTCGTTGAGCTCGACCTTGGCGTTGTTATTGAGCTTGAACGCCCCCGCGCTGACCACCCGCTCGCCGGCCGCCAGCCCCTTGAGGATCGCAACGAAATCGCCCTTCTGGCGGCCCAGCTTCACGAATTTCTGGTGGGCGACGAGCTGGCCCTCCACGTCCTCCACCACAAAGACCGAGGCGCCGTAGGCGTCGTTGATGATGGCCGAGAGCGGGACCGCCACGACATCCTCCTTGCGGGGCAGAATAATGCTCACCCGCACAAACTGGCCCGGGCGGAGCAGGTCCTCCGGGTTCTCAAGGATCCCCTGGACGCGAGCACTCCGCGTGTTCTCATCCAGGACGGGGTTGATCGCGGTGATCGTTCCCGACGCCGGCTTCAGGAGGCCGTCCGTCGTGACGCGGAGCGGGAATCCCGGCTGGATCTCGGAGAGGCGCGTCTGCGGGACGTCCAGCTCGACGTAGATTGGGTCGTTATTCTGGAGGGGGAGGATGGCGTCCCCGGCGGCCACGCGCTGCCCGGGGTTGACCTCCCGGATGCCGACGCGGGCATCAAACGGCGCGCGGATGAGCTTGCGATCGAGGACCGCCTTGAGGTTCGCCACGGTGGCTTTGGCCTCGTCGTAGGTCGCCGACGCGCTGTCGAACTCGGACTGGGCGATCGTCCGGCGCCCGAGGAGGCTCTGGTTGCGGTCGAGGTTCAGCTTGGCAAGGCGGAGGCGGGCCTCGGCGGACTCCAGCTCGGCGAGCTCGGGGGCGACATCGTATTCGACCAGCAGGTCGCCTTTTTTGACAAACGCTCCATTGGTGACCGGGATGTTTTTGATCACGCCGGGAAGCTCTGCGCGGATCGTGACGCCTTGGACCGCCCGCAGGGTCCCGGGGTAGTCGAGCGTCTCCTCCCAGAATTGCTTGTCCGCAACAACCGTCGCCACCGGCACGGGAGGCATGCCCGCCGCCTCAGCGGCCGAGGCAAACCCGATCAGGCTTCCAATCTGCACAACCTTCAGGCCAAGAATCGCTCCCAGAACGATCACCACCCCGGCAACCAGGGCCGCCCATCCACGCCAGCCAGACATCCGGAAAAAATTCATGGTTCAAAATATCAATAGGATAAGATATTAATCAACTAAATAAAAATTCCGACGCCTTCTGAGGGGTTTGGAGGCCGGTGTGGGGGTCATACGTCGGTGCGGAGGTCGAGGATTTTGCGGATGCAATCCTCGATGAGGTTGTTCGGGCAGCTGGCGCCGGCGGTGATGGCGATCGAGAGGGGCTGTTTGAGGGGGAGCCAGTCGCGGGAGATGATTTCCGAGTGGGAGGGGAGGTGGAAGTGGCGGATTTCGCTGGCGGAGAGGAGGCAGTCGGCATTGCGCACGAACCAGGTGGGGATCTTGTCCTGGCCGATCTCCACGAGGTGGGTGGTATTCGAGCTATTGTAGCCGCCGATGACGAGGAGGAGGTCGGGGGATTCGGCCAGGAGCTGGAAGAGCGCGTCCTGGCGGTCCTGCGTGGCGCCGCAGATCGTGTCGAAGTAGCGGAAGTTGGCGGTGCTGCCCTGGTCGCGGCGGGCGATTGCCTGGCGGAGGAGGTCCTGGATGGCCTCGGTTTCGGTGCGCAGCATGGTCGTCTGGTTGGCGACGCCCAGGCGCTGGAGGTGGGTGGCGGGGTCAAATCCGGGGCTTGTGGCGGCCGGGAAGGACGCGAGGAAGTCCGCCGGGTCACCGCCATTTTCAATAAATTGGCAGACGAGTTGGGTCTGCTCGAGGTTGGCCACGATGAGGTAGTGACCCTGTCCTTGGGGGCCAAGGGCGCGCGAGGCGGTGGCGAGGGTTTCCTCATGGGCGGCCTTGCCGTGGATGACCGAGGTGACCTGCTCCACGGCGTTTTGGCGGACGCGCTTCCAGACGCTCATCACGTCCCCGCATGTCGTATCGACGATCTGGCATCCGCGCTCCTTAACCGCATCGACCGTGGCGGCTTCGGCCCCGAAGGCCGGGACGATGACGACGGACTCCGGGGTGAGCGCATCGAGGTCGGCGGCGGCCGGTCTGGCGGGGAGGAACGCGATGCCAAGGGCCTGCATCTGGGCGTTGACATCCGGGTTGTGGATGATTTCCCCGAGGAGGAAGATCCTCCGGCCAGCGAAGACCTTGGCGGCGGCATAGGCGAGGTCGATGGCTCGCTCGACCCCGTAGCAGAAGCCGAACTGCTTGGCGAGGCGGATGGTTGTTTGCCCTGAGCGAAGGACCCCGCCCTGGGCGCGGATGGTCTCGACGAGCGGGCTGCGGTAATGGCTTTCCACCTGGGCCTGGACATGCGCCATGACATCCGGCGTGCGGAGGTTGGCGCGGGCGGGTTTCGGCGGGGCCGGATTCATGGCCACTGTGAAAACGGCAAATCCGGGGTCTTGTCAAATGCGGAGGAGGAAATATGCGTATTGCAGGCGGGGCCGGGATGGATAATCTGGCGGGATGTATCAGGAGCACGACTTTCACTACGCGATGGAGAACACGCGCGTGGTGGTGAAGCCGCAGAGCGGGATTGAGACGTTCGGGACGACGCGCTTTCACTTCTCGCTCGTGAGCGAGCTGTTGGATGAGGTGGGCGCGGTGAGGATCCGGCGCGGGCGCATCGAGGCCGAGCGCCCCCGGATCGTCTCGCCGCACGCCTTCAGCAAGCTGATGCTCGATGGGTTTGGCGACGAGGCGCGGGACTATGCGGACTGGATCGAGTCCAGCGGCGCGGCCCTCCGGATCCTTCGCTACGGGTTCCAGCTGCGGAAGACCGACCTCTCCGAGCAGGTCGTGCGGGAAACGATGGATGAGACGCTCGACCGCCTGCAGGACCAGATCGGGGGAGGGGACGACCCGCTCGCCGCACTGATCGCCGGCGTGGACGATGCCTGGGAGGTCTGCCTGCTGAAGTTTTCGATGGAGATGATCCAGCGGTCCGCCGAAGGGAATGTGGACGAGTGGAAGCGGCGGGGGCTGATATGATTTCGGCGTTTCCAATTTCCCCGGCCTTCGCGTAATCTCCCCGACGATGATCATCCGCACATTTGTCATATTGGCTTTGGTGGCTGCAATCCTCGGGGGGTCCGGGTATTTCGCCTACGAGTTTTTCATGAAGCCGCGCCATCTGGATCAGGAGGAGAAAAAGCTGGCCGATCTGCCTCCGCCGCCACCCCCGCCCGACCCGAGCCTTGCGGCCTTTGACGCCTTGGGGGCGGTCATCCAGGAGGACTCGCCGGAAGCGCAGGCCGCGCTTTCCGGCTTCCTGAGCAGCTACCCGGATTCCCCCAAAGCCGCCGAGGCTCGCGCAGCGCTGGGGCGCGCGAACGTCGCCATCCTCCTCTCGCCTGCGCCATCGCCGGAGAAGACGCCCTACGCGGTGGTGTCCGGGGACTCGCTGGTCCGGATCGCATCGAAGTTCAAATCCGGAGCCGAGCTGATTTATCGGGCAAACCATCTTGGCACGATCAACCTGAAGATCGGCCAGCAGCTGATGGTCCCGAAGCTGGACACATCGGTGGTCGTGGACCGGCAGGGCAAGACGGTGACGCTGCTCAACGGGGGGGTGTTTTTGAAGGAGTATCCGGTCCTCTCGATGAAGCTGCCGGGCTCGTTGGGGAAGGGGCCCGTCGAGACGAAGGTGGCCGACAAGGTGGCGATGAAAGGCAGCGTGCGCGCGGCTTTTGGCACCAAGGACTTCGAAGGCAGCGAGCGCTGGGTGCTGCTTGGCGCTTCGGGGGTGGTGCTTCGCGGGGCTCCCGTCAAGGAGCCGACTGCCCCGGCTGCCGCAGGGTCCGAGTCGGCACCGGCCGAGACGCCGGCCGCCCCGGCCGCCCCGGCCGCCGAGGTGCCGATGCCCCCGGGGATCATCCTCTCGCCCTCCGATGCCGGGGAGGTCTTTGTCCTGACGGCCCGCGGCACTCCGGTTACCATCAAATAGCCACATCCCTATGACGATTCAGCCACTCGAATTTGAAAAGCCGATCCTTGAGCTCGAGGCCAAGCTGGAGGAGCTGAAGGGCCAGCTGGCAGATCGCAACATCGACATGGAGCCGGAGGTGCGCCGGATGCAGGAGAAGATCGATGAGACGCGGGTCGAGATTTACGGGCGCCTCACGGCCTGGCAGCGGGTTCAAATCGCCCGTCACACGGCGCGCCCGTTTTTTCTGGATTATGTGGAGCGGGCGTTCAACGGGTTTGTTGAGCTGAAGGGGGACCGCCTGTTCGGAGACGATGCCTCGATGCCCGGCGGGCTGGCCCGGATCGACGGGACCCCCTGCGTGGTCATCGGCCAGCAGAAGGGCCGCGACGTGAAGGAAAATCTGCTGCGCAATTTTGGCAGCCCCCATCCCGAGGGCTATCGGAAGGCCCTGCGCCTGATGCGGCTTGCGGAGAAGTTTGGTTTCCCCGTGGTCTCGCTGATCGACACCCCGGGGGCGTATCCGGGGGTTGGGGCCGAAGAGCGGCACATTGCGGAGGCGATAGCGGTCAACATCCGGGAAATGATGGTGCTCCGCACGCCGGTGGTGGCGGTCGTGATTGGCGAGGGGGGGTCCGGGGGGGCGCTGGGCATCGGGGTTGCCGACCGCGTCCTGATGCTCGAAAACTCCTACTACTCGGTGATCAGCCCGGAAGGCTGCGCCGCCATTTTGTGGAAGCATCGCAAGCATGCACCGGAAGCGGCCGAGGCCCTCAAGCTGAACGCGCGGTCGCTGATGGAGATGAAGCTGGTGGACGGGGTCATTCCGGAGCCGCTGGGGGGGGCTCACCGGAACCCGGAGGCCGCTGCGGAGAACCTGCGGAGCGCCGTGACGGGAGCGCTTCGCGAGATCACGAAAACCCCGATCAATCAGCTCGTCCACCAACGCTACGAGAAGTTCCGCAAGATGGGGGTTTTCCAGGAAGAGTCCCTGTGAAGATCATTGATCGCACGGTCGGGTTCGGCGTCCTTCTCACCACATTCTTCGGCGTGGTGGTGCTCAGCCTTGTGCTGGTTCTGGGCAACATCTTCAAGGAGCTGCTCGACATCCTGATCAATAATCCGGATGTCCCGATCTCCACGGTGCTGGCGTTCATCGCCCTGGTGCTGCCGTTCTCGCTGACCTTTACGATTCCGTGGGGGTTCCTCACCGCGCTGCTGCTGGTGTTCGGGCGGATGTCCGCCGACAACGAGCTGATCGCGCTCAAGTCGAACGGGGTCAGTGTCCCGAGGACCTGCGTGCCGGTTTTTGTGCTGGCCGGCGCGCTGACGCTCACCTGTTTCTGGATCAACATCGAGGTGGCTCCGCGCGCCGAGCAGGCGATGACGCGGGCGGTGATGGACATCGCCACGAGCAACCCGGCGGCGCTTTTCCGTGCGGACGAGATCGTGAGCCAGTTCCCCGACCGGCGGGTTTATGTGGGCAGGAAGGAGGGGGACCGCCTGTTCAACGTCATCGTCTTCGAGCTCGACGAGGAGTTCGTTCCCAAGCAGATGATCCATGCCCGGGAGGGCGTGCTGAGCCCGGATCCGGCCAACTCGCGGCTGCTTCTCAAGCTCTTCAACGCGCGGTTCGAGCAGCGCGACGACAAGGACCCCCGCGATATCGATAAAATCCAGCAGGGCATCGTCATGGAGGAGGGGGTCTTCCCCATCTCGCTCGAAAAGTTTTTTGATGAATACCGGGGGACGCGGAGGATGAGTTCTTACACGCTGGGGGAGCTGATCGATTTTCTGGCCAAGGGGGCGGGGGCGCGGGAAACCGAGGCGCTTGTGGAGCTGAACAAGCGGTTTTCTGTCTCGCTGGCCTGCGCCGCGTTCGTCCTGATCGCGGTCCCGCTGGGGATCACGACGCACCGGAAGGAGACCTCCGTCGGGTTTGCGCTGAGCCTCGTGATCGCGTTCACCTACTTCTTTTTCATCATCATGGCCGACACGTTCCGGAACAATCCCGCCGCCTTCCCTGCCGTGCTGATCTGGATCCCCAACGGGCTTTTCTTCGGCTTGGGCTCCTACCTGTTCTACCGGCTCTCCAAGCGATGATGAAGGCGTTCTTTCGGGTCGGTGTGCGCGTCCTGTTTCTTGTGGTGGTGGCCGGCCTGCTGGCCGCCGGCGGGGCGCTGGCCTGGTTCGGTTCATGGAGAACGGAGCAGCTGTCGCGCCTCCATGGGGCCTCGAGCATCGCAAAGACGGCAGCCGGCACGGTGGAATACGTGCAGGACGGGGAGGGGCCTGCGCTTCTCATCTTTCACGGGGCGCCGGGAGGCTTTGACCAGGCGATGCTCTTCGGAAGCGAGGCGGCCGGGTTCCGCGTGATCGCACCATCACGTCCGGGCTACCTGCGGACGCCGTTGGCGACCGGGCTGACCCCGGAGAAGCAGGCTTCGGCGATGGCGGCGCTGCTGGACTCCCTCGGGGTTGAGAGCGTGGCAGTGATGGGCGTCTCGCTGGGGGCCCCGGCGGCGGTCGCCTTTGCCCAGCAGTATCCCCAGCGCACCTGGGCCATGGTCCTGGTTTCGCCGGTGACAAAAAAGCTCGTCTGGCAAAGCCCCGACGTGCCGCTTCCGCAGGCGGTCAACGAGCGCCTGAGCGGGGATGTGGGCTCCTGGATGGCGGAGGAGTTGGCCGAGAGGGACCCGGAGCGCCTTCTCTCCAGCACCTTCGACCTTGCTCAAACCGGCGATGACGTGGCCCGCGGGACCTGGGTCAGCCTTGTTGCGGGGAACCCGTCGCAGGTGGCGTGGTTCCGCGATCTGGTCAGCACGCTGGTGCCGATGAGCCCGCGCGAGACGGGGCTCCGGAACGACCTCCTCCAGCTCCGTGCGCTGCCCCCCATCGCCTATGAAAAGCTGGAAGTTCCCACGCTCCTGATCTGCGGGGCCGAGGACAAGTGGATCGATCCCGCCGACGTCTCCGCGGCGGCCGCCAAGCTGCCCAACGCAACCCTCCTCACCGTCCCGAACACCGGCCACATCGTCAACCTCGGACCCTCCAGCGGGGACCTCCCCGCCCGCATCAGAGAATTTCTCGGAAAGTTTCACGGCGGCCAGGGGGCTCCGTAGCGCCGGAGGGGGGGCGGGAGGATTGGGTTTGCGCGAGGGAGGGGGTGCAGGGTAAGGTTGATGTCCTATGGGAAGACAGTGGCTGCATGCGAAGCGGGAGGTGGCAAACCTCAAAAAAGGAATGGTGGTCGGCAAGCTCGTGAAAGAGATCATGGTGGCCGCCAAGCAGGGGGGGGCGGATGTGGATGGCAATGCGCGGCTTTTTGCGGCCGTGGAAAAGGCGAGGCGGGCCTCGGTGACCCGGGACGTGATCGAGCGGGCGATCAAGAAGGGAGCCGGGATCGGGGACGACAAGCTCGTGCTCGAGCACATCGTCTTCGAGGGGTATGCGCCGCACAAGGTCCCGGTGATCGTCGAGGTGCTGACCGACAACAACAACCGCACGGCACCCGAGATCCGCGTCCTTTTCAAGCGGGGTCAGCTCGGGACGGCCGGGAGCAACAAATTCCTGTTTGACCATGTGGGGATTGTGGAGGCGCACCACGCGGATCTTGGGGCGGATGTGGAGGCGGCGGCGATCGAGGCCGGGGCGGACGATTTTGTGGTGCTGACTTCTGCGGAGAATGACGACATTCCCGAGGGGGCTGCGGGGGTGCGGTTTTTGACTGAGCGCACGGCGACGGCGGCGGTGTCGAAGTGGCTGGCGGCCAACGGGTGGACGGTGGTGACGAGCGAGCTCGGGTATGTGGCCAAGCAATTCCCGGAGCTCGACGACGCGCAGCGGGCCGACGCCGGCGAATTTCTTCAGGAGCTGGAGGACCACGACGACGTGCACCGCGTCTGGGCGGCGATCCGGTAAGATGGAGGCGGCGGCCACGCGGATCCTCCGGCGGTTGCGGGAGGCCGGCCACGAGGCGTTTTTTGCGGGAGGCTGCGTGCGGGACCGCCTGCTCGGGCGGGAGGCGCATGACATCGACATCGCGACGGGCGCGCGCCCCGAGGACGTGCAGCGGATGTTTGCGAGGACGGTGGCGGTGGGGGCCCAGTTCGGTGTGGTGGTGGTGCTGGAGGACGGCTGGGAGTTCCAGGTGGCGACGTTCCGGGCGGACGGGGTTTATGTGGACGGGCGGCGCCCGGAGTCGGTGGTTTTTACAACCCCCGAGGGCGATGCGCGGCGGCGGGACTTCACGATCAACGGGCTTTTTTATGATCCGCTGGACCATCGGGTCCTGGACTTTGTCGGCGGCCAGGCGGACCTGAGGGCGGGGGTTGTTCGCTGCATCGGGGATGCGGACGCGCGTTTTTCGGAGGACAAGCTTCGGGTTTTGCGCGGGGTGCGTTTTGCTGCGACGCTGGGGTTTGAGGTCGAGTCGGGGACGTGGAGCGCGCTGTGCCGGGGGGTCGGCGGGATCGGGGCTGTGAGTGCGGAGAGGATCCGGGACGAGCTGGTCAAGATCTTCCGTCATCCCTCGAGGGTGAGGGGGTTCGACCTCTTGGACGCCAGCGGCCTGCTGGCGAAGCTGCTGCCCGAGGTGGAGGCGATGAAGGGGTGCGAGCAGCCTCCCGAGTTTCACCCGGAAGGCGATGTCTTTGTCCACACGCGCCTGATGCTTTCCCTCCTGCCTGAGGAAGTGAGCGTGCCGCTCGTCTTTTCGGTTTTGCTTCATGACATCGGGAAGCCGCCGGTCGGATTCCGGGATGAGGCCGGCCGGATCCGGTTTAACGGGCACGAGGGGGTGAGCGGGGAGATGACGGAGGCGATCTTCGAAAGGTTACGTTTTTCGAATGCGGAGACCGATGCCACGGTCGCCGCCGTGAGAAACCACATGGCCTTCAAGGACGTGAAGAACATGCGGGTGGCGACCCTGAAGCGGTTCCTGTCCCGCCCGACGATCGACGACGAGCTGGAGCTGCACCGGGTCGATTGCCTCGGCTCCCACGGGCTCCTGGACAACTACGAGTTCCTGCTGCAAAGGCGCGAGGAATTTTCGCGCGAGCCCTTGATTCCTCCGCCGCTGGTGACCGGGCGCGACCTGCTGGCGCTGGGCTGGTCCGCCGGGCCCCTCTTTAAAAAGGCGCTCGATGCCGTCCAGGTCCGCCAGCTCGAGGGGGCGCTGACATCGCGGGAGGAAGCGCTTGACTGGGTTGCCCGCAGCAGGGATATGCTGGAGGACCTCTAGAAAATGTCGAGCCGTCTTGTCCATGTCGCACGCAACGGGAAAATCATCGGCCAGTTTCCCCCCGAGCAGCTGGCCTCGCTCATGGACAGCGGACACTTTTTTGAAAGCGATTTCTGCCTGGCGGAGGGCGCGGGGGAGTGGTTGCCGCTGCCGGAGTTTTTAAAGTCGGTCGAGGCCCCGCGATACTCCCGGGCCAAGTCGAAGGACCCCGGGGAAGTGAGCGCCAAGTCACCTGTGGAGCCGGGCGTTCCCCGATCCAGCCGGCGCTCCCGCAAGGGCCGGACCCAGGCTCCGATGCTGGCCGGCTGGATCGCCTTTCTCCTTGCGGCCTCCGGGCTCGCCGGCGCCTCGTTCTGGATTGCGGGGCTCTACGGCGAGATCGCCGGCATGGAGCTGCGCGTCCAAGAGGCGGAGAAGAAGCTGGTGGAGAAGGAAAAAGAATTTCAGAAGATGCTCTTTGCCGCGCGGGAGATTGCCGAGCCGGGGATCGTGCGCGGCAGCATGATCCTTCGCAACCAGGCCGGCAAGCGGGTCGCGATGCCCGGCGTGCAGGTCTCCCTCCTCCGCAGAAAGGAGATCGAAAGCCATCTCGATGCCAGGCACTCCGAGGCCAAACTGCTCCCCGAAGGGACGAATGTGGACGGCATCACGTTTTTTCTGACCGGGATGCCGAAGCCTGTCGCGACGACGACCACCGACGCCAGCGGGCGTTACGAGTTCCCGGTCGGGGAGCCCGGCGAGTATGTCGTCTCCGCCGTCTCCACCGAATCGACCCCGAACGGGCCGACCAACCGCCTCTGGCTCGTGGGATTCAGCACCGAGGATCCGCTCAATACCGTCGTCGATTTGACCGAGAGCAACGGGGTCCAGCAGTTGATCCCGAGCCTCATGATCGTCGAGGGGCGCTGATTTCGCGGCTTGCCGGAAACGGAAACTTCGGCTCGAATCTTCGCGCTATGGATGAGGAGAGATGCACAACAGGCCAAAAGCTGCTCGGTGCCTGGGCGGTCCTGACACTGGCGGCGACATTTTTTTTGCTCTGCACGGGCGGGATCGTGACGTCGAAAGGCGTCGGGATGGCCGTGCCCGACTGGCCGACCACCTACGGCTACAACATGTTCCTCTTCCCCTTCTCGAAGTGGGTCGGAGGGATTTTTTGGGAGCACAGCCACCGGCTGGTGGCGTCGGGGGTGGGCCTGATGACGATGGTTTTGGCGGCGGGGATCCTCGCCGTTGATCGCCGGGGCTGGATGCGCTGGCTGGGGGCCGGCGCCTTCCTGCTGGTCTGCCTGCAGGGGCTGCTCGGCGGGCTGCGCGTGACCCTCTACAAGGACGAGATTGGGATTTTTCATGCGCTCCTGGCACAAGGATTTTTTTGTGTCCTGGGCGTGATTGCTGTGGGGCTGAGCGCGCGGTTCCGGAGCGGGAGATGGGATGTTTTCAACCCGGACCCCGCGCTGAGGAACCTGGTGGCCGGGGTGACGGTTCTGATATTTTTCCAGCTCGGGCTTGGGGCGGCGATGCGGCACGAGCATGCGGGGCTGGCGATCCCGGATTTTCCCCTGGTGTATGGCCAGTGGATTCCCGACACCTCGCCGGCGGCGCTGGCCAGGATCAACGCGGCGAGGGCTGCGGGCCATGAGATGCCGACAAACGCGCTCTTCATCTGGGTGCAGATGGTGCACCGTGGGATGGCGGCTCTGATCCTTGCGGGGGCGCTGGCGGTTGCCTGGCGGGCGCGCACGGCCTCGCGGCTGCGCGTGGTGAAGGTGTGGAGCGTGGCTTGGCTGGCCCTGATCCTGGGTCAGTGCGGCCTGGGGGCCTGGACGATTTGGTCGAACAAGGCAGCGGACGTGGCAACCACCCACATGGCACTCGGGGCACTTATCCTGCTTTTCGGGGCGCTGTTCAGCTTCCGCCTTTGCCGTGGCGCGCAGGCGGCCCGGTTCCGCATCCCCGAGCCTTCAACCCCGCGGGCGCTGGCCTCGACGCTGGCATGAAGTCCGCTGCCGCCATTCCGGAGACCCCCTCTCTGCTCGGGGACGTGATGGAGCTGGTGAAGGCGCGGCTTTCACTGCTCGTGCTGATCACGACGCTGGTGGGATTTTTGCTGGGCTGGCAGGGGCCGCTCGACTGGCTGCGGCTTTTTGCAACCCTCCTGGGGACGGCGCTGTGCGCGGGAGGGGCCGCCGCGCTCAACCAGTGGTGGGAGCGGGATGTCGATGCCCGGATGCAGAGGACCCGCAACCGCCCGCTCCCCGGACATCGCATGCGCCCGCTCGACGCCCTCCTCTTCGGGCTGGTCTTTTCTGTTTCGGGAGTTGCGATCCTCGGGCTGTTCACGAACCTGCGCGCGGCGTTTCTGGCCTTCGCGACGATTTCGATCTACATCCTTGTTTACACGCCCATGAAGCGGTGGAGCTCGCTGAACACGCTCGTCGGGGCGGTTCCGGGGGCGCTGCCGCCGCTGATTGGCTGGGTCGCGGCGCGGGGTCACTATGACCTGCAGGGGTGCCTGCTGTTCGCCGTGTTATGGTTCTGGCAGATGCCGCACTTTCTTGCGATCGCCTGGATGTATCGGGAGGACTACAAGCAGGGTGGGTGCGTGATGATCACGGCCCAGGATCCTGACGGGGAGCGGACCTCGCGGCAGGCGCTCCTCTATGCCTTGTGCCTCGTGATGGTGACCCTGCTGCCGGCATGGCTGGGATTTCATTCGCCCCTCTACTTCTTCCTGGCTCTGGTTCTCGGAGTGGCGTTTTGTGGTTTTGCGATGAATTTTGCGCTGAGGCGGGACAGGGACTCCGCCCGGAGGCTTTTCTTTTCTTCCATTATCTACCTTCCGCTGCTGCTTGGCCTGCTGGTCGCCACCGCACGATGAGTGCACTGCTCCAGGTGGATTTTTGCGAGTTGAAATCTTCCGTTGGACATCCGGAATCAACTGCGGGAGATTCGGCCCTCATGAATGCCACTTCCAGACCGGTCTTCCTGGCGCACGTCCGGCGCGCTGAGCATTCCTCTGCCGCGATCCCGGCGGGGTGGGGGACGGGCATGCGATGAACATCTCGGACCTGCCGGCGCTGAATGCCGGGCTTAACGCGACGGCGGGGCTGCTTCTTCTGGCGGGGTTCCTCTTTGTGCGGAGCGGGAGGAAGCTGGCGCACCGCAATTGCATGGTTGCGGCGTTCGCTGTTTCCTGCGTCTTTCTGATCACCTACGTCCTGCACAAGATCCTGGTCCGCGGGGTTCACACGCCGTTTGGAGGCGAAGGCCTGCTGCGGGGTTTCTACTACGGGATGCTCCTCTCGCACGTGATCCTGGCGATGGTCATTGTTCCGCTGATTCTCGTGACGATGGTCCATGCCGTGAGGGGACGGCACGAGAGACACCGGGCCTGGGCGAGGTGGACATTCCCCCTCTGGATGTATGTTTCCGTGACCGGCGTTCTGGTCTATTTTATGCTCTACCAATGGTTCCCGAAAATCTGACTCCGAAGGGCGTGGCCCATCCCGGCGTGCTCGACGCCTTTGCCTACGACAGCCGCCGGGACACGCTGGTGCTGGCAATGTATGAGACCCGGCCATGGGATGGCGGCGAGCACCAGCTCTACCAGCTCCAGGAAAAGTTGAACGCCTACGCCTCGTTCATCCTCGACGGGGAGATGGTCGATTCGTTCCCCCAATACGCCGACCGGCCGGTTGAGATCCAGCTGCGAAGCCGGCACGAGCCCAATGAGGTTGCGATGAGGCTTCTTGACCAGGCCAGGGAGCAGCTTGAGCTGCAGCAGATCCGCCTGGAGGTGATTCTTGTGGATGCCGAAGGCGATCCGGCGTCTCCCGGGCAGTGCGGATGCGGCCACTGACATTCCTCCGGCCCCAGCGGATCCCACCTCGCGGGCAGGGGAAATCAGGCAGTCCCGGGATCAGATCCCGCCGGTCAGAGCACCGGCAAGGGCCTCAATGTCTTTCTGGGAATGTGATGCGGAGAGCGTGACTCGCAACCTGGCGGATCCCCTGGCGACGGTAGGAAACCGGATCGCTGGCACAAGGAACCCCTGGTCCAGCAGGCGGGAGGCCGCCGACATCGCCGCTGATTCCCCGCCGAGGATGATTGGGAGGATCGCGCTGTCGGGAGGTGGAAGATCCGGGCTGGGTGAGAGGGCCGCGTGCAGGGAGCGGATGTTCCTCCACAGCGAGGCAAGGCGCTCGGCCCCCTCCGCACCGGCAAGGATCTCGAAAGCCCGGTTGGCGGCGGCCGCGACCGGGGCGGGGGGGGCCGTCGAGTAAATGAAGCTGCGCGCAAAATTCACCAGGAAGTCGCGCAGTGCCGCGGACCCCGCGATGTAGGCCCCGTGCGCGCCCATCGCCTTTCCAAGGGTTCCCATCTGGACTTCGATCCGGCCTGCGACCCCCTGAGCGTCGGCGAGCCCGCGCCCGTGATCGCCGAGCACGCCGACCCCATGCGCCTCATCCAAAAACAGCCATGCCCCGTGTTGGTCTTTGAGGGCGACGATCTCGCGGAGCGGAGCGGTGTCTCCATCCATGCTGTAAACGGACTCGGCAACGACCAGCACCCGCGCCTTCGGGTGGGATTGCGACGCCCAGCGCAGGTGGCTTTCCAGCCGGTTCAGGTCGTTGTGGGGAAAGACCCGGAGGGCTGCTCCGCTGAGACGCGCGGCATCCACCAGGCACGCGTGGCAAAGCTTGTCGAGAATGATGATGTCGCCCTTGGCGCAGATGGACGGGATCGTTCCCAGGGCGGCGGCATAACCGCTGGAAAACGCGAGGGCGGATCCTGTTCCCTTGAACGCGGCAATGGTGGCCTCGAGCTCGACGTGGGCCGCAAGGTTGCCGCAGGCAAGCCGCGAGGCGCCTGCGCCGAACCCGCCCCGCTCCCACTCCGCCGCGGCCGCCTCGCGGAGCGCCGGGTGGCTGGCGAGGCCGAGGTAGTCGTTGGAGGAAAAGTTGGCCAGGCGTTTCCCGGAGATCACGACCTCGGCGGCCTGGGGCGAATCCACCGTGCGAAGCGTCCTCCGCAGGCCGGCCTGTGATGCGGACTCGAGGGATTG
>Ga0247844_1001610_pt1 | contig 40617 bp, 38 predicted proteins | sample LaCtaG_FD_192421 | JGI IMG/M metagenome (GOLD analysis project Ga0247844, IMG submission 192421) | Freshwater microbial communities from meromictic Lake La Cruz, Castile-La Mancha, Spain - LaCruzMarch201714.5m_1 | ecosystem: Environmental > Aquatic > Freshwater > Lake | place: Spain: Castile-La... | reverse complement strand
CTACCTAAGGGCGCCGTAGCCAAGATCCGCGAGACAGTTGCTGAACTTCGCAAGAACTTTAAAGATAATGAAAAACTTCTAGTTGGTAACTCAATCTGGATGAAGCGCACCGAAGGTATTGGCTACCTAGATCTAGCTGGTGCAACAACGCTTGGCATTACTGGCCCAGTTCTTCGTTCAACCGGTTTGCCTTGGGATCTACGCAAGATGCAGCCTTATTGCGGTTACGAGCAGTACGACTTCGATGTTGTAACTGCTGATACTTGCGATGTTTACGGTCGATTCTTGATTCGTATTGCCGAACTCGAGCAATCACTTCGCATCATTGAACAAGCTTGCGACAAGTTAGATAAATCTGAAGGTCAACCAGTAATGGTTGAAGATAAGAAGATCGCTTGGCCATCACAACTTGCAGTAGGCAATGATGGAATGGGTAACTCACTTGATCACATTCGCGAAATTATGGGTGAATCAATGGAAGCTTTGATCCACCACTTTAAATTAGTTACCGAAGGTTTCCGCGTTCCATCTGGTCAGGTTTACACCGCAGTGGAATCACCACGTGGCGAACTTGGCGTTCACTTAGTTTCAGATGGCGGCACTCGTCCATACCGAGTTCACTTCCGCGAACCTTCATTTAATAATTTGCAATCAACTTCTGCAATGTGCGAAGGCAGCATGGTTGCCGACATCATCGGCGCAGTTGCATCGATTGATCCTGTTATGGGCGGAGTTGATCGCTAATGGCATATACCGATGACCAACTAGCAGTAATGGAAGCCATTATTGCTCGCTACCCACGTAAGCGTTCTGCAATCATGCCGTTGTTGCACTACAGCCAATCAATTACTGGCTACATCAACAACGAAGGTATCGAGATAATTTCTGAGCTGCTAGAGCTAGAAAATGCTGAAGTAACAGCGGTTTCAACTTTCTACACTCAGTACAAGAATCAACCAGTAGGCGAGTACCACGTAGGTGTTTGCACCAACACGTTGTGCGCAGTTATGGGCGGAGACGCTATTTTCGCTGGCTTGAAAGAGCACTTAGGCGTTGAAAATGATGGCGTAACAGCCGATGGCAAAGTTTCTCTTGAGCACATCGAATGTAATGCAGCTTGTGATTACGCACCTGTAGTTATGGCTAACTGGGAGTTCTACGACAACCAGACTGTGCAATCTGCAAAAGATTTAGTCGATTCAATGCGAAGCGGAAATCCAAAGCCACCAACTCGTGGGCCAAATAAATTGGTAACTTGGAAAGAAGCATCTGCAGTTCTAGCTGGCGTTAATGATGGTTTAGCAAATGAAGGTGTTCAAGCTGGTGAGCCAACTCTGCTCGGCTTAAAGCTAAGCAAGGAAGGTAAGTAATGACAAAACTTGCACCAGTACTTTCAGCGCATTGGGATGAAAAAGATTCATTTACGATTGCCGCTTATAAGCGTCACGGTGGTTACACCGCATCAGCAAAAGCTCTTGCAATGGATCCCGATGCAGTAATTCAACTTATTAAAGATTCTGGTTTACGTGGCCGCGGTGGTGCAGGTTTTCCTACTGGCATGAAGTGGGGCTTTATTCCACAAGGCGACAACAAAGATCATTACCTAGTTGTAAATGCCGACGAATCAGAACCAGGTACTTGTAAAGATACGCCGCTATTGATGGCTAACCCACACGTGCTAATTGAAGGTTGCATAATTGCCGCCCACGCAATTCGCGCAAAGCATGCTTTCATTTATATTCGTGGCGAAGTAACTCACGTCGTTCGCCGAATGAACCAAGCAATTGAAGATGCTTATGCAGCTGGTTACTTAGGCAACGGTGTCGAACTAGTTCTACACGTTGGCGCTGGTGCTTATATTTGCGGCGAAGAAACCGCCCTCCTTGATTCACTCGAAGGCTTCCGTGGCCAACCACGTTTGCGCCCACCGTTCCCAGCGATTGCTGGTTTATACGCTCGTCCAACTGTTGTAAACAATGTCGAATCGATTGCTTCGGTTCCGGCGATTGTTGCTAATGGCGCAGAGTGGTATCAATCAATGGGTACCGAAAAGAGCAAAGGAACCACGCTTTACTCACTTTCAGGTCACGTAGTAAACCCTGGACAATTCGAAGCACCACTTGGAATCACGTTGCGTGAAATCCTCGAACTCTCTGGCGGAATGCGCAAAGGCCACAAACTAAAGTTCTGGACTCCTGGTGGATCATCAACTCCATTGTTCACTGATGAGCATTTAGATGTGCCACTTGATTACGAAGGTGTAGCGGGTGCGGGTTCAATGCTTGGCACTAAAGCACTTCAAATTTTCGATGAAACTACTTGCGTAGTTCGCGCGGTATTGCGTTGGACTGAGTTCTACAAGCACGAGTCCTGCGGAAAGTGCACACCATGTCGCGAAGGCACTTGGTGGTTGGTACAGATTCTGCGCGATCTCGAAGACGGTAAAGGCTCTGAGGCAGATCTAGCGAAGTTGTTAGATCTTTGCGACAACATCATGGGCCGATCTTTCTGCGCACTTGGCGATGGTGCAACTAGCCCAATTACTTCTTCGATTAAATATTTCCGCGATGAATACATCGCACACGTTACAAATGGCGCTTGCCCATTTGATCCAATTGCCAGCACGCTATTTGAAGGAGCTGATGCAAAGTGACTCCAGATACCGATGTAATCGTTGAGCAAATTACTTTAGTAATTGACGGCTTTGAAGTAACTGTTCCAAAGGGCACCTTAGTAATTCGCGCCGCTGAAAAACTAGGAATTCAGATTCCGCGTTTCTGCGATCACCCGCTACTTGATCCAGTAGGTGCTTGTCGTCAGTGTTTAGTTGATATCGAAATTAATGGCCGTGCATTTCCAAAGCCACAAGCTTCCTGCACGATTCCAGTTGAGCCAGGCATGATTGTTAAAACTCAATTAACTTCACCAGTTGCAGATAAAGCGCAAAAAGGTGTGATGGAGCTATTGCTAGCTAACCACCCGCTTGATTGCCCAGTCTGCGATAAGGGTGGCGAGTGCCCATTGCAAAACCAAGCAATGACTAACGGAAATCCGGAAATGCGCCTTGATGGCACTAAGCGCACCTTTGAAAAGCCAGTGGCAATTTCGTCTTCAGTATTACTAGATCGCGAACGCTGTGTTCTTTGTGCGCGCTGTACTCGTTTCTCAGATCAAATTGCTAGCGATCCGTTTATTACTTTGAACGAACGTGGCGCACTGCAACAAGTCGGAATCTACGAAGAAGATCCATTTAAATCATATTTCTCAGGCAACACAGTTCAGATTTGCCCAGTGGGCGCGCTAACCGGAACTTCATACCGTTTCCGTGCTCGTCCATTCGATTTAGTTTCAACGCCTTCGGCTTGCGAACATTGCGCTTCAGGTTGCGATCTTCGTACCGATGTTCGTCGCGGTAAGACGCTTCGTCGTTTAGCTGGCGATGATGCCGAAGTTAACGAAGAGTGGAACTGCGATAAGGGTCGCTGGGCATTTAAATATGTAACCGCAACTGATCGTTTAACTGTTCCGCAAATTCGCAATGAAAACGGCGAACTAGTTACTGCCTCATGGCCAGAAGCTATTTCGGCAGCAGCTGCTGGTTTGAGTCGTGGCGCAGCAGTTCTAGTTGGTGGCCGAGCAACTTATGAAGATGCTTACGGTTACAGCAAGTTTGCTCGCGTAGCTCTTGGCACAAATGACATTGATTTCCGCTCTCGTATTTCTTCAGATGAAGAACGCGAATTCTTAGCAGCCCGCGTAGTTAATAACGCGACAACTTATCGCGATATCGATAAGGCTGATCATGTTCTTCTAGTTGGTTTCGAACCCGAAGAAGAATCGCCAATTGTTTTCTTGCGCATTAATAAGCAATTTAAGAAGCGCGCGCTGAAGGTGACTTCAATCGGCAGCAAAGAATCAATTGCTGTCGAGAAACTAAGCGCTAACTTCATTTGTGTACAGCCTGGCCAAGAAGCCGCTGCAGTTGCGACTCAAGAACTAACTGCTAAATCAGTTATTTTGGTGGGCGAGCGCGCAGCTGAAAGTGCTGGTTTATTAAGCGCTACTGCAGCCTTGGCTGATCGCACTGGTGCAAAGTTGGCTTGGATTCCACGTCGCGCAGGCGAGCGCGGAGCACTCGCAGCAGGTGCCATTGGCAATTTGTTGCCTGGTGGTCGCCCAGTATCTGATGCAGCTGCCCGAGTTGATATCGCTTCGCTCTGGAACGTTGATTCATTACCAAGTGAAATCGGTAGAAGCGCTGATCAAATTATTAGCGATGTAAATAACGGACAAATTTCAGCTCTATTAGTTGGTGGCGTTGATCCAGTTGATGGACCTAATCCAGATGCAACAGTTGCTGCACTAAAGAAAGCTTTTGTTGTTTCTTTAGAAATCGCTAACAGCGAAGTAACTAAGTACGCCGATGTGATTTTGCCGGTGGCTGCGATTACTGAAAAGAGTGGTTCATTCCTAAACTGGGAAGGCCGTGCTCGTGAATTCGAGACTGCCGTTGAATCGCTAAACCGCAGCGACTTAAGAATTCTTTCAATGATCGCTGACGAGATGGGTCATTCCATTTCACTAGGCACAGTTGCTAATGCCGCAAAAGAAATTTCAGCCATCGGAAACTGGGATGGTGCCTTAGTTGCAACACCTAGTGTTTCAGCGGCAAGTGCGCATTCCGTATCAGGTAACGAAGCGGTTCTTACCTCCTGGCGTCGTTTGCTTGATCTAGGAACTCTACAAAAGGGTGAAGAAAATCTTGCTGGCACGGCACGTCGCACAGTTGCTGTGATTTCACCAAAGCGTGCAGCTGCACTTGGTGTTGTCGATGGTCAGTTGCTTAAGATTTCAAATAGCAATGGTTGGGTAATGCTGCCAGCGCTAATTGAGAATATTCATGACGATGCAGTTTGGGCACCACGAAATTCTGCCGGTTCGCAACTGCTTGCCAATCTGGGAGTCGCGCATAACTCAGTAGTAACGGTGGTGAAAGCATGACAAATGCTCAATTGATCGCAAATGATCCAGGCTGGCTAATCGCCGTAAAAGCCTTACTGGTCTTCGCTTTATGCGTATTGCTAACCCTGATGTCAGTGTGGGGAGAGCGTCGCCTAGTGGCTCGTATGCAACAACGCCTTGGTCCTAACCGCGTTGGTCCGTTCGGCTTAATTCAATCTTTAGCTGATGGCGTTAAGTTAGCCCTTAAGGAAGATTTGATTCCAGCTGCTGCAGATAAAGTAGTTTTCATCATTGCGCCAATTATCAGCGTAACAACTTGCTTCATGTCATTCGCAGTTATTCCATTCTCTGGCCAAGTTACCTTGCTTGGAAAAGTTACTGCGATGCAGTTAACCGATATTCCAGTCGGCGTTCTTTATGTATTGTCGATCGCCTCAATTGGCGTTTATGGCATCGTGCTAGCGGGCTGGTCTTCAGGTTCTACTTATCCTTTGCTCGGTGGTTTGCGTTCAAGTGCCCAAGTAATTTCCTATGAAATCGCGATGGGACTTTCACTAGTTGCGGTCTTTATCTACGCCGGATCAATGTCTACTTCAGAAATTGTGGCAGCACAGCAACAGTGGTGGTACGCAGTAGTCCTTTTCCCATCATTTGTTATCTACGCAATATCAATGGTCGGCGAAACAAACCGTGCCCCATTTGACTTAGCTGAAGCTGAAGGCGAATTAGTTGGTGGCTTCCACACTGAATATTCCTCGCTTAAATTCGCACTCTTCTTCTTAGCTGAATATGTAAACATCATTGCAGTTTCAGCACTTGCAACAACTTTGTTCTTGGGTGGCTACAAAGCACCTCCAGGTCTTGGCTTTACAGAACAGTGGCTAGGTGGCTGGTTCACTATGGTCTGGTTCTTCGCCAAAGTAATTCTTTTCTTCTTCGTATTCGTCTGGTTGCGCGGCACATTACCTCGCATGCGTTATGACCAGTTCATGCAATTTGGCTGGAAAGTACTGATTCCGGTCTCGTTAGCTTGGATCATGATCGTGGCAACATTGCGCGTTCTTTCCCAAAATGGTGCGCCAAGAACAACCACAGTGGCCTTTGCCAGCGGCGTTGTGCTTCTTGTTATGTTGGTTAATTTCGGATTCGAAAATGCCAAGAATAAGAAGAAGAACGCACCACATGCTGAAGTTTCCGAACCAGAATTCGCAGTTCCACAACTTCCAATCAAGGTCTCAACTATCAATGTTTCGACTGGAAAGAAAGGAGATCAATAATGTCTGATCACATCGAACCGATGAATAAGAAAGAGATCTCCGTAAACGAAGTTGAGTTCGCGCAGATTGAGCAGAATGGGCCAAAGAGTCTATTTAGTCAGATGCAAGGTTTTTGGGTTACTTTCGCAACGATGTTTAAGAAAGTAAACACAGTTAACTATCCTGAAGTTAAAGAACCAACAGCAGAGCGTTTCCATGGCCGCCATCAACTTAATCGTTATGACGACGGATTAGAAAAGTGCATTGGTTGCGAGCTTTGTGCTTGGGCATGCCCAGCAGATGCGATTTATGTTGAGGGTGCCGATAACACCGATGAACATCGCATGTCTCCAGGTGAGCGCTATGGTCGGGTTTATCAAATTAATTATTTGCGTTGTATTTTCTGTGGTCTCTGCATCGAAGCATGTCCAACTCGTGCGCTAACCATGACTAATGAATACGAATTAGCTGACGAAACTCGCGCGAAGCTAATTTTTGAAAAAGATGATTTATTAGGACCGCTTCGTGCTGGAATGTTGATGCCGCCGCATCCAATGTATCCAAACACAACTGATACGAATTACTACAAGAACGAGATCAAGGGTTCACATCCGTCACAGGAGGTCAACAAATGATTAATTACGCACTTGAGTTAAGTCAAACCGCTAAACCCGAAGCTGTCCTTTTCTATATTTTGGCACCATTGGCTGTTGTCGCGGCTATCGGTATGTTGACGGTGAAAAAAGCAGTGCACTCAGCAATTTTGCTCGCTTGGGTAATGGTCACTTTGGCTATCTTCTACATAGCCCAGGGCGCTGCTTTCCTAGGCATCGTTCAGATCGTGGTTTATACCGGCGCTGTAATGATGCTCTTCCTATTTATTCTGATGTTAGTTGGCGTCGATTCTTCTGAATCTCTAACTGAAACCATTAAGGGTCTGCGTTGGATTGCAGTTACCGCATCAGTTGGTTTTGGTGGGCTACTAATTTCGCTTCTGGGTCGCGCAACTTTAGGTCGCCCAGCAGCAGGACTAGCTGATGCCAACGCGGAAGGAAATGTCGAAGGCTTAGCGCAATTGATTTTCAGTGATTATGTCTGGCCATTCGAAGTTATCTCAGCACTTCTGATTACTGCAGCTGTGGGTGCGATGGTTTTGGCTCATCACGAGCGCACCGTAAAGCGCGTTTCGCAACGCGAACAATCACAAGCGCGTTTTCGTTCTGGTTCATTAGCGGCAGCTGCCGGCTTACCTGGTCCTGGCGTTTTCGCATTACACAATGCTGTCGATGTTCCAGCGTTATTGCCAGATGGAACTCCAGCGCCTTCTTCAATTTCAGCAACGTTGAAAGCTCGTGGCGATATGTTGGACTCAGGGCAGTATCAACTAGATAACAATGACAATGCTGCGGAGGACAAGTAATGAATTCCGCTAATTACCTTTATCTATCAGCACTTCTTTTCACAATTGGTGCCGTGGGTGTTGTTATCCGCCGCAATGCAATCGTGGTTTTCATGTGCATTGAGCTAATGCTTAATGCAGCGAATTTATCCTTCGTAACTTTCTCTCGTATCAATGGCAATCTAGAAGGCCAAGTAGTGGCTTTCTTTACGATGGTTGTTGCAGCCTGCGAAGTTGTAGTTGGCTTAGCGATTATTGTGACTATTTACCGTTCCCGCCGATCAGCATCTGTTGATGATGCGAATCTCTTGAAGCGATAATTCAAATGACTTCAAACCTAATTGTTTACTTAATTGCTATCCCGCTCTTTAGCTCTGCGGTATTGCTGCTGGCTGGCCGCAAAGCCAATAAATGGGGGCATTTACTAGGCACTTTGGCTTCGGCTAGCTCATTTGCGGTTGGCGCTTATCTATTCACTCAGATGTTGGCTCAACCAACTGAAGAGCGCGCAATGACCCAGAAACTCTTCTCTTGGATCAGCGTTGGTTCCTTTAACGTCGATGCCTCACTTTTGCTGGACCAACTTTCAATCTGCTTCGTTCTGCTAATTACTGGCGTAGGCACCTTGATCCATATCTACTCGATCTCGTACATGTCACATGATCTAGATCGCCGCCGGTTCTTTGCCTACTTAAATCTCTTTATTGCTTCAATGCTGCTTCTAGTTCTTGGCGACTCATACTTGAATCTCTACGTCGGCTGGGAAGGCGTTGGTTTAGCTTCCTATCTACTAATTGGTTTCTGGAATCAAAAGCCAACGTACGCAACAGCTGCCAAAAAAGCTTTCGTAATGAACCGCGTTGGTGACTTAGGTCTATCTCTCGCGATCATGATCGCATTTGCTTCGATGGGTACTGTCTCATTCGCGGGTATCGAAGAAGCTGCACCTAAAACTTCGACCACAACTTTGACTGCAATCGGAATCATGTTGTTGATTGCCGCAGCTGGTAAGTCTGCGCAGTTCCCATTACAAGCTTGGCTAGGCGATGCGATGGCCGGCCCAACTCCGGTATCTGCTCTGATCCACGCAGCGACAATGGTTACAGCTGGTGTTTATTTAATTACTCGCTCAAACTTTATTTTCGATGCAGCTCCAACAGCTCAACTATTAGTTGTAATCGTTGGCGCAATTACGTTGCTCTTCGGTGCCGTAATCGGTACCGCTAAAGATGACATTAAGAAAGCACTCGCTGCTTCAACCATGTCGCAGATCGGTTACATGACTTTGGCTGCAGGCCTTGGCCCGGTTGGTTATGCCTTTGCCATCATGCACTTGTTAACTCACGGTTTCTTCAAAGCTGGCATGTTCCTTGGCGCTGGCTCAGTTATGCATGGCATGAATGATGAAGTAAATATGCGTAAATATGGCGCTTTACGTAAGTTCATGCCGATTACCTTTATTACCTTTGGCCTTGGCTACTTAGCAATTATTGGTATTCCACCATTTGCTGGTTTCTACTCAAAAGACATGATTATTGAAACGGCGCTAAACGCTGGCGGAATTAAAGGAATTCTCCTTGGTTCTGCTGCGTTATTCGGAGCTGGTCTGACTGCGTTCTACATGACTCGCGTAATGATCCTTACTTTTACTGGCACAAAGCGTTGGGATGATGATGCGCATCCACACGAATCACCAATTTTGATGTGGTTACCAATGGCAATTTTGGCAATTGGTTCGGTTGCATCAGGCTTCATGTTTACTCGCGGTGATGCACTGGTTCATTGGCTAGAACCAGTGGTTGCCGCACATGAACATGGCGAACATTCTGAGTTACTTCCACCGATCGTTGTTTCTGGAATCGCACTCACCATAGTTCTGATCGGAATTTCAATTGCGGTCATGATGTACGTGCGTCGCCCAGTTGAAAATGTGGCACCAGAAAGCGTTTCAGCGCTAACTAAAATAGTTCGTCAAGACTTGCTACAAGATGCTGCAAACGAAGCAATCTTTATGCGTCCTGGCCAAGCACTTACCAAGACGCTCATAGCAGTTGATGAGAAAGTTATTGATGGCGCAGTCCATGGTGTTGGCACAGTGGCAATTGGTTCTGGTTCTGGGCTACGCAAGACTCAAACCGGTTATGTCCGCAGTTATTCAGCGCTGATTCTGGTTGGCGCTGCCGCTATTGTGCTTGGAATCTGGGTGATTACACAATGACCATGAATTGGATTTCAATGACGGCGCTGCTGCCACTAATTGGCGCAGTCCTACTAGCGACTTTGCCTAAGAGCGCTGAACTGCGAGCTAAGCAATTTGCATTCGGAACCACTCTAGTAACCGCTGCGTCAGCAATTGCTATGGCAGTTCAATTCCAGCGCGATAACACTGATCTACAGTTCGTCGAGGTCCGCAGCTGGATCCCTTCATTTGGCATTAATTACGCTGTAGGTATCGATGGAATCGCACTTGTGCTGATTTTGATGTCAGTGATTTTGGCGCCGATCGTAATTTTGGCGGGCTGGAATGAAGCTCAAGGTGGCCGTTGGAGCGTTAAGACTTTCTACATTCTGATCTTGGTTCTAGAAACCATGATGATCGGTGTCTTTAGCGCAACCGATGTATTCCTCTTCTATGTGATTTTCGAAGCGATGTTAGTTCCGGTTTATTTCTTAATCGGGGGATACGGCACCGGCGAACGATCAGCGGCTGCGGTTAAGTTCTTGCTGTACAGCCTTTTCGGTGGACTATTGATGCTCGCATCAATCATTGCTCTCTATGTAATGTCTGGCGATCAGGGCGGTCACACTTTTGATCTAGCGAAACTAGCGAATCTAGAGATGAGTTCAACTACTCAGAACTTCTTATTCCTAGGATTCTTCATCGCCTTTGCCATCAAAGCACCACTATGGCCTTTCCACACTTGGTTGCCAGATGCGGCTCAATCAGCAACACCTGGAACTTCGGTGCTATTACTTGGCGTGCTCGATAAAGTCGGTACTTTCGGAATGATTCGTTACTGCTTAACTCTTTTCCCAGAGGCAAGTAAAACTTTCACGCCAGTGATTATCGTCTTAGCCGTCATTTCAATTATTTACGGCGCCATCTTGGCCATCGGTCAGAAAGATCTAAAGCGCTTAATTGCATTTACTTCGATCTCACACTTCGGTTTCATCACCATGGGAATCTTTGCGATGACTTCGCAGAGCCAATCAGGTGCAACGCTTTACATGTTCAATCACGGTTTCTCTACTGCAGCGCTCTTTATTGTCGGTGGCTGGATGATCGCTCGTCGCGGCTCGTCAACGATTTCTGATTTCGGTGGGCTGCAACGCGTAACTCCAGTAATGGCTTGGTGCTTCTTCTTAGCTGGCATGTCTAGCTTGGCGCTGCCTGGGCTTTCTAGCTTTGTTAGCGAATTCCTAGTGCTGGTAGGCACTTATACGCGTTATCCAGTAGCGGCAATCATCGCAACTGTGGGCATTATCTTGGCCGCACTTTATATTTTAATTCCGGTGCAACGAGCCCTACATGGCCCAACCACACCAGGGAATGAGAATTTGCCTGATTTAAATCTGCGCGAAAAGGTTGCGATTGCTCCAGTACTAGCTGCAATCATCGCACTTGGTTTCTATCCAGCCCCGTTGTTAAATGTAATTAACCCAGCAGCAATGCACGTTAATTCACAATTAGGGTTCACCGATCCAGTACCGACAGTTGAGGGTAAATAACATGGTCTTTAACTCACCAACACTTGAGTACTCACTGCTTGCACCGATATTAATAATTTTGGCTGGCGCACTTATCGGTGTGCTAATCGAAGCTTTCGTGGGCAAGACTCGTCGCCCAATTGTGCAGTTAGCTGTAGCACTTACATCTCTGGTTCTAGCTTTAATTCAAGTTATCAGAATTCGCGATTTATCATCGACTACAGCTGCGATGGGTTCAGTAGTTATTGATGGCCCGGGCTTATTGTTCCAAGGCGCGATTTTAATCATTGCAATTATCTCGATCTTCTTAATTGCCGACCAGGACAATTTCACTTCTAGCGCAGCGGCACTTCCAGGTTCGGAAGAAGAGCGACAAGCAACTCAAAGTGGCACTGTTCTAACTGAGATTTATCCACTTACTCTTTTTGCAGTTGCTGGAATGTTGCTCTTCCCGATCTCTAGTGACTTGATCACACTATTTGTGGCCCTCGAAGTTCTTTCACTGCCACTTTATTTAATGGCGGGTCTATCTCGTCATCGTCGCCTAGCATCGCAAGAAGCAGCGCTTAAGTACTTCTTACTTGGCGCGTTCTCATCTGCTTTCTTCCTCTTCGGTGCGGCTTACCTATATGGCTACGCAGGGACCGTGAGCTTTGCCGGAATTCATGCGGCCGTAGTTGGTGGCACCGGAAACGACATAATTCTCTTGCTAGGCATGGCTTTTGTAGCAATTGGCCTACTCTTCAAAGTTGGCGCAGTGCCTTTCCACGCTTGGTCACCTGATGTTTACCAAGGTGCACCAACTCCAATTACTGGATTCATGGCTGCAGCAACCAAGGTCGCAGCCTTTGGTGCGATGCTTCGCATTTTCTATACAGTTTTGGGCGAAGCACAGTGGCAATGGCGACCATTCTTTCTGGTCATTGCAATCATCACCATGATCTTCGGATCACTAGTGGCGATTTCACAACGCGATGTAAAGCGCATGTTGGCTTATTCATCAATCGCACATGCTGGTTTCTTACTTACAGGCGTGATTGCCCTAAATAAGGCTGGCCTCGAAGCTTCAATTTATTATTTGTTCGCCTACGGTGTTGCAACTGTTGGTGCATTCGGAATCGTAACTTTAGTCCGCGACTCAAGTGGTGAAGTTAGCGATCTTAATCGTTGGGCCGGACTCGGAAAGCGTTCGCCATGGGTGGCATCAGCTTTTGCTTTCTTCTTACTAGCATTTGCTGGAATTCCACTAACTTCAGGTTTCATCGGAAAGTTCGCAATTTTCTCAGCAGCATATGAAAGCGGCGCAACTTCGGTGGTAATCGTTGGCGTGCTTTCAAGTGCGATTGCGGCGTTCTTCTACATTCGAGTAATTGTTTTGATGTTCTTTACTGATGCAACTGAAGATGGCACTAGCGTGGTTATTCCATCAATCCTGACTCGACTAACCATCATCATCTCACTCGCAATCACAGTTGCCCTGGGCGTATTCCCAGCACCTCTTCTAGACTTCATTAAGCCACTCGCAATCTTTATTCGCTAATGGCCACTCTCGGGATCCCGAATCTCTCTACTGAACTTGAGGTCTCACTCTCTGCCGCGATGGTCGAAGTTGAAGATTTGTTGCGCAGCCAGATCGAAGGAAACTACCCGCTAGTTGTCGAGACCAGTCGCCACCTAGTAACTGCTGGCGGCAAGCGTTTACGGCCACTTTTGACGCTGATAACTTCACATTATGGCGACCCTCGCAAGCGCGGAATTCTAGAAGCTGCAGTCGTCTGCGAATTAACCCACTTGGCAACGCTCTATCACGATGATGTTATGGACGAAGCGCCGCTGCGCCGCGGAGTTGAAAGTGCCAACAATCGCTGGGGAAATACCATTGCGATCCTGACCGGTGATTACTTATTCGCAAAAGCATCTGATCTTTTAGCTGACCTAGGCCCAGAGGCAGTTCGCTTACAAGCTCGCACATTTGAGCGACTAGTTATTGGTCAAATTATGGAAACTCAAGGACCACAAAAGGGCGAGGATCCGTTAGCGCATTATTTACAAGTTGTTGCAGATAAAACTGGTTCACTGATTGCCACTTCAGCTCGATTCGGGGCGATGACTTCTGGGGCTTCAGCTGAAACTATTGAGACGGTTACTAAGTTCGGTGAAAAAATTGGCGTGGCATTTCAATTAGCCGATGATGTCATCGACATTACGAGTGATTCAAAAGAGTCAGGTAAAACTCCAGGAACAGATTTACTCGAAGGCGTACCAACGCTCGTAACTTTAAATGTTATGAAATCAACTGATAAAGCTGATCGTGAGTTACAGAAGTTACTTGCTAAGCCAATCAGCGATAAAAAAGTTTTGGCCCAAGTATTAAAAGAGTTGCGCAACCATAAAGCGCTAGATCAATCACGTTTACAGTTAATGCAAGTAGCTCGTGATGCTCGCGCGGCACTTGGCCCATTGCCAGTTAACGATGCAACTGGTGCGTTATTTTCGTTATGCGACGCGGTTGTCGACCGCTCGGCTTGATCTAACTAGATCTGTAGCCAGTACGACTAACGCCAGCCAAATAATTAAGAAACCAGCCCAACGAGCAGTTGGCATATCTTCGTGACGAACCCAAACTCCGATTGAGAATTGCAGGGTTGGGGTAATGAACTGCAGCAAGCCAATAACTGTGTAAGGCAAGCGGTTTCCGGCGCCATTAAAGAGCAGCAGTGGTATTGCAGTAACCACGCCTGAACCAATTAAAAGTAAGGTCAAGCCAATTCCGCTGCCGAAATGGCCACTGCCTTCAACGCCGATCCAGGCCAGATAAGCCAAGTAAAACGGGGCTGCGATAGCTGTTTCGATACCTAAACCTTCAAGTGCACCAAGACCCAATTGCTTCTTGATGAATCCGTAAGTGCCCCAAGAAAGTGCCAAAGCGAGAGCCACCCAAGGCAAGCGACCGTAATCAATAGTTAAAACTAAAACGCCAAGAGCGGCAATTGAAACTGAAGCCCATTGAAGTTTGCGCATCTTCTCTTTAAGCAAAATGATTCCGATGGCAATCATGATGATCGGGTTAATGTAATAACCAAGTGATGCTTCAACAACATGACCGTTATTTGTGGCCCAGATGTAGACGATCCAGTTAACTGAAATAAGTCCAGTAGCTGCAACTAGCTTGATAAATACTTTTGGGCGACGCATTGTGGCGAGAGCAGGCTTAATCGCTTTCGTAATGCTTAGCGCGATTACACAAAATGCTAACGACCAGACTGCACGATGCCCAACAATTTCGAGCGCACCTGCTGGTTCAAGTAGCGGCCAATACAGCGGGAACAAACCCCAAAGTACGTAAGCCGTTACTCCAAAGAGCAGACCGGTCTTAGTATTTTTCAATTAGCGGAAATTCGTAAATTGAACTGCAAACTCAAAGCCACCATTTTTAACAAGTTCCATAGTTTCTTGTAGATCATCACGGCTTTTTGAAGTTGCGCGCAACTCGTCACCTTGAATCTGGGTCTTAACTGACTTAGGACCTTCATCGCGAATCAACTTGGCAATCTTCTTGGCATTCTCAGTTGAAATACCTTCTTTAAGCGGGCATGCAATCTTGTAGATCTTGCCGCTTAGCTGCGGGGGAGCAGGATCTAAATGCTTTAGCGATACTCCGCGCTTGATCATCTTGTCTTTAACTACATCTAGGACAGCTTTAGCGCGCTCTTCAGTGTCGGCTTCGATTGAGATCTTTTCGCCTTCGAGTTCGATCTTCGAACCAGTGTTCTTAAAGTCAAAGCGGGTATCGATCTCGCGGATCGCCTGGTTAATTGCGTTGTCGAGTTCCATGCGGTCGATCTTTGAGGTTATGTCGAAACTTGCATCAGCCATTGTTATGAGCCCTTTCAAAGCGGTTTTCAGGCGGTAATTGAGCCTACTTGCCTACGGTATCCTTTCCCCTCGTAGTATCCATAATTTGCCGCAGTACTTGTTCGACCTTGGCGGGTTGCCCGAGCGGCCAATGGGAGGGGACTGTAAATCCCCCGGCTCTGCCTTCGAAGGTTCAAATCCTTCACCCGCCACCATAATTATCGTTCGGGGTATTTTTGTAAATCCCCATACCTTCGAAGGTTCAAATCCTTCACCCGCCACCAGAATGAAATCTACTTAGCAGCACTCGATCTACGTGCTGCTCGAGATAGGAATAGCGCAAATACCAGCGCTAAAACAATTCCAGTATTGACGCCCATTTCAATAAGCGCGCGATTGAAATACTCAGTTGTCTTCTCTTTTTCCATCGTAAGAGATGCGCCAACGGTAAGAATGTGTCGAACCGCAGCAATAACTCCGATAATCAAGAAGTTATCTAGTTGGAAAATTCCATCAGTAAAGCGCACGATAACGGTTCGCATGATCTCAAGAATGATGACTACGAAAAGAATGTCATTTATAGCTTGAATCATTCCTATTGGAAAAAATGGCCGAGTCTCAATTAGTCGTTGCAAGCTATATCCGGCAGCCAAGATTGAAATAACGAATAGAACAATGCCAAGAAAGCCATGCAAAATATCTTCCAGCTTGTCGATAAAGGTGACTGGGATCAGTGAATCATCACTTTTTAGCAACCCTTTAAGTGACTTGTATTTCATTTCCCCACCCCTTTTCGCAATAAGTAAGGGTAAGTGCAGGTCTAAATACTGGCAACAGATAAGCACGCTGAGTAGGCTGACTAAATGAAGTCACAAAGCACCCAAGATATCCAAAAACGGACAATCAAAGTCCTGGCAACTACCCAGGTTCTTAGTGGGGTAGGCGTTGCAGGCACAGTGGCGGCAGGATCATTGTTGGTTTCTTCGATTTCAAATTCGGAAACGCTAGCTGGTCTTGCCGGCGCTACTTCTGTACTTGGCGCTGCTGCGATGGCCATTCCACTTTCCAGATTAACTCAACGTGGTGGGCGTCGATTAGGCCTTTCAGTTGGCTACACAGTTGGCTTGATAGGTGCAGCTTTTGCAATCTTTGGTGGCTCGCAACGAATTTTAGTCGCAATGCTCTTTGGAACTTTCTTAGTTGGCGCTGCCTCAGCATCTGGTTACCAAGCCCGGTTTGCAGCAACTGATCTAGCAGATGACTCAAATAGATCTCGCCAACTTTCCTACGTTGTTTGGGGTTCGACAGTTGGCGCGGTTACTGGGCCAAATTTAATGGGGCCATCAGGTGCTCTCGCTGAATCTCTTGGGCTACCAAAATTAGTAGGCCCATATATTTTGGCGTTAATAACTTTAGGTCTGGGCGCTTTAGTAATTCGGATCTTTCTAAAGCCCGATCCATATTTAACAGCTGCAAAGTTATTGGCTAAAACTGATGAACACCATGAACTTCTATCGGCTCGCAAAACTTTGAAGTTAATTCGAAAAAATCCGAAGGCTCTCTTTGCTATAGCAGCAATTGCAATTGGGCATATTGCAATGGTTTCGATAATGGTTATGACACCAGTGCATATGGCACATGTTGATGTGACGCTTACGGTTATTGGTCTAGTAATTAGTATCCACATCGTTGGCATGTATGCCTTCTCACCGATTGTTGGCATTTTGAGTGATCGAATGGGTCGACGTTGGGTAATTCAGCTGGGTGTAGTTATCTTGCTGACATCAAGTTTGATCTCAGGAATGGCAGATCCACATAATTCAATTCAACTTGGGTTTGGTCTTTTTCTACTCGGCCTAGGCTGGTCTTGCACCTTAATTGCTGGCTCGGCACTCTTATCCGAAGCTGTAGAAACAGAATTACGTCCATCTTCACAGGGTGCTAGTGATTTGTTGATGAATTTAATGGGCGCCGGTGGTGGTGCTATGGCTGGCGTTGTAATCGGCACCTTGGGCTACAGCTGGCTCTGCCTACTAGCAGCAGTGCCAGTCGCAACTTTAGGTATTTGGTCGCTATCTAAAAAACTTAACGACTAAATGCAGCTAAGTGATTCTCGGATCCCTTTAGCAAGTTAGCCAAAGTTAATTTGATATCTGCTTGCGTAACATTCTTTGCCATCGCATTGATATCTTTGATATCAGTCTGCTCAATCAAAACTCCTACAGCAATTGCATCTGCATTAGAAAGTGCGCCTTTAGTCATTAATGTCTTATAAAGAGCAGTTAGTTTCTTGTCCACAAATACGCCAACTTTTAAGTTCAAGGTTGGATCTTTGATGCCATAGGTCTTCAGAATAACCTTGAGTTGGTCCATATGAGATTGCTCTGATTTTGTGATGTTCGCGAATTTATTTATGCTTGTGCTTTTTGCAAGAGCGGCATAAACATCGCGAGCCAACTTCTCTTCTTGAACCAAGTAAATTAATTGTGCCTTCAAGGTTGCTGAAACCTTGGGGGTAGCCGCAGTTGCGGGAGTAATTGCTACGGCGCTAATTAGCGCTAGAGCTGCGACTGCTGAGATGTAACGATTTTTCATGGCCGTACCAACCTATCTTCTATTTATCCAGAACTTCTGAATAACTTGACTATACCCCTAGGGGTATGTTAAATTCATGTCAATAAACATAGACAAAGCTGAGAAGAAAGAGAGATATCTATGTGCTCAAGAGTTACCTGTCATATTTGCCAAAAAGCTACTTGGTCCGGATGCGGTGGACATATCGAAGAAGCGCTAGCTGGTGTACCCGAGGCCGATCGCTGTAAGTGCTAGCACTTAGCAATTTGCTTTAAATATCCAGTCAGGAAGTGTTCAATGACGAACATCGGAGAGGATGAAAATGTCTCGTATTTTAATTCTGGGTGCTGGCATTTCGGGCCACACAGCCGCTTTGCATGCCAAGAGATTGCTGGGCAAAAAGCATGAGGTAATAGTCGTAACGCCCAATTCAAATTGGAATTGGATTCCCTCAAATATTTGGGTTGGCGTGGGCAAGATGCAGAAAGAGCAAGTTATTTTCCCGCTAGCCCTGATTTACAAAAGAAAAGGCATTGAGTTCCATCAAGCTCTTGCACAAAGCATCTTCCCCGAAGGTGATTCAGAAGATCTACGACCTTACGTTGAGGTCAGTTACACCGACCCGGCGCGCAGCGGGCAAGTTGGCAAAATTCATTATGACTTCTTAGTTAATGCGACTGGTCCGAAATTGAATTTTCAAGCAACCCCGGGCCTTGGGCCAGATGGCCACACAGTTTCTGTATGCACTGCTGGGCACGCTGTTGATGCAGCTGCAGCTTTAGCACAAGCGATTTCTGAGATGAAAGCTGGCAAGAAACAACGATTGGTAATCGGTGTCGGACATGGCACCAGCACCTGTGAGGGTGCCGCTTTTGAGTATGCATTTAATGTGGAACATGAGATTTCAGCTGCAGGTGTACGCGATCTAGCTGAAATTACCTACATAACCAATGAGTACGAACTTGGCGATTTTGGTGTGGGCGGCATGGTCTTTAGCCAACGAGGTTTCCAAACAACCAGCAAGTTATGGACCGAATCGCTATTCCGCGAACGTGGAGTTAACGCAATTCTGGGAGCCCACGTTGAAAAAGTTGAAGCAGGCGTTATCCACTATGAACAAGTCGATGGCACCAAAGATCAATTGCTCTTTGATTTTGCCATGTTGCTGCCACCATTCAGAGGCGTTGATCTAAAGGCTTATGATCGAAGCGGCGAAGATATCTCAAGTGAGATTTTTGCGCCAAGTGGCTTTATGAAAGTTGATGCTGATTACAGTGGTAAGCCATATGAAGAATGGCGTGCCGAAGATTGGCCATCAACTTATCGGAACCCGAGCTACCCAAATATGTTTGCGGTCGGAATTGCATTTGCACCTCCACACCAAATTTCCAAACCTCGCAAGTCTCCAAATGGAACTTTGATCGCACCATCTCCACCTCGTACCGGAATGCCTTCAGGCATCATGGGCAAATTAGCAATTCTGACAATTAAAGAATTAATCAAACATGGCGATGCAGCGCAACCTCATATTGCATCGATGGCGAAGATGGGTGCAGCCTGTGTTGCATCATCTGGTTCAGGACTGCGCCAAGGATCAGCAGCTGCAATGACGATGTTTCCGATCGTGCCCGACTATGAAAAATATCCAAATTCCGGACGCAGCCTGAAAGATACCTATGGCGAAATTGGGTTAAGCGGCCATTGGATAAAACTCCTGCTTCATTACATGTTCATCTATAAGGCCAAAGCTCTTCCGGGCTGGGCTCTGATTCCTGAATAGGGGAGTACAAAATGGATAATGCCAACGAATCTATTTCACATGCACCAATGCCTACGGCTAAAACTCTGCGCTTTCGGAAGAACTTAATTTTCCAAATCTGGCGCTTCGCTGCCATCAATCTGCGCATGCTAAATATGATCCGAAAAGGACACCATCAAAAGTAACCATATTTGACATACCCCTAGGGGTATATATAAACTCTCCTTTATTAGGGCTAAGTGCAAAAAGAAGGAGTTCAAATGGCGACTAAGAAGGCCTCACACGTACTTTCAGATCAAGAGCAGATAGCGGCTATTGCCAAGCGCATTAAGCGCGCCCAAGGACAACTAGGGGCAGTAGCGCGAATGCTTGAAGAAGGTCGCAGTTGCGATGAAATTGTGATCCAGATGTCAGCAGTCTCAAAGGCTGTAAATACCGCGGCCTTTACCCTGATTTCCTCAAGCCTTAAAGAGTGCATCATGGACGATAAATCAAATTCTGAGGCAGTCACTGCTCAACTTCAAAAAATATTCCTGAGCTTGGCATAGGGAGCAAAATGAAAAAATCAATAGCTGCTGTTTTAGCAACAGCATTTCTGCTAACTAGCTGCTCGTCTTCAACAACTGCTACAAATTTGGATGCTGCTGGCTTCGCTGATCAAATCACCAAAACCGATGTAATCACTTTAGATGTTCGAACACCGGGTGAGTTTTCAGAAGGTCATATAGAAGGAGCAATAAATATTGATGTCGAGGGTCCTTCCTTCGATTCCGAAATTGCAAATCTAGATAAGACTAAGTCTTATGCCGTGTATTGCCGAAGCGGGCGTCGTTCAATTATCGCCGTTGATAAAATGTCAGCCACAGGTTTTGAAAAGCTAAGCAATCTAGAAAACGGTATCAATGACTGGTTAGCTAATAGCTTGCCGCTGGTGACTTCATGAGTCGCATAGTTGTTATCGGTGGCGTAGCTGGTGGCATGTCAGCTGCAACTCGCCTTCGTCGCTTAGATGCAAGCGCTGAGATTGTCGTACTTGAGAAAAGCGGGCACGTATCATATGCGAACTGCGGTTTGCCTTATTACGTTGGTGGCGTAATTGAGGAAGAGCGTGATTTGCTTTTGCAAACTCCAGAAAGCCTGCATGCTCGTTTTCGGTTAGATGTGCGTATTTTGAGTGAAGTTACTTCAATTTCTCGAGCCGATAAGAAAGTTGCAGTTAAGAACCTGCTATCTGGCCAAGAGTATGAGATTAGCTATGACAAGTTGATCTTGAGCCCAGGTGCAGCGCCTATCGTGCCACCAATTCCAGGTGTCGAACGAGCCTTAACGCTTAGAACTGTCGAAGATGTCGAGCGCATTGTTGCTCGAGTAGATCAAAAGCCAAGCAGTGCAGTTGTTATTGGCGGCGGTTTTATCGGCGTCGAGATCGCCGAAAACCTAATTCACCGTGGAATAAAGACTTCGGTAATTGAAGCATCTGATCAAGTTCTAGCACCGCTAGACCCGGAAATGGCTTCGCTTGTTGCCAAAGAAATGATTGCGCACGGAGTAGATCTACAACTTGGTGTATCAGCTTCAATGATTGGAACCCACTCCGTAACTCTAAGCGATGGCAGTGAAGTGCCAGCAGAGTTAGTTATTTTGGCAATTGGTGTGCGTCCAGAGATTTCCTTAGCCAAAGCTGCCGGAATCAAAGTCGGAATTCGTAATGGCATCGAAGTAGATGACTTCAATCGAACCAGCGATCTTGATATTTATGCAGTCGGCGATGCAGCCGAAAAGACAGACTCACTTGATGGAACAGCAACTTTGGTACCGCTTGCAAACATTGCCAATCGACACGGTCGCATTGTGGCCGATCACATTAATGGTCGAATTGTTCGCCCAGTAACCACTATCGGAACTGCAATTGTTAAAGTCTTTGACTTGATGATTGCGGCAACTGGTTGGAATGAAAAGCGATTAGTGGCAGCTAATAGACCCCATCTGATGATTCATTCACATCCAAATTCACATGCTGGCTATTACCCAGATGCGAAGCAGATGACCCTTAAATTAATTTTTGAACCAGTTACTGGTGAAATTCTTGGTGCCCAAGGTGTCGGAATCGAAGGAGTCGATAAGCGTATCGATGTAATTGCGACAGCAATGCGTGGCTCGATTTCCGCACCCGAACTAGCCGATCTAGAACTGGCTTATGCGCCACCATTTGGATCAGCCAAAGATCCAGTAAACATGCTGGGCTATATCGCCGAGAACTTGATTTCTGGCTTAGTCGAAACTTCGCAATGGAATCAAATCGATGAATATCTAGATAAAGGTTTCACATTGATAGATGTTCGAAGCGCTGGGGAATATGGTCGTGGATTTATTCCAGGTGCCAAAAATATTCCGGTTGATGAAATTCGTGAGCGATATCAGGAAATCTCTGGCAAAAACGTATTAGTAAATTGTCAGGTTGGTCAGCGAGGCCACACGGCATCGTTGCTCTTAAAAGAGATGGGTTTTAACGCCGTTAATTTAGATGGTGGCTACTTAACTTGGAGTAATTCACCAGCTGCTACAAAAATTAAAGTCACTAACTAGTCCGCTAATAATCAGAAAGTAGAAAACTATGTGCAGTAGAACAACTTGTCGTAAGTGCGGAAAAGCAACCTGGAGCGGCTGCGGTAATCACATTGAGCAAGCTCTTAAAGGCGTTCCAAAGAGCGATCGTTGCCAAGGACATGCAAATGATCCAGCGGAACCAGGCTTCTTTGCCAAACTATTCGGCGGCAAGAAGTAAGCAACGATCCGCTGAGCGGAACAAGTGCGGTTTCCTCGCGCTGTCTAATCGCAATGTGATTGAGAAGACAGGGCAACTGTTCCGCAACGTGAATATTGCTACCCACCATTTGAACCTATAGGTCTAACCTAACAAGTAACTAAGGCAATGGCGCCTTAGGTTCTCAATGGGGAGAGCAACATGGCTGAGCAGTTTATTTTTCCATTTACTTTCGGCGATCGCACGCAATCAGATTTACTTGGTGGCAAAGGTGCGAACTTGGCCGAGATGGTAAAAATCGGATTACCAGTTCCGCCCGGATTTACAATTACAACGAAAGCCTGTCAAGAGTTTTTAAAGAGTGGCCATTCACCAGAGACGCTCCCAGCTGAGTTAGAAGCTGCTATGGCTGCGTTAGAAAAAGAACTTGATAAAGAGTTCGGTAACCCATTAAAGCCGCTGATTCTGTCGGTGCGGTCAGGTGCAAAGTTTTCAATGCCCGGCATGATGGAAACTGTTTTGAATGTAGGCATGACGCCAGAGGTTGCTGAACAATTAGCTGTTGAAACTGGCAATGAACAATTTGCTTGGGATTGCTACCGACGCTTTATTGATATGTACAGTCGAATCGTTTGCGAGGTACCGCAAGCTGAGTTCCATAAAGTGCAAGAAGTTATCCTGGCGCAATTTGGTGTTAAAGCAATTTCTGAACTCGATGCAGTTGGTTTGAAAGCAATGGCAGCTGGCTATATCAAGAGTTGTGAAATCTTTACTGGTGAAACTTTCCCAACTGATCCGCGCGTACACCTGCAACGTTCGATCGAAGCGGTCTTTCATTCCTGGAACTCAGAGCGCGCCAATGTTTATCGGCGCCGCGAAAGAATCTCATCTGATTTAGGCACTGCCGTGAATATTCAATCTATGGTCTTTGGAAACTTAAGCCAAGACTCTGGCACTGGCGTGGCATTTACCCGAAATCCTTCGACTGGCGAGATTGGCAGTTACGGTGATTATTTAGAGCGCGCACAAGGCGAAGATGTAGTTGCAGGTATTCGTAACACCATTTCGTTAGTTGAATTCGGGGCCATTTTGCCTGAGGTTCACGCTGAGCTAGAGCGGGTTATGGCGCTGCTTGAGAACCACTACAAGGATCTCTGCGACATTGAATTTACCGTTGAAAAAGGCAAACTCTGGATTCTGCAGACCCGCGTAGGTAAGCGCACGGCAGAGGCTGCATTTCGCATCGCGCTGGCTCTAGTTGATGAGGGCCGCATTGATATGGATGAAGCACTTCGTCGAGTGACCGGTGATCAGTTAGCTCAGTTGATGTTTCCGCAATTTGATTTAAGCAGCAGTGTTAAAGAAATCGCACGTGGAATTCCAGCATCACCTGGTGCGGCATTCGGCGAAGTAGTTTTTGATTCCAAGAAAGCATTTGATTTAGCTAAAGATGGCCACAAAGTTATTTTGGTTCGTCGCGAAACTAGCCCCGATGATTTAGTGGGCATGGTTGCCGCCGAAGGAATTCTGACCAGCCGCGGTGGTAAAACTTCGCACGCAGCAGTGGTTGCTCGCGGTATGGGTAAGACTGCAGTATGCGGAACCGAAGCGATCTCAGTTGATGAATCAGGTGGTTTCTTTACCGTTGGCAGTCAAAGTGTTTATGCCGGTGAAATTATTTCAATTGACGGCGCAACTGGTGCGGTTTACTTAGGAAGAATTCCGGTAATCGCTTCGCCAGTTACTTCATATCTGGAAGGGTTGTTATCTTCAAGTAGCGATGAAGCATCGCCAGTAGTTAAAGCTGTTGATCGTTTACTTAGCTATGCCGATAGCTGTCGTCACTTAGAAGTGCGCACAAATGCCGATACCCCTGAAGATGCAATCAGAGCACGTATCTTGGGCGCCGAAGGTGTAGGTCTTTGTCGCACCGAACATATGTTCCTTGGTCCACGCCGTTCTTATGTCGAACGTTTAGTACTAGCTGAAAATGATGAAATTCAACGCGCAGTAATTGCCGAGATGGAACCACTGCAGCGGGCAGATTTTGTAGGCATCATGATGGCAATGTCAGGATTACCGGTAACGGTGCGATTGCTTGACCCACCTTTGCATGAGTTCTTGCCACCTCTGGCTGAACTATCTGCCCACATGGCGACCCTTGAAGCCATTGGCGAAGAAGTACCTGCTCGCGAAGCAGCAATTTTCGCTGCAGTTAAGCGCATGCATGAAGCTAATCCGATGCTTGGTCTGCGTGGTGTGCGCCTCGGTATTTTGATTCCAGAGCTCTACAAGATGCAGGTACGCGCACTGGTTTATGCCTATCTCGAGGTTAAAAAGTTAGGTCATGATCCGAAACCCGAAGTAATGATTCCGTTGGTAGCAACACAGCGCGAGCTTTTGCATTTGCGTGAAACTTTAGAGGCCGAGATAAAGCGAGCCTTTAAGGGCACTGGCGTTGATGTGGAATTTCCAATTGGCACAATGATTGAAACACCACGTGCAGCAATAACTGCATCTCGTCTGGGAATTTATGCCGACTTCTTTAGTTTCGGAACTAATGACTTAACCCAATTAACGTGGGCCTTTAGTCGTGATGATGTTGAATCAACCTTCTTGCCGCTCTATCTAGATTTAGAGCTAGTGCCATTTAATCCATTTGAATCACTTGATCAAGATGGGGTTGGTTTATTAGTTAAGACGGCAGCAGATCAAGCGCGCAAACTTCGCCCCGATTTCAAATTAGGAGTTTGCGGTGAGCACGGTGGCGATGGTCGTTCAATTCAATTCTTTAATGCCGTCGGGTTAGATTATGTTTCTTGTTCACCATTTAGAGTTCCGGTGGCCAGACTTGAAGCAGGTAGAGCGATGGTGCTAAAGACGACCAGCTTCGTGGACTCGCTTTAGGAGTTAGATTTATAGTAGCGACTTATTTTTGTGTGGGTTAGGCTCAGCGCATGACTTCAGTAACGCCATTTCTCTGGTTCGATAAAGATGCACTTCCGGCCGCAGAGTTCTATACCTCGCTGATTCCAAACTCTGAGATAAAAGAGGTAAATCGCAGTCCAGTTAGCGGCGATGTTTTCTCATTAACTTTTACGGTGGCTGGTCGTGAGTTCTTTGCCTTAAATGGTGGACCACATTTCGAATTTACGCCGGCGATCTCAATTTTTGTGGAGTGCGCCGATCAAGCTGAAGTAGATAAGTACTGGAACGCACTAACAACTGATGGCGGCGAAGAAAGTCGCTGTGGCTGGCTAAAGGATAAGTGGGGCTTGTCTTGGCAGATTGTGCCAAAGCGACTTGGTGAAGTTTTATCTAACCCAGATCCGGTTAAAGCAAAGGCTGCAATGGATGCCATGTTGCAGATGAAGAAAATCATTATTGCTGAACTCAATGTTGCGGTAGGGGAGTAAATTGATGAAAGCTATTCAGATCACTAAATTCGGCGGCCCCGAAGTTATGGAATATCTCGACTTAGCTGATCCAATTGTAAAAGGTAGCGAAGAGCTAATAACTGTTACTGCAATCGGAATCAATTACGCCGATACGCATCAAACTGAAAATAGTTATTTATCTAAACAAGAGCTTCCGCTAGTTCCAGGTATCGAAGTGGTTGGAACAACTGCCGATGGTCGCCGAGTATTAGCACCAGTTGGTGCTGGGGGATATGCGCAATTAGCAGCAGTACATCCACGCGCCATGATTGAAGTTCCAACTGGTGTTTCTGACCAACAAGCACTTTGCATGTTGGTGCAAGGCAGCACTGCTTGGCATATTTTAAAAACTGTTGGTCATGTCAAATCTGGCGAGACTGTAGTTGTTCATGCAGCTGCCGGTGGCGTAGGGACTATCGCAATTCAATTAGCAAAAATGTGGGGCGCTAAAGTAATTGCAGTTACCTCAACACCAGAAAAATCAGCACTTGCGAAAAAACTTGGCGCCGATGTAACTATCGATGCCAAGGTCGAAGATTTAGCGGCGGCAATGCTCGCGGCAAACGAAGGCAAGCCAGTTGATTTGATTCTCGAGATGGTGGGCGGAAAAACTTTCGATGCCAGCTTGGCCGTCTTGGCACCTTTTGGTCGATTGATTACTTACGGCATGGCTTCGCGCACACCACCTTCTTCAATTAACCCAGCGGTATTAATGGGCGGCAGTAAAACGATTACTGGTTTCTGGCTCTCACATTGCTTCGGCAAGAAAGAGTTAATGAACGATGTAATCAACGAACTCTTCCAATTAGTAATTGCCGGAAAATTGCACCCAGTTATCGGTGCCACGTATCCGCTTTCTAAGGCCGGCGATGCTCACCGAGCAATGCTTGCTCGCCAAACCACGGGTAAGATTGCGCTAGATCCCGCCCTATAAATAGGTATGGATTCGCCCAATTACGAACCATTTTTCGATTTACCGTTTGAGCCTGTACGCTCAGGGACTGATCAACGCCCCCCTAGCTCAGTCGGTAGAGCGTTTCCATGGTAAGGAAAAGGTCACCGGTTCGATTCCGGTGGGGGGCTCGAAAGTGTTTTACCGTTCACATATCCCTGGCGGGATAGCTCAGCTTGGTAGAGCAAGCGGCTCATAATCGCTGTGTCGTGGGTTCAAATCCCGCTCCCGCTACAAGTACGACCGTTTTACATCTTCAAATCAAGCGTGAATTTCGCGCATTGAGCAGGCTCAGGTAACCTAGCCCTCTCAATTAACTAGTGCAGCACATCTATAAAGGAGCATCACCATGGCAAGTAAGAGCGCGGACGTTCGTCCAAAGATCACCATGGCATGCGTAGATTGCAAAGAGCGCAATTACATTACAAAGAAGAACCGCCGCAACGATCCAGACCGCATGGAACTTAAGAAGTTCTGTCCTCGTTGCAAGTCTTCAACACTTCACCGCGAAACTCGCTAATGATCAGCCCCGATTCGGTCGGGCGCACCTACAACGGTGCAAAGTCAACAACTATTTCGCAATCTGAAATCACCAATTTTGCTGCCGTCTTTGGCGAATCTGATTTTTCTGTAGCTACCCCAACTTTTTCAATTCGCGTATCACTCGACCAATTACAAGAAATTCTCACTGGCCCTGAAGTTGGCATTAATTGGGAACGAGTAGTCCACGGTGATCAGAAATTTGAAATCCACCGCCCAATTGTCGCTGGCGATGTTCTAACTTGCGATGCCACGATTGAAAGTTATCGAGTAGCCGCCGGCAATGAATTTATTAACGTTAAATCAGATTTACGCAATGGCGCAGAAATTGTCTGCACAAACTGGTGCACGATTGTGGTGCGCGCATAATGCAAGAACGTATCTTTAAAATCGATCGCGAATTACTTAAGCGATACGCCGAAGCCAGTGGAGATCAAAATCCAATTCACCAAGATGAAGCCTTTGCTAAGTCAGTAGGCCTACCTGATGTAATCGCGCATGGCATGTTAACTATGGGCTTAGTTGGGCAATATGTCAGTGATTGGGCTGGCGGTTCGGCGAATGTAAAAGAGTATTCAGCTCGTTTTGTTAAACCAGTTGTCGTGCCAGCGAATACCGTTGTTGATCTAGTTGTAATTGGCGTAGCCACTGAAGAGAACGGCCTATACCGACTTGAACTAACTGCCACTGTCGATGGCGTAAAAGTATTAGGAATGGCGAAGGCGTTAGTTAAAAAATGAGCGCACCAGATTCAGTAATTGCACTAGCAGAGAAGCGTCAAGCTGCCCGAGCTAATAAAGATTTTGCGCTATCCGATTCGCTGCGAGATCAAATTTCCGCACTTGGCTTTGAAGTTGCCGATGTTGCTGGTGGCTTTGAGCTAACCGAAAAGGCCCGTTTCCCAGTAATTACAAAGTTGCGCGATCTAAAGCCATTTAGCTTGCCAGCTAATGAAATGACAGTTTTATTAGTTATTGAGGGCTTCGTTGCAGATGCGATTACCTGTATTAACTCCATCAAAGTAAATAGCAACAGCAATATTGCAATACTTTCAATTGGTCCAGCTGGTGAACTTGCAGATGCAATTGATCAACGAACCGCCTTGGTTGAAATAGCCGAAACTGGCTGGGGCGAGGCAGTTAATGCGCTCATGAAGAACGTCGAATCAAAATATGTAATTGTTATGGATCAATCAACGACCTTGACTGGTGATGCAATCTCGCCAGTGCTAACAGAATTGAATAAAGGTGAGTTTGTCGCAGTTGGCTGGAAAGGCGGCTTAGTTAATTTAGCTGATGACTGGCGTAGCACTGAAGATAAAGGCGATGGCGAAGTCGATGTGCTCTTTAGTTATTTCATGGCCGTTGATCGAGTAGCAGCTCTTGAAGTTGGCGGGTTTAACGCACGCGCAATTTATTATCGCAATGCTGACATTGAATTTTCGCTTAAGTTACGTCACGGCACTGGTCGATTACTACAAATGCAACTTCCGCTTGAACAAGGTCGCCATCATGGTTACCACGATGCTGACCCCGCATATCGCGAAGTGCAATCTAAGAAAAATTACGATCGAATCCTCGAACGCTTCCGCGGCAAAGAGGCAATCTTGAGCCCTCGTCGCTAACCTTTAGCCATGGCCGATTTATCCGACTTCACTAGCTTGCATGTTGGTGGACCGGCGCGCGATTTTGTTGAGGTCGCAACCGAAGCCGAAATTATTGCAGCCCTCGTTGCAGCTGGAGATTCACCTATTTTAATTTTAGGTGGCGGCACAAATATGTTAATTAGTGATGCTGGTTTTGCTGGCACCGTAATTCGTATTAGCAATAATCAAGTAAAAGAAGAGATCGATGCTTGTAGTGGTGCCACGCTAACTATTGGGGCGGGCGAAAACTGGGATGACTTTGTGCTTTCAACTATCGAACATGGCTTTGCCGGCATGGAAACCTTAAGCGGTATCCCGGGCACAGTAGGGGCGGCGCCTATTCAAAATATTGGCGCTTATGGCCATGAAGTAAGCGAATTTATTACTCGCGTGCGCACTTATGATCGCCAGAAGAAAGAACTAAAAACTTTTACAAATAGCGAATGCAATTTCAGTTATCGTAATTCGATCTTTAAAACCGAGCCTGGCCGCTACGTAGTTCTTGATGTGGCTTTCCAAATTCGCCAAGGTGAAATGTCTGAGCCAATTACTTATGCCGAACTGGCTGACAAATTAGGAGTCAAAATTGGCGAGCGAGCACCAGTAAAAAAGGTGCGCGAAACTGTTTTAGCACTGCGTAGTTCAAAAGGAATGTTGCTCTCACCAACTGATAAAGATTCTTGGTCAGCTGGCTCATTCTTTACTAATCCAATTGTTAGCAAAAATGTTGCAGATCAATTACCAGCAGATGCCCCGCGTTGGCCAACCAGTGATGGTCAAGTAAAGACTTCGGCAGCCTGGTTGATTCAACAATCGGGAATTCAAAAAGGTCAGTCACATGGTGGCGCCAAAGTTTCGACTAAACATGTTTTGGCGCTAACAAATTCAGGCAACGCAACGGCTGCTGAAATTACTGAGTTAGCCAAGATAGCGAGCGCAGCTGTTAAGGCTAAGTTCGGAATTGAGCTACAACCAGAGGTAAATCTGGTTGGAATTACTTGGTAGCTAGTTAGCGCTTATTACTTTCGCTAAACAAATTTGGCTAGTTAGCTTCCTCGCTAGTTAGCTTCCTCGATTAGTTTCTTAATGCGGCCAATACCTTCGACGATATCTTCATCGCTTAGTGCGTAAGAGAAGCGCAAGTAACCTGATGGGCCAAAAGCTTCGCCAGGAACCGCAGCAACTTCAACTTCTTCGAGAATCAACGTTGCTAATTCAGCCGAAGTAGTTGGAGTCTTGCCACGAATAGTTTTGCCAAGAACGCCTTTAACTGATGGATAAACATAGAACGCACCGGTTGGAGTAGGGCAAGAAAAACCAGGGATTTCGTTAAGCAGCGAAACAATTAACTTGCGGCGACGATTAAATGCTTCGCCCATCTTATGTACTGCAGCTAAGTCGCCACTTACTGCGGCAATCGCAGCGCGCTGTGAAACATTTGAAACGTTACTGGTTAAGTGTGATTGCAAATTAGTAGCTGCCTTGATTACATCCTTAGGCCCAATCATCCAGCCCACTCGCCAACCAGTCATCGCGTATGTCTTTGCAACACCATTAATAATAATTGTGGTGTCGGCTAATCCTGGAACCAACACTGGCATGCTTGGCGCAGTTGCACCGTCATAAAGTAAGTGCTCGTAAATTTCATCAGCAATGATCCAGATATTATTTTTTAGCGCCCATTCGCCAATTGCTTTAACTTGCTCAACTGAGCAAACCGAACCAGTTGGGTTACTTGGCGAACAGAACAAAAGCGCTTTTGTCTTTGGGGTACGAGCTGCTTCGAGTTGTTCAACACTTACTAAATAATTCTGAGTTTCATCAGCGAAAACTTCGATTGCAGTTCCGCCAGCTAATTTGATGCACTCTGGATAAGTTGTCCAAAACGGTGTTGGCAAAAGAACTTCATCGCCAACTTCAACAATTGTTGCGAACGCTTGGTAAACCGCTTGCTTTCCACCGTTAGTTACTAAAACTTGATCGGCAGTAATTTCATAATTTGAATCGCGCTTTGTTTTCGCAACGATTGCATCTCGCAGTTCTGGCAAACCAGGTGTTGGTGAATAACGATGATTTGCAACAATTTTCGCAGCAGCAGCTGCAGCCTCGACGATGTAGTCAGGCGTTGGGAAATCAGGCTCACCTGCACCGAACCCAATAACTGGGCGGCCAGCTGCTTTAAGCGCTTTTGCCTTGGCATCTACGGCTAAGGTCGCAGATTCGGCGATTGCGGCAATTCGTGCGGAGATTCTGGTCATGGCCTAAGTCTGCCGTATGCGGGGTAGTGCTTGCTTCCTGAGCGAAATAGCCAGTTAGACCTAAGGCCCCTTGAACCCCTACAATTCGACGCTCACGAGGGATTTGGTAAATCGTATGGTTTCGCCATGCCCGCGCGAAGGGCAGTAGCTCAATTGGCTAGAGTTGCCGTCTCCAAAGCGGCCGGTTGGGGGTTCGAGTCCCTCCTGCCCTGCAAAGTTCGAAGCCTGTTTGCGAAAGTCGCACGCAGGAACATTAGTTAGTTAGGAATGCGAATATGACTGAAGAAGTCAACGAAACCGAGAAACTCGGAATCTTCGCGCGCGTTGGCTTGTTCTATCGCCAAATCGTTTCCGAACTAACCAAAGTTGTTTGGCCAACTCGCAAACAGTTGACCACGTACACAGCTGTTGTATTGGTTTTCGTAACATTCGTTATCGCAGTGGTATCACTGCTCGACTTGGTACTTACCAAGATCGTTTTCTGGATCTTCGGGTAAAAGGTAAAAATAAATGACACTTGAAGAAACTCCAGACGCTTTCGAAGCAGCACTAGCGGCTAACGCTGCCGATGTTGCCGTCGAATCTGCTGTCGAAGAAACCGTAGAAGTTGAACAAGAGGAAGCTACTTCTGCAGTTGATTCATCAGTTGATTCAGATGAAGACCCAATTGATGGTCCAATCGAAACCGATGAAGATGATCCAAACGCGGAATTCCGCCGCACTCTTCGCGCTGCAATCGGTGATTGGTATGTGGTTCATTCATATGCCGGTTACGAGAAGAAGGTAAAGGGCAACCTTGCCAACCGCACGATTTCTTTGAACATGGAAGATTACATTTTCCAGATCGAAGTTCCTGAAGAAGAAGTTATGGAAATCAAAAATGGTCAGCGCAAGATGGTTAAGCGCAACATTTATCCAGGATACGTTCTTGTGCGCATGGAACTATCTGATGAATCTTGGTCAGTAGTTCGCAATACTCCTGGCGTTACTGGCTTCGTTGGCAATGCTCACAATCCAAGCCCACTAAGCATGGATGAAGTTGAAAAGATTCTGGCTCCACGTCCAGTGAAGAAGTCAGATAAGCCAGAAATTCGCGTTGTTGATTTCGAAGTAGGCGAGTCCGTAACTGTTATGGATGGCCCATTCGCAACACTTCCAGCCTCGATTTCAGAGATAATGCCAGAGCAGGCAAAGCTCAAGGTATTGGTTTCAATCTTCGGCCGCGAAACACCTGTAGAACTTTCATTTAACCAAGTACAGAAGCTCTAATCACTACCAACTGAATTTAAAAAGAACCGAGAAAAGGAAAAAGCAAAATGGCCCCAAAGAAGAAGATCACTGCGCTAATTAAGTTGCAGATCCAGGCTGGCGCAGCAACACCTGCTCCACCAGTGGGTCCAGCTCTCGGTCAGCATGGCGTAAACATCATGGAGTTCGTTAAGGCGTACAACGCTGCAACTGAATCTCAAAAAGGTCAGATCATTCCGGTCGAGATCAGCGTTTACGAAGATCGCTCATTCACATTCATCACCAAAACACCTCCTGCATCACGTTTGATCTTGAAGGCCGCTGGCGTTGAAAAGGGTTCAGCTATTCCTCACAAGACCAAGGTTGCAAACATCACCATGGCTCAGGTTCAGGAAATTGCAAAGATCAAGATGGAAGATCTAAATGCAAATGACATTGATGCAGCTAGCAAGATCATCGCTGGTACTGCACGTTCAATGGGAATCACTACAAACGGCTAATAACCAAAATAGAATTCTTAATTCACCCGAATTAAGAAGTGGGAGAACCGCGCTGGTTCGTTAACCACAAACCGAATGAGTTCGAAAGAACTCAAGAAATGAAGGTCAGAAATGAAGCGCTCAAAGAAGTATCTAGAAGCTGCGGCGAAGGTAAAGCAAGATCACCTTTACACCCCGCTTCAAGCAGTTACCTTGGCGAAAGAAACATCAACTGTTTCATTCAACGCCTCAGTTGAAGTAGCACTTGTACTCGGTGTAGATCCAAAGAAAGCCGATCAAGCAATTCGCTCAACTGTTAACTTGCCACACGGAACCGGTAAGACTGCCCGCGTTCTTGTTTTCGCAAACGGTGACAAGGCTGATGCAGCTCGTGCTGCAGGAGCCGACATCGTTGGTGGCGACGAACTAATCGAAGAAGTTTCGAAGGGTCGTCTTGATTACGACGCTGTTGTTTCAACCCCAGATCTAATGGGTAAGGTCGGTCGTTTAGGTAAGGTTCTTGGACCTCGTGGTCTGATGCCAAACCCAAAGACAGGAACCGTAACAACAGATGTTGCCAAGGCTGTTACCGATATTAAGGGCGGAAAGATTGAGTTCCGCGTTGATAAGAACTCAAACCTGCACTTCCTAATTGGTAAGACTGGCTTTACAGCTGAACAACTTGCTGAGAACTACGCAGCAGCACTTGATGAAGTACTGCGCGCAAAGCCAAACTCATCAAAGGGCCGCTACATTCAAAAGGCTGTTGTTTCAACAACAATGGGACCTGGAATTGCAGTAGATCCAAACCTAGTTCGCGAACCATCAGCTAACTAAAGGTTTAAACCAAGTAAGAATTAATCTAGAGCCGGTAATCGGTAGGGAAACCTACTGGTTGCCGGCTTTTTTATTTCCGAAAGTTTCTCAATCAGAGTAATTAGGACTAAATTAGAGTTATGAATTTAGTAGTTGATCTTGGCCAATCTGGTGCTCGCATCAAGATCGGCGATCAAATAACTGCCCTGAACATTCCGAAGACTGCTGCTTTCACTGTGCTGGAAACGTTAGAACGAATTTTTAAAGAAGTTCCTCGCCAAGATTTCGAAACAGTTTATTTAAGTCTGACTGGTCTATATGGCATTGTGACTGAAGAACAAGCAATAGGTGAGCTTTGTAATAAATTCTTTAACGCAAAACATGTTGCAGTGCTAGATGACGGAATTGCTGCTTTCGTCGGTGCACTTGGCGAGCAAAGTGGCGTGGTCTTAACTATTGGCGGCGGCGTTGTTGCTATTTCCTCACATGCCGGAAAGTTTGGGCATGCCGATGGTAAAGGATTAATTTTCGGTGATTTAGGTGGGGGATTCTGGGTAGGGCAAACCGCAATGCGCAGAGCGATTGCAACTTTAGATGGCCGCGATAACGCAACTGATTTAGTAGAGATATTGCAAGCAGAATTAAAAGCACATGAAGAATTAGTAATTAAGAATGGCACAGACGCAGCAACACTCTGCATAAATGCCGCCAAAACAGTCATCGTTGGCGCCGAGGCAGGTTCCACTAGTGCGATCGAAATCTTAACTACCGGCGCTGATTACTTAGGAAAGACAGTGCACGGAGTTTGGCAAAAGGTAAGTACTGCAGATGCAGGCAAACCAAATGTTTGCATCATAGGTGGCCCAAGTCGTAATCAGACTTATGTAGATCTAATTAAGCGATCTATTAATTCTCATCTGGAATGTAATTTCACAACCGCAAAGAGTGACCACTTAGTTGGCGCACCACTAACTGCGCAGCTTTACCCCGCCGGCGTTGATCCGCTCTTTAAATGGTGGCACGCCTAAATCTCTCGGCACGCCACATTGCTTGAGCTCATTTTCGCGTTTTGAGCGCGAATTTGACCCGAAGCCCAGCCCGCCTCTAGCCTTACCCCATAACCAAAGACCGCAGGTCTAGATCTTCTGCAAAGTTGATCTAATAAATGAGGAAATCTCAACCCGCGTAGGTGTTCACGTAAATCCGTGCGCTCTTACGCGTTACGGATTTTTTTATTTCCCTAGGTCGCCAATGAAACAGGAAAGGTGAACCTTATGGCTCGCCCAGATAAAGCAGCAGCAGTTGCTGAGCTAACGGAAGATTTCCGTACCGCTAATGCAACTGTGCTAACCGAGTACCGCGGTTTAACCGTGACAGCGATGAAGCAACTTCGTCGTGCACTCGGCGCAGATACAAAATACTCAGTTGTGAAGAACACCCTTACCAAGATTGCTGCAAAAGATGCTGGCGTAGACATCTCTGATGATCTACTTGTTGGTCCATCTGCAGTCGCATTCATCAAGGGCGATCCAATCAATGCAGCTAAGAGCTTGCGCGATTTCCAGAAGGAAAATCCATTCCTAATTATTAAGGGTGGAATTTACGAAGGTAAGTCAGTTACTCCAGCAGAACTTATGGAACTAGCTAACCTCGAATCACGCGAAGTTCTATTGGCTAAGTTGGCTGGTGCTATGAAGGCTTCAATGGCTAAGGCCGCTGCGACCTTCGATGCACTTCGCGCCAAGATGGAAAGTGGGGCACCAGCGGTGTCCGAACCATCATCAGACACTGCTAAGTCCGAGGTTCCAGCGCAAGCTGAGACCACAGATGCTGCGGATGAAACCCCAGCTCAAGATGCACCTGCAGAAGCAGTTGCTGCAACAGAGGAAACACCAGAAGTTGTCGCTGTGTCCGAGCCAGCATCAAATGATGCTGTGGCAGAGGTTCCAGCTCAAGATGTGACTGCAGATGCGGTCGAAGTAACAGAACAACCAGCAGAGTAATCATCCAAGTCATAAGAAAAGGAATCAAATAAAATGGCAAAGCTAAGCACTGAAGACCTATTGGGTCAGTTCAAGGAAATGACTTTGGTTGAACTTTCAGAGTTCGTAAAGTCTTTCGAGAAGGAATTCGATGTAACAGCAGCAGCTCCAGTAGCAGTTGCAGCAGCAGGTGGCGCAGCCGCTGGCGGCGCAGCAGATGCAGCTCAAGATGAGTTCACAGTGATTCTAGAATCAGCTGGCTCACAGAAGATCGCAGTGATCAAGGAAGTTCGCGGACTGAATTCAAGCCTTGGCTTGAAGGAAGCAAAGGACCTAGTTGATGCAACTCCTGCTGTACTTCTAGAGAAGGCAAACAAGGAAACTGCAGACAAGGCAAAGGCAGCTCTAGAAGCAGCTGGCGCAACAGTTACAATCAAGTAATTTCAACTTAGTAAATAAGGCCTCCTTTGAGGCCGGCGAACGGAACTTGGTTTTGTTAAAGTTCCTAATCCGCCGGCCCACGGGAGGCCTTATTTATTTGCGCAAAGGGCTAGGGGTTTTTCTATGGGCCGGGGAAGTGGCGGCGTTAGTTGGGTAATGATTTTTCGAGGCTGTAGGCAAATTCTGCGGTAGTAATCGTGAAACCGGTGATTCGTTCACGCTTCCAAGAAATCGCTGACTCATTCATGATCTTCGTTCCAAGCCCTGAACCTAAATCGATCAGTTCATGTATTCCGTTATCTTTAACAGTTAGCTCAACAATCCGTTGATCTTTAAGTTTGATGAATATCTCAATGGCATTTGCCTTGCCGTGCTTAATGGCATTAAAGACCAGCTCTGGAATCACATCGATCAGCGCAACAACGCATAGAACATCTTGCTGGACTAGCTCTAGATCTGAAATTTGAGATGTAACCGCAGCGACAGAGACCCAATTCTCTTGAGTCTTAGCAATTGAACCCGGCAGATCTTCATGCTCTGGCTGTTGGGTATCTATTGTCGATACCGATTGCTGGATCTCCGCGATTAATTGAGCAACCTTTTCGGGATTATCGATTTCTCCTAGATTAATCTTTTCAAGTTCTAAATAGGCAGATGCCAATTTGGCCTGTACTGAGCCATGTAGGGCCCGGGCCAGATTTCGTTGATTTTGATGCTGCGCCTCGCGAATTCGAGCGACATTCCATTCCAGCTCCTGTGTGGCCTTAGCCAAATTCTTGGAGGCAATAGTGAGCTGTTCATTAGCATTGAAAAGCATTGAGATTAGCGATGAGGTGACAGGGAAGGTAAGCGTACTTAAAATCAAGAAACCATAAGGGGAGTCATAGTTTTGGGTACTTGGTAGCGCTGAGAGTCCCATAACAAAGCCGGTAGCTAAAGTAGCAAAAAGGTAGATGCCGAAGTCAGCTGACTTATCGGCAAATACAAACCTAAAGAACTTACCAATCATCACTGCGACCAAGTAAGCAAGGAATATAAAGATATTGTCAAAAACGGAAGTTGAATTTTCGATTACGGTAGGAAGTGCATTGAAGATCATTAAAGATGGGACAAGTACGTAATGAATTTTTCCAGGGTTCAATCCACTCTTAAAAGCTTGAATCCAGTTCACTTGAAATTTTACTTCGCGAGATGCGGGTGGATGCCAATTGATCTCTTGAACCGCTAATTGGCGGCTAAGTGGTTGAACGACCGAATCAATCATGGTTCGTAAAATTAATAAGATTTCACTTATTGAGCGACCATGCATGCTATTTGTGTACTTCTCAAGTTCACTCTTGATCGCTTCGATTGCATCATTGTTGATTGACTTAATTCTCGCCAGCGAAGTTGCCTTGATCTCTTCCAGTCGATCTAGTTCATTAAGCAGCTGAGCGTTCTTCTTTTGCTGCATACGCGAATTTGCGGTGGCGATAATTCCAACCGAGAAGGAGAAAATGGTATTTACTAGCGAGGTTTGCATGCGCAAGCCAGCATCTTTATCAGTTGAGATATCCCAGGCAAATAGCCAGTTATCGAAGAGAAACCCACGAGAAAGGCCAAAGACTGCCAGAGTTCCCAAAGTTAGCGATGGCACTAAGCCGGGCTTTACGCGGTCTAGAACTACCTGCTTAAAGAGGAAAAGGGCTCCATAAACTCCGGCATGCAATGTAGTAACAATGACAATTCTGAGAATGATATTTCCAGAGTCATTATTGATTGAATCAGCAAAGTGGATTAATAATGTCCAGAAATAAGTTCCGAATAAAACTGGTTTGGTAAAAATGTAAGCTGGAAGCAGTTGATGCCACAGTCCATTGTTAGATTGGCGATTCATGAGTCAATTGTTCGATGCGATATTCCGGCAATCAAGTAATACTGACGAGCAGCTTCAACTCTAGGATTAATGGCACCTTTTGAATCAATGTTTAACTCACGGTAAATAGTTTCAATCCATCGCTCTACTGATTTAATGCTTAGATCCATACGTAGCGCGATCTCGGTGTTGTTATATCCCTGCGCAACCAGAGCTAAAACCTTTATTGCTTGGCTGCCCAACTGGGCAATAGGGCTGGTGACCGGTTGATCCTGTCGAACCTCTGAATGTCTATCGGTTAAAACCTTCTCAATTGCGTTTAGTAGATAAGACATGTCATTTACAAGGTGCTTACGCAAAAAACCAACATTAGGCGGAAGTTCTAAGCCATCTGCTGTGGCAGATTTTGCATCTGGATGCTTAGTCAAAATCAAAATCGCAATATCTGGTCGAGTTTCGTGAACCGCATGTGCCAAGTGCACACCCGAAGGTCCATCTCCTAATGAAATGTCCAAGAGCAAAATATCTGGATCAAAGCGATCAATAACTTTTCGTGCTTTTGCCGCATCAGGTGCGGTTTCAACGTTGAAATTAGCTGCGTTTAGGGATTCGGCCAAAAGTGATGCCATTAATGGCTCATCTTCAACCACTAGCAATTTGCGACCACCACCAGGCATAAGAGCAGATTACCGCCGTATTTCAAGGGAAAACCCTTACCGAGGGAAAACCCCTGATTTTTTTAGTCGCGAATATTCCTTTCTTATTCTTAGCCCACGATTTGCTTTAAAAAGTCACGATTTTGATGAATCGGCAAGAGGTGAGAGAAGAAGTTAAATGGGATTAGTGGGGAGCAAAGCTACTTTTGTGCGCAATGCACGACGCTCACTCCACCATCTTTTGGCCTTAGTTTTAACAGTTTCAACGCTCTCTGCGATTTCAATTATTTCTCCGCCAGCCGCAAAAGCACTGGTTGACGCTGACTGCACGCCAACTGTTTCTGGTCTGACTGTTTCGGCTGTTGCTAGTGGAAATGATTGCATCCTTACCTTCACAGCAGGAACTGGAACTTGGACAACTCCCGCAGGTATATCAACTATTTCAATAGTGGTTGTTGGTGGCGGTGGTGGCGGCGGCGACTCAATGTCAACGGGAACTGCTAGAACTGGTGGCGGTGGCGGTGCAGGTGGATATTTCTATTCATCTAACGTTCCAGTAACTGGTTCAATCCAAGTGTCTGTTGGCGCAGGTGGAACTGGGGCAGCATCATCGACGACAAACGGAACAGCAGGCGGTGACAGTGCATTTGGAACACTTAAAGTCGGTGGTGGTGGTTACGGAAACAGTTGGGAGTTCGCTACTTCACAAGCTGCTGGTGCTGGACGTGGTGGTTCAGATTATGTATCTGGCGGATCTGGTGGTGGCGGTCGTTCACGTGGCGCGGGAAATAACAACGCAAAACTTGGTGGAGCGGCGGGAACAATTGCGGGTTCTGTTGTGTTTCAGGGAAGTTCATTTACCGGCACTGCGGGTGTAGCTGGTCTCAATGCGTGCGAATGTGATCTTGGTTCCGGAGCTTTTGGTGGCGCAATAACATCTACAAGCAGAACATCTTCAATTAGTGGTTCTTCGGTTGTTTATTCAAAAGCTGGCATATTTCGGCCATGGAACTCTGCGGCTAATACTGCCGCACCTCAAACATATGGATCTGGTGGCTCAGCCAACTACAACTATGGCACGGCTGAAACAGCTGGAAATACAGCTGGTGGAGCTGGCGCACAAGGCGTTGTATTTATTCGCTATGCAATGACGGCTTCAACAATTACTACGCCTACAACAGGACTGAGTGGAACTGTTGGTAGTGCTTATTCATTAACACTTGTTTCTGGTGGTGGTTCTGGTTCAGGTACTTATTCTGTAACAGGAACACTTCCAGCCGGCATAACTTTAGATACCAGTACCGGTGTTATTTCTGGAACGCCAACTCTTAACGGAACTTTTCCAATTACTGCAACTTTCTTAGATAGCAATTCAACATCTGCTACAACTTCTTCGTTCTCTCTTGTGATTGCAGCAGCAGCTGCCCTTACCCCTGCTTTTGGAAGTACTACTTCTACAACTAGCGGCTTTAACGTTCAGATCTCCAACTACAGCAGCGATTACACCTGGGCGGGAACAGCAACAGCTAGTGGTTCGGTTGCGATTAATGGAACCGGACTTGTCACCGTTACAGGAGTTGCGCCAGGAACATCTTCAACTGCGACGATCACCACAACGCGTACTGGTTACACCGGTGGCAGCGCAACAGTTTCAGCAACTTCGATAACTGGGTCTGCACTGACCCCTGCCTTTGGAAGTACTACTGCAACAGCAACTGGATTTACCGTTCAGATCTCCAACTACAGCGCCTCTTACACATGGGGCGGAACAGCAACAGCTAGTGGTTCGGTTGCGATTAATGGAACCGGACTTGTCACGGTCACAGGAGTTTCGCCCGGCACTTCTTCTACAGCGACAATTACCACAACGCGCACTGGTTACACCGGCGGTAGCGCAACAGTTTCGGCAACTTCGATAACTGGCTCTGCATTAACCCCAGCTTTTGGAAGCACTACTGCTACAGCTGACGGCTTTACGGTTCAGATCTCTAACTACAGCGCTTCTTACACATGGGGCGGAAGTGCAACTGC
>Ga0247844_1001606_pt1 | contig 40729 bp, 42 predicted proteins | sample LaCtaG_FD_192421 | JGI IMG/M metagenome (GOLD analysis project Ga0247844, IMG submission 192421) | Freshwater microbial communities from meromictic Lake La Cruz, Castile-La Mancha, Spain - LaCruzMarch201714.5m_1 | ecosystem: Environmental > Aquatic > Freshwater > Lake | place: Spain: Castile-La... | reverse complement strand
GTAGCTGTTTGTGTTGATGTTGGTGCTGTAGCTGTTGGTGTTGCTACTGGTGCTGTAGCTGTTGGTGTTGCTACTGGTGCTGTAGCTGTTGGTGTTGATGTTGGTAAACAAGGGTTAGACTCACATTTAATCTGAGGCTTTAACTTGTATGGAGGAGGACAGTTGTTATCTGAAGAATAGTTTCCTGATATATCTTGGCAAACTGGAATTGATCCAGACTCGGTTAGAGTGTAAGAACAACAGGCGGCGAAACAGGGACCAGAACCAATACTTCCGGATATAGCATCACACCAACCTTTTACTATGTCTCCTCCAACGCAAGCATATAAACCATTGTCCTCACATATACAATGAGAATTTGTTGCCACAAAATAAGGTTCAACCGTAGCAGATTGTTCAAAACTACCATTACCTAAAAATCCATTTCTTTCTTCGTCTTGGGATAATGGGTTTGGTTTATCGATTGAAGTAAATGATTGTGTCCATCTTATTATAGGGCGAATTAGTTTAAGAGGACCGCACTTGGTATTATCAAAACATTCCGAATCAATATAACCAGAATCTGATTCAGGTCTTCCATTGGTAAAACTAGGCATGTTTTCTTTTCTTCGGAATACATCATAAGTGCAAATTTTTGTATAAGTTCTTTTAGAAATGCCGGCGCCTGTACAAACAGATGCGTTTATAATCCAATATCCCCACTGACCCGAATCTGTTGTAGCTGTTGGTGTTACTACTGGTTCTGTTGGTGTTGGTGTTACTACTGGTTCTGTGGCTGTTGGTGTTACTACTGGTTCTGTGGCTGTTGGTGTTACTACTGGTTCTGTGGCTGTTGGTGTTACTACTGGTTCTGTTGGTGTTGGTGTTACTACTGGTTCTGTTGGTGTTGGTGTTACTACTGGTTCTGTGGCTGTTGGTGTTGGTGTTGGCTCTATACATTCACAAGATATAGCCTCACCGGTTTTTGCATCATGTGTAGTTCTCCAAATATTTGGCGGAAAACAATCAACTTCTTCAACGTCTTTACACACACAAATGCAGTGTTCTATTGGATTTAAACTTAGCCTTTGATTCTCAGGGCAAGTTTGATTTTTACAAACCCACTCACACTTAGTTGAATTCCACTCATATTTAGAAGGAGGTGGAAAAAAATCATTTGGATTAATATCTGGAGGGTACTTTTGAGCACAAATTCCATCTTCACAAGAAATACAAGGTTTATACTCTTGTACTCTGTTTCCGTTGGGCCCCATGTAATCCGGACATTGGCAATCACACACTGCATTTAAATTTGATTTTCCAAAATTAAATTCTAATTTCCCTCCTCCACAACAATCATCTTGACATGTATTATATTCATCACCGAATCTCTGTCCTGGGAGCTGGGGCAGGAAACTACCAATACCTCCGGTATTTGGATTTAAACACAACGATTTACCAGGCGGGCATTTGCTGCACTCGCAAGTTGTTTCGTTAAGCATAGAAGAATCTTGACAATTATGTTTTTCCACTAAGTCTATAAGGCTTAAAGCATTTAAAACATAATCAAATATACTATTTGATAGTTCTGGATGTTTTGCATCTATAGCCTCCCAATTTTCCACATTACGAATATCACCTTCTATTGATTCTTTTTTAGCTGTAATTTCACGCGTTAACTTTTCTTGATCAAGAACTTGTGGTCCTAGCTCTGTTTTCTCAAGTTCTAAAATCTTCCTTTCTTTTTCAACTTTTACAATTTCTGACGTTAGTTCTGCTTCTTCTTTAAATCTTTTTACAAGAGTAGCTTCATTGGCATCAAGTAAAGCCCGTTGAGTTCTTATTTCAGCAAGCACAGCCATTGCCTCAGGGCTTATAGGATCAAAAACATCACCTGGGGGTACCGGTCCAGCAAGCTTATTAAACTTTTGAAGAAGAAGGTTATGTGTTCTTTTAATGTTTTCAATAATGACCTCAAGATCCTGTATTCCAAGATCACCTTCTCTAATCCATCTCAATCTTGCTTTTAATTCAATATCAATCTTGTAATTTAAAGCCGCAATCTTTACAAAAAGCTCTGAATTCCTGGCGAGCATTCGAATTAATTTTTCACCTTGCCTTGCATACTCTAGCGTGATTGGATAAGCCCGAGCATTAAGCCAAGACAATCTAATTGATTTAAGCGCACTGGGGATCAAACGCTGTCCTATTTCTTTTACAGCGCCTTTTGTTAAAAATCTTAAAAGAAAAAAAGGAATTATTATAATATCATAGCAATCACAAGGAGCAGGAACTGTAATGGGGCTTATTAAAATTCCGGTTCTTTTCTTGCCTTGCCCATCACACATGCTTAAAAAGTCTAATATGGGAGTTATTATCATGATCGCTCCAGTCTTAGCCTTAAATATTCTTCAAGAGCAGCAATTTCTTCATCTAAACTTATTTGACGCCGAGTTCTATTAGATAAAAGAAGTCGTCTTATAGCATCATCAATATCTATTTCTTCGCCATTAACTCTTTCTTCTATTTCTTTTGTAATATCACTCCATTGAGCATCCCACTGATCCGCTGTTTGTCCTGGCTCTGTTTCTTCTGGGCAAATCTCACAATAATCATCTACTATTTTGTTTAAACATTCTCCTTCACAATAACCCAATTGGAAAAACTCATTTGTTTCTTGATCCATTTCAAGCCTGGTATTCCAGCCCAATGGAGAAAAACAAAAAAGAACACCCTTAATATTCATTTCTTCTGCCATCCCGGAAAAAGTAAAACAAAACTCTGATGAGTCTGATACGAATTCATAATCGAACAACTCTTGTATTTCTTCAAAAGAAAGATCAGAGTTTTCGTTTGGAGGATACTCCGACTCCACAATCTTTATAGAGTCTGGATCTATATATAGATTTCTCTGGTTATTATAACTTTCTTGCCCAAACAAAATCTTTCCCACCAACCATATGTTTTGGCGTCCTTCAAAAATAGTATTTCTAGCTTGAACTCTAACGCTTGGGTCCTGTGTTTTTACTACAAAAAAATTATTTGACGACTGAGAAACTTTGAAAAAAGAACCAATAGTTAATTGCTCAGGAGGGGGTGTATAGCCAGGTGGTGTTGGGGTAGGCTCAAAGGTCGGAGATGGTGTTGATGTAGGTGTTGATGGTGTTGATGTAGGTGTTGAAGTTGGTGTTAATGTAGGAAATCTTGTTGGTAATATGAATCTTGTAGCCGTAGGTGTAGGCGTAGGAGCACAGCCCAAAGCTATTCTGGGAATGATGCTTAAACCCCTGTCTTTAAGCAATATTATAGGCTGAGTAAACTTATGATACCAAATAACAGCATTTGAATCATCTACAAGATAGTATCCATAAATTGTATCGTTATTGGCGTCTATTGAAGACCAAACTACAGAATATTTATAATAACAAACAGCCAAATCATATTCTATTATAGAATCACTCCAATTATCTTTATCTAATTTTACTTCAGAATAGCCTAAAAAACTAGGCTCTATAAAATCCAGATTATTTTCATCTAAATTATTGGTGAAGAGCTTGACGTAATAATCAGTACAGCTGAGTATATTATCGAGTATCTTTGTTCTTGATGCTGCTGGAGTTTTTGCTGTTAATGGTATTATAGCCATGAACGTATTTACTACACATCTTCAGCAATTTTTTCCTCTATTTTGGAAAAATCCCCAGCAATTGTTATTGTGCTCCAATGAGGATCGTCGTTTGGCACATGTTCTTTTTTGCAATAATAAAAAAATTCTAAAATGTAGTCGTATTCTTTTTTTTCTATCTCTTCGAAAGACATTCCGTCAAGATAATCTTGAGAAATTTCTTTTAAAACCTTTATAGACTCAGAGTAAGTTGCCCCAGCCAATTTTTGCATTACTTTAATAGCAGAATTAATATTTCCGTCAATTTGAAGAAGATTTATTACATTTTTCTTGATATCTCCTTCCACAAATTTAGCCTTAGCCCTGTATGTGGCTATAATATCATCTTTTTGAGGCTTGCTTTTTGAAACCTCTCTAAAATACTGTGAGAAATTACTTTCATCAATAACTAATTCTTCAATTTCCTGAGTCATTTTGTTCCTTTTTTCTTAATACAACTATTCTGTAGTCATCTTCTTTATTAACAGTAGTTTTTTTGTAAAAATTTCTTGGTCCAACGCTTTCAATGGTAAATGTCTTAAAGCCTTTACTAGGCGGGCTTAGTCTGATTCTTAGAAAGTTTCCTGCTTGTATTTCATTTTGAAAATTAGCGTAATCATCTTTCCAGACATTTATAACACCTTCATCACAATTGGCATCTTCTGCTTTTAATTGATAATATTCTGTTTTCTTGCCCTTTTTCTTTTGAACAGAAATTACTTCTATTTCGACTGGCATTGCGTCATTTGTGTCAGGCTCAAGTCGATCAAAAGTTAATCCGCCTTTATAGTCTGGGCTCTTCTCCACGTTGCTCTGCCATGTGAATCCATAGTATTTTTTCTCACAAGCTATAAGATCTTCGAACTCTTCTTTTAGTTTATCTTGTTTACTTTCATCCACAACAAACTCTGAGAGTTTGGGTTTTATCATATCTTCTTTGCTATAATATCTTTCCTTGGCAGATTGCATCTTTCTAATCATCTTGCATATTTGCTTCCAAGCATCTTTACCATCAATTAATAGTCCGGAGTATCTTTTCTTCCACTCATCACATGTTTTACTATTAACCTTTTTCAGTTCATCAATATCAATATTATCTAATTCTTTATTAGCAACTTTATTTTTAATGAACTCTGAGTTTTCGGCATTTTCTATTAGTTCTAAGAGTATTTCTTTATTCTTCTTGCTGTTGTTGTGGAATCTTTTTTTTCTGTCCTGATTTTTCTTTACATAATCTTTATACTTTTCTGCAAACATTAATAGTTTATACGGCTCTGCTTCTGTAAAACATCTTAGTGCCAATAAAGGCTTTAGAACGCTTGCGTCTGTGCCGAACCTTTCAACAAAGTCTTCAAAGTCTTTATACGGCTGTCCTTTAACAATCTCTTTTGCAATAGGCTCGCCTATGCCCTTAACATTTGATAGACCAAAGTAAATTTCATCTCCAACGAGACTAAAATTTTCTTTTGAAACATTCACATCGATTTTTCTTAAATTAACACCGTGCTTAATTGCCTCTCGTCTGTATTCTTTAATCTTATCGGTATCTGACTCACACATTAATATTGCGTTATAAAACTCATGAGGAAAATGAGACTTTAAATAAAGAAGTCTTGCAGATATGTGGGTGTATGCACAGGCGTGAGATTTGTTGAAACCATATTCGCTGAAGGAAATTAGTTGATTAAACAGTTCTTCGGACTCTTCTTCGGTACAAGAAAGATTCTTTTTTCCATTTTTAATAAACACTTCTTTGTATTTTATAAACTGTTCTACTTTTTTCTTACTGATTGCTTTTCGAACAGTCTCCACATCCCTCATAGGGATATTTCCAATTATATGTAATATTTTCATCACTTGTTCTTGATATATAATAACACCATAGGTGTCTTTCAATATTTCATCAAGAACTGGATGTAATTTGTACTCTTCTCTGCCTCTTTTTCTTTCAACATATCTATCGTGCATCTTCATATTCAAAGGACCAGGACGATATAAAGCTGAGTAAGCCACTAAGTCTTCAAATCTTGTAACACCGCCAGCTTTAGCTAAAGCTCTAATGCCTGGACTATCAAATTGAAATATACATTTAAGATCACCTTCATCAGCCATGGCTAAAGATTCGGGATTATTTCTATATTCTTCTATGTTGCTCCAATTGCTTTGCCCAGACTGGGCACAAATTTTGTCTATACCATGCCTATCATTTATTAATTTACAACAATATGCTATTTGAAGAAGATTGCTAATAACCAGTAGATCAAATTTAATAAGACCCACAGGCTGCAAATCTTGACCGTGCAATCCTTCAACCCAAGCACTTGCCTGCGGACTATCTTTTCTTTTTACAAGTGGAACTAAATCTGTGAGAGGTATGCTGCTGACAATCAATCCTCCTGCGTGAACACCCATACCTCTGTTTCTATCGATCAATTTTTGGGCAGCTTTTGCAATTTCAGGATGATCTTCACAATATTTATTTAACAAAGGATCTGTTCTCATGGCAGACTCCCATGTAAGAACTTTGCCCTCATCATCTTTAGTTTGAAGATTAGTTGTTAAAGCTAATATCTGATCTCTACTTTCTCCATGTACCCTAACCATATCTATAAGAGAGGATTTGATACCAAAGGTGGTATAATTACCTATGTTACAAACATATTGCTCACCAAATGTTTCGGGTGCCCATTCATTCTTTAAAAAATCACGCACTACCGGAATAAAATCTACATCGCAATCAGGCATGTCTCCATAGAAAAATGCGGGGTCTTGCTCTATATCAAAATCTTTAACTATGCCTAGAAGGTATGGGACCAATAAATTATTTTGATTTTCAGGATATATTACTTTTCTAGCCACCAGATCTAGAAAATAATTTTCTTTATCTTGAACTTCTATTTCCTTAAGTTCCCAGCTCAATCTTTTTGTATATCTTTCATCTTCTGCTAGATTTTTAGATCTCATGCGATCTGCACAGATATCTTTAATTTTCATGTAAAAATTTCAAATCAGATGTATAAATATAATTCGAGGAGCAAAAATGAAAGTTGACAAAAAAAATGCTATAATTGCTGGTGTTTGTGCGGGATTATCGAACGCAACAAACCTACCAGCTTTCGTCTTTAGACTGGCATTTCTTTTTGCATTTTTGTTCGCAGGACTTGGTCCACTAGTTTATATCGTATTATGGATTTTAATGCAACCAAAAGAATAAATGGAGAAAAACAATGCCTTTCAAAAAGTTTAATGAATTCTTAAATGAACAGAAGAAGTCGAAGAAAAATAAAAATAAGATTGATAAAAAGGCGTTAGGTGATTCTGGCGATAAGAGCCTAGTTTATGAACCATCCGTAAATAAATATGCAAAAATAAAAAAAGATGGTCTTGGTTCCGTTGGAGATCAAAAAAATGTATACGAGCCAAAAACAGAACCACTTCAGTCAAAGGCTCCATCATCTTGGAACAAAACAAACGTTAAAGAGTGGCTCAACAAAACAAAGAAACTCCCACTTTCAGAATTTGCAAAAAACATATACGAAGAAAAAAACAAAAACGTACAAGTAGATTTCAATAAAATAAAGAACACAGAAGATCTAATTGAGAATTTTGTTAAGGCAATCAAAAACAACCCAAGATTAATTGAATCTGCTGCCAGACAATTAAATAGATCGAATTTAACTGAAAGCTTTCTAGCTGAATTGATCAAAATTGAAAATTCTAAGAAGGTCTCAGAATCAATAAGCGATCCAGTTGGTTTCGAAGGAGAAGAAGTTGAGGGCGAAGACGATGAAGATCATCGCCACCATCATCGTCGCAGCCATAAACACAACCGTATGGAAGATGATTCGGACGAAGATATGAGCGACGAAGACGAAGAGAGCGTGGATGATGAGGAGTCAGAAGATATGGGGGATGAAGACGAAGAATCAGATATGGGCGATGACGAATATTCAGATGAAGATGAAGAAGATTCAGATGACGATTCAGATGACGAAGATTTAGACAGCGATGATTTAGGTCACTCGGAAAATGATGATATGGAAAACGATATGCCCCTAGGAAGAAGAAGAAAACCCCACTCAGAAGATTATTTTTCTGACGAAGCCTAATCCTTAAATTCCAATATCATACTTCTACCACCTCTAGACTCTGAGAGAAATCTTGAGAACAGTAAGTCTTCTCTTATTGGGTCTATGTCTGTTATTCCCAAACAATAGCAGACAAGAGAACCTGCAGCCGATCCTCTTCCACAGCCCACGGCTTCACTTCCATCGCCCCATCCAAGCAAACTTGGGCATACTCTGCGTGCTTCATCAGTCATCATTTTCTGAATGAGAAAGTAGCTACTAAAGCCTTTTCTTGTTATAAGGCTCAACTCTTCTTTTATTCTGCTGCTATACGTTTTTGTTTGTGGAAGATTTCTTTTCTTAAAACCTTCAAGAACAAATTGTTTTAATTTTTCATCACAGTCCTCAACAATTGGTAATTTAAGACTTCTGTCAAAAGTCACACCCTTTGCCATTTCACATATTTTAACTGTGTTCTTTTTTGCTTCTTGAAATAATTCATAAGGAATAATTTCACTATAGTCTTTCAACCATTTATCATTGAGTTCTTCTTCACTCTTCATCCAAAGATTGGTGTCTTGAAGCTCAAAGAAGTCTACCATTGCGTCTTTTTGTTTTGCTTCTTCTATTTCCTTTAAAGTTCTATTAGTCTGAATCATTAGCATTAATCGTTGATAATGACTATCTTCCTGACGGCAATAATGAACGTCACAGCTAACAATCAACGGAAGCTTATATCTTTCATGACACTTTACAATAAAAGCATCATATGCAAATTGCTTCTTAAAATCCAAAAGCATCATTTCAAGATAATAATGCTCTCTGCCGAACATTTCTAAATGCTTTTCGAGCATCTGAAAGCCAGCTTCTTCTCCACCTTTATCAAAAGCTCTTCCTATTTCACTATTATAGCAACAACTTGTGAATATCAAGCCTTCTCTGTGCTTCTTAAGCTGTTCGTAATTGACTCTAGGCTTTCTGTAGAAGCCTTTAGTCCAACCCCAGCTAGTTAATCTGACAAGATTCTTATAGCCCTCTAGGCTGTAAGCTATTGCCAATAGATGAGGGCTAGCTTTTAAAGTATCGATTTCATCTGGGGATAAATCTTTAGTGAAATTTTGCATATCCTCCAAGCAAGAGCTTTCTGGCTGAAGTGAATTAATATATAGTTCACTGGCGAATATGGGGCTTAATTTATTCTTATCCTTATATTTGTCGCATATTTTGTCACATATTTTAATCTGTCTTGGTACAGCTCCAAGCATACCGTGATCAGACACCGTTAAAAACTTCTGATTAATCTCAACAGCACGATTTCCTGCTTCTTCTACGGTTTGAAAACCATCGAGCAAGGAATAATCGGTATGAAGATGAAGATGTTCAAAGCCGACAATCTCCACACTATTTTTCTCAAACATTTTTATTTTTCCGTTAATAAATAATACTTATGGAAATCAAAATCTACATCCTGCTAAACGTAGCAGCTTTCGCTATTTGGACCGCTTTAGTTTGTTGGTTCAACTAACTAATTTGACTTTTTGTGATCTTCATTATATAATTTTTGATCCATGTTGGCAACTAGATCTTGAGAATTTCCATGCACCAAAAATTATTCGATAATATCAAAAATAACGTCAATCAATTTTTGATATCAAAGATGTTCAATAAAAAAAATAGATTAAAAGGACAAAGAGTTTATCTTGCCGGAGCTATAGACAGGTGTCCGAATCTCGGAATGGCATGGAGAGATGAAATAACTCCTTTTTTAAATGAAAAAGGAGTTGATGTTTTTAATCCAATGACTAAGCCAACAAATCTCGCAAAAGAGGGTGATAGTGAAGCGAGAAACAATAGAAATGAATTAAAAAAAGCAGGAAAATACGAAGAACTCAGATTAATAATGAAAGAAATAAGAAATGTTGATCTGCGGATGGTTGACATAAGCGATTTCATAATAGCCAACCTGGACCTAGATATTCATCCGTGCGGTACACTTGAAGAGATTTTTTTGGCTAACCGAGAGAAGAAACCAATAATCATACGAATGAAGCAAGGCAAAGAAAATTGCCCAGATTGGTTATTTGGAACAGTTCCTCACAAAATGATATTCTCTAATTGGGATGAAATTAAAGAATACCTTAACTACATTGATAGTAGCGAAAACATAGAAACATTCAATAGATGGTATTTCTTTAACTCTTGAGGAATCAAATGAATACAAAATTAGCAATTATAAGAAACACGTTTGGAGATAGATCAGCTTTTCTTCAGCTTTCTCTTGAATATCAAAATGAAGCTGCTTTAAACGATAAAATCAAAAGCTTTATATTTGTAGATCCACATCCAACAAATGGATTTTCAGATGATTTTGATAAAATAATTAATAAAAAACAAAAAAGAATTAATTTTGAACAACATCAAGGAAAATTATATTGGTATAGCTCTGTCAAGCACATGTTTGATAATTATAAGTATAATTATATTTTATCGATATCAGATGATGTAATAATAAGCAAAGATTATTTAAAAATATGTAATCAAATTATAGAAGATAAAGTTCTGGACAACCAAACAATATTTTGTTTTCACGCTGGTGCTTGGGATAAGCCAAAAGGCAATAAAAACAATATTGTCAGATCAAGTGCTTCAAGCAACTCTATTTTAATAACGAGAGAGAGATTTAAATTAGTTGAAAATTTTGTAAAAGAGAACGTTCTAAATATGGTTGACAACAACCATATGATATCTGAGATATTGAATAGCAAGGGAATGACAACAATAGCCCCAGAATACAACAGACACAGTCATTTTGGAATTTATGGATATACAGTCAGCGGAAAACACGGAAATCTCGAAGGACAATCTTCTTTGTTTTCTAAAAACAAATCTCATGAAGATCTATACGAGATGATGAAGAAATCTTGCTTAAAAGGCAAAAAGCTAGCCTCGCTAAACAAAAATCAAAACCCTAGGTATTTCTGGGATTTTGATCCGAATATTGAATACGATTTAATATCATATTCAATTTAAATTACAAGTTTTCTGATATAGCTTTTATTAAGTTGTCTACCACACTTCTAGATCTACTAAACAACTCTTGCTCTAACTTATCATCGTTTGTGGGATAGTCAGTACCGAAGCCTGATATAAGCCCGTCCACGCAACCTTTCTTGACATGAATACCAGAATAAACTAGTTGTTTTACTATCGGTTCTATGGATGAAATTGGATCTGATTTGATATTTTTTCCCTTCATATATTCAACATACGAATCAGGCTTTTCTATATCAGTATAGTCATCTGCTCCGTTATCTCCCTGCATAAAGAACGCGGCAAACTTTCCCTCTAAATGATTTTTTAATAAATCATCATGTTTTCCACTTTTTGCTAAATTTCTTGTAACTTCACTATTTTTCAGATTATCTTTTCCCAAAACTTTTTTGGCATCTTCTGCAGTGAGGGTTAAGTTGCAACAAACCAATCTGTCAAAGAAACTTTTTACAACACTGCTGGGGGCGTCCCAATTAATTGGAGAAAATACTACAAATCCATCACATTTTTTTAATCTTTTATACACATTTTCTTCGTGCATAAAATCTTTTATCTTACTTCCTTTGAAATAACAATCGCACTCCCAGTGGCAATGATAGCCTCCAGCAGTACTTATACATGCTTTGCAAGGTTGAATTATATTTCCATCGCATTTAACAGAAAGATCAATTACATCAAAAAGAACATCTTTTCTATCTTTGATTGCATTTTTTAATAGTCTATAGCTTTTAGATTCATGATCCGGACAACAATTTTCATTCCTAGCGGAACCTTGAATTGCCAGTATATTAATTTTAGCATTCTTATTTTTAATTTTTTCTTCTGTTAAAAAATTTGTAAAATCTTTCATATAATTTTTTATTAGGGCATGGGGAAAATTGCCTCTAACTCCTTATCTTTGTTTTTGGGTTTTCAACGTTTATAAGATAAGAAGTTTGGCGGTAGGTATACTGCCAAACTTCTTAAGTTAACTTTGCTTGTATTTTTCAATATCGACACAGGATAATTAATTTACCCTTAATTAATCCACTAGTTTGTCATCACCCCCCTTCGGAGAATTAAATTGCGTCTTCTTCCATTGTTCAAATTCTTCATATAAAATCTTAGCTTGATTATCAAGCTGTTTCAGCTCCTGTTGGGTTTTTTCATAAATCTGCTTCAGAACTTCTTTTTTCTTTTTCTTTTCAGAATGTATTTCAGCAATTTTTGCAGAAAACTCTTGAAAGTTATCAGTTAAAAGAAAGTCTAATTGTTTATCGACTTCTTTTGTATCACTTTGTTTTTTTACATCAGTCATCAATAAACTCCTTGTTTTTAGACAGAGAAACAATCTCTGTCTAAAATATTATAGTAATTTTTTAATTTTCTGGCTGCTCAAACTCTGGCAGCTTGATTGATATGTCTAATTGACTTTCAGTCAACTCGGCGCCGCAATCAGTTATTTTCAAAGAAAGAAAAACTTTCTTTTCTTCTTCTGTTAAAGATTCTATTAAATCTCCAATAGTTCCATCTTCAACCCAAGCATCTACAATTTTTTCATCAATTTCATCAAAAATTTCTCTTTTATCTGAAAGGGATAGCCAATAGTTTTTCATTAGTCTGCCTCACCGTATATATCTTTTGCATTTCCCATTTTAGAGGTTCTCTCGGCAATTCTTCTTTCAGTCTTAGCTTTATCCATGTTGTAGCCAGCTCTGTAGCTGAAACTTTCCCACTTGCTGCTTTCGCCTGGATTGGTGAAGCTCAAGCCAAAACTGGACAGTACCTTTTCTTTTGATTTGCTGCCGCAGTGCTCGCACACAACATCTTTATATTTTCCTTCTGGATCGTGTTGAGTTAAAGCCTCGTAATTATTTTCGCATTTTTTACAAACAAATTCATAAATTGGAATAAAGCACCTACTCTTTCATGTCTAACAGATTTATGAACTCTTCATAAAATCTTTTTATTTGATTGATCTTCCAGTCTTGTGAAAAGAATCTCCAAAAAATACTTTTTTCACAAAATTTCATGCTCTCTAGTAATATTTTAGTTTTTAGATTTTTTTCCAGAATATGGAGGTGAAAACCTTCGAGAGCATTTTGTTGAGAAATTAAACTCTCATAATCGCCTTCGTCCATAAACCCGTCCATTTCATTATCTTCATCTTCGTATTCATCTCCATCTTTTCTTATAAATCTCATTGTTTTTTCCTTTTTATGCTCTGTGAGTGGTCTTTGAGCTTAAGATGAGTTTTGGCTAGTCCGTAAACATGCTTTAAAAATTGTCTGGGCTGTCTTATATTTTTATCTAAGTATTCTGGATTGATCTGAAATGCGAAATTTTCCACACTTTCATCCCAAACAACATAAACTATGTCTAGCTTAGATAGTTCATTCAACACATTGGAGCAAACACGAATGCTTAAATCTTTTACTATACTTGAAAAGTCTTCAAGTCTAATGAATGGTCCAGCTTCACATTCTTTTACATAACCTTTAAAAATAACATCTGATTCTTTCTCAGGTAGAAGAAAATTCAATTCATCTCTAAATTTCTTAGTAACCTTAATATTTTCATCTATGTCTATAGATTTATTATTATTTGTAAACATAAAATGCCAATAAGATATTTGTCTTATCTTTTTGTGCATCAAATTATAATTCTCTATTAGAATGATTTCTTCATCATCTTCTACAGACATAAAAAGCCTTTTGTTAATTATTAGAGAAAAAATTTCATAAAATTATCAAAAAATATTCGATTATGTTTAATCAGTTTTGTTTTTGGAACTCCCTTATTAAACCTTTTATAATCATAGTCTATTGTCATGTATGCCTGAATTTCATCTTTAACAACACTGCTTACATAGCCCATGGATTTAATATTTTTAGATAGTATTCTTATGGTGTTTTTATCCATAGCTTCTATGATATTATCCACAGAGCTTCTGTACAGGTTGTTTGTGTGGTAAAGAGCATGGCACATTTCATGTCTATATGTATCATCTTTTAGACTTTCAACTCCTATTATATAGCCTTTATTGTTTTTAAGTTGCTTTTTAATACACGTTAATATGTGTTTGAACAATTCATCATATTTATTTTCTATTTTTGATACAGAATAACACCTTTGTGCAACTTCATATGGAAAATTAAAACCACTCCAATCAAAAGGATATGAAAAACCATTATTTTTCAAACTATACCACTTGATGTAATCCCATATGCTAAAAGAATTATTTTTAAAAGTTGGATTTGGAGATTCGTAATATTCTTGAACTCTACAGAACAGCATTGCTCTGTCATATTTATTTTTGACTATGATTGCAAACACACTTGGCTTTACTTCTTTTAATTTAAATTTAACCATTGATCATCTCTAATTTATCTGTTGTAGATATAGACTTTTTGTAAGGACAAATTAAAACCTCTGCTATTTCTTTCCCCACAACTTCTTCTGGGGAGTAGTCTCCGCCCTTAACAACAATATCTGGTTTTATTTGATTTATTAAATTTTCTGGGGTATCTTCCGTAAAGCTTACAACAAAATCAACAAATTCTAACGAAGAGATAATCTCCATTCTCTCTTCTAGATTTAGTATGGGTCTATCTCTGCCTTTTAGCCTCTTTACGCTATCGTCGCTATTAAGGGCGACTACAACCTTACCGCCTTGATTTTTTGCGAATCTAAGACACTCTATATGCCCGGGAGTAAGTCCTGCATCGAAACAGCCATTGGTAAAGATCAATTTAAAACTTCTTTTATTAAGATCTTCTATCTCAACAAATTTACTGTTAAAGAATTTATAAAAATCTATGGGTCTTAGATTTTTATTATTGTTTCTGGTAACGTAAAAATAACTTATATTAAAAGCTATCTCAGCCGAATCATATAAATCAAATCCCAACTGAAGAGCTATTGTCAAATAAGCCACATAGCAATCTCCACCCCCAATAACACAAGCGGCTTGTTTTTCTTTTTTACTTTGATATTCAAAAAATTCATTCTTCTGATCTATTCCATAAAATCCTTTGTATGAATCTGTTATCAATACATTGTTACATTTTACTTTACTTTTTAATATCAAGCATTGATCTTGCTTATTTTCTGAGGATGTTAGACTCAAAGCTTCTAAGCTGTTTGGTTTAAAAACATCACATCCACTCCACTTACCGAGAGGATGTTTTTTTGCATCGACTACAGATTTAAAGAATCCATAATTTAAATCATTATTAAAAACACCTTTTGAATAATCAGAAAATATACAAACATCAGAATCACAACCTTCAAATAATTTAAAAAGCTCTCTTTGATAAAGATCTGCATTAGACATTCCAAAATTTTCTTTTTCAACATCCCATCTGAACAACGGAACTTGATTGTTATAAAATCTTTTTTTTCTTGGTATCTTACAATTTGGACCTGGTATGATTAGGCAGTTATCTGTTTTGATATTGTTTTTTTCATAGCATTTCTTAGATTCATCATCCAATAAAGAAAAATAATTTAGCTTAATGTTATTGAAATTAAAAAATTGTCTACAGACATTTCCAGCTCCTCCAGGAAGAGTTAGATTTGGCTTATCGCTACCTGTCAAATTAACTGGTATTGGAAATTCTGGGCTAATCCTGGTGCTATCTACATAGAAATATTCATCAACAATGCTGTCTCCAAAAACAGCAATTTTCAAGTTACTTTTCTTAAACCTATTAAAAAATGTCTTTATTTTTTCTTGTATATCCATAAATCGAATTCTTCAAAAGTCCTATCCAATTGTTTTAGCCAATAAGTTTCATCAAACTCTGGAAACTTCACATCTCCATCATACTGTTTTTTAATCTTAGAGATAAACATGTTGTCAATTAAACCATTAGCCAAGCAGTACTCATAAATCTTTTTACCGCCAATTATAAAAATTTTTTTATCTAAGTTTATTTTATCACAATAATTTATAGCATCTTCTATTTTTGTAAAATTATAAACTCCAGAAATATTTTTTGATGTAATTACAATATTAATCCTATTTGGTAATGGCTTGCCAATACTTTCAAACGTATTTCTACCCATTATTACAACATTATTTTCAGTTAACTCTTTAAATAATTTTAAATCTTCTTTTATTTTCCATGGCAAAGAGTTACCGTTACCAATAACCTTATTTGGATCAAAAGCAACAATAAGATTCAATTGATTTTTCATACAGCCATCTCATACTTTATAGCAGGATGATGAATATAATTTGTAAGCTGAAAGTCTTCAAAAATTAAATTTTCAATATCTTCTATCGAAGATATTTCTTTGTTTATTTTAAGCTCTGGAAAAGAGTAGGGCATTCTGGATATCTGCTCCCTAGCTTTTTCTATATGAGATTTATAAACATGAACATTGTTTCCAAAATAAACAAACTCTCCTGGCGAGTAACCAAACATTTTAGCAAGAATGTGAGTCAACAAAGATATATGAACTATATTGAGAACAAGACCACAACAAACATCTGTAGATCTCATGAAAAGAGAAGAGTGAATTTCATTCTTATTCTTATCTACAGTAAAACCATATAATGTGTGGCAAGGTTCAAGAACACCAGTATCAAGCTGAGATACATTATAATTAGAAATTAAGTGCCTTCTAGACTCTGGTTCGTTCTTGATTCCGTCTATTAATCTCTTGAGTTGATCTATACCAGTTCTTTCTCTACTGTCTCTCCACGTTCCATAATCTCCTCCCCAGTTTCTTATTTGAAAACCATATAATGTTCCAATATCATTTTCTGGCACTATATGTTGTAGATTTCTTTTTTCTATAAAGTCTTTGGTTGTGTTTCCATCCCAAATATGTATATCCTTATTTTGTAATATGGAGGCATCGGTTTCGCCTCTTAGAAGCCATATAAGCTCCTCAACAGCCCCACGAAAAAAAGACTTACGAGTTGTTATTAAAGGAATTTTATTATTCCTTAAATTAAATCTTAAACTCATTCCATGCTTGGCAAATGTGCCGACACCAGTTCTATCGTTTTGTTCAAAACCTGTGTCTATAATAGATTTTATTAAATCAAGATAAGCCATTTCTTCTAAATTCATATGATTTTCCTTATAGGAAATTATATCATAAATTTAGAGAACATTCAAAGTTCTTTGACCATCACCAGATAAAGGAGGGGCTTTATCATTATCAACACCTGTTTCCATACCAGGATTTGATTGATCAGCTTGTTTTAAAACCTTTGAAGAATTTCTCAAATCATTTTTAATTGAGTCTTGAGGTTTTGGCAAACCTTCTGTTTCTTTTTTATTTATTTTGTTTATAGTAGATCCAGAACCAGATAACAAAGACTCTAGTTCTGTTGTGCAAATTTGAATTATAGTTTTTGGATCATCTCCATTATCCACACCAGAGCATATTGCAACAGCCACTTTTTGAAGAGTTTTTAGCGCTTTTAAATTTTTATTACCAGAATTCAATAATGGCTTTATTTTATTTGCAACACTAATAAGATTATTGCTAACATCTTTTTTGCTCATAACTCCAGAATCTTCAAGCATGTTTTGCAAAGCTGACAGTATATCCCCAATCTTTACTTCCAGATAGTTATCTTCGTTTTCTTTTAACAAAAAATCTTTAAATCTCATTTTAAAATCCTGTATTTGATGCAATTATATATGAATTTACCGAACAAAACAATAAAAAAATTTTAATCAAAAAAAGTAATATATAATTACGTGCAATGAATGCACAGTATTTTTTTAAAAGGAGTTAAATTATGTCAGCAGATACTACACAAGGTACAGGCTTAGGTGCAGCTCAAACAACCAGAGGTCCAAACGGTGGTAAAGGTACTTTTTACGCAAATATTGATGTTTTAACTAAACTAAACGATCTTCCACAAGTAATTGTAAACGAAGATTATGCTCTAAAGTTATCTGATTCGGGTAAACATCTTTACATTACAGCTGGTAATAATATTGAAATCCCTTTGAATTCAACGGTTCCTTTTAAAATTGGAACTACTATAACTTTAGTTTCTTCGGGAAGTGATATTTATTTTGACAAAGAAAACAATAGCACAATTCTTCTTTACGGTAGTGAAGGAACTGCTGCTGGCGTCGATAGCGATAATTGGGCTTTCAATTCCAGATGTGTTGCCACACTTTTAAAAGTAGATCAAAACACATGGCACTTATTTGGACAAGGATTGTTTATTGACTAGTTTTTAAATTTAAGCCCCCTTCTTTCTCAATGTTAGAAGGGGGCTTATTTTATTTTCCGGACGATCCAAAACCTTTGTCGCCTCTATCAGTTGCTTCTAGCTCTTCCACAACTTCTACAAAATTAAAATTAAAATGATCTTCTACGATGAGTTGTGCTATTTTATCACCTTCTTTTACAAAAAAAGTATTGCTCTTATCAGTATTAAATAAAACAACTTTAATCTCACCTATATAACCAGAATCTACGACACCAGCAAGAACATCAACTCCTTGCTTTACGGCTAAACCAGATCTAGGAGCTATTCTTCCGTAATAACCATCGGGTATTTTTATTCTTATTCCTGTAGCTACAACTTTTCTTTCCAAAGGTTGTATCATACAATCTTCAACAGAATACAAATCTGCTCCTGCATCTGTTGGATTGGCTCTAAACGGTACTCTTGCTTTAGAATCTAACTTATTTAGCTTTATCATATTAAGCCTCGCAAGAAGCACAGTTTAAAATCGATCTGGCTAATTCTTGAGCCGGATTTGCACTTCTTTGATAGTAGAAAGTTTTAACTCCCATCTCCCAGCCTTCAATCAACAAAGAATTAACTTCTTTTGGAGATGTATTCGGAGGAATCATCAGGTTCAAAGACTGTGATTGGTCAATATACTTCTGTCTTTGGGCAGCCTGGATGACAATTTCTTTCTGGCTAATCTCTCCAAAAGTCTTAAATACATCCTTTTCTTCCTGAGAAAGAAAATCCAGATGCTGTACTGATCCGCCTCTAACTAGAATGGTCTTCCAAACATCGTCGTTGTGTTGATCATACTTTTTAAGAATTTCTTTTAAATATGGATTCTTATATGTGAATTTTCCTTTTGCGAGATTCTTAACAAAGTAGTTACTGTTTAAAGGCTCCACACTAGGGCTTACCTGCCCGAGTATAAAACTACTTGAAGTTGTGGGCGCAACAGCCAAAGTAGTCACATTTCGTCTCCCATAGCCCTTGAGAAGCTCCGGCTCGCCATACTCCTTGGACATTTCTTCTGTGGCTTTATCTGCTCTTTGTCTGATACTCTTCCAAATCTCAGAATTAAGAAGTTTGGCTTGCATTGACTCAAATGCAATCATCTTAGATTGCAACAAAGAATGCCAACCCAAAACGCCCATTCCCAAAGCTCTTTGAGCTTTAGCGAAATTATGGGCGGGCTCCATATATTTCATACCTTCAGTTTTTTGAATAAACTCTTCATTAACAGCATCTAGAAAATAAACCAGTGTTTCTACGGCATCAGTGTCTTTAATCTCATCCCAATGAAGCAAATTAAGACTGGAAAGAACACACACAAAAGAGTTATTTTCATCGGAAAAAAGTTGAATTTCAGAGCAATTATGTGTCACTACTCCGTTGCAAACCCACAAATGCTCATCACTGTCTACTTTGCAGCAATAGACATCTTCTTTACCAATATATTCTATGGAGTTTATTTTATAGAATTTCTTTGTGTTGTTTCTATACTCCCTCCCATCTAACTTTACTCCCTTTCTATCTAAGAACCCTGTATTATTATTGAATATTATCGCATCGTTTTTATTGCCAATAATAAGTCTCCAACAATCCTTAGTTTCATAGTATTTGTATCCCCCTCTTCCATCTGGGAGGTATTGTTTGCCGGCTTTTCTTAAAATTCTTATACTTGCTTGCATTCCTAAATTACACAAAATAATCTGAATTTCTTTAAGAAATTCTTTATTTATATTTGCTAAGGATATAGAAATTGGATTTCCAACCGACTTAGCCTTGAAAACAGTACCATCTGTGTAGAATAGACCTTTTATATACTGCCACTGAGTAGCCTCGTCTGATTCCCAAATCCAATTGGGAACAAAGCCTTTTTTAAAATCAAGGGCTTTCTTAAGAGCGTTGCTTGAAAGTCTTTTCTTTTTAACTTTACTTTGAACCACATAACAATCTGAAAAAGACGCATTGTCGTAAACTCGATTCCTCGAAACAGAATGTTGAGTTTTGTATTTATCACAAACATAATCATGACAATCTTTTATCTCTGCTAAAAGATCAAAATCTTTTTCCCAAACATCCAACATGATGTCGTCTTTATACTGTGTTCCATCGCCTTGATAAATTCCCAGTAAAAAAGCTTCTTTTGGCATATTTTTACTACCAAACAAACCTTTTTGTGTTTGAATAGCTATTTTTTGACCTATTTTAAGATCCTTGCATTCAACGTTTTTAGTGTGAACTATCTGTTTGTTTTCACTTTTAATTTGTTCTCGTCTATCTAAAACACAAACCTTATGATATCTAGTGACTGTGTGAGACATACCATTATCTAATGTTATTTTATAAACTCTGGCGTCTTTTTCTATTAATTTCATTTCAGAGGCACTAACCATTTTTTTATTATCAAATAAAGTTAAAGGTCCTCCTTGCAAATATAACTCTTTAGCAGTCAATAAACCTCTGTCTGATACCACCCTCTGATCTCCTGTAACGCACAAATTACTGGCTTTGATCTTTAATTTCTTATCCTTATAAACTTTTGGTGCTGCTTTATTTGTATTATCAACAAACATTATATAAGGATAACCAGTCTCAAACCTCTTTTGTATAATCTTAGCCCATATTTTCCTTTTATCTTTATCACCATCTACAAGTTCTTTCATGAACTTATCAGTTACAGTAACACCAATACTCATGTTTTGAATAGAGTGTCCTTCGGATCTAATCTGAAGGAACTCTTCAATGTCTGGGTGCTCTACAGGAAGATAGGCAGCAAAGCTTCCTCTGCGTGCTGATCCTTGGCTAACAACATTGGCAACCTTATCGAAAATCTCCATAAAATGAACTGCGCCGCTGGACTCTCCACCTACGCTAATCGGAGTTCCTCTTGCCCTTAAGTCTCCAAAATATCCGCTGGTTCCTCCTCCAAGCTTACTCATCATTCCAACTTCGGCAGTCTTAGTTAGAATAGACTCCATAGTGTCGGATACGTGTGAGTTAAAGCAACTTACAGGAAGTCCTCTCTTGTTACCAAAATTAGTCCAAACGGGCGTGGCAAGAGAATAGAAGCCCTTTGCCATATAATTTTGAAACTTATCAGAGAAACCTTTTAATTTAAGAATTTTCTCTGCGTTATCCGCAATATGTTTGATTCTATCTTCTGGCGTAACGCCCTCTTCTAGATATCCTCTTTCAAGAAACAAACGACTGTGCGAATTAAGCCAATAATAATCTTTGCTGCTCATTTTTGCTTTCTTTTTTCAACCAATTAATAAATATAGTTTAACACAAACAGAGTAAAACTACAAAGCTATTAGAATAAATCTTCTTCAGAAAAACTTTGAGATTTTTTAGAATATTCTGTCACTCTTGAGTGAAAGAAATCTGTCGAGTTGTTTCCCAATACTTGTTCCTCAAACCAGGTTGTTTTTGAAAGCAATTCCTTATCAACATCAAACATTTGCTTAAAACCAATTTGTTTTAAAGAATCATTCATTCTATTTTTAACAAATTCTTTTAATATATTTGAGTTCAACTTTTCAGCACCATATCCATTGACAATCCATTCTATTATTTTCATTTCATGCTTTACAGCTTCTTGAGATTCACTCAAGATCTTTTCTTCAAGCTCTTCGTCAAATAATTCTGGGTGTTCTTTTCTTATTACATTTATTATTTTCATACCTATCATTGCGTGAAGATTTTCTTCTCTCGAAGTATACTCAACTTGCTTGTTTGTATCTTTCAATAAATTTTTATATCTACCAAACCAACTTATAGTATAAAACTGCGAGAATAAAGCTATATTCTCAACAAACAAGGTAAAAAGTATCAAAGAATAAATAAATTGTTTTTTGTTATCTACGTGAAACCTACGGAGATGCTTTCTAAGATAGTTGACTCTTCCTTTGATAATATCTAGCTCCAATATTTTATCAAAAGCATCGTCTATGCCCAGCACTTCAAGAAGACGCTCGTAAGCATCTCCGTGAATAACCTCTGTGTTTGCCATTACATACCCCATGTCGTTGATAGAGGGGTGAGGTAAATTATCTCCCAATTTCGCCCAGAATTTCTTCACAGATATCTCTAACTGCCCAATTGTAGCCAAAGCTCTTATAATTATTTCTCTTTCTTGTTCAGTCAAAGAAACTTTAAAATCTTGAATATCACTTTGAAAATTAAATTCTTTATCGGTCCAGAAACCGTTATGCATAGAAGAAATGAATTCTTGTGTCCAAGGATAATGGTCTGGCTTGCGTCGTATTTGTTCTTCGAAAATCATAAAATCTCCTATGCTGTTTGGTTCTTAGAAAATATCTAATGCTTCTATCTTCAAAAAATTTTTAAATTGAATTTTTACCGTAAAAACAAAGATTTTACAAATTACTCAAGAGTAATAATTATACCAACTTATTAGATTTAATCAATCTGAGTCTATGATTTATGCTGAAATATGATTTTTATGTTTCTCGAAAAAAACTTGATCAAGATTTAAACCATCGGTATCTTCGGCTAAAGTCTTATTTTCTAAGATTTTTAATCTCATATTAAAATCGGGATTTTTAAACTCTGCAACATATCTAAATCTACTTGGTCTATTTTTAATAGCTTCATCAACTTTATCAATATTATTTACAGTCATAAAAAAAACAACATGCTTGTAATTATTATAAACACCGTCAAAACAATTTAATATTGTATCAAAAGTAAATTTTATGTTTTCACTTTTAATTAAACAATTTCTACCATCGAAATAATTATCAAAATCTTCAAATAGAACTATGCACTTAGAAGAAACCTGAGAAAACAAATTTAAAATATCATGATTTGTCCAATCTGGATTAAAAGACACCACTTTTACTGGCAGATCATATTTTGATGCGATGTATTTAATAAAAAATGTTTTTCCATTGCCCGGATTACCATGCAAAATAGCACCTGTTTTATCCATTTCTCCTTTACACATTTTGTCTAAATCTGATTCCAGCAGTGATACAAAATCATAATCTGATTGAATGTTGGCTACATGTTTGTTGTCATTATTTTTTTTAATAGATCCTATTCGGTCTGAGCTATATGGCATAATTATATCGACGGGAATATCTGTATTTTTGTAATTAAGATCTTGTAAAAAACTTTTGAGACCACCATAATCCCATCTAAAGCAGACCAGGTTTGTAGCATAATCTTTCCCAACCCATCCAGCGTTTAACAGTCTTTCAAAATGATTTAAGTATATAAAATATTTGTTAACTTTGCAAAAACACTTATATTCTATAGGGTATCTGAACCCATCTGTAAATTCTTCATGCAATATTATTGCACAATTTATTTTTTTAGATTCATTGTATATTATTTTATAATAATTTTCATCAACTCTAAGTTCAACTATTAAAAAATATTTTAAAAAAACAAATAAACTTAAACTTGATATAACCAGTGTGAATAAATTAAACAAATCAAACCTCTAATTTGGAGACAGCATTTTCCATTTTAAGATTCAAAGTATCACAACCAGATAACATATTAAGAAGATCTGTATCGTGTGTTGTTATGAAAATCTGTCGGTGTTCAGATAATTCGCAAATCATATTATATATTCCCTGAACACCAACAGGATCTATGTTGGTTGTAACTTCATCGAGAAAACAAATGCTGGGGCAAGTGTTTGTTGTAAGCATCATGATATGAGCAAAACTTTGATTAACAGCCAAATTTAATCTTCTTTTCTGTCCCGCACTCATTGTGTAATAGTAGAACTCGATATTTTCGTCTAAAGTTTTGTGTATAGTTTCTTCTAATTGATTGTTAAATTCAATTTTGATTCTGTTATCATCCAAGACTTGCATCCAATATTCCAAACGACTATTGAGTGCCGGAATTATACCATCGACAATCCATTTTCTTATGCCGTTATCACCAAAAGCATTTGTCCAAAATTCATAATAAGGCAATTGAGATTCTATTTCACCAATAGACTCTTTCTTTTTAGACAAAACAGAATCTGCTTCCACTAGATCTTTTTCGAAGCCTTCTATTATTTCTTTGTAAGGACTGTTTTCATATTCAAACTTCATTTCCTTTACTTTATTTGAAAGCATCTCAATTTCTGCTTCCAAAACTTTCTTAGAACTATTTGATTCTGGCTCTTTAACAGACGAATATTTTAAAAACTCTTCCCTGTAGTCTTGAAGTTTTTTGTTTAAGGATATTTCCTGCTTATAAAAGTTCTGGTATATCTTCTCATTTTCTTTTAAAGAATTTTCATCTAATTTAACGTCCAGACTCAAAATAGAATTTTCTATTTTGTTTATATCACTGTTCAAATCATTGTTTTTATCTTTATATTTTTCGATAACACTTTTATAATTTTCTGGATCTATCTTAGAGTAACAGTTTTTACAAACTTGTCCTGATTCATTTCTCTCAAGAAGCTTTATCTCTTTGTTGTTTTTTTCTACTTCAGAAAGTTTTGTTTTTTTATCAAACTCAAAATTTCTTATTTTTTCTTTCTTTGAAATAATTTCTTTATTTTGATCATCTATTAATTTTTTAATATCATTCTTTTTTTCAACAACTTCTTTTAATTCAACGTTACTTGACTCTATCTCTTTATTAATTTTCTCGGAATTTTCTCTTGCAGTTTTATACTCCTGCATATCTTTATCTTCATTTATTTGATCTAATTTTTGCTTCTTGTTTTTAACTGAAATCAAAGCATCAGACATTTCTTTCTTTTTATTGTTCTTCCATAAAACATCAGAGTTCTTGGAATTCTGTATTTTGGTTTCTACTGAGTTTCTGTTGCTAAGCAACAATTCGTATTCACTTGTAAGCTGCCTTAATGAATTTTTATTTTCTTTGAGTAAAACCTTACTGTTTTCAAATCTTTGCTTATAAACACTCAATAACAAAAGATCTTCTACTATTTCTCTTTTCTTTGCCGCATCTGCTTCCAAAAAACAATTTGATTGATCGTCTGTGAATATGGATGTGCTTAGAAAAGCCTCATAAGACAAACCTATTTCTTCATCAATTCTCTGTTGTGTATCTTGGCTTTTTCCCTGTGTTATCTCAACCCAATCATCGCCTTCCTGCTTCCAAAGTTTTAAATAATCAGGAGCTCTGCCTCTTTGAACCTTGTAGGAGTCAAAACAAACTTCTGTCTTACAATTTTTTTTATGAATATTATGAATAACATCATTTTTATTTAATTTTTTTGGATTCTTTACAGTTTTACCAAAAAGAGTCCAAACAATAATTTCTTGAATGCTGCTCTTGCCAGAACCGTTACTACTTTCTCTACTGCTGGCATCTTTGTAGTCTATATTTTCGCCTTTTATAAGAACTATATTCCCAATAGAATCAAAATCTATTTTGATTCCTTCGGGACCAAATGGCAAAAAGTTTTGTGCAAAAGCACTTTTAAATTTTAAATTTTTCATGTGTCTGAGGTATTATACTCACAGATTTTTTTGCCAATTTTCACAAGTAGATCTTTATCTAATTCTGTTTTAGTTTGAGCAACATATTTATCTATCATTTCCTGCTCATTGTACACAACATCTTTGATATCGCCAACAGACTCATCTTGATTAATCTTTTGTTTATTTTGTTTTATTTTAAAATCAGCCATTGAGTTTTCACTCAATAAATTCTTTTTTAAACTAATTATATCAACATTAGACATGTCCTCAACCAACAGTTGGATAAAATTGCCATCTAATTTATGATTTTTTAATTCATTTTGAGTCACTATTAAATGCTGTGGGCTAAAATCATTTTTAATATATTTCTTTTTTCTAGTTTTTGGATCTAGTATTATTACGTGTTTATCTTCAAAGGCTTCTCCAAAACTTAATTGAAGAGGTGATCCGATATATTCAACCTTTGCGTTGACTTTTTGCTCAGAATGAAAATGACCAAGAAAAACTTGTTCGTATTCCATGAATAAATCAGAATCTACATTTATCATCTCGCCTTCATGCTCAACTAAAATATCGCTACTGTATACGCCTTTATGCATTTTTGCTTGATTCAAAGCAATATGTCCAATTAAGCACTGCTTTTCACCAGGAAATTCATTTAAAATGTTCAAACTATTAACTGGGTCTTTTGTGAAAGGCAAAAAATCCCAATTTAAACCTTCGATTTGAATTCTTGAAGGCTTAGATACGATATTAATGCCTTCTATTTCTCCGAAAGGATAAACACTGCTAATATCGCTGTTTTCAAAAAACCAAAGATCGTGATTTCCCAATAAAAGCCACATTTTAACACCAGTGTCTTTTATCGATTGTCTCAAAACATCAAAAGATCTCTGGTATGTATAAATGTCAATCTTTTGCCTGTCGTGGAAAAAATCTCCCCCAAAAACAATATTTTTAACATTATTTTCTTTAGAAACCTTAAAAACCCATGGAATTACCTTAAGGCAATCTTCAAGCCTATCTAGGCTCTTTTTATGAGGGTGAATATGAAGATCGCTAAATAGGAGTATATTTGACATTCAAATATACTATCACAATTCAAATTCAAAATCTACTTTTGATCTTTGATTAATTTCTCTAACACATCCCAAACATTTGAACTTTTAAGCCCAGATGGTTTTAAATCAGAAGATCCTGCAGATGGTCCTCCCATGCCACCCATACCACCCATGCCTCCCATATCTGGACCTCCCATTGAAGAAGAAAGACCGCCACCACCAAATCCAGGTGGTGGCATTGGATCAGATTCTCCAATTCCTGGTGGCGCTCCTCCTGGTGGCGGTCCTCCTGCTGGTGGTGCTCCTGCTGCGGCTGCTGGTGGTGCTCCTGGCGGCGTGTCTTCTTTTAAAAGTTTATATTCTGAATATGAGATCATATTAATATATATAATTATATGAAAAGTTTTAAAACTTGGCTTGAAGATAATAATGAAGAAAACAAACCTCAAGACCAAATAATAAATCAAAATACGCAAATAAATCAACCAAAACCCCAAAACATAATTGGTGGTCCTTTGGAGTCACAAGCTAAAAAGTCTTGGAGTGGAAGAAAACAAGAAATAATTGACTTTTGGAAAGCTGTTCCTCAAACGCCTTTGTTGGTTGATCCGATTCCCTCAAGCCACAAAGGATCTACATTCGGAGAAGATGGAATAAGAATTACAGGAAGCCCTAATTACATATATTCAGTTTTAGCTAGACTAAAAGACTTTTTGCCGCTAGAATCTGAGAGCACAAAGCTTCAACTTTTGTTTAAAGAATCAGATAGAATAAACCCAAATAGACCAAATAGAAAATCATACGCGTTCTACATACAAGTCAAACAGCGTGGATCATCCTCTAAGCCAAAACTATCTTGAGTTTTTGATTAAATGGAAATAACAGAAGAACAAAAGAACGTAATAAGAGGCGTTCTTAAAGATTTAAATAATAAACAATATTTAAGAATAGGTGGGTTTGGAGGAACAGGAAAATCCACTATAATAAAAATTCTTAAACATAAACTTAGAAATTTTGCCATAGGAGCTTATACAGGAAAAGCTGCGAACGTACTTAGGCAAAAAGGAATGTACGATGCAAGAACTATTCATAATCTAATTTATTATCCAGTAAAAGAAAATGATGATGAAACAATTTGGTTAAGATCTCCAGACATCGAATTTGATGGCTTCATAATTGATGAAGCAAGTATGGTTAGCAAAGAAATTCATGAAGATTTATTGAGTTATAGAAAACCAATAATATATGTTGGAGATCATGGGCAATTAGAGCCCATAGGAAATAAATTTAATCTTATGATGGATCCAGATTATAAACTAGAGACTATCCATAGGAATGCGGGCGAAATAGCTCACTTTGCAAATCATATTAGACAAGGAAAAAATCCAAATAAATTTCCTTCAGGAGATAAAGTAAAAATAATTAATAAAAACATATTAACAGATGATAATTTATGTAAAGCAGAGCAAATTATATGTGCTTTCAATAAATCAAGAGTTAATTTAAATCTGAGAGTGAGAAAATCTTTAAACAAAGAAGAAGTCATTACAGTTGGCGAAAAAATAATATGCTTGAGAAATAATAAAAAATCACAATTATTTAATGGAATGCAAGGCATTGTTACCGAAATACATAAAAGAAATAGATTTAGTTTTATTTCAGGTGACACACTGTACCGAAACATGCTTTTTGATTATAATCAATTTGGCAAAGAAAAAAATGAATTCGAATTCTTGAACGAAGAAAATCCATTTGATTATGCTTATGCCATAACAACACACAAGAGCCAAGGAGATAGCTTCAACTCTGTTATAGTGTTTGAAGAGAAGTGTGATAAATGGTGTCACAAACGTTGGTCTTACACTGCAGCAAGTAGAGCAAAAAACCTTTTGATCTGGGCTCAGCCTTTTAACTATACTCCGAATTATTTATGACAAAACTATTGATCAATAACGACTATAGCTATCTACTAACAAACGACTTAGAAATTAAGAGTTTATTAAGCAATAGTCTAAAGTTTAGAGAAAATAACTATTTCCATAATAGAAGATATAAAATGAAATTGTGGGATGGATTTACACCTTTTTTCCAAAAAGAAAATGGAAAATTCCTCACAGGTCTTTTGCCAGAAATAAAAGCTGTCCTAAGAAAGAAAGAGATACAATTTGAAACAGAGGACAAAAGAACAAAGATAAATTTTCTCGTTGATTCGGTAGATAAAAACTTTGGTCAGACTTGGTTAAATGATAAAAAAATAGATCTATACGATTATCAAGTTGATTTTATAAACCAAGTAATAAAATACAATAGAGGTGTAATTTTTGCCCCAACAAGCAGCGGAAAATCTGCTACTATGGTTGGTATATTAAAAACAATTCCTCCAAACACCAAAACATTAGTTTTACAAAATAGGTTGAGCCTTGCCGTTCAAAACTATGAAGAAATAACAGGATGGGGAATAGAAAATGTTGGAAGATTGTGGTCTGGAAAAAATGAACCAAACACAATAACAGTCGCAAATGTGCAAAGTATTGTAAAAATAGAAAAACAATTATCTGAAGTAGAAGTTTTAATAGTTGATGAAATTCACGATATGATGAGTAAATTACCCAAGGCGGTTTACAGAAGACTGAAGAATTGCTCTGTTAGAATAGCAATGAGTGCCACTCCTTTTAAATTTGGGGAAACAGATAAGGTTCAAAAATATTATGTCAAAGGTTTTTTTGGTCCAGTATTAAAAACAACAACAACTGATAATGGAATATTAACAACACAAGAGCTTCAAAACAGAAAAATACTTTCCAAGAGCAAATGCATCTTCTACGAAATAGATTCTCCCAAAGATATAAAATTTGATATCTACTTAGATGCTGTTACAAGAGGAATAGCAGAGAATCACGAATTCCACAAAATTGTAAAAAAACTTGTTGGATCATTAGGCGGAAGAACACTGATTCTAGTTGATAGGATAGCTCACGGTGATATGTTAAAGTCTATGATACCTGATAGCATTTGGGTGCAAGGAAAAGATAATATAAAAACAAGAAAAGAAGCAATTGAAATATTAAAGAAAAGTAAAGAAGATGTTACAGTTTTAGCAACACAACAAATTTTTAACACAGGCGTGAGCTTCTTTTGCCACAATCTAATAAATGCGGCAGGAGGTCAAGCAGACCACATGATCATACAAAGAATGGGCAGAGGTCTTAGAACTTCAAATGATAAAGAAATTCTAAACTATTTTGACTTCTTATTTAAGACAAATAAATATCTCGAAAAACATAGTGAAAAAAGAATTAAGATTCTCAAGAAAGAAGGGCATGAGGTAACAGTAGAAAAAATCTAACTGATGGCTCTTATTAAATCTCCTATAGTCTTATCATTAGACGAGAGAACGTTTTTCATTTTATCTTTAGCTTCTTCAGATAAATCATCATAAAAACCACTAGATTTAAGCTTTTTTAATAAATCTTTCTTATCAAAACCGTCTATCGGCATACTCAAGCCTTCTTTTTCACCAAGGTTTAAGTAACTAAAAATAAAATCTTTATTTTTATCGAATTCTTTATCTTCGAGCCATAATTTAAATTTTTTCATGCAATATATATATGATATGAGCAACAAAATAGAATTCGTAAAATGGCTGTCTCTGCAGGAATATGCAGACTACGGATTCGCGGATAAATTAAAAAATAAACAATCTGATTTAAAAGAAAAAATAGGAAACATATCTTTTAAAGTAGATGATTTTCTTGATAGATTAACGGAAATATTAGAAAGCGACAATATAAAAATAACAAGAAAATGGGCAGAAGAAATACATTGGAGCGATAATGGTCATTATATGGAAGTCAATGTGAATCCACTTGGATCACTTAGAATAACAACAAGAAAATACATAAAAGATATAAACGGAAACACAACTCCTTTGTGTAAAGATGTTTTTAACATAGAAAAAGAACATAATGGAAAAGAAGACTTGGTTGCAGAAAAAATATATAAAAGAATAAAAAGAATAAGAGAAAATAATTATGACTATGCAGAGACAGAATACAAATCTCTAGAGAAACTGGCGACGATATTATTCAAGGCGTGTCTCGAAACATATCCTTCCTATATAATGTTTCCAAAAGGTTTAAAAAAACTAGCTGATAACTATTACAAAATATTTTTTGAATTTAAGGGATCCGGCGCAGGAGTTCCTGGAAATAAAAGAGCAGAACAATTTAATATAGATTTAAATTTTGATAAAGAAAAAGGTTTAATACGATGCTGGGGCTATAATATAGATAGCCCTATGAAAAAAAGAGAGTTCATACCGCAGACAAGTGAATGGAACGAATACTTTTCTCCAAACGAAAAACCAGAAAAAATAGTCATGATAATAATAAAAACACTTATGACTTACTAAAATGAAATCTATAAGCTCATCAATATTGCCATTAATTGCTGTTATATTAATTTTATTATTAAATAATAATCAAAAAGATCAATATCAAATAAATAAAAACTCAGAGATAAGCGAAACTTATTTAGATCTTACTGAGGCAAAAGAAGCCAGCAAACAACTTAATAAGGACATATTAATTTTATTTGAAACTAGCTGGTGTAGTACATGCAAGAGATTTAAAAGAGAAAATTTTTCAAATAATAAAATCGAAGAAGAGATGAACAACTATATTGTTTGTTTGCTTGATGTGGAAAAAGATCTACAAATAGCCAAAAAATTTAACATAAAATCATTTCCATGCTATTTAATTATAGACTCAGACGACCACGTTAAAAAAATAGGAAGTGGATATAAATCAACAAATATGTTTTTTAATTGGTTGAAATTTAATCAAAAATAACTAATAGTTACCTGAAACGAATGGTTGTTATCGTCACAACCAACAAAAAAACTAAAACTGATTTCTTCCGACCAAAATCCATCATTGTAATCCACACTATATTGATTTAGTTCTAATCTTCTAGATAAGGCATTAGAAATATCATATTGGTTCATCTTTTATCTCCTGAAAAGGTTTTTCGTTAAATATACTTTCGTATAATTCTTTTAATTTATCATTAATTCTTTGTCTATACAATAGTAAATCTGTTTTTAATAAACTACTTAATTCTTTATTTGAGTATCTAATGTTAAGATCTTTGCTCAAAACGATAAAATAAGGACTTATCTTTCTAAGATTATACCATCTTATTAGATCAGACTCAGATATATGAAACATTTCAACAGAAAAATTTTGGTGCATACTTGATACCCAATTTAATCTAGATAATAAAAAATCTTTTGTAGACATTAACTCAAACTTAACCTTAACTAAATTAGGCTTAATTTCAGTAGTTTTTGTGCTAAAGTTTTTTAATTTATCGTATCTGTACTTAAAAGATTTCCATCTCTTCCAGGCTTTTTCTCCTACAAGACACGTCGGCTCTACTACAAGATGATTTTTATATTTTTCAGATAAAAATCTTAGAACCAGTAGTTGAGCCTTAACATATAATTCATAGTGCTTTTCATCAAGAATGCCTTTAAGCTCTCTCTGGGCTTTATAACAATATTTGTATGCTAGAGTATTTCTGGGGTCTTTTGTTTTACTGAATCTGCCGTGAACCATATTTGGAAACACGGAAATTTTATTTGTTATCCAATAATAATAAAGATAAAGACCTCGCAACTCTTGCTGGTCTGTGATATTGAATTTATTGATAATAAAATTAATATAATCTTCAGACATAAAGTAATTATAGTCCAATTAGGGTGTTTTGAAAACAAAAAAGTTTTGCTATATTAGAGCAACTATGCCTGGTATTAAAATAAAAACATCTTGGCTCAGAAATAAAATAAGCCAAATAGCTTATGGGGAAAAAAGACCCCAGGGAATACGCCCGAATATTTCTAAGCGTAATATTATTAAAAATAACAAAATATTAGCCCGCAGAATACCCAACAACAAAATATCAGATCATATTAATAATGATAAAACATTATATTATTATGGAAACGGAAAAGCAAAAGACAAACACACTTTAGTTATGATCGACATAGATGTTCATAAAAAACAAAATCTCGGATCAACAAAAGGCGCAATAGAATTTGCCAAACATTTAACTGACTTTTTCCCCAATTTGTATTATGAAAAATCAACAAATGAAAAAGGAATACACGCCTATATTATATTAGAAAAAGAAAACATATCGTCAAATATAGTAAATAAAACGCTTAAAAAATTTGAAAATTGGCTTAAAAATGAAGCCGAAAAAATAAAAGCAGACATAGAAATAGTTGAAATAAAAGGACTTTGTCCTGAAATACTTTATAAAGGCGGCAAGATAATCAATATAAAGTACGGAACTCTTGCAAAAATACCGAGAAATTTAGAAGAAATAACAAACAGAAAAAACGAAATAATCAATATAAACAAATTAGAAGAAAAATTCAGTTTTAAAAAAGAAAAAGAACTTAAAAATAAAAAAGAAGGAAGCACAACAAATAAACTTTTTTCAGATAAAGATTTATCACATTTGGAGAAGTATAAAGAAATATTCAAAGAATTAACAAAAGGAAAAATATTAAAGGCAAGAAACCATATTGTTAATGAGGATGATTTCTCAATTGGATTATTAATATTAATGTTTTTACAAAAAAATCAAAATACAGATGGAACAGTTCCGACAATGAGGGTTATGAAATTATGGGAAAGCTTATATAACTCTAATTGTATTAAAAGAAATTGGAATCATCATAGATGGAAAGCAATAAGAGATCTTCTTTCGAAGAACAATATGATTCAATGGATAGATAACAAATATAACTTTGGAGATAAATCTACAGGAATAAAAGGAGTAGCTTGTAAATGGAAATTAACTGAAGTCTTTTTTACGTACGTACTTAGCTGTCAGCCAAAAGCTGCAGATGAACAAGAAGAAGCATCCTTGATGGACACTCTCAACATAGAAACACTTAAACTAAAAGAAATAATACCATTTATAGTACCTGTTTTGAGATTTCTAAGAGTTATTGATTATGAAAAGATTCTGTCGAAGGTTTATTCTTCAATGGAATCGCTTTGTTATGTTTGATGAAATGTGATAAGATAAGAAAAATTCAAGGCTTTAGTGATGTTTAGCGTGATAGAACAAGAATTTTTAACATATATATCAAGTATTCTGTCTGAGAATACATTTTATTTTAAAACAGATAAAGAATATATTGATTTTTCTGATAAGGATTTTTCTTTTAATATAGAAATATACTCAAGATCTAAAAAGATAATTAAAAAAGTTGATTCAAGCAATTTTGATTTCATCCACAGCATATTAAAAACTACTATTTTTAACAAAAAGAAGATAATATGCTGGAACATTAAAAACTATTTTTCCTATTACCGGAACAAGACTGGCAGATCGTTTAGTACAGACAGCCAAATCTTCGATTTAAAGGTCCTTGAGAGAATATCTGGCAAGTATGATGACAACTCACCAAATGATTTTAAGGAAGCTTTAAATCGATTCTCGGCAATATACAAAGAAGACTGGCATAGAATTTCAGGACTCTACAAGGACGTTCATTGTCCTTTAATGTTTAAAGTTATTCCATCAATAGAGACCAAAGGAATAGTTGATAAAGAAGATAAAATAGTCAAATATTGCTATTATGAAATAGAGGGTCAAGAAAACGGAAGACTTAGCTCTTTTGGCTGTTTGAAAAACAATTTCTTGCCTTTAAACCTAAAAGAAGAAGATAAAATAAGATATGGAACTCCTGATCAAGATCAGTTATTTTTACTTTTTGATTACAAGAACATGGAAGTTAGTGTTCTTGAATATTTGACTAAAGATGCAAATTTAAAGAAAATTCTGAGTGAAGGAGATGATTTTTATGAAAGTTTGTATAAAAAAATAATAAACCCAAATAACTTTGACGCAGAAAAAAGAAAAAAAATGAAAATGATTTTTCTGCCATTTGTTTATGGAGCTGGCAACAAAAAGATAAGTGAAACCTGCAATATTGAATTGTCTAAGGTTGAAATTATAACAAAGAGAATAAGAGAGATTTTTCCACAAGTATTCTCTTGGCTTGATAATTATTCTAAAAACAATCAAAATGGTTATTATGTAAATACATTTGGCAAAAAAAGAAAAATAGAACAAAGCTATAAAAGTATAAATTTTATTGTACAATCAACAGCTAGCATATTCTGCTTAGACAAGCTTATAGATTTGCACTCTGCTTTCAAAAGAAACATATGTTTTTATGTTCATGATGCATATTGTTTATATTGTGATAAAAAAGAACTTGAATCAAACATAAAAATGATTAAGAATATACTTCTGCAAGACAGTAAGTTTTTGAACAATATTCACTTAAGTGTAAGTTGTAAATATGGTTCAAATTTAAATGAAATGGTAGAATACGAACAAGGAGAACACAGTGAAAGATATATGCAATAATTTTCCCATAACAGAAAAAGAATATTACGAACTTGATAAAAAGTTTGGAAAGCTTTGCTATTATGCCGCCCACCAATTAAAGAAAAAAAATTCAAAGAATAATGTAACCGAAGATATAGACGATATAAATCAAGAGCTTCAATTGTCTATAATTAGAGCTGGATCCTATTATAAAAGACAAACTTACATAGAAAAGTGTTTGAAATTAAGCAAAAACTATACTAAAGATATATTTGCTTTGCTTGTTTTAGATAATCTTGAGAGCTTATGGATTAATAGAACAAAACACGGAGCAAATAGACAAAAATTTGGAGACTATCAAGAACTAGTTCTTGAAAATATAGTCAAAAATTATATCCCAGAAGACAAATCCCCAAGCAGGAAAGATAGCTTAAAAATTGATTGTAAATTTTCGACCTACTGTAAAGCAATTGTATGGAATGGTCAAAAATCAATGGGAAAAAAGATTACTAAAGAAAAAACAATAAGAACCGGTTTGTGTAGCTTGAGTGAATATGATTATCTTGGAACAAATTAAAAAAAAAATTTTTTTTACACTAAAATAAAATATAACCTTTAAGGAGAAATTAAAATGATAAACACAACAAATTTGGTTGACGCGCTTCCAATTATGGTTAAGGATGAGTCTGTTTTTGAGGCTTTGAAAGCAGATTTCCCAGATATTCTCGCAGACCTTGTTACTTTTAAAAGCAACCCAAACTGCACTTGTAGAGGAAGAGTTTTTAAGTTTTTTACTGAAAAATTAGAGCAAAACCCAGAAGCTTTAAATAAGTATGTAAAGGATGCTGCAGTCTTAACTACAGAACTAGATACAATTAAGAACCAGAGAACTTTAAATAATTACTCCGGTAAGGTCTTCACAGTAGTTAATACCGAAGCAGCTTGGGAGGAATTCTCAAAGAGCCTTGCTGGCAAAATGTTTAGAAGTTTTGCTGTGGTTGAAAAAGATGGTAATCTAAAGGTTTATTTTGTATGAGTTTGATAATTTATTTATTAACATCACTTGGGGTTTGTTACGCTTGGAGCGACACAGAAATTAGCGTTCCTTTGAGAAATCGTGTTGCAAAAATTCCCTTTTTAAGCAAACCCCTACTCTGTCACGAATGCTCCAGTTTCTGGATCAGTCTGGCAATTAGCTTTTTTATCAATCCTGTAGAGCCATACGCCTACAAAGGAGTCAGTAATATTATAAGTGCATTTTGTGGATTTTTCATAAATTTATATTTTGTTAGAAAACATATAATACCTTTCAGAGACTAAATTCAAAATTAGTCTTGGATTATCGCTTCGAATAAGCTACACTGAATAAACATTGTTCAGTGTAGCTTATTTTTTTATAAAAATGTCAGAACTCAACCAGCAAGAGCAAGAAAGATTGGCAAATCTTCTAAAAGAAGAAGATGCCAACCAAGGATCAAAATTTAGCTGGGACGATAGCTTTCAAACTCGTTTGATTGGTATGCTCCTGACAGATAGATATTTTTTGGTTCAAAGCTTAGATAAAATAAAACCAAATTATTTCTCAAAAGAAATACATGTCACAGTAACACAAATTCTATTTGAATATTTCGATAAATATAAAACACTACCAGAAAAATGGTATCTTAAAGAAGAAATATCAAATCTTTATAAAGACAGAACCCCTGAAATTCAGATAGCTTCTCAGGCTGAGCTTGAGAGGGTATTTGATTTTTATGTGCCTGGAGTTGACTCAAGAGAAGCCCTGATAGACAAAATAACTTATTTTGCAAAGGTTCAATCTGTTAAAATAGCATTTCATAAATGCCTAGACAAAATGACCAAAGCTCCAGAAGATGAAGCTACCTGGAATTATATCTATGATCAAATGAGACAAACAATGCTCATAGATAGAAACTATGAGCCTGGATTCGAATATTTCTTGAATATAGAAGAAATGTTTGAAAGAATGAAAAAACAGTATGAAGGCGTCGATACTTTCACATCTGGTTTTGAGAGCATAGACAACTCTCTTACTGGTGGCGGTCTTCAGATAGGCAATATTGCTGCTTGGATAGCTTTGCCGGGTACTGGTAAATGTAATATAAGGGGCACCAAGGTCATAATGTCAGATGGCAGCATCAAAAATGTAGAAGATGTTGTTGTTGGCGATTTATTAATGGGAACAGATAGCAAGCCAAGAAGGGTTTTGGCTACTCACAACTTTAAAGATAACGTTTATGAAATAAAGCCCGTCAAAGGAAGTTCTTATTTCGTAAACTCCAAGCATATTTTAAGTTTGAAAAATAGCCATAGAACCCCAGGCTTAAACAGAGGCGAGAAAAGAAATAAAAACATATCTTTCTACAATCATCCATCAAGGTTTGAAAAATCAAATATCTACAACATCAGTGTTGAAGATTGGTTCGAACAATCAAATCATTTTAAGAAGAAAATGAAAGGATGGAGAATAGGGGTAGAATTTGAAGACAAAGATTTAAAAATTGATCCATATGTTCTTGGTTGTTGGCTTGGAGATGGAACGTCGAGTAATTGTTCCATAACAAATATTGAACAAGAGGTTAAAGACGCTTATTTTGAAGAAGCCAAAAAAAGAGAACTTTTTATATTTTCAAAAACAAATGATATGACTTTTGCAATCACAAGCAACATATCATCCGAGTCCATAAAAGATAATATGTTTTATGATGATTTGAAATCATATGATTTAATAAAAAATAAGCATATTCCTTTTGATTACAAGATTAATAGTAGGGAAAAAAGATTAGAGCTTCTAGCAGGACTATTAGACACAGATGGCTATATGTCCTCCAACATATTCGAGATTATCCAGAAAAGTGATATCCTGACTAAAGATATTCTTTTCTTAGCAAGAAGTTTAGGATTTGCCGCATACAGCCAAAAAAGTAGAAAAACGTGCCAAAATAATTTTGTTGGATTATACAATAGAATTCAAATAAGTGGAGACGTATCTCAAATCCCAGTTAGAGTTCCGAGGAAAAAAGCATCAAAAAGAAAACAGATCAAAGATGTTTTATTGACAGGAATAGATGTTATAAATAAAAATGAAGTTGGAGAGTTTTTTGGCTTTGAAATAGATGGAAACCATCTATATCTGCTCGAAGACTTCACAGTAAATCATAATAGCCTTGCTATGGTTAAAGCTTCTGTTGAAAATGTAAAGCGTGGCAAAAAAGTTCTTTATATAACGATGGAAATGGATGAGGTTGGTATAAGCCAACGATTCACAAGCCAGTGGGTTGGATGTGATATAAATGATCTAACAACATCAAAGCAAAGAATTATATCTCATGTAGAGCAGTTTAAACTGGATAAATTAGATCCCAACATGTTGATCGTTAAGCAGTTTCCTGGTGGAACAATGGACGTTAATGGAATCAAAGCATACTATGCGCAGCTAGTTATGAGAGGATTCAAGCCAGATTTGCTCGTAATAGATTATGTCGGAGAAATGAAAGATGATCCAAACCTGCAAAAATATGAAAGCGCATATAGAATATTAAGAGATTTAAGAGCATTTGGAATAGAACAAAAACACTGCACAATAACATGCGTTCAGCCCAACTCTAGCGCAAGCAAGCTAGAGACTAGCCAATATATTGATGAAAGTAACATTGGAACAAGCTTTGATCAATTTAAGCCTTTAGATTGTTTCTGGAGTATAAACCAACAGCCTCTTGAAAAAGATGCTGGTGTTGCAAGGCTTTTTATTATTAAACATAGAAATGGTAAAAGCAGATTTCCTTTATATGTTACTTTCGGATATGATGTGCCGGTTTTCGATCCCAATTTTCCCGAGGATGTACTTTATGGTGCAACATTGGATATATCTGAAATATCTAACGAAGAATATAAGAAAAAAATGAATTTGGTTAATCAGAAAAAAAATGACTCTGTTATGGAAAATAAAGATGGAATTACTGGCGATTCTAATTCTAAGAAGAAAAAGAAACATCTTTATGATCCCACGAGTGAAGATAGTGAAAATGTAGACACCTTTTCTTGAAAGAAAATAAAATGGAACCACCAATTGAAAATCTAAAAGTTATTGTTAACAATAAAGAAGTTTCGTTAGATCCTAGAAACATGGAGTTTAGCGATAATACGATAAATGAATATATGGAAAGAGAATATGGTTGGGTTGATTTTTTTGGCAAACAGTTAGAGTATGCACAAAAAGAAAAGTTATTGGCTGAAATTGATGCTGAGGCTATTTTTAGCCAAAAATATATAGAAGCTAAAGATGATGGCGGCACAGAGCAATACGCAAAAGCTAAAGCCAACGCCAATCTAGAAGTAATTACTGCAAAGAAAAAAGTTGTCGAATTAAACGAAACTGTTGGTCAAATCAAAGCTCACTTAAAAGCTTGGGATAGAAACCACGATAATGCACAAAATAGAGGATATACACTGAGAAAAGAAATGGACAAGCTCAATAAAGATATTTACAAAATGACAGAAACCTCAGACCTGGATAGATTTGTATCAGAAGCATGAACTACAAAATGAACTACCACCCGCTAAAGACGGGTGGGTTTCTGAGCCAATCGGTTGCCTATCGCCTTTTGAGCAGTAGGTCTTCCACCAAGACACTCAGCTAACCCGGTCGTTCCGACCGTTTTGTTTTTACTATTCAATCCTTGTCTCAAAATGTTTCTTGCAGCATTCAAATCTCTGTTGAGATTGGCTTTACACTTTGTACAAGTCCACTTCCGATCTTCCAAAGTCAGAAAGTCGTTGATGAAACCGCACTCATTACAAGTCTTACTTGATGGGTAGAAACGATCAATCTTTATGATCTCTCTGCCATACCAATCAGCCTTGTATGTTAACTGCCTCACCAACTCTGACCAAGAACAATCCGAAATGGATTTAGACAATCTTCTATTTTTGACCATCCCTTTTACATTCAAATCCTCAAGTGCAATCACTTGATTTTCGTTGATTATTCTTGAAGATATTTGATGAAGATGATTATTGCGAATATTGGATGCCTTGTTGTAAACCCTAGCTAGATACCTTCGGGCGTCTAGCCTTCCTTTTGATTCAATTCCATCCTTGTTTTTCTGTGTTCTTGAAAGTGCTTTTGACCGTATTTTGATTAGTCTTTCAAGATTCTTCTGCGGTTTGATATTGGGGTATGTGTCTCCGTCTGAGCATGTCTTTTATAAGTTGGTAACTTATTGAGGTCGATGCTGTTTTTGGAACCCTTAGATATACAAATTTTTTAGTGTGATTTATGAACAAGATAATTCTCCTTTAATTTTTGGTATAGTTCATTATCATTATAGTACTGTTTGACCACTAATTCAAGTTGGCTCCCAATTAAAACTGGTTTCTTACCATCTTCTTCTTCATTTAATCTCGGTACAGGCGTTGGTAATCCTAGCCAGTTTGCACATTCATCAATTTGTTCTGGAAATAAGAAGTATTTAATGCTATCATTTAAAAGCCCCATGCTTTCCATAGTCCAAAAGTGAACTTCGTCCTCTAACAAACCTTCTTCAATAGTTTTGTTTCGTCTTGCACAAGCACTTCTGAATCTATCTACAGGATTCCGCACCATACAACAGACTTCACAATCCGGTAAACCATTCCTTAAATCCCGACCCTCTAGATTCATAATTGGGTGCCAACGATCTTCTTTTAGGTTAGAAGGTATTTTTTTTTCATAAACATCTGGCAGCATCAAGCTCATAAGAGCATGACTACCGCTGCGAGTTACTAAAGCTAAAGCCTTACTTTTATATATTGCGCAAACACCCTTCATATTTTCAGCTTACTATTATAGTGTGTTT
>Ga0247844_1001604_pt1 | contig 40782 bp, 31 predicted proteins | sample LaCtaG_FD_192421 | JGI IMG/M metagenome (GOLD analysis project Ga0247844, IMG submission 192421) | Freshwater microbial communities from meromictic Lake La Cruz, Castile-La Mancha, Spain - LaCruzMarch201714.5m_1 | ecosystem: Environmental > Aquatic > Freshwater > Lake | place: Spain: Castile-La... | reverse complement strand
GGAGTAAAATTTTCATATTGAAAAACCGAAACACGGTGCAAATTAGACCAAAATAAATCGGAATCGGCAGAAAGCCAGGCTTTTAGTAAGGCCTCATGCGCGGGCAGATAGGTTCGTGAAAGTTTTTGTGCAAATGCAGGATCGTTGCTTTGTTCTAAAAACCACGTTACGAGCGGCCCTGTGCGGCGCGGCAATTGGGAATCCAACAAGAAAACTATGGGCTTTTCGGTTTCCCAGTTTTGAAGCGAGGCCCGTTGTACTTCTGTTTTGTTCTGTATCAAAATGGGTGCGCCAACAAAACTCGTGAGGGGGTCAATACCGGAACTGTTGCCGTGGAAAAAACTTTCCATCTGGGCAAAAATGCTTTTTAGCAGACCCAAATCTTCGGTTTTCTCCCTGGCATACCGGTCATAAATTGCCGCACATAAGGCCCCTGAACTTCCCAGTCCATAACCTGTCGGAATATCAGATTGAAAAAACAGCCCCGCTTCTAAATCGGACTTTAACTGCTCGTTATCAATTATTTCTAAGGATTTCAAATCATCACTGTCCGCAAATTGGAGCATTCGGTTGTGATGCCTGTCCTGCTCCTGTTGCCATGCCCATTGCCCCGAAAATGCTTGCACGGGCACCGCAAGTGCGGGCGCTCCGAGGAGGAGCACATGTTCGCCGAACAAGAGCAGTTTGGCTGGAAAGATGCGGGGGTTGAACGTTGTAGTCACAGTCCGCGAAGGTACGACGTGACGCATTAAAAGGTTGATGGGGTTGATATAGGTTTATGGGGTTGATGGAGTTTATAGGGTTGATGATTTTACGAGTGCATATCATCAACCCTATAGACCCCATCCACCTTCCTCTATCTTTTCCTACTCCACCACAAATTTTTTCGTTGCGATTTTTCCAGCTGCGATGATATGGGCCGTGTAAATCCCTTTAGCCAAATCATTGACATTCAAATCATTAACTGCGGTCAGATTTTTCTGGAGCACTATCTTTCCGTTCAAATCAAACACTTTAATTTGTCCGCTTTCGGCCTCCAAAAGTTCGAGGTGCAGCATATTGTTTTGCACCAACGTCGGAAAGAATTTCACGGCAGCTTCCTGTGCTGGCTCGATTGAAGTTGAAGTTGTACGCAACACCACCATTTTATTCGACTGGATGGCATTGTCCCCTGTTTTCTGGCCATTGTTATTGGAACAAAGGCTGGTGAAATAAAAAGTGGCCTTGTCGCCTGAAGCGGATGCTGGTGCTTTCCAGGTGAATGTCCAGGAAGCACTGCCACCGCTAAGGGTTCTAGGCGACGATTGGCGGGCGTATTTCTTGTTTGCGGTGCCCGATCCGATATTCACTCCCGTGCCTGCGGTCAAGGTGCCACACATGGCGTTTGCTCCATCCCAGCAAGTTAATTGAAAGCCTGCGCGAATCGCGTTGCTGGTGTTTGTGATCGTGATGTTGTAAGTCTGGTTGGCTTCTACCGTGTCTGGCACGCCACTGATATTGACAGTGCCAGTAAAAGTACCTCCGGTGTGACAACCGCTTGCGGTGCTACAAGTCGTTTCACCAGGGGCGCCCGTTTGGGCAAGGGGTGGGTTGTTGGGGTTGCGCATGGAATTGGTGAGTAAAAACCAGGCGGCGAGCAAAAGGCTGAGAACGGGTAAGATTTTGAATTTCACGATGAAAATAAAAATGAATGAGAAAATAGTGATGGCTTAAGTGTGCTATCCGCTTAACAAGCACTTTGGCTGCAACGTTGCTGCATTGTAGAAAATAGACCCCACTTGGCTAATCGCCGACATAAAGTATTTGAGTGGATGGTGCTTTCGTTTTTAAAACAGAGGTGAAAAAGGTTGAAAGAATTGCCCAGAGCGAATAAACTGCATAAAGCGAGAGCCCCATACGGTTGAGTACGGGGCTCTCGTGAAAGGTGGCCGAATGAAAATCTGATGCAGAAGTTATTGTCACATATTCAAGCTCATCTTCAATTTCTTCTTTTACCCGCCATAGCCGCAGGCGAAGGCGGGCCCTCACATATTCAAACTCATTTTCAATTTCTTTTCCACTTCCTCTACCGTGTCCTTGAACACAATATCCGTATCCATCATATCCTGCACCGCTTTGCAGGAATAGATCACCGTGCTGTGATCGCGGCCCCCGAATTGCTCGCCGATGGATTTTAGGGATTTGTTCGTCAATTTCTTGGCGAGGTACATGGAGAGTTGACGCGCGATCACAATGTTGCGCTTGCGGGTTTCGTGGTGGAGTTTTTCCACAGGAACGCTGAAATGCTCGGCTACGAGTTGCTGAATGAATTCGACCGTGATTTCTTTGTTGATGGTGGTTACAAAATTGCGGATCACCTCTTTAGCCAAATCCATGTCCACATCGCGGCGGATGAGCGTGCTTTGAGCAAGTAGGGATACCATCACGCCTTCCAGTTCGCGGATGTTATTTTTAATGTTGTAGCAAATGAACTCCAGCACGTCGCTGGGGATGTCCACGCCTTCTTCTTCCATTTTGGTCTCCAGAATCGCCATGCGGGTTTCCAAATCCGGCGCTTGCAAATCAGCGCTGAGGCCCCATTTGAAACGGGAAATAAGCCGCTCTTCCATTCCTTCCAAGTCCTTTGGCGGACGGTCGGAAGTGAGGATAATCTGCTTGCCGTTTTGGTGCAACTGATTGAAAATGTGGAAGAAAATCTCTTGAGTCTTTTGCTTTCCAGAAAGGAATTGGATATCATCAATGATCAACACGTCAATCATCTGGTAGAAGTTGACGAAGTCATTGACCGAGTTGTTCTTGATCGCCTGAATGATCTGGTTGGTGAATTTTTCCGCCGAAACGTACAAAACGGCCTTCGACTCAATTTTACTCGCCACATCATTGCCGATGGCCTGCGCCAAGTGAGTTTTCCCTAAGCCTACGTCACCAAAAATGAACAACGGGTTAAAGGCTGTGCCACCTGGTTTTTTTGCAATGGCAAGTCCGGCGTTGCGGGCCAAGCGGTTGCAATCGCCTTCGATAAAATTCTCGAACGTGTAGTTTGGATTGAGCTGCGGGTCAACTTTGATGCGCTTGATGCCCGGAATGATAAAGGGATTCTTTATCATCTCCGCATCGAAGGAACCCGGCACCGGCTCACTGTCTTTGTCGGCAGAAGGCCGGGTGTCCAATTTTCCATTGCTGCTGCTGTGGCCATTGGACTGTGATCCGCTGTCGGGGATGTGGTACACCAAGCGTCCGCGCTCGCCGAGTTCCTGGCGAATGCTCTTCTTCAAAAGCTGCACATAGTGTTCTTCGAGCCACTCGAAGAAAAATTTGTTGGGCACTTGGATAGTAAGCACCTCCGTATCGAGTTGCACGGGTTTGATAGGTTCAAACCATGTCTTGAAACTCTGTGGGCTTACACTTTTTTTGATGGTACGCAGACAATCGTCCCATACCATCCGGCTGTCTCTTGTCATACCAGGTGGGCGCATTTGGGTTTTAGGAAGGACCCGTTAAGAAATTCGTCTTGATGAAGCTGTTCAGTCGAGTAGGGCGACAAAGATTGGGCAAACTGACGACCTGCACAAGTAGATTTTGACTTTTTTCCAGAATTTTTTTTTGTAATTTCAAAACAACTTGAAAACGAGCACTTTGCGAAAAACAGTGATGCCACATAGCCCAATCAGCGTTTTAGACAATATTTAAATATAACCGCGTTTTCAAAAATTATTTCACTACTTTGATTATTTCCCAAACAATCAACGCCATTAAGCATCATACGGGATTTTTTTTAAAACCTTTGTTAATGATCTAACTTTATCTTTGAAACAAATTTTTAGGGCTTTTCAATTGTACGAAAGGTCTGAATTTCAGCACAAAACAATATTAATTCACCAACAAAAAAACAAAATGTTTTCTGATCTCAACCCTTCCAACCCTGACATATATTAGAAGCAAAATCCCTTAAGGCAGCTCCATAAAAATATTGTAAAAGCAATGTTATTTACGGTCGAAAAAAACCAATACAATCATTCTCAATAGCTTGCCTAAAACAATTGCCCCGCCTCCGTGCGCACCGCAAGAATGGCCGTTTGCAAGGGCGTGATGCTCTGCTCGTCCAGTGCCTGAAGCAGTGCCTGGGCGAGTGCATCGGCAGGGGCATCGGGGTCAAGTTCGGGTGCCGTCAGTGTGACCAACGCCAAGGTATTGTTCTTGGCGATGCGGATGATCTGCCAAAGTGTATCAGACACGTACAGTTGCTGCGACACATTGTGCTCAAATTCCTGATTGATAGCCATGAGCAAAACGCCACGCAATTCGCGCACTTTCATGTTGGGCATCCGAACCCTAAGCATCGTATTGGCTATATCTGCACGATCGCAAAGCAGCATGAGGCGTTCGTAGGCCGAGAGCCGGAGTGGAAGCGTGATTTTTTGAGCGTCGTTGCGCAACAGAGCACGATCCATTCGTTGACGTTCATCCAAAAGGGATTTCAGTAACAAATAAGCCGTGGCGCCTACAATGACGGCTGGGATGGTGAGCTTGAGGATGTCTAGAAAAAACTCCATGGGTAGAAGGTGGTCAAGGTGTTTTAAATGAGTTCATTGGGGTCATTGGGGTCATTTATGGTTAAAACCGCCTTCGCCGAGGCTATGGCGGTTAAAAAGGCGGCAAAGATACTCTCCTCTGGGATAATTTGGGCATCCAATTCAAGCGCATTTTGAATTATTGTTTGTTTTACTTTTTTAAGTTAAATTTGCACAAAAATCACTGCTGCTATGCAAACCGCAACTGCGCTGCCAACCCCCGAAATGTCACAAAAAACTTCTGCTAAGGCGACAGAGCCTAAAGCCAAACGGCTCGTGTCCTTGGAGCAGTTCCTCCTTCGCTACACCAACCGTGAAGACCCATTCAAGTATGAATGGAACAAAGGTGTCATTGAAAAAAAACCAAGAACTATAAATAGAAACCAATTTGCAATTCTTCAAAAACTGATGCGCTTCTTTACCAAAACAGCAGCTTATGCAGCAAAGGGAGAGATGATTTGCGAAGTAGACATGTTCCTTCCTAAAGCCGAGCGCACACGCCGCGCCGATATCGCTTACCTTTCTGGAGAACAAATGAAAGCCTCGCGGGATGGTGTCCCAAGCGTATGCACTTTTGTAATGGAGGTGATTTCCAAAAACGACCAGATAAACGAGGTGGCGGAAAAACTAAAGGAGTACTTTGCCGATGGAGTACAAGTGGTTTGGGTCATTTTCCCGCAAATTCAAAAAGTAGAGGTATGGCGGTCAGTGCGCGATGTCACCATTTGTTTTGATAACGATATATGTACTGCCACTCCTGTTCTGGATGACTTTCAAATAACCGTGAACGAAATTTTCAAGTAGCCCTGATAATCAGACGCGAACAATCCCTCCACTTTCCTGTTTAAACGTGTAATTTTGCCGCTCAAACAAACGGCACCTTTTTCATGGATACCATGCTTGATCATACGGCCACATTGGCACCTGTAAGCCTTACAGAAGGCGCAGTAGAACAACTAAAACTCATTCGCAATCAGGAGAATATCCCTGCCGACTACTGCCTTCGTTTGGGCGTGAAAGGCGGTGGCTGCTCGGGTTTTTCTTATGTCCTTGGGTTTGACCAGGCAAATGATTCCGATGATAGTTTCGAAATTGGAGGGCTCCGCGTGGTGATGAATAAGGCCCACGCCATTTACCTGCTCGGTATGGAAGTAGATTTCCACAATGGCCTCGACAATCGCGGATTCACCTTCGACAATCCGAACGCGAAGAGTACCTGCGGCTGTGGAACGTCTTTCTCGGCTTAATTTACCAAGGTTATTTCGCCCTCGTACTGTATTAGTTTTCCATTCCAAAACTCTACTACCGCCAGATACGGGTACACACCCGACTGAGCCACTTTGCCATTCCAGCGACCTCCCCATCCCTGAAGCGGCGCATTGGGCTGAAAATCCTGCCTTTCAAACACCATTGAGCCGCCACGGCTGTAAATTTGAAGCGAAACCACCCGACGCACCCCCTCTCCTGCAAATACGGTGAAGTATGCATCCGACGCGCTTCCCGGATTAATTACGTTGGGAAAATAAAGGTTTGTTTCTTCCACTTCCACCGTCAATTCGTCACTGGCAGTGCAGCCGTGATGATCACCTATTGTAACGGAAAATTGCGTGGATTCAGAAATATTAAGGGTATGCCGGAGCGTATCCTGTCTGGAAAAAACGGACGCTGGTTGCCACACGATCGTTTGTAAAAAATCAGTCTCTACACTGGCAAGTGCTCGGATATTAAAGGGCTCTCCAGCCATAATACTGGACGAATTGACCACCAGTTTGACCATCAACTCATCCGGTTCCTGGATCAAGAAAGGCCAACTTTTTGTCCCTCCAGAGGCGTCTCGGACATAAAGCAGGTAATCGCCCGCCCAGAGTAGATCAAAAGTCGGGTTGGTGGTGAACGTTTGTCCGTCGAGAGAATAAAAATAAGGCTTTTCTCCACCAAACACGGTATCAACATGAATCACACCATTGCGCAGACCGTAACATTGTACGGGTGTAACAATGACACGGATGCTGTCTACTTCGCTGGATCGGGCTAAATAGCTGCAGGAATAAAAAACAAAGAATAAACCGAGCGTGGCAAGGCGCATGAGCGGGATGGGTTGGGCGATGAAATCGGTCAAAAGAACAATTATCGGGATGGTTCGCTGCCCGAAGATAGGAAAGTTTGTAAAAACTCAACCAAAATCCAGACATTTGGCGCAAAGCTCCTCGTGAACAATGGTTTATAAGACAAAGACTTTGCCAATTGATGTTAAGGCCCGCTGCCTGACTTCCAAAACCTGTGAGGTTCTAAAAACGTCTCAGGATTTCTCACCTAAGCCTGTACTATGGCTGGTAAAACTGCTGCTGCTCCTCTCTTTACCCGCCTGCTCCCAACCCAATTTCACCGCCAATGACATCGTGCCGCCCATGCCCACTGGCTTCGACTATGGCACGAACATGGGTTATTTTCCGCCCAATTACGGCGACAAAGCCCTGGCTTCACTTGCACAGGCATACGGGGCTACCAGCATCCGACCTGGTCTATACCACCATTTTCTGGAATCCTGGGGCTACGACATCCGCAAAGAACATTTCCACTATTACGACAGCATCGGTTTACGCAATGTGGTGGCCATCATTGGTTTTCCGTCCGACGCGGCTAGAGATGTGGCTTTTTACTGCCCCAATGAACAGAGTGCGTTGTTCGACAATCTGTACAAACCCATTTGGGACAATGGCGAAAACGGAACGCCCGTAAACGACGCAAATCCCTACGCGCTCTACGTTTGGAAAATAGCGATGACTTACAAAGGGCTTATCAAAACCTATGAAGTTTGGAATGAGCCAGATTTGGACACCGGCAATGGTTGGCTACCCTCAGGGCAGCCCGGCAACTGGTGGGAAAATGCACCCCAACCCTGCGAAACGAAGCTGAAATCGCCCCCGTTTTTTTACATCCGCACACTCCGAATCAGTTATGAAGTCATAAAAAGTGTGGATCATGACGCCCTCGTAGCGGTGGGCGGATTAGGCTGGCCAAGTTATCTGGACGTGATCTGCCGCTACACCGATGAGCCTTTTGAAGGCAAGGAAGACCCCAATAAATATCCCCTCAAAGGCGGCGCGTACTTCGACTGTATGAGTTTTCACTGCTACCCACACCTGGATAATTCACTTCGGACCTGGGATGAATCAGCGGGGGTGTTCCGCAATTTTCGGCATTCGGATGCAGCGGTGGACGGCGTTTGGGCACAAAAGGCTAAATTCAAAACAGTGCTCGACAAGTTTGGCTACAACAACACGGTCTATCCAGAAAAACTTTGGATTTGTTCTGAGTTCAACCTTCCGCGGCGAACCTTTGGCGACTACATCGGCTCGGAAACGGCTCAGGTCAATTTTTTGATCAAAACCTTGGTAACAGCACAGATGAACGACATGGCCCAAATGCATGTCTACTCCATCGCTGACGAAAAACCGGAGCGCTTAGCAGACAATGAATTCGCGTGCATGGGCTTGTTCAAAAACCTGGATCAGGTTCCAGAAGGCAAAGCTCAACCCAATGACATTGCCTGGGCTCTAAAAACGACTACCGGACTGCTCAAAAACGCCCGATATGACCCTTCCAGAACAAAAGAGTTGAATTTGCCTGCCAACGTGCGTGGTGCAGCTTTCCGCGACAACACGGGCCAGCACACCTATATATTATGGGCTGTCACGAATCAGGATGGCGACGAAGGCGCCGAAGCCAATTATGCCTTCCCTCCAGAATTTACGTTAAAATATATGGATGCCAAACCCTGGCATCACAGCCAATCGGGCGCGCATTATCTGATGAATGCCAAGCAGTTAAGACTCACGGGCAGCCCTATTTTCCTGACGGAAACATTCATCACAAACGATTACCCGAAGTCCCCCAAAGTAGTACCTAATCCAGCTTTGGGTGGACGGGCGGTATTCGAATTCTGGATGTTTGAGGAGGCTTGGGCTACCGTAGAGGTGTTTGATTCGAGTGGGCGGCTGGTAGTCAGACTACTGGAGAACGAGCGACTGATTGCAGGCCCACAAGCGTTGCCAATTGATTTGAGCCTGCAGCCGAATGGGACGTATTACGTTCGTTTGGTGACGCCGGAGAGCAATTTAACGGCAGGAATGGTGAAGTACTGAGTATCCACCGGCTGAATCATTTTGAGCACGATCCTGTTTATTCGATAAAAAAAATTATCTCCTATGCGTAATGCACTGATTCTATTTCTTTTACTGTTTTTTACGCCGAGACTTAAGGCACAAGCAAAATTCAATTTCGGCATATCATATAGCCCTACCGCTGCCTTTATAGATGACTTCAGCAATAAGACCCATAATCATAGATACAGACAACAAGCCTGCATTCAATTAAAATGGAAGTCGGGGAAACATTTTTCCTACGTGGCAGGCTTAGGGTATTCCTTTATTCAGGCTGAGTATAGCAGTGAATTCCCCTCTATCAATGAGACTTTTATCACTTGGTTTAGGCATCGTGACATCCTCCTCCCATTGCAATTACAATATTCTTTTTCGTCCAAGCCCAGTCGGATATTCTTTACCGGAGGGCTGATACCCAGCATCAATGTAGGGCGAAATGTACAAGAAACCCGCACTTATTCCTATTCATCTTCCTCCAGCTCATTGGATGCAACCGACGAACAAGGGTATCGAATATTGGATGCATTTATCACCCTTGGTATGGGATATGAATATAAAACAAAGGGAGCAGGCACTTTTTATATTCAACCCAATTTCCGCACCAATTTTCTTACTGAGCTACTATACGTCCCAAAATACCTTTTTTCTAACAAACCAAAGGAGGTCTACCCGCCTTTGGTAAGCACTTTTGGTATTGAGTTGGGCTACTTTTTGAAATGAACCAGGTAAGCGTGGAGGATTATGCAAGATAAGAATTGGTGGCACGACTTGAACTCGTGCCACCAATTTAGTTCAAATGCGTTCTATCACGATCGCTGTAGCCCCGCCGCCGCCATTACAAATTGCCGCCAGTCCGAGTTTCCCATTTTTCTGATGTAGCACGTTATTGAGCGTAGTCACAATACGCGCCCCAGATGCCCCCAGCGGGTGGCCCAATGAAACGGCACCACCAAATACATTGGTTTGGTCATGACGGATGTCCATCACTTGTTCAAATGCCATGGTAACAACGGCAAATGCTTCGTTGACCTCAAAAAAGTCAATATCGTCTTTTGTAACGCCCGCCATTTTCAGTGCTTTTGGAGCAGCAATGGTCGGCGTGGTGGTAAACCACTCTGGTTCTTGCTCAGCATCTGCGAAACCGCGAATTTTGGCAATGGGCGTAAGTCCAAGGCGTTTTACTGCTGCCTCGCTGGCAAGGATGAGCACCGCAGCACCGTCATTGATAGTACTGGCATTGGCAGCTGTTACCGTGCCGTCCGGTGTAAAAGCTGGACGCAAGCCCGGGATTTTGTCGAACATCACCTTTTTAAACTCCTCATCTTCAAGGATTTGGATTGGGTCGCCCTTTTTCTGGGCAATGCTGACGGGGATGATTTCTGATTTAAAAAACCCTGCTTCGGTAGCAGCTGCCGAGCGTTTGTAGGATTCAATGGCGAAGGCGTCTTGTGCTTCGCGGCTAATGGCGTATTTCACTGCAGTCGCGTCGGCACAAACACCCATGGCCTTTTGGTTGTACACATCGGTGAGGCCGTCTTTGGCGAGGCCGTCCACGAGTTCACCATTGCCATATTTGTATCCCCAGCGGGCATTGGGCAGGTAGTAAGGGATCTGCGACATATTTTCCATGCCGCCGGCCACTACGATGTCGTTGAGTCCCAACATAATACTTTGTGCCCCCAGCGTAATGCACTTCATGCCAGAAGCGCAGACTTTGTTGATCGTTGTACAAGGAACCGAATCGGGGATACCCGCAAAACGGGCGGCCTGACGTGCTGGCGCTTGTCCGAGATTCGCGCTCACGACGTTGCCCATTAGCACTTCATTTACTTGATCAGCGGCAACGCCTGCTTTTTCCAATGCGCCACGGATGGCTGCGGCGCCTAGTTGAGTCGCGGATACGCCCGCGAGATTTCCGCCAAAACTGCCGATGGGTGTGCGAACGGCGGAGACTATAAATACTTCTTGCATGGTGAAATGGTTAGGCTGATTATTTGTTGATTTGTTTATGTGGTGATTTGTTTATGGGGTGATTTGAGGGCACTTGTCCAAAGTCCTATATCCAACGTCCCTCAATGCATCTTAGCCCGCTTGGCCATCCAGGTCTGAAGAATAGGCAAAAAGCCCTGATTGATATCAGCCTCCACAAAGTCAATTTTGAACTGCAAGCACTTCATCCGCAGTTGCTCGGTAAACACCCCCACTTGTTTGGTGTAATACTCCTTCACCTGATTGGGTTGGAGCCGCACTTCTTCTCCGTTTTCCATGTCAATAAAAATATACGGGCGGTTCTCGAACTCAAAATCCAATTCCTTGCTTTTGTCGGTGACGTGAAACAAGATGACCTCGTGTTTGGCATGGCGCAGGTGTTGCAATGCCGCAAAAACTTCCTCTGCCTTTTCCGGGGTTTCCATCACATCGGTAAAAACGACCACAAGCGAGCGCCGGTGGAAGGATTCAGCCACCAGGTGAAGGCTCTTGGCAAGGTCAGTAGGCTTGTTAAGTTGCGGATTTTCAATACGTTCGATGAGTTTGGAAAGCAGCAGTCTGTAATGGACCGTGCTGGATTTTGCACCCGTGCTAAAAAGCAGTTCGTCATCGAAAAGGGTAAGGCCAAATGCGTCGCGCTGGCGTTTGAGGGCGTTCATCAGCACCGCAGCGGACTGAGCGGCAAAGCAAAATTTGTTGCTGTATTTGTTCTTTTCGGGGTTCTTTTCGTCCCAGGGGTAATACATCGTTGAGGAAGCATCCACCACGATATGACAGCGCAGATTGGTTTCTTCCTCATATCGTTTGGAGAAAAGTTTTTCGGTACGGCCATACACTTTCCAGTCCAGGTTGCGTGTGCTTTCCCCTGCGTTGTAGAGACGGTGTTCGGCAAATTCGACCGAAAAACCGTGGAACGGGCTGCGGTGAAGCCCCACAATAAAGCCCTCCACCACTTGTTGCGCCAGCATTTCAAGGTTGCTGCCTAAAGCGCGAATATCTTGTGTTTCAAGTATTTGTGACATAGCTGTTGGTTGCTTTTCGCATCGTGTTCATTTAGAGGGTGTTTGATACACGAATGGACTAAGGGACGGCGAAGGTAGGCAGTCGCTCCAACTTTTAGAGGGTGATGCCTTTGCTGTATGTAAAAAACGGCGCTACAGTCGCCCATAGTTCGACACGGCTAAAATTTTTTCAACACCACCCCGCGTTGTTTCCCAGGTTTCAACTTTTTCTCGCTCCCCCAACCTCTCGCGCCGGAATTGGATATCTTTTGCTGCAATATTTTGGGGTGAAAAAATGCTGAAAATCAATTTATTCTGAGCGATTTCAAACCCCAAAACAATGGGAAAAGGGAAAGGGTTTTTCCAGCGCAAATCTTTGTAGCCATATACTACGGTCGCGTCGGCCCCCAAGGGAGCAAACCGTTCTTCCTCGCTGTAAATATCAATAGAATGCGCGTGTCGTTCGAGGATTTCCAAGCCTGCCGTGAGGCCAAGTTGATAGACTATCCCTGAAATTTGGCACAAACCTCCCCCAATCTCCAAGTTCAATTGTCCTTTTACGATGTTGCGCGACGCTCGGAAACCACGCCGTTCGGAAGGACTCCCAACGATTGTCCAAAAAGAGAATATTGCGCCCGGGCGCAAAAGTAATCCGTCAATGGCCGAACAAGCCAGCCCAAGATTGGTTAGTTTGTTTTCCAGGTATTCGCCTTGGCGGACCACTTGGGTTAATGAAAGACAATACCAGCCAGACAGCTGGTTTGGGTTGGCCTTTGACTGGGCAAATTTTCGGAATTCTCCAGTGCGCAAGTCACTGAAGGCCCGGAGACAAATTCGGGCCAAGCGTTTTGATTCTTTCCAAAGCATCATTTTTTTTGAAGACGAGTGCACATAAGTACGGTCAATTCTGAAGCTTGCCTACCTTCGAGGTCGTTTTTGTTGACAAATCTATAAATACGCTCTTTTTAGCATGAAAAACAAGGGATTATTGCTTCTTCTGGGATATTTGCTCTTCTCTTTGGGTATCACTTCCATCGTCATGGAACTGGTTGGAACACACTGGTATTTCCTCGCTTGGCTCGAACGTACGGGGCGATTGATGGCATTTGTTCTCAAACTATTGATGATTATGGTCGGTGTTTTGCTGATCGTTTTTGCCCGCACGGACTGGGAACAAGAAAAAAAAGACAGTAGCGAATGAGGCCACGGGAACAGAAGGTCACTCAAACTTCTTCTCTTCTTTCTTCCCAAACGGGCAATGCCTGCACCCACTCCCGCAGCAGTAGCCTCGTTTGCGCAAAAAGTGCTCCGTAAAAACCCAATAGCCCTTTTCTATATAGTAGTCTACACCCTCTTTCAAAGGCTCTGTTTGGGGAGTTGGGGGTGGTTTATTCATTGTTAAAGGTAGCTTGGCGCTTGGTGTTAACAGCCCTGGTTGGATGAAGTTAGTGACTGAATATCCGCATTTTCATATGCCAGGACAAAAGTATTTAAAAAGAAGGAGTTGATGCCTCGCCCTGAGTCTTTTGATCCAGCGGTAGGCACATTCAGCAGGTGTCGTATCTTTTGCCCCGATTTTGACACCTGCAAGCACCCATGCAAGACCTCCAACAACGCAACGAAGCCTTCCTGGCCTTCCTGGACACCCTGAATCCCGCCCAACGGGAAGCGGTGGACCAGGTAGAAGGCCCCGTACTCGTGGTGGCTGGACCGGGCACCGGCAAAACGCACCTGCTCACCGCCCGCATCGGCAACATCCTGCTCCGTACCGACGCCCGCCCACAAAATATTCTCTGTCTGACCTTCACCGACGCGGGCGCTTCGGCCATGCGGCAGCGCTTGTTACAGCGCATTGGCCCGGAGGCCCAGCGGGTGCCGATTTTTACCTTTCACGCGTTTTGCAATCGGGTGATTCAGGAGAATACCGAATATTTTGGCAAAGGCAGCCCGGAGCCGGTTACGGAACTGGAACGCATCGAAATCGTGCGGAACATACTGGCCAAACTCCCACCAGAACATTCTCTTCGCGCCGGAAAAAAGGATGTTTATCAATTTGAGGAGCATCTTCGCGACTTGTTTTCAACGATGAAAAAAGAAGCCTGGACGCCGGGGTTTGTGCTAAAAAAGTCGGACGAGTTTTTGAACGGTCTGCCGACTAATCCCGCCTACATTTACCAGCGCAACAGCAAAACTTTCAAAAAAGGCGATCCCAAAAAGGCTCAGATCGAAGAAGTGACCGAAAAGATCGAGCGGCTCAAATCCGCCGCCGACTTGTTTCCAAAATACCTGCACACCATGGAGCGCGCGGCCCGCTACGAGTACGAGGACATGCTGCTGTGGGTTGCCAAAGCTTTTGAAAAAAACGAGGCTTTGCTCCGAAATTATCAGGAGCGGTACCAGTATATCCTCGTAGATGAGTTTCAAGATACCAATGGCGCTCAATTTCATCTGCTGAACCTCCTGCTCGATTTCTGGGAGGTGCCGAATATCTTCATCGTGGGCGACGATGACCAGAGCATTTATGAATTTCAGGGTGCACGCTTGCAGAACCTTCACGAATTTCAGGAACGGTATCAGAAAGGCTTAAAAACCATTGTGTTGGAAGAAAACTACCGCTCGGTCCAGCCTATTCTGGATGCCGCCAGCCGGGTGATCGAAAATAACACGCTCCGGGTAGTGAATTTGTTTGGAAATGGGTTGATCAAACAACTTCGGGCAATGCTAGATTTGACAACTTTTGAAAAGTTGTCAAATCTCAACATCTCGATAGAGCCAGAGATCCATTCTTTCCCAAACCGCCTTCAAGAAACCATTCACGTCGTCCAACAAATTGAAAACCTGATTGCCCAGCAAGTCGAGCCCTCCGAAATCGCCGTGCTTTACGCCAGGCACCGCCAAGCAGAACGCCTCCTTGCCTTACTAGAAAAAAAAGGCATCCCCTACCAAACCAAACGCCCGGTAAATATCCTGGATTTGCCGCTGGTACAACAATTCAGGTCCTTACTCTCCTACTTACAGGAAGAATCGGCGCGGCCATTCTCCGGCGAATCCCGGCTGTTTCGCCTGCTTCATGGGGCTTTTTGGGGACTTTCGGAACTGGATTTGGCTAAAATTGCCCTGGCTTGTCATCCAGAGCACAGCGAAGCATCCGAAGAAAAACAAGAGGAATTGTACCTGAGAGTAGGCAGCCATTCGAGCAAGAAAAAACACTGGCGTGAAACCCTCAGCGACCTGGAATTGCTCCATCGGCTTCAATTAACTTCCACCGAGCCTTTCCAGCGTTTGGGCGCCCAGTTGAACGCATGGATTTCGGATGTCCAAAACCTGCCCTTGTCTCAACTGATTGAACGCTTGTACGCCCAAACAGGCCTGCTCCAATGGGCCCTGGCGCAACCCGACAAAGCCTGGCATTTACAGGTCCTGCACACCTTCATGGAGTTTGTTCGCAAGGAAACCATGCGAAACCCACGACGTTCACTCGCTAAACTCCTCGAGCTTTTAGACAGCATGGACGACAATATGTTGCCTTTGTCATTAAACCAAGCCTCCCAGAAAACCCATGGGGTTCAACTGCTTACGGCCCATGCAGCCAAGGGTTTGGAATTCGGTCATGTTTTTATGCTCGACTGTACCGAGGACACCTGGGACAAAAATGCGGGCGGCAATCGTGGGCATTTTTTCTTGCCCGAAACCTTGACGCGCTCTGGAGAAGAAGACGCTTTGGAAGCCCGTCGCCGCTTGTTTTACGTCGCCATGACCCGCGCAAAATACCAACTCTATATTTCGTTTCCCCGTGCCGACGATGCGGGCAAATCCCTGACTCAGAGTCAGTTTTTGCTGGAGACAGACTTGCCCATCACAGAGATGGAAGTCCCCTACCCTGCCCTGCTGGAAGCGCAGTCCAAGCTGATGCTCGAAGCGCCTCAACCGGTTGTGACCTTGCCAGATGCCGCACTTCTGGATGCGATGCTCAGCGATTTTACCTTGAGCATCACGGCGCTCAACCGCTATTTGCGCTGTCCTTTGGCATTTTACTACGAAGATGTGCTGAAAGTACCCGGCACCACAAGCGAAGCCGCCGCTTTTGGATTGGCGATGCATGGCACTTTACAGCAATTTTTGTTGAAAATGAAGAGCCACAAAAAATTTGAATGGCCCTCGGCGGAAGCGCTTTCAAAAATTTTTGGTCAAGAGATGGAACGGCAGCGCGGCTTTTTTTCAGAGAACGGATTTACCCAACGCCTGGCCCTTGGCAAGGATTACCTCCGCCGAATTCATGTGGAACAAGTACCCTACTGGCGCAAGCGCGCCATTGTGGAAAGAAGGGTAGATCGTGTGGAACTGGATGGCATCCCGCTCACAGGCATTCTGGACAAAATCGAATGGCTCGATGGAGGTTTGCTCCGCATTGTGGACTATAAAACGGGCACCCCCGAACTCAAAAAAACAGCACAACCCTCTGAAAATCAACCCTATGGCGGAGATTATTGGCGGCAGTTGGCTTTTTATCAAATCTTGTTAGACAAGGCACGGCTTTACCCTGAAACGGTTGGCAAGACGGCCATTTCCTGGCTCGCGCCCGACAAGCGGGGAGCTTTTCCGATCACGGAAATCAGTTTCAGCCAGGAAGAATTACATGTTGTGGAGGGACTGATTCGGCAAGTTTATGGAAAAATTCAGGAACGCGATTTTTCAACGGGTTGCGGAAAAAAAGACTGTAACTGGTGTCAAATGCAGCGTGAGCGCAATATTCCAGCAGAGTTGAACCGAAGTGAAGAGGAGGATTTGGATGATGTGTGAAGTGTACTCCGCACATTTTTTTCAACTTCCCTTCCCACGAATCAAACTTTGTCTACTTTTGCGGGCATTTTTGAACAGCGACTTAAAATTTTAGAGACAAAATGGCAAAACGCAAATCTGATCAGATCGAAATTGTCGAAGTGGAGCAAGTATCCGCCAAATCATATTCTGCCCCTATTTGGGAAAAATACCCCAACCTCTTGATCTATGCCCTTGCTGCAATCGCATTGTGCGTGGCGGGTTGGTGGCTGTACAAAGAATTGATTGTGAAGCCCAAACAAGTAGAAGCTGTGGCAGCCATGTGGCAAGCCGAGCAACAGTTTGGACGCGACTCCTTTCAACTCGCCCTCACTGACCCGGGCGGCGGCTATGACGGCTTCCTTGCGCTTGCCGACAAATTTAGCGGCACTCCGGCAGGTAACATGGCGCATTACTACGCAGGGGTATGCTATCTTCAATCAGGCGATTTCGACAACGCCCTCGCCCAAATGGATGAATTCAGCCCCAAGGGCGATTTGCTCCCAGCCCTGAAATATGGTATCATGGGCGACTGTTATTCGGAAAAAGGCGATTTCGACAAAGCACTCAACTATTACGAAAAAGCTTCGGAAGCGACAGAAAACGAATTGGTGGCCGTGTACTATTTGAAGAAACTCGGCATGCTCTACGAAAACCAAGGCAAAAAAGAGGATGCTATAGATGCTTATGAGCGCATCCGCCGTGATTTTGCCAACCCGAATTCTGGCGAATGGCAGGATATTGAAAAATATATCTATCGCGCAAACGGAGGTCCAAAGGAGTAAAAGGCTACACTTTTGTTCCCTTGGGTTTATTCTCTTAAGTAGGCCTTCCAAGAATATGGAGGTTCAGATTTCCACAAAAAAAGGCCCCGAGCACTGCTCTGGGCCTTTTTTTTGTACTGTTCTATACTTTCTAGCTGATTTTAAAAAAAAACTTGACCTTCCACCAACCCTTTTCTTTCCTACCCCGGGTCAACTCAATGCCTAAGCTTTACCAAACGCATGGTTTTCACGCTCTCCTGACCAATCACTACAACAAAATAGGCCCCGGATGGGATATGCTCAAGGGAAATATCCAACGCGTTCAAGCCAATGGCGGCCTGGAGATTTTGTTCCAACAAAACCGAACGGCCATCGGATATTTGAATGGTCATTTGCGTTGCACGATCAGCCACAAAACGAAGTTTGACCGCATCCATTGCTGGATTAGGGGCCAGGTTGAATTCCCTTAAATCCAGAAGGCTCGATTCAGAGCGCCCGCCCCCTGGCCGCTCGCATGGCGCGTTCAATTGACAGTCTACACGGAAGTGGTTGAGGTTGTCGAGCGCCGAATTGAGCATCGCCGGAAAATCTGCGCTATAATTGCCCACAAATCCTTGCAGGTACAGATTGCTAATATTCAGTAAGTCCTGCACTGTAGAATTTTGAGCTAAATCCTTCAACAGCGAATACTCTACAAGGCAGGGCGGCAGATTGTGCAGGTTCTGCACCCCTAAGTTGCGGTTATTGAATTCGAGGTTGTACCAGATGTTAAGTTGCAGCGTTAACACATTGGCAGCCAATTGATTGTTGAGCGAACCATCCTGGTTGGAAAGCGATGCAGGTAAGGGGCAAGTGTTATTCCCAGCAGGAAGAAAGCCAATATTACCTGCTCCAAACAGCATTTCCTGAACACAAGTCGGATCAGAAGCCGATACGATGTGATTGTCGCCGCCTGCTGTCACAGGGCCATGCAGGGCTAACAGGGCTTGGAGTGCGCCTTCCGTTGACATTCCGCCAATGGTACCGTTTGCATCCCCCCAGGAGGCTTGAGACGCGGTGCAAAGTTGATTGCAACTGCCCGTGGCTTTGAAAGTGACGGAGCAAGCTGAACTCACTTTGCCACACTTGTTTTTGGCTTTGAATGAATAGGTCCGATGGTTTGCGCTGGTTTGCGGTTGACCGCTGTCGCTCAAGATCGTAATGGATGCAAATCCTCCCGCGCAATTGCCCAGCAATTGGCTTTTGATGTAACTAAAAAGTTGCGCGGGGCCGGGGATATCGTCCACACAAATCAGTTGGATGGTATCTGGACAAACCAAAGTGGGTGTCTCTGTTTCCTCAACATAAAACGCCCGTTCACAAATCGCCTGGTTTCCGCAGCCGTCGGTGACGGTGTAGCGGTATGCCACGGTCATTGGCCAGCCGGGACAACCCGAACCGTTGGTCCAGGTATCGGTCAACGTGGTGGTCACGCCGCTGCAATCATAGGCTTGGATGGCCGTAGGGTCGGCGGCAGGAACCTCTTCAACACAGGACAGGAAAATATTGTCATTGGGTGGGCAATCCAAAGTCGGCGGCGTATGATCCACAAGGGAGAAACTTGCGGTGGTTTTTGAAATGTTCCCACACTCGTCTTTGGCGCGAAACTCATAAGTTTTGCGCCAGGTATTTCCGCAACCCGCAAATTCGCTGATCTGGATTTTTTCCAGTTCAACTTCCCCACAATGGTCCTCTGCGACCAGTCCGGCATTGTTGTCCAGCCAATCGTAAAAAGCGTTTTCTCCGTTGTCGTCAGAAGCATCGCATTCAATGTCAACATTTTGCGGAGGTGTGCTGAACACGGGTGGCGTTTGATCCACCACCGTAAACGAGGCATCCCGGAAGTTTACATTACCACATTCATCGGTCGCAAAAAAGCGGATGTTTTTGTGGAAAGTGTTGCCACAGTCAAAGTAGTTGTTCTGGAAAGGCGCGTCTTCGTGGGTATATGTAATTTGAGCACAATCTTGAACCAGGGCGCCGCCACGATGGTCGAGAAAAGCCTGGAATTCAGCCGCATTGTTTGGGCCGCATGCTACTACCTTGTTTTTGGGCAAGACCAGGAATTCCGGCGCATTGAAATCGGTCACGGTGATGACCTGACTGGCTGTAGCGCTGTTACCACAAACATCGGTAGCCCGCCAGGTACGGGTAAGGATTTTAAAAATTGGGCAGATGCCGGGTACACTCACCTCGCCAAGTAAGGTTACGGTGGCTCCACTGGTACAATTATCGGAGGCGGTTGCATTGCCCACACCTGGCACTAGGTAACAGTCTACGGTGACATTGGCCGGAACGAAGGTGAAGACGGGCGGCGTTTGGTCATATACCGTTATTATTTGTGTGCATGAACGCAGGTTGCCACATTCATCCGTGGCTCGATACTGTCGGGTGAGTGTGAAGCGGTTGGCGCAGGTCTGGTTACTGATGACATCCGAGAAAAAACTTGGCGTGGCTATGCCGCCGCAGTTGTCGCTCAGCCCCGTCAGCAAGGTCGGGTTCGGCACAGGCACTTGCTCGGCGCAAGAGACGGTTTGAGTGATCGGGCAAGTCAGGTTGGGCGGGGTTTGGTCATTCACTATGATTGTTTGGGTGCAATTGTTTGAATTACCACAGGCGTCCACCGCAAAGTAGCTGCGCAAGATGGTAAAGCGGTTTGCACAGGTTTGGTTCAAAATCGCATCGGAGGGAAAATTGGTGACAGTTACTGATCCTCCACAGTTATCACCCACCCCTGTCACCGACGCGACGTTTGCTGCGGGCACCTGATTGGCGCAGGAGACCGTCACATTGCCAGGGCAGGTCAGGGTTGGTTTGGTTTGGTCGTTGACGGTGATGGTTTGGATGCAGTTGTTTGAGTTTAAGCAATCGTCCAGTGCGCCATAGCTCCGGAGAACAGTGAACCTGTTTGGACAGCTTTGGTTGACAACTTTGTCTCCCTGAAACTGGAATACCTGCACCTGGCCACCGCAGTTGTCACCTACGCCCGACACGGCACTGGGATTGACAGGCGGTACACTGCTGGCGCAGGAAACAGTAATATCTGGCGGGCAAGTCAGTATCGGGTCGGTTTGATCGTTCACACTGATAAGTTGAGAGCAAGTAGCCGTTTGGCCACATGCATCGGTAGCCTGATAGATTCGCGCAACTGTCAGCTTGTTAGGACATGTCTGCCCCATGTTTCCTTCTACTTGAAGAATTATATCCACATTTCCCGGGCAATCATGTGTTTCTAAAACATCAGACGGATCAGCCAGCGGAACGTTGTTGACACAAGAAACAATCAGGTGCGGTGGGCATGTCAACACTGGGGCGGGAAAGGAGCAGGGTTCCACACCAGTCGGCGTGCTAAGACCCGCTACACAACCTGATGCACCCGTAAACCTGACCACAAATGAAGTAGTCTGCCCGTCTGCCCTGAATTTTTTATTTGAAACACTAAAGGGGCTACCCACAGACAAGACATTTGCGATGGTAAAAGCAAAATCGCCTTCTACGAAATCGGCTCCCGTAAACTCCAAAAGGCCTGTTGATGGCGGGTTTTCAAAAAAGACGTTTATATCGGCGATATAAAAGTCATCTGTCGGGTCATTGGGCGTGCCATTGTCGTCGCAGGGTTCCAGATTGACCAATTCCAGATTAGTGATAGCACAAGCAGGCCCGCCTGAACCACCAGAACAAGGCTGAACCGTAGGGCCAGTATCTGCATCAATGCAGCCAGGATCGTCTGTAAAATTCATCTGCACTACAGATGGCGTTCCATCCGCTTTCAATTGGACGGCATTAAAGATGTGGGCATTGCCAATAATCTGGTTCACTGGGATGGAATAGGAGCCAATTTGGTCGCCACCCGGTACGATTTGCAGACTACCTGTGCTTGGGCGATTGAAAAAGCTTGCATGGATATTTTGAGTAAAAAAGTCATCACTCGGGTCGTTGGGAGTCCCGTTGTCGTTGCAGGCTGAGGGATTCCCCAAAAAATCAACCGTGATAGTACAGGGATCCGGCTCCACGGTAATGGTGAAATTCAAATCCACACTCTCACAGTTACCCACCGTGGCATTCACAGTAAATGTGCTGCTAATGGGTGACCCACTTGCGTTAAAAGCCGTAAACCCTGGAACATTGCCCGTGCCGCTCGTTGGTGCCAGACCGATGGATTCAGGTGTGCGCGTCCAATTAATCGAAGCACCTGGCACGTTGGCACTCAAAACGGTGGCTGGAACAGCATCACCGTCAGAGACGGTAATATTGGATACCGAAGCAACTGTCAATAAACTTGTTGTGGCAAAAACCTCCAGGTCATTGTCACTCGCTACCACCGAAGTTCCGACGCGCATGGTGCCGCCCGCGGACGGATTGCCTCCACCCGCTGCTGTGCCATAACCATATAACCGATAGGTGACGGAATTTGAATTGGGCGAAATACCCTCGGAAAAACTGAACAAGGTAGATCCTGTCGTAACGGTGACGGTACCTATATTGGCCGTAAACCCATCAGAGCTGCAACGCAAAGTAGCCGTATTGGGCCCGGTTGCGGAACTTCGGAGGACAATTTTGATGGTGGTCGGGTTGAAAAAAAGGCAGTTTATCGTATTGATCGTGAACTCATAGTAATCATTGCCAGCTATAGCATCGGCAAGGGTGGTGTTGGCTGATCCGCTAAACCATCCTGAAGAATTCATGGAACCAGATGCAGAGGTGGCCGTGACTCCTGCACCGCGCGACAAGTTGCAGTTGTCAAAATCTGCGCTCTGAAAGGTCGCGAGATTGGAAGCTTGGTTGCCGGGTTCGGCACTCAATTCCCAAGAAACAGCCTGACCAAAAGCGATATCCGAAATGAGTGTGAAAAGCAGTAGCAAGAGGAAGTTTTTCATTGTACAATACGGTTGTAGAAGTGATGTGTGTGTTTACACTTCCCATTGGTGTCAGTACTTTGAAAAACCTAACTGCTAAAAAAACAAAACTTCCCGATCCCGATTGTTCGGGATCGGGAAGTTCGGAACGAGCCACCCATCTTTGTGCAATTAATTCGATCCGTCCAGGCGAATAGAATCAATATTGTTACATCCTGCATCCATTTCCGTGAAGGTTAAAGCTGGAACCGAAAGCGCAAAAACTTCTACATGGGTTTGCGCTGTAACTACGGCGCCACCATTGAAAGTGCCCGCAAAAGAAGCCTGCGCAACAAAATTGCTCAGATCCCCACTAATTTGGCTGTACCAAACTACGGGAGCCAAAGTAAAAACCTCTTTGGCCATTACCGTTTTGTCCAGGCCGGGAGCCCTGAAACGAATTCCAAATTTGGCGTTAATTTGGGCATAGCCCCCCAGCGCAAGGGCCCAGCCCCGCCAGGAAATGTCTGATTGTGTGACAACCGTGATATTTGTGAACGTGCCATCGGGCAATTCAAAGGTCTCACCTAGATCTCCCTTACTGCGACAACCTCCCGCGATTTCGGCCAAGGATTCAACTGATATCCTGCAATCAAAAACTTCTGATTCGCAGTCAGCAAGCCCCGTGTTGTTATCGCCTTCATCTTGAGCGGAAAGTGGGCAATTGAACGTCGCATCAAATCGCTCGGGCAGTGCCAGGTTGGGTGGGGTAAACTCGATTTGGATGTCCGCAAATTCGCCAAACTGAAAATTGGAATGCCCCAGAATCCGGGCAATTTCGCGCCGCTGTTCTTCATGGTTGATGACAGCACGTTTGTACGCCCCTCGAATGAATTGGAGGTGATCCCGATCCAATTTGTCCAGAAGTTCCTGCTTCCGGGCGGGGTCTTTTTCTTTGGAAATGGTTGTCAGATCAGCCTTATAAGTTTTGTATTGACCGGTTTTATCAGCCTCGAGCAGGTCTGTTACCTTTTTACGGTGGGGCGCCATGTGTTTTTCGATGGCTTGAATTTGTTTATCGCTGGGTGTTTGGGAAAAAGACTTGGATGAATTGGCCAGAAAACTGGCAAGGAATGCAAGTAAAATGAGAATGTTTTTCATCGTTGTGGTACGGTTAAGGAAAGATGTCAAAAAAATTTGTTCTTTCTTTCGTGTTGCCACATTGAAAAACCTAATGGTAGCGCGAAATTCATTTCGCCAATTTTTGCGAAATGAATTTCGCGCTACAAAAAAGAAATCCCTCACTGTTAGCAGCGAGGGATTCTAACCCAAACAAATAAACACAAAAACTACTTGCTGCAATTTTAGGGTGAATTGTCGGGAACTGTCAAGTTTTTGTCAGAATATTTTTGATTTATTTTGATGTCTAATTGGGCAAAGTCTTGTTGCAACCAAATTTAGCCCGATTGAGGGTATTTTATTGCCAAAAAAAGATTTGTTTTTACTGGAGCCATGCACTGGAAAGCGAAGCTGCTCTACCTTAGCCGCTCTTTGTTTTGGAAAAGAACCGCTCCATGCGCACAATCAAATTTATTCTTGCCCTTTCGCTCACCACTTTGTTCGTGTGGCAACTCGCCCGACCGCTGCAACTGGGAGACAAAACCATCCCGCCAATCGGATCATTTTTCAACCCTTTTTCTGGCTTTTGGACCAACGCCGAGCCCGCCAAGGGTTTTGACGAATCTTCCCTTTCACTGCCGGGACTCAAAGGAAAAGTGGAAGTGGTGTACGACGACCTGCTCGTTCCGCACATTTTTGCCGAAAACCTGGAAGACGCGGCCCGAGTACAAGGTTATGTAACGGCCCAGCACAGGCTCTGGCAAATGGACATGACCAGCCGCAAAGCAGCTGGGCGCCTTTCAGAAGTGATCGGTGAAAAAACCCTGCGGCTCGATCGGCTCGCCCGCCGAAAAGGCATGGTGTTCGCCGCAGAAAACGACCTGATTGGTTGGAAGAAATCACCTAAAACAATGGCCTTGCTTCAGGCTTACACAGATGGGGTGAATGCCTGGGTGGATCAACTCTCGCCTGCCGAGTGGCCCATTGAATTCAAATTGCTGAACTACGAGCCCGAACCGTGGACGCCGCTCAAAGTCGCCCTCGTGTCTGAAGCAATGGCCGAAACCCTCTGTGCCTGGGAAGACGACCTTGAAAGCACCAATACTTTGGCAGCGCTGGGCCGCGAAACGTTCAACTATCTTTATCCGGAATGGAACCCCAAACAACAGCCCATCATCCCAGACACAGGGCAATGGGCCGACTTGCACCCTTTGTTGCCCCCCCCGGTTTTTGCAGACAGTACCAGTTCGTTAGGGTCTATAGAGCCGGAAACCTCTGAGGAAAAATATATGACCGATGGCCCGATTGTGGGTAGCAACAACTGGGCACTGAGCGGATCCAAAACAAAGTCGGGCAAACCGATTTTGTGCAATGACCCGCACCTCAACCTCACGCTGCCCTCTATCTGGTTTCAAGTGCAAATCCACACCCCGGAAGCCAACACTTACGGTGTATCGCTGCCTGGTGTGCCTGGGGTGTTGATTGGTTTCAACGAAAACATCGCCTGGGGCCTCACCAATGTCAGCCATGACGTATCAGATTGGTACAAAATCCATTGGGCAAATGCCGAACGAAACAAATACAGCATAGATGGCGAACAAAAAAGTGTCCGGTTCAGCTATGAAAAAATCGGCGTGAAAGGCCAGCCAGATTTCCTGGACACCGTTCGATACACGGTATTTGGCCCTGTTACTTACGATTTTGAATCAGAAAACCCGCTGCGCGATTATGCCCTGCGCTGGATAGCCCATGACGTGCCCGAACAAAGCACTTTCGATGTGTTTCTTGGCCTAAATGCCGGGAAAAATTACGAAGCTTATAAAAATGCACTACCTGGGTTTGATTCACCTGCACAGAATTTTGTCTTTGCTTCACGTTCGGGCGATATTGCCATTCAAACCCAAGGAAAATACCCCGTTCGTGGGAATCAACAAGGCAGATTTGTACAAGAGGGCGACCGATGGGCGAATGCATGGCACAGTTACATTCCTGCGGATCAGATTCCGAGCATGAAAAACCCGAGCCGGGGTTATGTCTTTTCTGCCAACCAACACTCTACGCCGCCCTCCTACCCTTATTATTATCTCGGCAATTTTGAAGACTGGCGTAGTCGTCGAATCCACGACCGGCTGGAGACTATGACCAATGCAACGGTAGACAGTATGAAATCCATGCAGTTGGACAATTTCAGCCAACGTGCAGCCGATGCCCTACCTACCATGTTGCGACTTCTCGACCGCTCACAACTGGACGCAGAGGGCAATCTTATGGTCGAAGAACTCGCTCGTTGGAATTTCAGGTACGAATCCAACCTGCTCGCCCCTACCCTATTTGAGGCCTGGTTTGATTCCTGTTATACGGCTACCTGGGATGAAATCACCGCGCTCGAAAAACGTGGACAAAGCAATGTACCTACCGACGATTTGTTGGCAAACAAAAATCAAAAGATAGCCCTGCTGTACCCCGATGCCTGGCGCTTTATTGAACTCATGCAATCTGATTCAGCGAGTGTCTTTTTTGACCATCCCACTACGCCCTTTCGCGAGACTGCCCGGGATATCGTGCTCGAATCTTTCAAACTTACGCAAGCCTATTTCAAAGAAAATCCGAAGAACCGGGTCACTTTTGGAGAACACAAAGGATTTGTAATCAAACACTTAGGCCAAATAGACGCTTTTAGTCGCCTGGGAATAAAATTAGGGGGACATCGAACAGCGCCCAATGCCATCAGTAAAGCCAATGGTCCTTCCTGGCGCATGATCGTAGAATTGGGTGATGTGGTACGCGCACTGGGGGTCTACCCCGGAGGCCAAAGTGGGAATCCCGGCAGCCGATTCTACGACAATATGGTGGATACCTGGGCCAGCGGGAATTATTACGATTTGCTTTTTTTGAAATCGCCTGCTGATGTTTCAAAGCGGATTTTGGGAAAACAAGTTTTTAGCCCAAAGTAGATGGCCAATTAACCCGTTAATCATTTTTTTGCCACTAATTGCACTAATTTACACTAAAAATATCCAATTTGTGAAAATTAGTGGAATTAGTGGCAACCCCGAATTAAATCAAAATCACTCTTTTTGATGATGAAAAACACCTTGCTTACAGCACTTTTAATTTTTGTTTTAGGCAATCTTTGCCGCTTCGGATTGCCTTGGTGGTGTCTGGTCCCCATTGCCATGCTGGTCGGATGGATTTTTGCTCGAAGTGCATGGGCGGCATTCTTTGGAGGGCTTTTGGGTGGGTTTTTGGTGTGGTACACCACGGCCTTTTTTTCCGACAGTTCCAATGGGGGCATGCTCTCTAATAAGGTTGGACAACTGTTTATGGGCCTGCAAGGTTGGCAATTGCTGTTGGTCACTGGATTACTGGGCGGTTTATTGGCAGCACTGGGCGCACTTACAGGCCGATGGGGGAAAGAAATGCTGGTGGCACCCTCTAAAAAGAGAAATTATTTGCAAGAAAGGAGGCGGTGAATTCCTGATTAGTGGACGCTGCGCCGTTTTATATAAATTGAGCGAAATGAATTTCGCATTACTTTTTTGAGCGAAATGAATTTCGTCCTGCATTTTGACGAAATGAATTTCGTCCTACATTATGACGACACAAACGATTGAGACTGACATTATTATCATCGGCGCTGGACCTGTGGGACTATTTGCCGTTTTTGAGGCGGGCCTGTTGAAATTGCGCTGCCACCTGATTGACATTTTGCCGCAGCCGGGTGGACAACTCACGGAGATCTATCCTAAAAAGCCTATTTATGACATACCGGGCTGTCCCAGTATCCTGGCAGGTGATCTGGTAAAAAACCTGCTCCAACAGATTGACCCTTTCCATCCTGGCTTTACTTTGAGCGAACGCGCCGAAAGTATCGAGCGCCAAGCGGATGGCCGATGGCTCGTTACCACGCAACGGGGAATTCGACACTTAGCGCCTGTCATCTTTATCGCAGCAGGATTGGGGAGTTTTGAGCCGCGTAAACCACCCATTGGCAATATTGCTCAGTTTGAAGACCACGGCGTGGAATATTTCGTGCGCAACCCGGAGATGTACCAAGGTCAGCGCGTGGTCATCGCAGGCGGGGGCGACTCTGCACTGGACTGGACGATTTATCTGGCCAATGTTGCCAAAGAGATTACGCTCATTCACCGCCGAACGGAGTTCCGAGGCGCACTTGACAGCGTGGAAAAAGTGCAACATTTGGTAGAAAAAGGCCGTGTTCGACTCATTACCAATGCTCAAATTACAGGACTTCAAGGAAATGAAAAACTGGAAAGCCTGACCGTGCTCCATGACACCGAGGGCGAAAGTCAATTGCCTGCCGACCATTTTGTGCCACTTTTCGGATTAACACCCAAACTCGGCCCCATCGCCGATTGGGGACTGGGTGTTGACAAAAATGCAATTACCGTTAATACCCTCGACTATTCCACCAATGTGCCAGGCATTTTTGCTATTGGCGACATTAACACCTACCCCGGCAAACTCAAACTCATCCTTTGTGGGTTTCATGAAGCTACATTAGCCTGTCAGGCGGCATTCAACATCGTACATCCCGACAAAAAGCTTTCGTTTAAATACACCACGGTGACGGGTATTGAGGGATTGTGACACAGATTTTTTGACTTTATTTGAAAAAAAGCCTAATTTTGAATCTTAAATTAGCCTATTATGCAACACCCGCTCATAGAACGCAACCCCCATGTGATGCTCGGAAAGCCAATTATCAAAGGCACGCGCATTACAGTTGAACTTATCATGCGTAAATTGGCTGATGGATTCACGGTGGATGACATTATCGACATGTACCCGCACCTCACGTTACCGTTGGTGCAAGCGGCTTTTGCTTATGCTGCCGATAAAATTGCTGACGAAATTGTGCTCGAAGCTGCCGCCTGATGATTCTTGCTGACGAAAATTTAAACGCGCGTTTTATTGAAAACCTCCGAAATGCTGGGTTCGAGGTCTTGTCCGTCTCTGAGCAGTTTAGTGGAATTGCTGATACCTCTGTAGTAGCGCTTGCAATGCAAGAAACAGCAATACTCATTACCGAAGACAAGGATTTTGGCGAGTTGGTGTTTGCCCACAAAATCGCCCGATTGACCGTTGTTTTCCTACGCTATAAAAAACAAGAAGTCGCGTTGATGCAAGAGCTTTTGCTCCAAGTAATTCAGGCTTATTCAATTCAAGAAGGTAATTTTTTCATTACAATTGCAAAAGGTCGAATTCGGGTTACCAAATTATAGGACATTGTGCATGTGTTTTAAAAAACCCACTGTCTTTTCCAAATCTACACTCAATACCCTATCCGTCTCCAACCTCGGCACTACACGACGGTATTCCTCCCTAATTTTTTCAATGCCCGGAGAAGATTTCAAGGGTCGGCGATAGTCCAATGCCTGCATTCCAACCATAAATTCGATGGCAAGCAGACGTTCCAGGTTCAACACTACGCGACGAGCTTTGGTGGCGGCGTTGGCGGCCATGCTGACATGATCTTCCTGTCCATTGCAACTCACAATACTATCTGTAGAAGCCGGGGCACAAAGGGTTTTATTTTGGCTGACTATCGCTGCAGCGGTGTATTGCGCAATCATCATCCCGGAATGAAGGCCCGGGTCGTCGGTCAGGAAAGGCGGAAGCCCCCGTTGTCCACCAATCAATTGGTACACCCGTCGTTCAGAAATGCTGCCCAATTCTGCGAGCGCAATGGCGAGGTAATCCAGCGGAAGGGCGAGGGGCTGTGCATGAAAATTCCCGCCAGAAACAATCAGATCATCGTCGGGGAAAAGGTTGGGGTTGTCCGTCACCGAATTGAGCTCCGTAACCAGCATTTTTTCGATGTGAGCAATAGCATCCCGGCTTGCGCCATGTACTTGCGGCACACATCGAAAAGCGTAAGGGTCTTGCACAGCTGTTTTTTCAGCTTGAGCGATCTCGCTGCTTCCCAATAGGTTGAGTAGTCTTTTTGCAGTAGCTACTTGTCCTTCGTGCGGGCGAACCTGATGGATATGCGCATCCAAAGGCGAGAGCCTGCAATTGAATGCATCAAATCCAATGGCAGCGTTCAAGTCCGCTAAATCAGCCAGTCGTCTGGATTCCAACAAGCACCAAGTGGCATAAGCTGCTGAAAATTGTGTTCCGTTCAGCAGCGCAAGCGCTTCTTTAGCCTGAAAACGCAGCGGCTGCCAACCGTGTTTATTCAGTACATCGGCAGAGGGCTGGCGGCGACCCTCGTGCCAGACTTCGCCCAATCCAATGAGTGGTAGACTTAGGTGTGCCAGCGGAGCCAAATCTCCTGAAGCACCCAGAGAGCCGAGTTCAAACACCACCGGCAAAACATCTGCATTGTAAAAATCAACCAAGCGCTGCACCACCACTTCTCGCACTCCGCTGTGGCCATAAGACAAGCTCTGGATTTTCAGGAGCAGCATGATACGCAATACTTCCTGCGGAACAGCGTCGCCCATCCCAGCGGCATGGCTTACGACCAGATTATGTTGGAGTTGCTCCAGGTCTCCTGCGGAGATTCGGACATCACAGAGCGAGCCAAAACCGGTGTTAATACCGTAAAAAAGCTGGTCATTACTGGCCAGTTTTTGTTCTAAAAAATCGCGACAGTGTCGGATGCGAACCACGGCTTCGGTGGAAAGGGCAAGTTTGGATTGATTGGAAAGGACTTCCCCGATTTTTTCCAGGGAAAGATGGTCAGGACTGATGTGGTGTGTCATGGCGCCATTATGCTAAGGAATCAAATAGAGTGACAAGTTATTATTCACCCGTTCCTAAATCAAAAATTCGGGCGGCGAAGGTAGCAAAAGCGTAGATACTCGAAATCACCCCGTTAATTTCATCAAAAACGCGGTTAATCTGAGGTTAAGGTATTGGTGCTGAAAGAGCTTAGTCCTTTCATAATTTTTTGAAAATGAGGAGGTTGGTTTTTGTTTACTAAATTTTTTTTCAAAAAAATACAACCTATGAACAGAGCATTGCATCAGAACGCCACCAAAAGTCGCGCGAAGTCCTACTTTTGAGCCGGAATTGAGGGGCCTCGAGATATTGGGACATTAAGACATTAAGACCCATCCAGTCCCGCTCCACCAATCAACATTTCAACAAATCAACATTAACCGCAACCATGATTAAAAGAATCGCTTCAACCGCCCTTTTTGTGCTGGGCCTTTTCGCCTTTGCTCAAGCACAACGCATTGCTTATGTAGACGTTACGGCTGTTTTGGAAAGCCTGCCCGAATATCAAAAAGCGCAAGAACAACTCGATAAAGTAGCCACAGCCTGGCGCCAGGAGATTGCTCAAGAACAGGACAAGGTTAAAGGCATGTACAGTAAGTTCCAAGCAGAGCAGGTGCTGCTCAGTGAAGACATGAAGAAGACCCGTGAAGAAGAGATTATGGCAAAAGAGAAGGAAGTCCGTGAAATGCAGCGTCAGAAATTCGGTCCAGAGGGTGGCCTGTTCAAAAAACGCGAAGAACTCGTGAAGCCCATCCAGGACAAAGTGTATGGTACCATCGAACGCTTTGCAACGGACAAAGGCTACGAATACGTTTTTGACAAGGGCAGTGCCTCCGGAATGCTCTTTGCTGACAAGAAAAACGATAAAACAGAAGACATCAAAGCACTGTTGAAAAAAGGTTGAGAGTTTAGAGTTGAAAGTTCAGGATAAAACCAATGAACGGAGCCACTCAACTCTAAACTTTCAGCTCTAAACTTCCAACTTTAAACTTGATACTTGCAACTTTACCCCCTCAACCCGCTAAACAAACATTCTAACACACAAAAAATGAAGAAGTATTTTCTGCTGACTCTTAGCCTTGCCATCGCCACGGTCGGCTTTTCTCAAAAGTTTGGGTACTGCAATTCCGGTGCCCTGCTGACCTCCATCCCGGAAGTTAAAGCCGCTGACAGTGATCTGCAAGCATTCCAGACCCAGCTCACCAAAAAAGGCCAGGAAATGGTGAAAGCGCTGCAGGACAAAGCGGCAGAACTGAACCGAAAGGAACAACAAGGCACGATTTCACCCAAAGAACTGGAGATGCAAAGCGCAAAACTCAAGGAAGAACAAGCGAGTATTGCTCAATATGAGGAGGAAGTCTACAAGAAACTGGCAGAAAAACGTGAGGAACTTTTCAAACCCATCCTCGACCGGGTAAACCAGGCGATGGCTGACGTGGCAAAAGAAAACCAATTTGCCTTTGTTTTTGACCAAAACACTCAGGTATTGCTTTATGCAGACGAATCGCTCGATGTAACGAAGTTGGTAAAGGCGAAATTGGGGATACCTAACTAGTGCCTTGTCCATCGTACCATGCTGCCAAAGCTCTCCGATCGAACTCTACTGATGGTAGGGGCATTTTTGTGTGCCATCGCCGCTTGGTGTACGATCGGCTACCACAACCCAGACGAGCATACGCAGATCTGGGAGTTCGCTAACTACAAGCTTGGATACGTCTCCGCCCAAGACTTGTCTTGGGAGTTTCCATGCAAGATGCGGCCTGGTTTACAGCCCTTTATTGCCTATTGTTCGGTGCTGGGGGCAGGTGCCGTGGGGGTTACAAGCCCTTTTGTCCAGGTTTTTTTTATGCGATTGCTCAGTGGTGCAGCCGCGTTGCTGGTCTATTGGAAGTGGAGCATCTGGCTGGAACGGGACCTCAAAGACCCGATTGCCGTTCGTTGGATGCGCATAGGACTATTGTTTTTTTGGCTAATGCCTTATCTCAATGTCCGGTTCACTTCTGAAAACACGGCTGCCATTTGTTTCTTTGGAGGACTCTTGCTTTTGGTCCAATCGCTTGAAAATCAAAAGAATACATTGAGTGGCAAATTGGTATTAGCTGGGCTTCTCCTCGGACTTTCCTTTTTTTTTCGTTACCAAATTGCTTTTGCTGGCATAGGACTGGCCGCCTGGCTCCTATTACAAAATCGACTTGTTCTTTCTAGCTGGGCCGGGCTTGTTTTCGGGGTCCTGCTTGCTGTGGGCATCGGGCTCGCCACCGATTTTTGGCTTTACGGCGAATGGGTGGTTGCACCGTATAATTACTATTTCTACAATATCGTGGAGGAAAAGGCTGCCGGGTTTGGGGTCTGGCCTTTTTGGTGGTATTTTACAGAAATGCCCGTAGCCTTGATTCCTCCCCTAAGCATAGTACTGGCAGCATTTGTGCTGATGGGCATCTGGCGGCAGCCACGACATCCGCTCAGCTGGTGCTTAATTTCGTTTGTACTCGCACATTCGATGATCGGACACAAAGAAGTGCGATTTATGTACTCTATGGTGCTGCCCTTTTTCTTTTTGGCGGTGACTGGCTGGCAGTATTTTCAAGCAAAATACACGGTAAAAAAATGGATGGCAAAAACCTTTGTGGTCCTATTTTGGCTGAATATGTTGCTCATGGTGTTCAGGATATTTATCCCCGCCAAAGATGTCGTTACCTATGCTGAGTTTTTGTGGAACTGGTACCGCAAACACCCCGACTCGACGGTGTACTTCGTTAAAGAAGCACCCAAAAAACATTATGAGCTCAAGCTGTCTTTTTATGAAAATCCGGCTCAAATTCAAAAATCCTGGTTTACGGACTCTATGTATAAAAATGACACGACGGCACTGCGTCCGGGTGATTTGATGGTTTTTACGGAAGCCATCAAGTCGCCGCCTGCTGCACCTCCGGGTTATCGTATCGAACGTGAATTTGCCTACTATCCCGACTGGGTTTTGAAGATAACCCTCAATAACTGGCAAAGCCGAACGCTTATTTGGGAAATTTACAGGTTGGAATACGCTGATCAATGATTTCGTCGGTACTTAGCGTTTGCTAGCAGGTGGGATTTGCGCTGTATTTCCTTCCCTGCTTTATCCATTGTATTACGAGACAACATGATTCCGACTTTTTCTGAACGCAGGATGTTATGGGTGGGTGCAGTATTGTGTGTCATAGCGGCATGGTTTACGATTGGTTACCATCACCCGGACGAACATTTCCAGATTTTAGAATTTGCCAATTATAAGCTCGGACGCATACCAGCCAGCGACTTGCCTTGGGAATTCCCCGCACAAATCCGTCCTGGCCTGCAACCTTTTTTGGCTTATGGGATGGTTCTTGGCGCAGATGCACTGGGCATTTCCAATCCATTCGTACAAGTGTTTTTTATGCGCTTGCTTTGCGCCGCCGCCGCATTGTTGGTCTATTGGAATTGGAGCAAATGGCTCGAACACGATCTGGGAAACAAAGCATCTGTTCGTTGGATGCGCCTGGGACTGTTGTTCTTTTGGCTCATGCCCTATCTGAACGTGCGTTTTACCTCCGAAAACACCTCCGCAATTTGCTTCTTTGGAGGGCTTTTGCTTTTGCTTCAATCCTTTGAATATCAACCGAATAGATTCAACTGGAGGCTGGTATTGGCAGGGCTTTTGCTGGGCCTCTCCTTTTTCTTCCGGTATCAGATTGCGTTTGCGGGCATTGGGCTTGGTGCTTGGTTATTGTTCCAAAACCGTTTGACCGGGTCAGTTTGGGCGGCCATTATTTTTGGGGTTACGTTTGCCATTTGCCTGGGGCTCGCTACCGACTTTTGGCTGTACAACGAATGGGTTTTTGCCCCATACAATTACTTTTTCTCCAACATCGTGGAAGGCAAGGCCGCCGGCTTTGGTGTAGAACCCTTTTGGTGGTACCTGACGGAAACGCCAATGGCACTTGTACCACCCCTCAGCCTGGTACTCTTAGCCTTCTTTGCAATAGGTATTTGGCAAAAAGCCCGGCATCCGCTCACCTGGTGTGTCGTGCCTTTTATACTGGCCCATTCCCTGGTAGCGCATAAGGAAGTGCGATTTTTATTTCCATTGGCCATGCCCTTCTTCTTCTTAGCCGCCGCTGGCTGGCAGTATTTCCAAACAAAATATGCTGTAAAAAAATGGATGACCACCCTCCTCCTGCTTTGCTTTGTTGTGAATGCCATATTACTGAGTGTAAGGATTTTTACTCCTGCGGAGGACCGTGTATCTTTTTCGAAATTTCTCTGGGAATGGCATCAAGCCCATCCTGAATCAACGGTATATTTCGTAAAAGACGAACCTCGTAAAAAATTCCCCTTGAACACGCCTTTTTATGAAAGTCCAAACCAACATCAATCCTCCTGGTATACTGACCCCGCTTACAAAAATGATAATTCTGCCCTTCGCCCTGGCGATTTGATGTTTTTTACAGAGATTTTGTCTCCAGTGCCTGAAGCCCCCCCAGGGTTCCGTTTGAAACGCGAATTCGCCAAATACCCCGATTGGGTTTTACGCAACAATACCAACGGCTGGCAAGCTCGCACCCGTATCTGGGGGGTCTACCAATTGGTAAAAGAGGATCTTTGAATCATATATCCTTATGGCGCCCCATCTTTCAGATCGTATTTTACTCATTTCAGGCATTGCACTCTGTGTACTCGCCGCCTGGTTCACCATCGGTTATCATCATCCAGATGAGCATTTCCAGATTTGGGAGTTTGCCAATTACAAACTGGGAAATATTCCTGCTGCCGACTTGCCCTGGGAATTCCCTGCTCAGATGCGCCCTGGGTTACAACCGTTTTTAGCCTACAGCACGGTAATGGCGGCGCAAAAAATTGGGATTGAGAGTCCTTTTATACACATTTTCATAACCCGATTAATTTGCGGGTTGGCAGCGCTCTGGGTCTACTGGAACTGGTTTTTATGGCTGAAACGCGATTTAAAAAGTCCTGAGGCAGCGCGTTGGTTGCATATCGGATTGTTGTTTTTTTGGTTTATGCCGTACCTTAATGTCCGGTTTTCTTCCGAAAACACGGCAGCTATTTGCTTCTTCGGTGGGCTACTTCTGTTGCTTCAAGCAGTAGAAAATCAAAAAGGGCGCTTTGGCCTGAAATTGATCGCCGCAGGGCTGTTATTGGGCTTTTCGTTCTTTTTTCGATACCAAATCGCCTTTCCAGGGGTTGGTCTGATGGCATGGCTGTTGTTTGAAAAGAGGATTGGTTTATCTGCTTGGGTAGCACTTTTTGTAGGCGTTTTATGTGCCGCTGTATTGGGTTTCGCAGCGGATGCTTGGTTGTATGGAGGCTGGGTATGTCCACCTTACAACTATTTTGTTACCAACATCTTGCAAAGCGAAGCCAAATTTGGTACCGAACCCTGGTGGTGGTATTTTGAAAAAACAATTGTTGCACTTTTACCACCCTTGAGTCTTGCGCTCCTTTCCTTTTTTGCCATTGGAATGTGGCAAAAGCCTCGCCATGTGTTTACATGGTGTATTTCGCCCTTTATTTTGGCACATATCGTGGTGGAACACAAAGAGATGCGTTTCCTTTTCCCGATGATCTTACCATTTTTCTTCCTGGCAGTAGCCGGCTGGGAATTTTTTCGCGAAAATTACGGAGTGAAAAATTGGATGCAAAAAGTGCTGCGTGTGAGTCTATGGATTAATGGGGCACTCCTTATTTTTTGGACGCTTATGCCCGCCAAAGGGCTGGTAGCCTATTCAAGTTTTCTTTGGGAATGGCACAAAAAGCACCCTGAATCCACGGTCTATTTTGTAAAAAATGAACCCCGGAAACACTATCCGCACGACATGCCTTTTTACGAAAACCCGGCTCAAAAACAGGCTGATTGGTACACTGATTCAAAGTATCAAAACGACACGACCGCTTTGCGGGCAGGTGACTTGATGTTTTATATTGCTTACCTCAGCCCTCCTCCAGTGCCCATGCCCGGATTCCGTTTGGAACGGGTATATGCTTACTATCCTGATTGGGCATTGGCCAATGATATTAATGGCTGGCAAAGTCGTACGAGAATGTGGGTAGTGTATCAATTGGTGGACTGGTGATTGGTGGATTGGTAAATGGTAAATGGTAAATGGTAATTGGTGGATTGGTGATTAGTAAACCCGGTCAATGTCAGTTGACTAAGCCAGTCACCATTATACCAATCACCAGTCTACCAATTTGCCAAACTACGAATCATAATTCAACACCGGCGCCAGCCAACGTTCCGCTTCTGCGAAAGACATTCCTTTCCGCTTGGCATAATCCTCCACCTGATCTTTTCCGATTTGACCCAGACCAAAATACTTGGATTCCGGGTGACTGAAATACCAGCCGGATACGGAAGCGGCCGGGTACATCGCACAGCTGTCTGTCAATTGTATTCCAGCGTTTTTCTCCGGGTCGAGCAATTGCCAGAGCGTCCGTTTTTCGGTGTGCTCGGGGCAGGCGGGGTAGCCGGGAGCCGGGCGAATGCCTTGGTAAACTTCCTCTACCAGCTTTTGATTGTCAAGGTTTTCATCTTGTGCGTAACCCCAGAATTCTTTCCGTACCCTTTCGTGCATCCGTTCAGCAAGAGCCTCGGCAAAGCGGTCAGCGAGGGCTTTGAGTAGGATAGCGGAATAGTCGTCGTTTTCTTTTTCAAACTTTTCCACCCATTTTTCAATGCCGATACCAGCGGTGACCGCAAAGCTTCCGATGTATTCGTCGCCCTTGGGGGAAATAAAGTCGGAGAGGCAAAAATTAGCCTGATCAGCAGCTTTTACGTTTTGCTGGCGCAAATGGTGGAGGGTAACGTCCGAAACGTTGGAAGGGCTTGAAGCCCTTCCAACGTTCGCCCTTCCAACGTTCACCGTTATATCATCCCCCACTGCCGTCGCCGGAAAAATCCCGATCACGGCCCGTGCTTCCAGCCATTTTCCATCTATGATCTGGCGGAACATCACTTGAGCGTCATGGAAAAGTTTTTTGGCTTCCACACCCACTACTTCATCTTCTAAAATAGCAGGGTACTTGCCTGCCAATTGCCAACTTTGAAAAAACGGGGTCCAGTCAATGTAGTCCGTCAGTTCTTCAAGTGGGTAGTTTTCAAAGGTTTTTATACCCGTAAAGTTGGGTTTGGGCGGAGTATATGTGTCCCAATCCAGTTTCAACTTGTTTGCCCTGGCTTGTTCCAGACTCAGGTATTGTTTGGACGATTGGCGACCAGCGCGTTGGACGCGGATTTGTTCGTACTCCACTTTGGTTCTTTCCACAAAAGCATCATTTTCCGCTTCGTTTTTGGTCAAAAGTGAACTCACCACCGCCACCGAACGACTCGCGTCGAGCACATGAACCACCGGGCCATTTTGGTATTGCGGCTCGATCTTGACAGCCGTATGTGTTTTGGAGGTCGTGGCGCCACCGATGAGCAGGGGTATTTTCATACCCAGTCGCTGCATTTCTTTGGCAACATGCACCATTTCATCCAGCGACGGGGTAATGAGTCCAGAAAGGCCAATCACATCTACATTTTCAGCGATGGCGGCTTTGATAATTTTGTCCGCAGGCACCATCACGCCCAAATCCACGATGTCGTAATTGTTGCAGCCGAGCACCACCCCGACAATGTTTTTGCCAATATCATGTACGTCGCCCTTTACCGTCGCCATCAGGATTTTGCCCTTGGCGGTTATAGTGCCGCCTTTTTCAGCCTCGATAAATGGTTGGAGGTAGGCTACCGCTTTTTTCATCACACGAGCTGATTTTACTACTTGTGGGAGGAACATTTTACCGGAGCCAAATAAATCACCCACTACATTCATGCCGTCCATGAGGGGTCCTTCGATGACTTGGAGGGGTGCAGGGTACAGTTTTCGCGCTTCCTCTGTGTCTTCTTCCACAAACTTATCAATTCCGCGCACCAAGGCGTGCGTGATGCGTTCCTGCACCGAAGCGTCACGCCAGGCAAGGTCTTCTCCGATGACTTTTCCACCTGTTTCTTTAAACGATTCGGCCAATTTTACCAGTTCCTCGGTTGCATCGGGATGGCGGTTAAACAACACATCCTCAATGCGTTGCAAGAGTTCTTTTGGGATTTGCTCATATACCTCCAGCATCCCGGCGTTCACGATACCCATGTCCATGCCCGCTCTGGTAGCATGGTATAAAAACGCCGAATGCATTGCCTCGCGCACGTGGTTGTTTCCCCGAAACGAGAAGGAAAGATTGCTCACTCCGCCCGAAATCTTTGCGCCAGGACAAGTGGCCTTAATGATGCGCGTCGCTTCGATGAAATTGATCGCGTATTCATTGTGTTCCTCTATTCCTGTTGCAACTGCGAAAATATTGGGGTCGAAGATGATGTCTGTTGGCGCATAACCGACCTGCTCGGTAAGGATCTTGTAAGCCCTTTGGCAAATGGAAACCTTGCGATCAATGGTGTCTGCCTGACCTTGCTCATCAAAGGCCATGACTACCACCGCAGCACCAAACCGGCGACAGATTTTGGCTTGACGAATAAACTCCGCCTCACCCTCCTTCATCGAAATCGAGTTGACGATACTCTTGCCTTGTAAACATTTCAGACCAGCCTCTATGACGCGAAATTTAGAGGAATCCACCATCACAGGCAATTTGGCAATGTCCGGCTCCGCTGACATGAGGTTGAGGAATTTCACCATCGCCGCCTCCGAATCGAGCAAGCCCTCATCCATATTCACGTCAATGACCTGCGCTCCACCATCCACTTGTTGTCGCGCCACGGTGAGCGCTTCCGAGTAATCGCCTTGTTTGATGAGTTTGGCGAATTTGGCAGAACCTGTCACGTTGGTGCGTTCGCCGATGTTTACAAAATTTGTTTCTGGTCGGATGATGAGTGGTTCAAGACCAGCGAGTTGAGTATATGCATCCTCTGGGCGTGAAACAGGAATTCGCGGCGGGTATTTTTTCACATGTTCTGCAATATGCCGAATATGATCGGGCGTAGTACCACAACAGCCACCCACGATGTTTACAAAGCCCGAGCTGGCGAAATCTTCCATAAATACACACATTTCGTGTGCGGTTTGATCGTATTCGCCAAACTCGTTGGGTAGGCCCGCATTCGGGTAAGCACTTACAAAACAATCCGCGATGCCCGCCAAGGTTTCGAGGTGCGGGCGCATTTCTTCTGCGCCGAGGGCGCAGTTGAGACCAACGGCGAAGGGTTTGGCGTGTTTTACGGAAATCCAGAACGCTTCCACGGTTTGTCCACTCAAAGTTCGGCCAGAGGCATCTGTGATCGTGCCGGAAATTATGACCGGCAGACGGAAACCTTTTTCATCAAATACTTCTTCGATGGCATAAATCGCTGATTTGCAGTTCAGTACATCGAAAATGGTTTCCACCAAAATGATGTCTGCACCACCGTCCACGAGCCCGCGAACTTGCTCGGCGTAGGCGTTTTTAGCCTCGTCAAAAGTGATGGTGCGGTAGCCAGGGTCGTTTACATCGGGGCTGAGGCTCAGCGTTTTATTGAGCGGACCGAGGGCTCCTGCGACGAATTTTGGTCGGTGGAGGCTTGGAGGTTGAGGGTTGAGGGTTTGCCATTCCCGAATGGCCTTTTGGGCAATTTCAGCGGCTGCCTTGTTTATGTCGTAGCAAACGCCCTCGGGCATTTCAAAATCTGCCTGAGAAATGGAGGTGGCATTGAACGTATTGGTCTCGATGATGTCGGCGCCTGCCTCCAGATATTTGAGGTGAATGCCTTCGATAATATCGGGACGGGTAAGGCAGAGCACATCGTAGTTGCCCTTTAATTCCCGAAAATGCTCCATAAACCGTTCGCCGCGAAAATCAATTTCGGGCAGGTTGTACGATTGCAAAAAGACGCCCATAGAGCCGTCAATGATGAGAATGCGCTCACGGGCAGCGGCGGTAAGTTGTTGTAGAGTATCTTTTTTCACGATATAGAGTACCTCGGGATTACGGTCCCGGGCGGTTAAAGTGGCGAAGGTAACAGTTTGGGAAGGGATGGGTTCAGCGGAGGTACATCTTAGTGTTAGGAATTCTCCATTGAATGGAGCGTAGCCAACACGGCACCACAAATACGACTTTTTTCTATTTGATATTCATTTTCCGAAATTTGACTGGTGCGGTGCTTATGAAACAATCCATTCAAACGACTCATCTGTAAAATCACCTCATTGCTTTCCTCACGCGTCCAAGCAAAGGCCAATTCGGTGGGAGGGCAGCCTTCCACCATGGTCTGGACGAAAAGAATGCGGGATTCGTATGCGGCGAGATTACCACCCAATTGGAGCTTCATCGTTTGTTCTTCCCAAACGGCTCCAAGAGCAAGCCCAGTGGAATAAGGAAGCACATTCACAGTTGCTCCGGTGTCCAGTAGGCCATGTGCCAGCACGATTTGGCTGCCGTTCTGCAATGAAACAGGCAAAAACGGCATGAAAGCCGAATCTCCCTTCTGAGAGGAAAGCGCAATGAACGGAAATCGCATGGTTAGCTGGCAGCTTCGAGTTTTCGATTTTTGATGGCCTGTAACATGACTTCGGCGGCTTCGCAGGAATCGTAAGGTGACCAAACCGGATAAACGCCTTCGGGCATCACGAAGCCTTGTTGTTGGCGTGATATCTCCGCTACAAGAAACTGTATGATGAACAGTTGTTCATGCTGCTGCAAGCGCCTGAGCATGGGCAACAACTCTATTGTAT
>Ga0247844_1001601_pt1 | contig 40903 bp, 40 predicted proteins | sample LaCtaG_FD_192421 | JGI IMG/M metagenome (GOLD analysis project Ga0247844, IMG submission 192421) | Freshwater microbial communities from meromictic Lake La Cruz, Castile-La Mancha, Spain - LaCruzMarch201714.5m_1 | ecosystem: Environmental > Aquatic > Freshwater > Lake | place: Spain: Castile-La... | reverse complement strand
TTGACGAAATGCTCACTCTCATCGCCCGCGATCTGCTTCCCGAACGTCCGGGTCGCTCCCAACCCCGCACAAAAAAACGAAGACCAAAAAATTACCAACTTCTCACCAAACCTCGCTCCCAAATGGGTAACCTGCCCCACCGCAATCGTCCCAACCGCAAATCATCCTAAATCCTCCTTATCTTACCGCCATTCGGGTCAGTCCGCGCATTGGATCATTTGTGCTTTGAGTGATCTTGTTTCCCTTGTTCCGCCATTTCGAGAATCGGCTATCGCTAGCGTGACATTGCTGCGGGGGAACTGGGGGGCAGGGTGGAATGGCAGTAACTTAAGATGGATCGGGGATGCGAAGGGTGGGTCGCCCCTTTCAGGGCTCTGATTTCATAAATCCATAATTCCTAGGGCTTTGCCCTAGGCTGGCATGTTTTGCCCCCTTGGGGCGCAGAGTGTGAAGGTGTAAAGGGGGGCGGTCATTCACATTGACACATCTCAGGCAGAGAGTCGCGTTTTCGGGGCTCTCGACTTTTCTGGATGGGCCACTTTTTTTAGTAGCACTAAACCCTGTAGATGGGGCAGTCCGCGCATTTGATTGTTTTTGGTTTGAGTGATCTTGTTTCCCGAGGTTTGCTGCGTCGCAACTCGCCCAGCGCCTGATTGTGATCAAATGCGCCGGACCGACCCCTATGCGAGCCCTATGTGGGCTGAAATTTACCCCACTTGAGACGCCCTAGGCGTATGCGAAAAATCAAGGTGTTTGCAATCCCTCTGCCAGTTTCAGGCCTAGTGAGACAAAACCGCTGAAGTCATCCGAATCGGCCGTGAGAAGAAACGCATCCTGCTCGATGGCGGCAGCAGCGATGAAACAATCGGCAGTGGAGGCACGGCGGCGTCCAGTCGCATTGAAGAGTCGGGCTGCCAACTCTGCCGTGGCGCGGGAGACATCTTGCACCCTGGAGCCAACAACGCGTTCGACGCGAAGAAGCTCATCAGATTGGAGCGGGCCGCGAATGAACTCATGCCACGCGACCGCGCTGGCAGCCGGCAGAATTCCCATCTCCACCTGCCGCCGCACCTCCTGCACAACGCGGCCCGACGGGTCGGCTAGGGCAATCAACGCATTGGTATCGAGATGCAGGAAGCGGTTCACGAATCCTCCCCGCCCCAGCCCTCCGCTCTAAGGAGTCGGACATTTGATTGGAGTTCAGCCACCCGCCCTTGCGGAAGAGGAGGGCATCGAAGAATGTCATCCAAGGCATTCAAAACTTGGCGGACTTCCTCTTGCTTGTCGGTCACGGCCGCAGGCGAATCCAAAACCGCACGGAGCCCGTCGGAAACCAAGTCCTTGAGCTTTCTTTTCTGAGCCGCCGCACGGGTCTTTGCGGCATGAAAAAGTTGATCGGGAAGCTCCAAAGTTGTCTTCATCCCACAAATATGCAGGAAAGCTGGAAAGATGGCAAGCGAATGCCGGTTTTGCAAATTCTCCCACGAGGTTTTTGGTTTCACCGGGGTCTTTTGAAGGACCGAAGAGGCCGGGCCGGGCTGGGGCGCTTGGATCATTTTTGCTTTGAGTGATCTTGTTTCCCTTGTTCCGCCATTTCGAGAATCGGCCATCGCTAGCGTGACATTGCTGCGGGGGAATTGGGGGCAGGGTGGAATGGCACTAACTTAAGATGGATCGGGGATGCAAAGGATGGGTCGCCCCTTCAGGGCCCTCGACTTTTCTGGATGGGCCACTTTTGTTAGGAGCACTGAACATTGGGAAGGCTGCTTGGCGCAAGTTACGCGCTTCCGGCATGAACTGACTCGCGATTTGACCCTCGGATGGGAGCGCATTTTCTTGAAGTGCAAATCCCGGTGTCCCGCGCGGGCCAGCAGGAGCTGATGGCCCAGTGGAGGCCGGATACAAGCGATCGGTTGTTCGCGCAGCTACCCGGTTCTAGCCATTATTGAGGACCAGCCGCACTTGGATCGCTCGTTTCGACGGCGGGCGGTGTAGGGCGGACTGGAATTAAAAGATCGATGACGACGGGCCGGTGGTCACTTGCGAGTGGCGAGGTCGCTGGCGCTTCCATTTTCGCTATGTTCGCTCCTTGAATGAATATGTGATCGAAGCTGGCCGGCGGAAAGGGTTCGCGACTGGGGTCCATCTGCGGTTGGCTTGGAAGCGTGACGCGCTGATCGACGGGTGTCTTCTCCCATGCCCAAGTGAATCCTGCCGTTTTAATGTCACGCAGCGAGCGCTCCCGGCGAAACCTGTCGTCGTCCAACGACGTGTTGAAATCTCCGCCAAGGACGGTCGCCACATGCGCGTAGGCGGATTGGTAGATTTCCTGCATTTCTTTGACGTGGGCGAGCAGTTGTTTGGTCGATGCTTCGCGAGCGGGGATGTTTTGCTGGATTTCGCCGCGGTTGCTTTTGAAATGGACCACGTAAACCAAGACCACGGTGTCCTGACCGACCGGATACGCAGCGAACGAAAACCCGCGAGGTAGCTTTAGGCCGGACCGCTGCACCCAGGCCTCGGCCCAGGCGCTGACTGGAGTCAAGCGTGACGCGATGGCAAGTTGTTGCATGCCGACTGCTCCATCATCCTGCAAGAATTGCGAACAGACGTTGACCGTCATTCCGTCGATCACGCTCACCGCGAGCTTGGCTGCCTCCTCGTTGCGGATTTCGACCATCCCAAGGATGTCGGGGTTGATTTTTTTGATCGCTGCTTGGACGAGCGGGGCGTGGTCTTTTTCCTCCCATGTGGTGGGTTCCGGGCGCTTGCCGGGGAACCACTCGATATTCCAGAATGCGACCCGCAGCGGCTCGTATGCCGGAGCGGTGGCATTGGCGCCGGATGGAATCATCAGAAACCCAAGCGCTGCGGCGATCAGGCTCCGGCAAAAACTGGAGGCCGGTTGTGTCCATGCGTTCATATCCTCTCGGCAATCGCAGCCGGGAGCCTGCCGGTCAATCGAAAAGCGGAGAATAAATCGGCCGGTCGCGATCATTCGGTGTGGCCCGCCTCACAGATCGCATGTTAAGCGAGCAATTTTCGATTGTTGATTGCTGAATGCTGAATGCTGAATGCTGAATGCTGAATGCTGAATGCTGAATGCTGAATGCTGAAGGGGACGCATCAACAACCCAAAATCAAAAATCAACAATCGGGGATCAACAATCTGAGATTTCAAATACAATCCAATCCGTTTGGCGAAACACATTCAAGTCCGGAGCAGGTGCCAGAGTTTTTCGGCGGGGGACAGCCGGTATCGTTTAGTGAGCACCGATTCACGGCCACCTGCGATTTTTTCCAATAGCGTCGAGTAGATTTTCGTCATGAGCCGGCATGGACGCATCGCGTTCGGCCATGCGGTCGGAGCGCATGCTTCCGCGAGGTTGTAATACGTCCTCGCGCGGGCGATCTGATACTTCACGAGCGACTCGAAATCCGCGCTGTTTTGTTTTTCCAAAATCTGCGCCCTCGTGACGCCAAAGCGCTTCAAATCCTCCTCGGGTAGGTAAACTCTGCCATTCCCTGCATCCTCGCCCACGTCGCGGATGATATTCGTGAGCTGAAGCGCAATTCCGAGGTTCTCCGCGAATTCTACGCCATGCGGCGCCGGAATGCCAAAAATCCGTATGCTCACAAGCCCGACCGCCGAGGCCACTTGCCAACAATACCCCCGAAGCTCGTCGAACGTCTGGAACTCCAGCGGCTCGATATCCCGCGACACGCCATCAACCACCTCCACCAGCAGCGCCGGGTCGATTTCGTAGCGAATGATCATTTGAGCCAGTGCTTCCGGGATTTCACTGGATGCGGAGAGGAGGGCAAACTTCCATGCGTCCAGGGCGGCCTGTCGCTCCGGCTGCGGAATGTCAGGTGCGTCGGCAATGTCATCGACCAACCGGCAAAAGTCATAAAACACGAGCGCGTCGGCCCGCCGGTCAGGAGGCAATTTGCGCAGCGCGAACGCGAGATTCGACTGGCTTCGACCACGGCGGCTGTCTTGCGTCATCGAGGCAGGAATCAAGGGGGTGGGGAGTGATTGCTTGTGCTGCATGGGGTTCGATTGATCAGAAAGAAACTGGACGGCGGTCAGGGCCGAGGCGACGGAATAAGCACACCCACGATGCGAGCAACCACCCCGAGAGAGCGGCATTCAGCACGCCGAACAAGAAATCCACGCCCAGTTCCTGCGAGTCGCCGGCGACCATGGTGAGTAGGTAAGATTGTGCGCCAGCCAACAAAAGAAATCCACCGCATGCACCCGCAAGGAAGATGATCACGGCTCGCTTTTTGATCATGAGCGAAATACTCGACCGCATTGCCGATCGCAAAGATCCGTTGTGGAAGGCGAGGTTTGCCTGCATCGGAAAAAATAAAATCAGGATGCCAAGGTAGGCAGCGATGCCGGTCTGTTCAAACCCCAGCATGCCCGGCGCGGTGATCAGCATCACTGCCAGCGCTGCGGTGAGAAGGGTCCATTTCATCACGTATCGCATTCGTCGTGCAGTCAGGATATGCAAACGCATCCGGTCCGCGTCGATTCCGCGAATCCACGCAAACGCCGTCATCATGAGGAACACCGTGACATACGACCCGACGAACACCTCAAAAACCAGCGCGGACGCATTGACGATGATGGCCGCCAGAATCGCATGAGATCCGTCCATCGGGGCCCATGCGATCCACTCCGGCAAAAATAGGTAAATCACCGGCTTGAGCAGCGCCGCACATGCCGAGGAAATCAAAACCAAAACGACCGCAAGCCACGCACGCGGAAAACCACGCCGGGCCGTCCGGAAAAGCTGAACGACAAGCTGGCGCGAAAAAAGAATCGTCCAGACGATAATCACCGATGATAGCGGGAACGGGACAACCGCATCATTTCCGAGGGCGGCTGTGTGCCCGAGCGCGGCGATGAGATGCGTCGGGGTCCAATCCATTTCGTCCAGACCGGGCACGCCAATCGGAAATTCTCCAATCACCCACGCGGGTGACCATTCCCCGCTCCGCCACGCGAGCATTGCGGCGGCAATCCATTGAAAAATCCCGTATGCCAATGCAAAACGAACCGGCGTGCGCCACAGCAACGGGAATCTCGCCAGACAGCGCGAGCCGTCGAGCAGTGCCCACCGCACCGACGGGTGAGCGCTCCACGCCACGATCACGAGCACCGCAAGGCCCGCCGTCAGGATGGTTGGTGATGGATGCTCCACGGGGGGATTTCTCTCACAGAGCCGGAAGAATTGCACGCGTTGTGCATGCGGTCGCACGCAGCCTTGTCAAATGATCGGGCCTGATAGTAACGTCAGGAGTCGGCAGGTGCCGGATTTGGAATGCAGGCAAAAATCAAAGTTTTTCCCCCGGACGCGGAACCGTTTGAAATTGAAATCGGAAACACCGCGACGATTGGCCGCAGTCGGGATAACACGGTGAGTCTGTCATTCAATCCGCACGTTTCGCGGCAGCACGCCATCGTCCGATGTCACAACGCTTACGAATACCAGATCATGGATTTGGGTAGCCGGAATGGGACATTTGTGGACGGGCGGCGCGTGATTACCCCGCTGACACTTCGCCACGGGTCGAATATCAAAATCTGTGGCTGCGAGCTCCGGTTCGAGCAAACGGAGTCGTCGTCGGACAGCACAGGGATCGATGTCACGCTCGCCGCCGGCACTGACACCGGCTTGGACCAAACTCTCGAAGTGGCGATTATGGTGTGCGATTTGCGCGGATTTTCAACCATGTCCGAGCGACTCGCTGAGGAGCAGGTGGCGCGCACGCTCGGCGAGTGGTTCAGGCATGCCGGCAATCAAATTCAGCAAAGCGGCGGAACGATTGATAAATTCATCGGCGATGCAATCCTCGCCTACTGGCCACGCATTCCCTCGGGACCGAATGAGTCGGAGTCGGCTCTCACCACCGCCCGGACCTTGATTACCCAAGCCGCTGCAATGGCGTGGCCCGTAGCAGAAAAAACTCCGCTGCGTGTGGCGATCGCGATGCACCATGGTTCCGTCACAGCCGGCAATATCGGCCTTGTCGCCCAGCGCGACGCGACGATAATCGGAGATGCGGTCAATACGGTGTTTCGAATGGAAAGCATCATGAAGCCGCTCGGTCAGCGGCTCGTTTGGTCCCACGACTTTCAGCAGAAGTTGGCGGTCGCGCAGGGGGATGCAATCGACCTCGGTGAGCACCAATTAAAGGGGAAAAACCAACTCGTCAGGATGTTTGGCATCGATGCACTGGATGTGCGGGCGTGAGAGTGGATCGTGGCATGTCCGGGGTGGTTTCTAAAATCTGGTCGATCTCGCGCGCGGTCGCATCCGATCAGCAATTCCGCCGGAGGGCCATGCTGGCAGTGTTGTCCTGCGCGCTGGCGCAGGTTTTCATCGGCGCGGTTTTTCTCTGGGATTTTTTTGACGGGCAGCCGCTGGTTTTTGCGGTTTACTGGCTTGCGTGCGGATGGCTGGTGCTGACCGCCGTGTTTCTCGCAATCTTCGACATGTTGTGCGTCTTGCGAACTGCAAGGGCGGCGCGCCGCAGCGAGCAAAAGCGAATTTTTACCGACCTACCATAATATGTTCAAATCGAGAGAGCAGATCGAAAAAGATGAATTGCTGACACTGGGCGCATTCGCCGTGAAGGCTGGCGAAACATTGGGCCGTCCAGTGCGTGAGTCTGAGCATCCGTATCGAACCGCGTTTCAACGGGACCGGGCGCGCATCATCCACTCCGCAGCGTTCCGCCGCTTGGATGGAAAAACGCAGGTCTTTCTCAACGGGTCGGGGGACCACTACCGGACCCGGTTAACCCACACGATTGAAGTGGCATCCATCGCCCGCACGATTGCACGCGCACTTTCCTTGAATGAGGATCTTGCGGAGGCGATCGCTCTGGCGCACGACCTCGGCCACTCGCCATTCGGTCACTCCGGCGAGGAAACACTCGACCGGCTGATGAAAGAACACGGCGGGTTTGACCACAATGTCCAGAGCCTTCGCGTGGTCTCGATGCTCGAAGAAAAATATCCCCGCTTTTCCGGATTGAATCTTTCGTTCGAGGTGATCGAAGGGCTGAAAAAGCACGACGACAGCTACGTGAAGCCGGATGGATCGACCTATCAGTCACCGTCGCTCGAAGCCCAGGTGGCCGATTTTGCGGACGAGATCACGTATTCCAGTCACGACCTCGATGATGGTTTGGATTCTGGCTTGCTCGATGTGGAAGCCCTCGAGTCGTTACCGATCTGGATGGAAGCCCGCAGGCTGGCAGAGCCGGAATTCCGGCACTTCAAACCGCACGACCAGCGCGGGTATATCATCCGCTGCATCGTCAATCGCGAGGTCGAAGATATCGTCGTTCAAAGTGCCCGCGCCATCGAAAAAGCCGGCGTCACGAGCGTCGATGCCGTTCGCGCACACAAGACGCGACTCATCGGGTTCAGCCCAGAGCTGCGAAAACAAAATGCGGCGCTTCGGAAGTTTCTTTTTAAAAATCTGTATTTCAATCCCAAGGTGGCGACGGCGAATCAACGCGGATGCAAGTTGCTGGAATCGTTTTTCGAACGCCTCGTCGAAACCCCGTCGCTGCTCGGCCGCAAGGCTCGGCGGCGCATCAAAGCCGAAGGACTCCATCGTGCGGTTTGCGACTATCTTTCCGGAATGACCGACCGATATTGCTTCGAGCAGTATCATGAGTTGTTCGGTGACGATTGATCCGCACTTTTTCTCTACTCTAAATGGTAAATCCACCTCTCAGTTTATTCCTCGCTCTGCGTTACCTAAAACCGAAGCGTACATTCGTATCGATTATCACGCTGATCTCGATCCTCGGTGTGACGCTCGGCATTACGGTCCTGATCTTGGTTATCTCGGTGATGACGGGATTTGAACGCGAATTGCAGCGCAAGGTGATCGGTTTTGATGCCCACGTCATGGTGACAAGCGGTGGTGTCTTGCAGGGGTGGGAGTCGTTGACCGGGAAGATCGCATCCGTGCCGGATGTCGTGGCGGTTGCGCCATTCATGCAGGGGCCGATTTTGGCGGAATTTCAGAACCGTCGCCTTGCTCCGAAGATTCGTGGCATTGATCCGGAGCTGGAAAACAAGATCAGCGATATCACGCAGTTCATCATCGCAGGGTCCCTTGACCTCGAGGGAGACAAGTGCGTGGTCGGTTCCGAGTTAGCTCGCAGTTTAGGACTGTCGGTAGGGGATGAACTCACATTGTATTCTCCGGAGTCGATCGAGGCGGTGATGTCAGAATTGGACCGACTCGAAAACTCGGGCGAAGCAGCCGACACCGCCGAAATCGATGAAATCCGCCAAATGATCCTGCCGACCCAGTTGATCGTCACGGGAATCTTCGAGAGCGGACGTTACCTTTATGACAGCGAGTTCATCCTCGTGCCGCTGCATATCGGGCAGGAGCTTTACGGACTGGAGGGGGATGTTCATGGCCTTGCCGTTCGAACGACCGATCCGTTTCAATCGAACGTAATCAAACGCGACATCATGCAAGCCATCGGTCCGGAGTTTGTGGCGCTGACATGGGTGGACATGAACAAGCAGCTTTTTGACGCGATCAAAATGGAGCGCAATGTCATGTTTTTTCTCCTCATGTTCATTATCCTCGTGGCGGCTTTCGGCATCATGAACACGCTCATCACCGTCACCGTGCAGAAAACCCGCGAAATCGGAATTCTGAAAGCACTCGGAGCGGGAATGGGACAGATCATCGGAATCTTCCTCGCGCAGGGAATGGTCGTCGGTGTGTTCGGAACCCTAGCCGGCCTAGGCATGGGAATGACCCTCATTCAATACCGGAACGAGGTGAGCCAATTCCTAGCGACTGTGCTTGGCATCGAGATTTTTCCGGCGTCAGTGTATCAATTCAGCGAAATCCCAGCGGAAGTGATCCCGTCGGATGTGGCGATCATTTGTATCAGCGCGTTTGTGATTTGCTCGGTGGCGGCGCTTATCCCGGCATGGTTCGCCGCCCGACTGGATCCGGTGAAGGCGCTGCGTTTTGACTGATTGACTTGATGGATGTCCTTCGAACATGCTCTAACGGTCGGGTAGGCGACATGTCGGAGGGTCGTCTGGTTACGGATTTTTTCCAGTGTGTCGAGATTGTTACAACCTAATTTGCCTAGAACCTGCTTACCTAGTCGCCTTAACAACGTCCTATGTCGTCTCCCGCTCGGCTCCGCCTCATTCCTACGCTAGTTCTTGCGCTCATCGGAGTTTTTCCGGTGGCTCGGGCACAGGATGCGGCACCGGCGCCGCAGTTCACGGCCGACGAGATGTATCTCGACGCGAGACGCCGCTTCAATGAGGGGGACCACGCGGGGGCAGTGGCCGGATTTAATAAGTTCAAGCAAGACTTTGGCTCCTCAAGCCAAGCGGCGGATGCGATTGCCGAGATTCGCTATCCGCTTGCTATCAGTTTGCTGAGTTTGAAGAAATTCGACGAGGCGAGTGTGGCTATCGCCGAGGCGTTGGACACGCCGCCGCCGCTTCCGCCAGCGCAGAAAGAGGAGCTTTCCTTCTGGAAAGGGGTTTGCTTGATGCAGGCAGACGATTTCGCAAATGCCAAGCCGGTGTTTGAGACGTTTTGTCGTGAATACCCTCGTGCGACCAAGGTCCCCGAGGCGCAGATCTTGATCGGCACGGCATCGCTGTTGGAGGGGAAGTTTGCTGAATCGGTCGCTCATTTTGCTCAGATTAAGCCATTTCTTGGACCCGAGGACCGTGGTCGTGCGACGGTGCTCCAACTCTACGCGCTGCTTGAGGCGGGCGATAATGACGGCGCTCTTGCGCTTGTGGTTGAGGAGTTTCCTCGCATCGACGAAATGCTTCAAATCGCAACATTTCAGACGCTCTCGCTCCAGCTCGGCTCCACCTTTTTAGAGCAGGGAAGACTCCGGGACGCTATCGTCTGCCTGCAGCGGGTGTGGAGCAGAGACCGACTCTTGCGGCACCAGCAAGATCGATTGAAAAAGCTAGAGGACGCACTCGCTGCGATTCAAGCTCAACCCAACAGCGACTCGTATCGGAAGTTTCAGCTCAATCAGACGATTGCCAAAGTCCGTCGGGAGTTGGAGAACTTTGAAAAGATCGAAGACTTCGATGCCGCTCTCCGGTTGAGGCTCGCCACCGCGTTCCTAGGGATGGAACGCTATCGCGAGGCCGCGCTGATCCTTGAGGAAATGCTGACCAAGATGCCACCGACGCCGATTGTTGAGGCGGCCTCCGTGACCCTGGTCCAGTCATGGATGCAGATCGAACGCTGGAGTCGGGTCGAGCAGGCGGCCGTGGCGTTCGAAGAGAAGTTCCCTGAGTCCGCGCAACTGCCACAAGTCCTTTACTTGCGAGGTAGCGCGCTCCAGCAGGCGAATGACCAGGCGGCTGCAATTGCTGCTTTCGAAAGTATCCTAGAGCGCTTTCCGGACTCTGATTTTGCCGCACGTGCCCAATTCATGAAGGGATTCAGTCAATTGCTCGCTGAGCAAAATGCCGAAGCGGTTTTGTCTTTCGATGAATTCGCCAAAAACTACCCCGACCATGAACTTCGGGAGGCATCGGCCTACTGGAAAGGTATGGGGTTTTCCCTCAATAAGCAGTTCCCGGAATGTCGCGACGCGATGGATGCCTATCTCTCGCAGTACCCAGCCGGCAGTTTCAAAGGCCTTGCCACGTTCAGGAAAGCGTATGCGGGACATTCGATGATGGATTTCTCGCTCAGCCTCAAAGAGCTACCCGCTTATTTGGCGAACTTTCCGGGTCACGAGTCCAGAGACGAGGCACTGATCCTATACGGTGATGCGTTGATGAACGAGGGAGAGATCGACCGCGGCATAGAGGTTTACAAACAGATCGATCCAAGTAACACACGGTTCTTCGAAGAGGCATGGTTTAAGATCGGACAAGCGCTCAGGCTGCAGGAGGATCCCGAGGCGATGCGGGCGCACTTCGAGCAATTTCAAGCGGAACACCCGCGCAGTCCGCGAGTGGCGGAGGCCGTTTATTGGGTAGGCTGGACCTACCGCCAAGCCGATGATACCGAAAAGGCACGCGCAGTTTATTGGGATGCTATTGATTCGCTTGGCAATGACCCGACCATCCGATCAGTTGAGGACTTGTTTCTGGCGCTGACCAAGCTGTATCGCGGTGAAGAGGAGCAACGGCAATACGTGGCTCGCTTGCGGGATTTGCAAGAGAAGGCAGTTGCGGAGGGTCAGAAAACTCTCGCGATGCGGGCTCTCTGGGCGCAAGGGCAAGCGTTTGCGCGTTCTGATCCTGCTCGCGCCAGAGAGCTGATGGTTGAAGCGTCTGCATTGGCTGACATTCCAAACACGAATCCGCTTATCTTGGCGGACATTGCGCTCGCGATGCAAGAGACCGGTCGCATCAATGAATCCGAGGTGGTGTGGAAAGATCTTATCAAATGGAACCCGCGCGCTCCGCAAAAAGACAGGGCCTTTTACGCGCTGGCAAACATTGAATTGCAACGAGGGCGCGAACGGGCCGCGCTCGATTGGATCGAGAGATTCCAGCGCGAAACGTCCGGCTCCGTGATCGCAGGTAGTATGTTTTTGACCCAAGGGAAGCTGCTTATGGATCGAGGGGATTACGATGCGGCACGGTTGGCATTCGAGGCAGTGCTGAAGGCTCCGGGTGCCACGGGAGAGCAGAAAGCGCAATCGTTGTTCTTCACAGGCGAAACATTCATGGCTCAAAAAAAGCCTGAGCTGGCTATCCCGTATTTTCAGCGGATTTACATCATGCACGGTCGATGGGCCGAATGGGTCGCGCGGGCATATTTCCGGAGCGGGGAGGCTTTCGAGGCGATGAACGACAATACAGCCGCGCGGAAAACATACGACGAGATGACTCGTCTCGAAGCGATTCAGAATCGACCCGAGACAAACCAAGGGCGTGAGCGCCTAGAGGCATTGGGAGGGCCTATCGTGGAATCATGAATCGGCGCATCTTCTCGTTTGTTTCTGGATTCATCGTTGCCCTCGGTTTGTCGGCCGCCCTGCATGCGCAAAAGCCGCCTGCGGTGGACACTGTGTTTCTCAACGATGCTTCGAAAACGGCCCGATCTGGGCGAGTAACCAACGTCGATAAGACGCAGGTCCGCCTAGAAGTCCCGGTTGCAGCGGGCGGGGCCGGTTCAAAAATGTCTGTCAGCATTCCGCGAGCCCAAATCGACCGTATAGAGTTTGCCCGGAGTGAAAGCATGGATGAACTGCTCAAAGATCCAGACTTGGCTGACATCCCAGAGCTTAGTGTGCTTTGGAAAGCATGGCAGCCTTTACTTGATTTGCCAAAGTCTCCTGCGGCTCGAATCGGAAACACCTACGCCTTGCTGCTCTTGCGAAGCGGTGAAGCATCGCGCGCTCAGGAGGCTCTCGAGATCTTTACCAACGTTGAGAAACAAGGCTGGGATGAAAATAGTCAGAAAATCGCTCGGCAGGGAAGATTGCGCGCCATGGTAGCCACTGGGAATGCTGCGTCAGCTGTCTCGGAGGCTGAGATACTTGCGGTGGAATCAGAAGATCCAGAGGTCCTTGTGGAAGCAAAGTTCATTCTCGCCGAAGCTGCGAGAACCGCGCTCGTGAAGCTTGAATCCGATAACCCGCGATGGACTGAAGACATTAACGTGCGACCCGAACGAGAGCGCCTCTATCACGAAGCACTCGAACTATACCTTTACCCATACCTGTTCTTCGGCTCTGACGAATCGACCGCCTCACGTGGTCTGTGGGGAGTGATCACTGTTCACCGGTTCAACAACGATATCCCTTCTGCGATCGAAGCATCCCGTGACATGCTCCGGCTTTATCCGCAAACTCCGTTCGCCCGCCAAGCAGGTGAATTTCTCGCCACTCTGTCCGAGGACCAACTCAAACAAGACACCGAAAAAGAAGCCCAATATGAAAATGCACCAGACACCAAGTCACAAAACTAACCGCTGCTGCCGCTTGCTGATGGCCCCTTGGGTGCCTCTGCTCTTCGCCGCATTAATCCTCCTAATCCTCCCATCCGTCGGCTTGGCGCAGGACGCAGCGGAAGCTGCAGCACCAGAAAAAACCAAAACGCTCCTCGACCTGTTCCTGGTCGGCGGAACGCTAATGTATCCGCTGCTGCTTTGCTCAATCGGCACCGTAGCAGTCGCCGTCTATTGTTTCATTCAAATTAACGGCAAAAAAATGATGCCTAAATCCCAAGTGGAGGCAGTCGGCCAATACATGCAACAACGCGATGCAGCCAGCGCTTACTCGCTTTGTCACTCGTCCTCGAATGTCTTCGCAAACACGATCGCGTCCGCCCTGCTCAAGGTCAATTTTGATCGCGACTTGGCGAACAAAGCCTCGATGGAACAAGCTGCCGGCGAAACGCTCGCGAACGAGGAAACCAAGCTGATGCTATGGGTGAATTACCTCAATGTGTTCGCCACAATCGGGCCGATGCTCGGGTTGCTGGGCACCGTCACCGGAATGATCGCGAGCTTCGATGCACTAGCCGCCGGGAAATCAGAGCCATCGGACTTGGCGGGTGGTATCGGTGAAGCCATGATTACGACCGCAGGTGGTTTGTTCGTTGGTATCCCAGCGATGTTCTTTTACTTCTATTTTAGGAGCCTGCTTACAATCATCATAGCCGATATTCAAAAACGCGTTACCTTCATGATCGACCTGCTCTCCGGCGAATTGAAGCTGGAGGGAGCTAGCACTGATTATCAAGATGCTACTCCCACAGGTGAGGGGGCTCCAGAGACGGTGGGCTAATCCAAGAAACCAAGACCACTTTCATTCTTAGCGATTCGAAATGAGACTACAGAAAAAAGCCGTTGAGGAAGTGGGGTTCCAACTGGCCCCCATGATCGATATGACATTCCTCCTCCTCGTATTTTTCATGGTCACCACCAAGATTTCGAAGGAGCAGATCAAAGTGGATATCGCCCTGCCGACTGCGAGCAATGGGGTCATCCCATCCGATCTATCCAACCGCGATATCATCAGCATCGATGGCAACGGCCAATACTTCATCGGGCAAAACCCCGCCACCAAAAAAGAGCTCACCGAATACCTCAAGATGCGATTTAAAGTCCTCCCGCCCCTCCGCCTCTACGTGCGTGCGGACCTGAACACGCAGGGAAAGAAAATCAAGGAGCTAATGAAGATTGCTTCCGAAGCGGGCGCCGTGAATGTGATCTTCGGGAGTTACCAGAAGTAATCATGTCGCCGCTAAACTCATACTGAACCACCCGTGCAACTCCGCCGCAAAGACCTTCAGACCGTAGAAATGCAGATGGGACCCATGATCGACATGGTGTTCCTCCTGTTGGTCTTTTTCATGGTCACTGCCAAACCGATCAAGCAAGAGAGCGACATCAACCTCGGACTTCCCGGCACGGTGTCCCAAGAAGAGGCCGTGGAAATTCCTGACGAACAGCGGATTCTGATTCAGCCGAGTGGGCAGGTGGTCCTCAACGAAATGCCGGTTGATTCACCCACCAGCACGCTCCTCCCGACCCTCCTCACCACTCTCGTTCGGTTCAAGGAATCTGCTGATGCCAACAAGAGTGAGGCGCTGATAACTATCGATGCGGACGATGAAGCCAGCCACCAGCGAATCGTCGATGTTTTGAATGCCTGTGCAAAGGCAGGCATTTCCGGAGTCACATTTGCTGATTCAAGCGAAGAGGAGGAGTTCTAGCCATGGCGGTCGAAACACTCATGGAGGATGTCCAGCAGCGCAAGCGGCTGCGGAAGCTCGTCATTACGATCCTCATCGCTGTGGTTGCACTCCATGTTGCAGTCGGCATCGTCGCTGGGATTCTCGTCGTCGCGCGCTACTTGTTGCCGCCGCCAGCCACGTTCGAAATTCAAAAAGATATCCGTCTTCCGGCCAAAGAGCGGGAGCACAAGATGAACATGTCCGAGTTCGACTCGATGACTCCCAAGCCGAGCTTTAACGATCGTTTGCAAAGCATTCGTCCTACAGACTTCTCCCTGCCCGAGTTGCCCAAGGTACCGATGGACCAAATGCTTCCGCTCGATCCGAGTGCCATCGTATCGGACCAAGTTTCCAGCATGGTCGGCACCGCGGGAATGGGAGACGGCGGAAGCGGAGGCTCTGGCATGGGTGGCATGGGGAATGGCGTTTCCTTCATGGGTGTGCAGTCGGAGGGAAGCAAAATCCTTCTGCTCTTCGATGTTTCGACCAGTGTCGTGAACAAAGCGATCAAAGCCGGGATGCCAGTGTCCAAAATCAAAGAGGAAACGTCCACGTTGATCAGTAAACTCCCGATCAGTTCCCGCTTTGGCGTGATCCAATTCACCCGCAACTTCAAGCCGTTCAAGACCGAGTTGCTCCCTGCGACGGATCAAAATCGCGCGGAAGGGACCGCTTGGGTGGAAAGTGAATGGGTCGAGTCCGGAATGATGCAGGCATCAAGCAAGGTCACCTCAAACCCGACTGGTATCATCGGCGTATTAGCTCTTGCCGCAAAAATGCAACCCGACTTGGTATTCATTATTTCTGACGGAAGCTTCCAATGGACGCCGCCAACAGGCGAGAAGCGCTCGGGTGAAGAAACCAGCAGTTTTGGAGAGGACGTCCCGTTTGATCGCCTTGGAAAGGCACTCGATGACCTTCAAAAGGCCCTCCCTGAGCAGGCTACAATCCACTTCATCGGATTTGGTATGGACCCCGAAGACCAACGCGGCATTCGCCGGGTGATCTCGCGTTACGGAAACGGTGGAAAAGTTCGCGAAATCCGCTGATCTGGAGTTCTTGGCAAGGACCTGATCTCCACTCCAGAATAGCACGACATGTTTCAAAAACTAATCGCGTATTTCCAAGGACTCCTGAAAAAGCTCCTCGAGCTTCGGGACACCCCGCACGCGATTGCCGGCGGAGTCGCATGCGGGATTTTTATCGGGATCACCCCGATTTTCGGACTCAAAACACTAGCCAGCCTTTTGTCTGCATGGCTTCTGCGCTGCAGCAAGCTTGCCGCGGTGATAGCGGTGTCGCTTACAGATGTTATCACACCTTTCTGGCCGGTCGTGCTTCGGGTGCAATACGACATCGGATTTTGGATTTTAAGCAATCCTCATCGCTTTCCCCCAAAGTTTGATCCGCATGGACTGAAAATCGGTGAGCTTTTAAAATGGAGTACTTTCAGTGAAATCGGCATCCCTATGCTGCTCGGAGGAGTCATCATGGCTGCTCCTTGCGCCGCGATCTTCTACGCAATCACCTATTTTACGGTAAAATCCCGAAGCCTGCGACCACTCTCACCATCCGCATGACCCAACCAGCTAAATCCCCAAGTAATCCCGACGAAAACAAAGACCTCCTCGCCTACGCGCTACCGTTTGGCTTGTTCATGCTCGGCCTCGCGGCAGTCGGCTTCGTCCAAGGCCTCGCTCCCGCAGAAAATGCCCCGTTCTGGATGCTGGAGCCGGTCTATTGGCTCTATCCGCTTCAAGCGCTTCTCTGCGCAGCAGCCTTGATCTGGGGGTGGTCGCGGATCGATTTCGGCGCCCGCGGTGGTTTGGTGCTCGCCACCGGCGTCGGACTCGGAGTTTTTGTTCTTTGGATCAGCCCTCAATTGGTGTTCGGCGTTCCGGCACGGACCGATGGATTCGACCCCACGGTGTTCGGAGAGGATGGCACAACGTATTGGCTCACGGTGCTCGGGAGGTTCTTCCGGTTGGTCATCGTCGTGCCGATCATGGAGGAGGTCTTCTGGCGCGGATTCCTCATGCGCTACCTGATAAATGAACGCTTCCGCTCCGTCGGAATCGGCCAATACACCCCGCTCAGCTTCTGGGTTGTCACCCTCATGTTCGGGCTCGCGCATTGGGGACCGGACTTCATTCCCGCTCTGCTGACTGGTGCGATTTTTGGATGGGTTACCATCAAGACGCGCTCTCTCACCGCTGTGATTGTCTGCCACGCCGTCACTAATCTCGCTCTCGGAATCTACATCATGACCACCAAACAGTGGGGGTTTTGGTGATTTTTTCGATCATTTGAAAAATTGATTTGCCAAATACTTAATGTAGTTAAGTATTTGCATTGCGGCGTTCCGCAGTGAAAACCATTGATCGAATGAAAAAAGTATTTTTAACGCTGTTGGGTCTGGCGGTGGTGCTTGGTCTGATTATCGGGATGAAGGGGGCTCAGATCGCAAGTTTGCTGGGATTTGTGGGAGAGATGGAGAAAGCCGGAATGCCGCCGACGCCCGTCGCGAGTTTTGTGGCGGAGTCTGCCAAGTGGGAGAATAGCCTTCGCTTCACTGGGACGCTGCGCCCAGTGCAGGGGGTGATGCTGACTGTCGAGGTGGGCGGAACGATCAACCAGATTGCGGTTGAAAATGGAGCGAGGGTGCAGGCGGAGGAATTGCTGATTCAGTTGGACACGCGCCAAGAGACCGCTGAGCTCGCAACCGAGGAGGCGTCCCTGCGTTTGGCTGCGCTGAACCTCGACCGCACAAGGGGCCTTCTCGAAAAACGCATCATTTCCCAATCGGAGTATGACACAGCCCGGGCGAACTACGATGCGGCTGCGGCCAGGGTGGATGGGCTCAAGGCGATCATTGCCAAAAAAACAATCCGCGCTCCGTTTGCTGGCCAGACGGGTATTCGTATGGTGAATCTCGGACAGACGGTGCGGCCCGGCGACGAGCTCATGCCGCTGCAATCCAGTGACCCGATCTACGTCGAGTTTGCGGTGCCGCAGACGCGCCTCGGCCGTATTCGACTCGATCAATCGCTCCGCGTAGGAACGACTGATAGCGAGGAAGCAACGGAGGGTGTCGTGACAGCGATCAACCCGATTGTTGATGAGGCAAGTCGAACGGCTCGCGTCCAAGGCACACTTCGGAACCCCGATGGCCTGCTGCGTCCGGGAGAATTTGTCCAAGTAGACGTGGTCATGCCCGAGCAGCGTGAGGTGATCGCGATTCCGATGTCGGCCGTGATTGCGGCAGCCTTTGGAGACTCGGTTTTTGTCATTGAAGAAAAAGATGGGAAGACGATAGCGCGGCAGCAGTTCGTGCAGCTCGGGCCACAGCGGGGGGACTTTGTGTCAGTGATAAAGGGTCTCAACGCAGGAGATCGTGTTGTAAGCGCCGGCGCCTTCAAGCTCACGAACGGGGCCACTGTGATTGTGGACGACGCCATGCAGCCGGACCCATCACTCGATCCTTCGTTAAAAAACTCCTAGGGACGAGCAACCGCCGCATCCACTCGAAGCCGTCAAACGATGAACTTTACCGATCTATTCATTAAACGACCGGTGCTCGCGCTGGTCGTCAGTTTTGTGATCATTATCGCGGGCGTGCAGTCGATTTCCACGCTGAGCGTGCGCCAATATCCGAAGCTGGAGCGTGCTACGATCACTATCAACACCGTCTACGTGGGTGCCGATGCGGAGTTGGTCCGTGGATTTATCACAACGCCCATCGAGCGTGTGGTCGCTTCGGCGGACGGGATCGACTACATTTCCTCTCAAAGTGCGCAGGGGCTGTCATCGATTCAAGTCGTACTGCGGTTGAACTACGACCCGGTTAAGGCACTTGCCGACATCAGCTCGAAAGTCGATCAAGTCCGTAGCGACCTGCCGCCCGAGGCCGAGGTGCCGGTCCTCAACATCGAACCCGCTGACGCTCAGGTCGCGGCGATGTATTTGAGTTTTAACTCGGACATCCTCACACCGAATCAAGTCAACGACTACCTGCTGCGTGTTGTGCAGCCCCGCCTCTCATCGTTAACGGGAGTGCAACGGGCCGATATTTTGGGAGGGCAGACGTATGCGCTCCGTGTCTGGCTGAAGGCTGATCGTATGGCCGCGCTGAACCTTGCGCCGAGCGACATCCGGTCTGCTCTGCTCGCTAACAACTACCTCGCTGCCATCGGGCAGGTCAAAGGGCAGTATTCTCAATACAACCTCACCGCCAACACCGATCTCAAAACGGTCGAGGAGTTTCAACGGCTGGTTATCGCGGAGAGAAATGGTGCCATCGTGCGACTGGAAGATATCGCCGATGTCGAACTCGGGAGCGAAGACTACGACGCAAAAGTCCGCTTTTCCGGCCTAGACGCCGTGTTCATGGGGATCTGGGTGATGCCCACTGCCAATAGCCTCGAAGTCATCGCCGACGTGCGTGAAGCCATCAAGCAGATCGACGCCCAGCGCCCATCCGGAATGGAAATCAATATCGCGTACGACAGCACGAGCTATATCGACTCCGCAATTCGTGAAGTGCGAACGACGCTCCTAGAGACTGTCGTCATCGTGATCCTCGTCATTTACCTCTTCCTTGGATCGTTCCGGGCCGCGTTGATTCCGATGGTTACCATTCCGATTTCACTGATCGGTGCGGTTTTTCTTATTCAGGTTTTTGGGTTCACGATCAATCTCCTGACGCTGCTTGCAATCGTGCTGGCGGTCGGATTGGTTGTGGATGATTCGATTGTTGTCGTTGAGAATATCGAACGTCACCTGCACGACGGAATGGGGGCAATCGATGCCGCGCTCCTCGGTGCGCGGGAGTTGATCGGGCCGGTGATATCGATGTCGATCACGCTCGCTGCGGTCTATTTGCCCATCGGATTTCAAGGCGGCGTTACGGGTGCGCTCTTTCGTGAGTTTGCGTTCACCTTGGCCGGCGCGGTTTTTATTTCCGGGATCGTGGCGTTGACGCTTTCGCCGATGATGGCATCGCGTTTGCTTCGAAAGGGGGATGACACCAAGGGGTTTGCGGGCCTGATATCGCGGCAGTTCGACCGATTGCGTGAAAGCTATGGCAGCGTCCTCGATGGCACCCTCAAGAACCGAGGGTTGGTGTATTTTGTTTGGATTGTGCTAACCGTTTTTGCCGGCTTGTTCTATGTCATGTCGCCGGTTGAGCTCGCTCCGCAGGAAGACCAGGGGATTATCTTTGGCGTGGTTTCGCCACCCCCTAATGCCTCGTTGGAACAGGTTGTCTATTACACAGAGCGAGCAGCAGAGGTATTTGCTGCCGTGGCCGAGATGCAGCAGACATTTCAGATCACACAGCCTGGATTCGGATTTGGTGGTATGTTGCTCAAGCCATGGTCCGAGCGTAAGCGAACGGTCTTTGAAATCGAGCCTGAGGTGACAGCTGGCCTGAGTAAATTAACGGGCGTTCAACACCCTGCATTTCTGCCGGATCCGCTTCCATCTGCCGGAACGTTTCCCGTGGAATTCATCATCCTCGGCACCCAGGAGACTGAGGAGCTCCTTGAGTTGGCGAATGAAGTGATGACGAAGGCACTCGCATCCGGCCAGTTTGCTTTTCTTGAAACAGACGTGAAAATCGATCAAGCACGAGAGCGTGTGCGCTTGGATCGCGACAAAATCGCAACGATGGGGCTGGACCTACGTAGTGTCGGTGAAGACCTCGGAATCATGTTAGGAGGCAACTACGTCAACCGCTTTAACTTGGACGGTCGCAGTTACAAAGTGATCCCACAAATCGTGAGGAATCAGCGCCTCACGCCAGAGCAACTTGACCTGATCCATGTCCGCGGGCCGGCGAATCAATTGCTGCCGCTCAGCGCGATCGCTGAGATCGAGCGGAGTGCTGAGCCTCGTAGTCTGAATCGATTCAGCCAGTTGAACGCCGTCAAAATCCAAGGGGTTGCTCCGCAATCTCTCAGCAATGGACTCGCCGCCCTCGAGGCTGCTGCCGCAGAAGTTCTTCCGAAAGGTGTGCGTTACGACTTCGGCGGACAATCGCGCCAACTGGTTCAGGAGTCCGGAAAGTTCCTTCCGGCATTTTCGCTCGCTGTCGTCCTAATTTACCTCGTCTTGGCGGCGCAGTTTAACTCGTTCCGCGATCCATTTATCATTCTGTTGGGATCTGTTCCACTGGCGATGTTTGGAGCATTGATCTTTACGCTTCTCAAAGCCTCAGGCCCCCCCGGATGGACGTTTGCCGCCACCGAAGGATGGACAACCACGTTGAATATCTACTCGCAAGTCGGGTTGGTCACGCTTGTTGGCCTGATTGCAAAACACGGAATTCTCATCGTTGAATTTGCAAATGTGCTGCGGCGGAACGGGCACTCGAAGCTGGATGCGATTCGTGAGGCATCGCGCCTCCGGCTTCGTCCGATTCTTATGACCACGGCGGCCACGGTCTTCGGACACATCATGCTCATTTTTGTCACCGGTCCCGGTGCCCAAGCGAGGAATTCCATTGGATTGGTTCTCGTGCTTGGGATGAGCATCGGCACGGTCTTTACGCTTTTTATTCTACCGTCGATTTACATGCTGATCGCGCCGAATACGCTCGCGGAGAACTCCGAGAACGACAGCCCGAAAACAGCTACAGCGTCCCTTGCGTGACACCCAGCTGAGGAATTGCCTTCAGCTCGCGCCACAAAGCGCCGCCGGCCTTCTGTCCTGACAAAAGCGACCGATACGCGCTGACGATGCGCAGCGTTTCGGCTTCATCCTCCTCGAGTAGCTCAACCCGAAAGTGGTAAATCCCCGCTTCGACGAACTGTGGGAAAAACTTGGCGCCCGTCTGCGCTGACGCATTGAAGAGCGTGTTCCGGCATCCGACATCGGCTCGCAGCGGGTGCTCGATCCCAACGCGATCGCGGAGATGCACCCGGTGCTTTTCGCACGGGCGTCCGCAGTCGGTGTAGTCTTTTCCCGTCGATAGAAACGCGGCGAAAACGCAGTGTTCCATATGAAACATCGGCATGTGCTGATGGATGGTCAGTTCCAGAGCCTGCGCCGGAGACGCGTGCGCGAGGGCGATCGCTTGACCGGCTGTCAAATCGTACGAAACGGTCAATCGACGGAGGCCCTTTTTCAGAAACACCGATAGGCTCACCGGGTTCGAGACGTTAAGGGAAAAGTCTCCGATGCATGGCAGGCCGGCATCCGCGAAATGCGCAATGGCCCCCAAGTTTCGCACCAACACCGCATCGGGTTCAGCGCGTTCGATCAATTTGAAAAAACCATGCTCGCCCGCTTTTTGTATTCGTGGTGTTGCCACAACAATCATCGGACAGCCAGTGATCTGTCGCAGCCGCCCAACCGAGTCCGCGTATCGCCGGATGTCTTCGAAATCGAGATAGACCGCATCCGCGCCTGCTGAAATGGCCGCGTCTGCCTGCGCATCCGTGCGCGCAAGGACCGTGAGAGTCGGTGCCAATGGCTTCGGCATCGAAACTTCTGATTGAATATCACGCAACACGTCATCGAGTCTCATCGTGCTGCTGATCGAGCGATCCAGGCTGTTCGGCTCGGATTCGAACTGATGCAATGCCGCCTGCCGCATCCGCCCGATCGTGCTCAGCGGGAGCATGACATCACCTTCGATTTGGTTAGTGAGTGTCCGCAGGAAGTATGGCGTGGCGGTCAACTTGCTGAACTGCTCAGTCAGTCGATCCGTTCGAAGAGGTTGGTTTTTTGCATTCTCCAGCGGAAGCTCCGACTGAAGCCGCACACGTTTTGAGCTCACTGCAAAGTCGACTACCATCGGCTCACCCGCCCGCCCGCTGAGTGACACATCCATCGCCATCCGGCGCTCCTGCCGTGCGTGCGAATCGGCCGCGAAGGACTGACGCAGGCTGCGGCTTAATGCGGGATCGTCCGTTTTCCAAACTAAACACCCAGAATGCACCCGCTCAAGCCCTGCGATGCGTCCGCGACCAAATGTCACGCGATTCCCGGAGATCTCGAAAATCCGTCCACCCGTTTCGTTGTCGGTGTCCGATGGGTTCTCGAAAACCAATCCGTCGCCGGCTTTGAGATTTTCGATGTCGGAGTCTTGCGTTAGCTCTACGTACTCAGCGCCGGACGTTTTGACCCGCCCGACGAGGTGTCCCCGTTTTTTCCCAAAGCGTGCGCCGACCAGCTCTTGGTGATTCACCCCGTGCATCCAACCAGGGTAGAGACCTCGCGAGAACGTCATTTCCAGCCGATACCAGTCGTCTTGCGATGCTTTGAATGCGTCGCCCGCGATGGTCGCATCGAGGGCTTTGCGGTAAACCGCCGTGACCGCCGCAACATACTCCGGCGATTTGAGCCGACCCTCTATTTTGAAACTCATCACGCCAGCCCGAACGAGGTCAGGGATCTCACCCACTGCGGCAAGATCTTGCGGCGATAGTAGATACCGTCGGTCTCCGAGGTCTACCGGGTTGCCATCCACGATCATTTCATACGGCATGCGACAAGCTTGGGCGCATTCCCCGCGGTTGGCGCTGCGCTGACCGAGCGACTCGCTGGTCAGGCACTGCCCCGAGTAGGCCACGCACAATGCGCCGTGCACAAACACCTCGAGCGGCACGCGGGTTTCCCGGAATTTTTGGATTTCTGTAATCGATAACTCGCGAGCCAAAACGATCTGCGAGATCCCGAGGCTTTCAGCAAAGATTGCACCCTCTGGCGAGGTCACCGTCATTTGCGTCGAAGCGTGGACCCGTAACCCGGGGGTGAGCTGCCGTGCCAAAGCGGCAAGCCCGACATCTTGAATGATGACTGCATCCACGCGGGCAGACTCCAAAAGCCGAAGTTGATTCACTGCCTCCGGAAGCTCATCCGTGAAAATGAGCACATTGAGAGTCACATAAGCTTTGACTCCTCGACTGTGAAGGTAGCGGACCACGTCGGGCAACTCCTCCTCAGTGAAATTATCAGCTCGCATCCGGGCATTAAACTTCGGAAGCCCAAAAAAGACGGCGTCTGCACCATTCGCCACCGCCGCTCTCAGGCACTCCCAATCTCCGGCAGGTGCTAGGAGCTCAGGTGTGGACAGGCGGAGCTCGCCGTCACTCGTCATTCTTTGCGAATAGCGCGATCGAGCGTAAAAGGAATAGCGATCCAGAAAATACGAATTGGATCAGGAAAAATAGCACCATCAGCCCGGTCACAATTGGCAGCGGCTGCATCAGAGCCTGAGATAGTAAGCCTCTAACCACCTCGGGCGACTTGCTTTCGAGCTCTGCTAGTTGGTTAATGACTGGTTTTGACGCGTCATGCACCACAAATCCCAGCCCGATCGCGGAGACAAACAACCCTGAAAAGCCGATCCACATGTAGCGGAATGCTGAGTCTAAAGGATTGACTTTGTAAAATGGTGACATTGACAGAGAGTGGATCGTATTGCGTCATTCTCAAAATTCAAGCTTGAATCTGAAATTCATTTCTCTGAATACGGATCGAATTTCGTCGCCGGAGTCAAAAAACTGGCACGATCCACTGAATTCGGTATTTTCCGGGGATGAGTCGTAAAGGTATTCGTATCGGTCCACTCCACCTTGGTGGAAAAGACCTCGTTTTCATACTCGGGCCCTGTGTGATGGAAACGCCTGCGTTTACTAGAAAGATGGCAAAACGGATCGCAGAAATCTGTGAAGATACCGGCTGCCAGTTTATCTTTAAGGCGTCTTACGATAAAGCCAATCGGACGTCTGTCTCCTCTTTCCGTGGCACCTCGCTCCGCGATGGATGCCGTCTCTTGGCGGAGATTGGAGGAGAACTCTCTGTTCCAGTCACTACGGATATCCACAGCCCTGCCGAAGCGATCGAAGCTGCGGAATTCATCGATATCCTCCAGATTCCTGCATTTCTTTGTCGGCAGACCGACCTGATCCTCGCGGCGGCTGGCACGGGACGCGTCGTGAATGTGAAAAAGGGGCAGTTCCTGGCTCCTTGGGACATGAAGAATATTGCCGACAAATTGATTGCTGGCGGATGTAAGCAGTTTGTTTTTACGGAACGTGGCACCACGTTCGGATACAATAACCTCGTTGCTGACATGCGCTCGATCCCGTGGATGCAAGAACTCGGGTATCCTGTCATTTTTGACGCCACCCATTCCGTTCAGCGGCCGGGCGGGGGAGGGGATACAACCAGCGGTGATGGGGCACTGGCTCCTGTGCTCGCGCGCTCCGCTGTAGCTGCCGGATGCGACGCCGTTTTTATCGAGACGCACGAAAATCCTGCGCGCGCATTGTCCGACGGGCCGAATCAAATCCCGCTTCGCGCATTGCCTAAACTACTCAAACAACTGCATGCTATTCGTAACTCGATTTCTTGATATGCGCTTCCTCGCAACAATGCTCGTCCTTGGATGGCTCGGCGTTCAAACTAGTCAGTCCGAAGACGCCGCAACGTCCCCAACACCGGCAAAGGAGGAGGACTCCAACGAGTCGTCCATGCTGCGCGATATCCCGATGAATGAGACGTTCCAAGGGCTCCGGATCCCGCATTCCGGGCCGGATGGAAAACTTATCATGCTGCTGGACACCAAGTCTGCGCGGCGGGTCGACGAGGAGCATGTCGAATTGGATGGCCTGCGTATCGAGTTTGCGGACGACGATGGTAAGACGTTTGTCGTGACAATGCCCATCGCCACATTCAATCTCAAGAACCGGGTGTTGACAGGAAATCAGACCGTGAAAATCCAGCGCGAAGACTTCGTCATTGATGGCGATGGCGCAGAGTTTGATACTCGCAACCGATTGGGAAAAGTGACTGGAAATGTAAAAATGTTAATCTTCGACACACAAAATTTAGAAAATGAGTAAAGGATCTCTCTTCACCTGTCTCGCGCTATCGATGTTGGTTTCCGCATGGGTGGGAGCTCAACCAGCGGCATCAATCAACCCGGAAGGCGATGCTCCGAAAAGCGCAGAGAACTCAATGTTCTCGTCCGACCGCCCCGCTGGAGCCCAAACCGAAATCACGGCTCAGAAGGAGGCAACATTTAACAACGCCGAGAACATGGCCACCTTCGCCGGGAGTGTGGTTGTGAAAGATCCGCAGTTCACGCTCTATTGTGATCGGCTCATCGTTTACATGAACGAAAACCGAAAGGGGCTGCGCATCGTGGAGGCGCTTGGCAACGTCACGATCGTCCAAGAGACGAAAGACGAAAAAGGAAACCCGAGCAAATCCATCGGGCGTTCCGGTAAGGCGCTCTTCAATCCAGCAACCGGAGATATCACGCTCACCGAAAGCCCGCAGATCCAACAAGGAATCAATAACCACATCGCTGTCAATCCAGCGACGGTGATGATCCTCAATCGTGTCGGACGACTTAGCACGCAGGGAAGCAGCCGCACCGTCATCGTCGATGCAAGCGAGGGAGTTACGCAGTGACCACCTCAAGCGCACCAACGGTGGCAGAACCAGCTGCTTTTGACGTCAACCGTCCGGCGCTCCTTCGCACCGATAAACTTGTCAAAATCTACGGCGGACGCTCGGTCGTAAACGGCGTGGATATCAACGTCAAGCCGGGCGAAATTGTCGGATTACTTGGCCCGAATGGAGCTGGTAAGACGACAACGTTCTACATGATCGTTGGCCTCGTTCGCCCGAATGGGGGCCGTGTGTTTTTTCACGACAAGGATGTAACGACCCAACCGATGTATCGCAGAGCGCGCGAAGGCATGGGATATCTTCCGCAGGAGGAGTCGATCTTCCGTAAGCTCACCGTCGAGCAAAACATCATGGCCATCCTCGAAACCACCAAAGCTTCGAAAGCGGAACGCAAATCCCGTTGCGAAGAGCTGTTGAACCAGTTTGGAATCGAACATGTGGCCAAGCAGGATGCGCTGACTCTCAGCGGTGGAGAGAAACGTCGATTGACGATCGCTCGGTCGCTCGTCACCAGTCCGACACTCCTTATGCTCGACGAGCCGTTCAGCGGCGTGGATCCAATCGCCGTTTATGACGTGCAGCAAATCGTTACCGATCTGCGCAAAAGTGGTCTGGCCATCATCATCACCGACCATAATGTTAGGGAGACACTCAACATCGTCGATCGCGCCTATCTTATCTTTGAAGGCCGCGTCGAAAGTCAGGGAAATAAGGACTTTCTTCTCAATGATCCTATCAGCCGTAAATTGTACCTAGGCGAATCGTTTACCATGTAACCCACTGTCCTGCTGCGAATCCGCCATCGCTCATCCTCTCCCAGAATCCCCATGAGTCTCTCTACCGCTGCACGCGTGAAACACATCACTGTCGGGGAGTTCTACGCCAACCACGCGGAAACACTGAAGCTGCGACTAGAGGGGCTCTCGCTCGGCATGAGCCGGAAGATTAGCGAGCCGACCATCAACCGACCGGGCTTGGCTCTCGCAGGATTTTATAGCTACTTTGCCGGAAAACGACTGCAGGTAATCGGGAATTCAGAACTCGCGTATCTCAAGTCGCTCAAGGCATCCGTCCTCGCAGAGCGTTGCAAAGAGCTCTTTTCGCGCAACATCCCATGTTTGGTCGTTGCGCGGGACGCGCGGATTCCGGAGCCTCTGATCCGAGCGGCAGCAAACGCTGAGACGCCGATTTTTCGCACCCCAATCATTACGATGAAATTCATCAATGCAGCCACGATCGCGCTGGAGTATGAGTTTGCTGCGACAGCGTCGGTCTTCGGAAGCATGGTGGATATTCAGGGCATCGGGACGCTGATCCGCGGCGACAGTGGAATCGGAAAGAGTGAGTGCGTCCTTGGTCTTATTGAACGGGGATACAGCCTCGTCAGCGATGACATCACGAAGATCAAGCTCCTAGAGGGTAGAGAGTTGGTCGGGATGTCCTCAGACCTCACACGCTTCCACATGGAGGTCCGCGGAATCGGAATCATCAACGTCGCATCCGTTTTTGGCGTCGGAAGTGTGCGTCCCGAGAAAAGGTTGGATTTCGTAGTAACACTAAAAGATTGGCACGAGATGGAAAACGTTGATAGACTCGGCATCGATCGCGATTATTTCGACATTTTAGGAGTGCGCGTTCCACATGTTACTCTGCCTGTTCGCATGGGTCGGGATTTAGCGCGACTGATTGAAGTCGCTGCGCTCGATCAGAAACTTAAGAGCATGGGGCGCAACTCCGCACTCGAATTCAATCAGCGCCTACTTAGCATGATGCAGCAAAATCCGGAAACCTAATGGGCCTCTTATCCAAAAAAAAGCCAGCCGCCGAATCCACGCAGTGCGCGCGGGAGGTAACGATCCTCAACCGCAACGGATTGCATGCGCGGCCGGCAGCTATGTTTGTGAAGACATCGAGCCGATTTCGCGCAGAAATCTGGGTCGAAAAAGACGGTGAGCGGGTAAATGGCAAAAGTATCATGGGACTCATGATGCTGGCCGCAGGAAAGGGATCGAAACTTCAGGTGATCGCCGAGGGTGCCGACGCGGATCGGGCCGTGGAAGAAATCTACAATTTGATCGAGAGCAAATTTGGCGAGGAGTAGCCTGGCCATTCCTCTTTGACCGCCCGGGTCCTTCGTGGTATACCTTTGCGGTGTCCAGAGAAGATGTGTCCGCAACCGAATTGCGGTTTCAAGGAATACCCGTTTGCCCTGGGATCACGCGGGCTCCTGTGGTCATCCATTTGCAGGAGGAGGAAGACATCCCGAAGCACACGATCTCACCCGATGCAGTGCCGGGAGAAATCGCACGGTTTGAATCCGCGTTGATCGCAACACGCGTGGAACTCCTCGCGTTGCAGCAGAAAATCGCAGAAGCCCTCGGTGCGTCGGATGCCAGTATTTTCGATGCGCATCTTTTGGTGGTAGAGGATCGGACTCTCATTGATGAAGTCTTGAAGTCCGTGACGACGGAACACCTGAATGTCGAATTCGCGTTTCAGTCCGTGGCCGACCGCTACTGCCGGTCCTTGGAAGCAATCGACGACCCTTACCTCAGCGAAAGGGTGGTGGATATCCAAGATGTGGCGCGCCGCGTTGTAAGAAATTTACTCGGCAAACAAGAGGCGAACCTCGAAACGCATGCGGAGCCCCACATTCTCGTTGCGCACAACCTCACGCCATCGGACACCGCGCTCATCGACCGGAATCTAGTTCTCGGATTCGCTACCGAAGTCGGTAGCAAAACCTCACACACCGCAATTATGGCGCGGTCATTGGATATACCAGCGATCGTGGGCTTGAGCCGACTTTGCGAGCACCTGACCAGCGGAGCTCCGGCCTTAATCGATGGATACCGGGGAATCTTTATCCTCCATCCATCCCCCGAAACGTTGGCTGAATACGACGCCTTCGAGCAGGAGAAAGACTTGGTCGAGGAGAAACTGGAGCTGATCCGCGACACGGAGTCCACCACATCGGACGGCTGTCATATTGTATTGTCGGCCAACATCGAGCTACCCACCGAGATGGACGATGTAGATGAAAGCGGAGCGGATGGAGTGGGGCTTTTTCGCACAGAGTTTTTGTTTCTCAATCGAGAGACGCCCCCGACGGAGGATGAGCAGTTCGAAGCCTACCGCACGGTTGCAGCGCGGTGCGGTGAGTCCTCCGTGATTATCCGAACATTGGATATCGGCGGGGATAAGGAGGTCGCGGGATTGGAATCCCCCAACGAAGCAAATCCATTTCTTGGCTGCCGTGCGATCCGCTTTTGTCTCGCGAACCCCGAGATTTTCAAAACCCAGCTGCGTGCCATACTGCGCGCCTCAGCGTTCGGAAATGTCAAAATTATGTATCCCATGGTGTCCGGCTTGGGTGAGGTCCGGCAGGCCAATGCGATACTCGAAGCATGTAAGTCTGATCTGCGTTCCGAGGAAATTGGATTCAACCAAGGCCTTGAGGTTGGAGTCATGATTGAGGTGCCGTCGGCTGCGATCTGCGCGGATTTGATTGCAAGAGAGGTTAGCTTTTTGAGCATCGGAACAAACGACCTCATTCAATACACGATCGCTGTGGATCGACTGAATGAGCGCATCGCGCATCTCTATAAACCCACACATCCGGCAATTCTTCGATTGATCAGCAGCGTCGTCGGAGCCGGACATAACGCCGGGATATGGGTCGGCATTTGTGGAGAAATGGCATCTGATATAGTGCTCACTCCGCTTCTAATTGGGCTTGGTATCGATGAACTAAGCACGAGTCCGACGATGGTTCCGCGTGTCAAGCGGGCGGTGCAATGCCTTGACTTGCCGGCTTGTCGCGAACTCGCACGGCAAGCGCTCCAGGAGACCCAAACCGCTGAGATTTTGCGGCTTTGCACCGAGCTGGCAAATGCCAGATACGGTGAGCTGGTCTGACCCGCACCGTCGCAACTCTACGTCGAATCATGGCCTCCGGACAAAAGTCACCTTCCTCCCTCGGGGTGTCAGCGAACAAAATTCACTTCATCACGGGATCCGATGAGGCTGAAGTGAAAAAGGCGGCCACCGAACTTGCCGCGCAGTTGGCACCGTCAGACGATCCGTTCGGTGTCGAAATGGTCGATGGTGCCGTAGCTACGGTCGATGAAGCCGTGGCGAAAATCCAATCGACGATCGAGGCGCTCTTAACGATTCCATTTTTCGGCGGCGGCAAGCTGGTTTGGTTGAAGAGTGCGTCGTTTTTTTCGGACTCCATCATGGGCCGCTCGGAGTCGGTCACCGCCGAGATCGAGCGGTTACTCGAGGTTCTGAGTAAGCCGCTCGGCGACGGCGTCGTTTGCTTAATCAGTGCGACGGATCCCGATAAACGCAGATCGGCGTATAAGACACTGGGCAAAATCGCCACCGTACAAGTTCATGATAAACCGGACTTCGGATGGGGAGCGACCGAAGCGGACTTGGTGGATTGGGTTGCGAAGCGAGTGAACGAGAAGGGGCTGAGCTTGGATCACGATGCGGTGCAGTTGCTGACTGCGCGCGTCGGCACCGAAACGCGTCAGCTTGATACTGAACTTGAAAAGCTCGAACTCGCATTTGGTGCATCCGCAGTCATCTCCGAGTCGGATATCCGCGACATCGTTCCAGCCACCCGGTCCGGTGGGATCTTTGATCTTGGCAACGCGATCGCGAAACGAGACCTGCCGCTGTGTATCAATACGCTCGATCAACTTTTCTATCAGGGCGAAAAATCTGTGGGTATCCTGCTCGCCGCGATCGTGCCTACGATGAGAAATCTCCTCTCGGTGAAAGCACTCATGGAGGAGCATCGCCTGCAACCGCCCGCGCAACCGCAGTTCTTCGCTGGCCTGCTTAAAAAATTACCCGAGTCAGCGCTCCGTCACCTCCCGCGGAAAAAGGATGGCACTATTAACACGTATCCGCTCGGGCTTGCCGCTGCGAGTGCGCGTAGATACTCGCTCACCGAGTTGCGGAACGGGTTTATCGCGTGCGCGCAGGCCAACCGGGATCTGGTGACCTCGCGGTTACCCGATGAAGTCGTGCTTCACCGTTTGCTGGTCCAGATCGTGGCCCGTAAATCTGGCTAAAGCGCAACGTTACTTACTGCTGATCGCCTTGAGCGGCGACGTTGCTCAACGTAGAGAAGTGCGCTGGCGACTAGAATGATGATTCCGTTCCTCCAGATCGCATCTGTCAGTCCCCCATCGCCTGCTCCGAGGCACCCACAAGAACCCTCCAGTCCTCGGAAAACGCTCCATGCGAGCAGCGCGGTGAAACCTAAAAGCAGCGCAAGACCCAATCGAAGGGCGATGATGCGGGTTGTGGGGAGAAGCAGCGCGACCCCAAGCGCTATCTCGATCCACGGCAGCCCGTGTGCAATCCAGAGACTAACATCCCAAGAGACGACATCAAAACCAAAAACATCGATCGCAAACAGATCGGGACGCATCGCTTTTACTGCCCCAGCGTAAACGAATAATGCCGCCAGCAGCACGAGTCCGCTGGCTCTCAGAATCGATGTAACCAAATCAGGCCTGGCTCTTGCGGATCGGCACAACCATCACGGGAACTGTGGATCTCTTGAGTACTTCGGTAACCACACTGCCGACAAACAAATGATAGATGGCGCCGTGTCCGTGAGATCCGAGGACTATGAAATCTGCTCCGATCGTTTTGGCGCGGTCCATGATTTCGTCCGCAGGGATTCCTGGGATCGCTTCCGCCGAGTAGTCGATGCCAGCGGTGATAGGTGCCACGCGCTTCGACAGTTGCTCAGACTTCATTTGGACATCTGCCATCGAATCCATAGGCGGAGCCACCTCGATCACATCCATGGCTGCTCCGACTGGGAAGTTTGTCACGATCGGCTCTACCACATGGACAACCTCCAATCGAGCACCTAGCTGCCTCGCTAAAGATACGGACGTGTGAAGTACGGGATTGAGTGCTTCGCTTAGGTCGAGCGCTACCAGAATCGTTTTCATGATTTTTGCGGGGTAAGGGTTAGCGGAGTTGCTACGCACAGTCGGCGTCGAAACCGCCTTTAACTTAGACTGGTCCGCGGTCAGAGTAAAGCGGGTAGCGCGCACCGGAAGAGGCGGATCAGATCTCCCGCTGCCGCGCGGCCGGTTTCTGTGACTTCTGCATGGTTCAACTCGGTCTGGCTGATCCCGGCTCCCCAGTTCGTCAGACAGGAAAACGCGGCCACTTGCATCCCGAGGGCTCTGGCTTGAATCGCCTCAAGCACCGTGGACATCCCGACTGCATCGGCACCAAGCGTTCGCAGCATGCGAATCTCGGCGGGGGTTTCGTATTGAGGACCCACCAAACTTGCATAGATGCCCTCGTTCAGCGGCATAGCGAGCACGTGAGCTTGCTGACGAAAGACATCGCGCATGATCGGCGAATACACGGAAGTCATGTCCACAAAGTGCGCCCCTCCTAACAGCGGTGATGTGCCTGTGAGGTTCAAATGATCGGATAACATCATCCATGATCCCGGTGGGTGCGCCGGGTTGAGCGAGCCTGCCGCATTGGTCAGGATGAGTTTTTCGATCCCTAGGTCATGAAACATTCGAACACCTGCAGTTACTTCGTTAGCGTTCCATCCCTCATAGAGGTGAACCCGTCCCTGAGCGATCAGCAGCCTCCGCCCTTCAAATTGGGCGAGTGAAAAACATCCTGCGTGTCCGGGAACGGCCGAGGCCGGGAAGCCAGTGATATCGTGGTAAGAAATCCGGCGTTCTACCTCCAAACCATCCACAAACGAGTTCAATCCCGAACCGAGCACGATCGCCAACTCGGGCCGGAATGCCCGCATCTCGGGCGGAATGTCAGGAAATGAATGCGATGGCATGCGGTGGACGGTAACGCAGTTTGTCGTCTCCGGTCAAACCGGGGTTTCAACTCGGAGTGCATCGCAATTCTGACGAAACAATTATCATCTTCGGCTTGCCAAACAACAGAAGGTTATCATGCTATTCCGACTATGAGTATTGACATTCCCGCTTTGGAGAAAGCCGCCCGCGACGCGCGTGGACTCGCAATTGATGCCATCACAGCCTGTAAATCCGGCCACCTCGGTCTCCCGCTCGGCGCCGCCGATATCGGCGCGGCACTATTCGGTGTGACGTTGAGCTACAACCCGGATGAGCCACGCTGGTTAAACCGCGATCGCTTCATTCTATCCGCCGGGCACGGAAGCATGTTTCTCTACAGCTGGCTCCATCTTTCGGGATTTGCTGTGAGCATGGAAGAGGTGAAAAACTTCCGCCAATTGCACAGCATCACTCCGGGCCATCCAGAGTGGCATGAAACCCCGGGCGTTGAGGCAACCACGGGCCCACTCGGTCAGGGGGTAGCAAATGCCGTTGGCTACGCGGTCGCGTCGAAGATGGCAGAGGCCCGCTTCAACACCGCGGCGCATACGATTTTTGACCATCACGTCGTCTGCCTTGCAGGGGATGGATGCCTCCAAGAGGGGGTTGCGCAAGAGGCGTCGGCCCTCGCAGCACACCTCGGTCTCGACAATCTGATTCTCTTTTACGATTCCAATAACGTCACATTGGACGCCATGGCGCCGGTTTCGCAGAGCGAAGACACGGCCGCTAAATACAAAGCATACGGCTGGGAAGTCCACGAAATCGATGGACATAACATCGCCGAAGTCATTGCGGTGTACGAAAAAGCGAAAGCGTCAACGAGTGGAAAACCGCAATTCATCATTGCGAAAACACTCATCGGAAAAGGAATCCCCGAAGTCTCTGGAACTAATAAGGCCCACGGTGAAGCAGGAGTGAAATTCTCCGATGCCGCACGCACAGGCCTCGGACTCCCCGAAGAAAAGTTTTACGTCGATCCGCAGACCATTGCGTTTTTCGAAAAACGCAAGTCGGAGTTGAAATCCGCCTACGTCGCATGGGAATCGAATTACGCCGCATGGCGCGCCGGGAATGCCGACCTCGCTGCCGAAATCGATGCTGCCCTGAACGGCGATGTACCCGACCTGCTATCAGTCATTCCTGAATTCAACCCGGACGAGTCGATTGCAACCCGCAAGGCCGGAAGCGTGGTGCTGCAATCCGTTGCGAAAGCAATGCCATTGCTCATCAGCGGAAGTGCGGATCTGCATGGATCGACGCTGAACTACATCGTCGATGGAGGCGATTTCAGCAGCAAGAACCGCGAAGGCCGGAATATGCACTTTGGTATTCGTGAGCATGCCATGTGCGGGATGCTCAACGGAATCGCCTACGACGGTGTCTTCCGTCCGAGCGGCGCTACATTTTTGGTTTTTGCCGACTATGCCCGTGGCTCGATTCGTCTCGCGGCGCTATCGAAGCTCCCTGTCGTTTATATCTTCACCCACGACTCCGTAGGCGTCGGCGAGGATGGTCCGACGCACGAGCCCGTGGAGACGGTCGCGGGCTTGCGGGCAATTCCCGGATTGGATGTCATCCGACCCGCAGATCCCGAGGAGACAGCGGGTGCGTTCGCGGCAGCGTTTGAGAAAACGGATGGTCCAACGATGCTCGTCCTCAGCAGACAAAATCTTCCGACGCTCAATGAAATCCCGGTCGCCACGCGCCGGGCTGGAATCAAGCTCGGCGGCTACATTGCACGCAAGGAGTCCGCAGAGCTCGACACCATCCTGCTCGCCAGCGGCAGCGAGCTCCAGCACGCGCTGAAAGCCGCAGACGAACTTGGCGCAGGAACCCGCGTGGTCTCGATGCCATGCTTCGAACATTTCCTCGCTCAGTCCCCAGAATACCAAGAGGAAGTGCTGCCAAAGAATTGCCGCAAACGCGTGAGCATCGAAGCCGGTGTGTCGGATCCATGGTTCCGGTTTGTCGGACTGGATGGTAAAACCGTGGCAATTGATCGTTTCGGAATGAGTGCTCCCGGAGGAACGGTCATGAAGTTGCTTGGAATGACTGCTGAGAACGTGGTCGCCGCAGCGCGCTCGCTGTAACGCTTCGCGAATCGGTCGCTAATATTCAGCCCCATCCGGGTTCTCCGGGTGGGGCTTTTTTAGTAGTAGTAGCCGGACGGTAGACCAAATGCATTTTGGATGACACGCACTTCCGGTCCTCCGTCCATGATCACCTCGACCACATCGAATCGAAATCGCACGTCCGGCATGTCGAGCATGCGCAACCATGCCATCGCACCGCGCACGATCCGGCGCCGCTTCTTTTTGTCCACCGCATCGATGGGGCGACCAAATGCCTCATCCGTCCGGGTTTTAACTTCCACGAAGACTAGGGTGTCTGTGGCTCGCTCGCGGCAGACGAGGTCGATTTCACCGCCGCGACGTCCACGAAAGTTCGCCGCAAGGATTTTGTAGCCCCGCTTTTTAAGATCCCGTGCGGCGAGTGACTCACCCTTTCGTCCCAGTGCAAGGTGCGGCGCGAGGACGCTCTTAGAGGTCCAGCGTTGCTTGAGCCACTGGCGCAAAGCTACGACGATGGATTCGACACGGTCCATGAGCGCGCAACATAGCCAAGTGATCTGCGGTTGCATAGCCTTGATGCTGATCGAAACCGTATTGCGGAAACTCGATTGCGTAGGCGGACATGATTTTGTCGCGGGTTACTTTGGCGATCACACTAGCGGCTGCAATGCTGAACGAAATTCCGTCGCCTTTCACGATCGCAGTTTGTTCAATGGGAAATGGATGAACCGTTAGGCCATCAATCAACACATGCTCGGGCGGGGGACGCAACGCGGACACGGCGCTGCGCATGGCCTCTTGGCTGGCACGTAGGATGTTGATCCGGTCGATCACATCCTCGCCGACGATCGAGTGGGAAAATAAGACGTCCGAATGGGAGACGAGCGTTTCGTAAATCCGGTCCCGCGCCTTGCGACTCAGACGTTTCGAGTCGTCGAGCCCTACCAATTCAATCGGCCGTTTGAATACAACCGCCGCCGCCACGACCGGGCCGGCCAACGGACCGCGCCCGGCTTCGTCCACGCCCGCCACAGATTGGACGCCGGAATCCCATAGCCGCATTTCGTAATCGAACGAACACGGCATCGCTTCAGCAAAAAAAATACCCGCTCGGGATCATCTCCCGAGCGGGCATTGGGTGATTGATTAGGCGCGGGCCTCGATTCTTTCTTTGACCGTCGTCGCTGATTTGCCTTTCCGATCACGGAGGTAATTCAGCTTGGCACGACGAATCGCACCTTTGCGCTCGACTTCGATTTTTGCAATGCGTGGGGAGTGGATCGGGAACACCCGCTCGACTCCTTCGCCGTAGCTGACGCGGCGAACCGTGAAATTCTCGTTGATTCCGGTGCCTTTGCGTCCGATCACGATCCCGGAGTAAATCTGGATACGTTCCTTGTCACCCTCGATCACGCGGGTGTGGACTTTGACTGTGTCACCCACGCTGAAATTCGCGGAGTCGTTCTTAAGTTGTTCTGCTTCGATAGTAGCGATGATGCTCATGGCCGTGATAAATTTAGCCCTTTAGTTTGCCAGACACCAAGCGCGATGCAAGCGCAATTTGGGGAATTGTTGGCTTGAATGTTGTTATGGACGGCGTAACGAATGGAACACGATGATCTGGCACGAGAACTCTCCGACCCACTTGGTCGTCGTGCATTACCACCTGCGTCCCGGGGGCGTGCGGCGGGTGATTGAGTTGGTGTTGCCTGATATCGTGGCGACAATGCCGTCGCTGCGACGTCTGACATTCATCGTTGGGGAATCGAGTGATGCGCAGTGGATTCAATCGTTGCGATCTCGCCTTCGCAGCGTTGAGATAATCATCCATGTGAATGCATGTGCGGGGTATTTTTCGGAGGTGCGAATGGCCCCGGCATCCATCGCCGCAGAACTTAAAACGCTGTTTGCGGAGGCGATTTCGCCGAATGAAGAAACCGTCGTATGGGCTCATAATCTCGGACTTGCGCGGAATCTACACCTCGCATCGGAACTGTCCCGCATTGCGAGTCGGCCTCACACGCGGCTCGTTTCGCATCATCATGACCTCTGGTTCGAAAACCGCTGGAACCGTTGGCCGGAGTTCACCGAGTGTGGGGTGGAGTCATTGGATGCAGTAGCCGATATCGTACTATCGGCTAGCGCTCGCGTATGCCACGCAATGATCAACCGCCGGGATTTTCGATCTTTTCGCGGATTTCCACGAACCTCCGTTGGTTGGCTAGCCAACCCGCTCGCACCGAAATCCGACGTCTCAATCGATGAGACTCGATCTGCCTCGTCATGGCTAAGATCCCAACTCGGAGATGGAAATCCGATCTGGATTGCACCTACTCGGTTCTTGAGAAGGAAAAACTTGCCGGAATCGATCTTGTTGAGCCGTTGGATGTGTCCCGGGGGGTGGCTGATCACGACCGCGGGACCGAGTTCTGCTGACGAGAAGCGCGCTTATGAAACCCTGTCGCGTTTTGTCGATAAGCACAAACTCCGTGTTCGCTTCGGGCTCCTCGCAGAAGCCCGCGACGAAGCGCCAGGAATCGGTTCACTGATCGCTGCGAGCGATGCTGTCATCGCGACATCCATTCAAGAGGGGTTCGGATTGCCGTATCTGGAGGCTGCGAACGCAGGCAAACCGTTGATTGCCCGCCGCCTTCCCAACACGGTTTCGGATCTCAAGATGCTTGGTCATTCCATGTCCAACACCTATGCCGAGCTCTGGATCCATCCAAGCTTGATTGACGCCGGGAAGGAAATCAGTCGGCAGAATGCGGACTGGGAGGCGTTTCTCGAACGAATTCCACATGATGCCCGCAAACTGGCCGGAGCTCCTTGGATCCGATGTTGGAGAGCGGGCACTCCCCTTGCGTTCAGTCGATTGACCTTAGCCGGTCAGTTGGAAATCTTGTCGGTTGACCCCCAGGTCTCCTGGAGGTTGAGTCGCAGATGGAACCCAAGCCTTTGTAGGATAGCTAATCGTGCGGACTCTGCTTCGATGTTACCAGACGTCATCTCGCCCTATCTCTCGGCGCGACTTAGCGCAGAAACGTATGCTCAGTCGTTTTGGCATCTTGCGGCATGCTGTTCGACGCAGGGCACCCGTGAAGCAAGGGCAATCCATCAAGCCATGCTCACCATGCGGCTGGCTGAATCGCATCTCTTTCCGGTGCTATGGTAATCTAGCGGGTGCTGATTGCTTGAGCGAGGTCCGGGGACTGCTCAGATTTCATGATCTGCGGCGCAAGTTCCCGAATTGCATCGAGGAGAAAAGCTTTTGTCGCTGGAAGATCTTGGCCGTCCGGAAGAAATCCCGCGAGCACTGGCGCGCTCACGATGACATATGCCCATCGATGATTTGTATTGTGCAGCAGGACGTCCATGTTGGTCTTTGCGATGCGGACGAAATGGCTCGGGGTCGTTGTGCCATATCCGACAAACCAATAGGCAAACAGTTGAGTCAGTTCCCGTGTGTCATTGCCGACTCGGACGGGGATCGATATGTTAAGCAGCGTCACATTCAACGTTTTCTCGTCGGTGAGCGGGATCGGGACCGTCTGGCTGGATTTGATCGTCCAGCCCTGACCGGGCAAGCAGACCTCTGGGCGGTGAATGCTGCGCTTCTCGGCTCCCGCGAGAACGATTTGTGCGTGGACCCGCTGAATGTGGTCGGTTCCATAAGCCATCTTAGCGAACTCCGTGTCGGCAGGAAGGATTGCCTTCTCAGCTGGTGAAACGGGCTGCTCTTTGCCTGATAGACCAGCAAGAGTCTGCGGCAAATCCATTACGACACCGGTTTTCGGAGAAACATCGAGCGAACTGCTGCTAAAACAAAAATACACGCCGACGACGAGAATGCAGACCGTCACAACGCAGCGAATGATAACTTTGGAGAGATTAGATCCGAACATGTTCGAGGTGCTTTACCGTTGCTCGAAATTTGCCGAAAGCAAGCCCCAAAATGGCTGCTGTTTTCCATCGGTAGTGGCGGACTAGCACATCATCAAAAAATGCTCGTCATTTGGAATCGACGAGTGAAATCTCGTCGGCTGATTTCATGATGGTAAGTTTTTCGCGTTTCGAACTGTTTCGGCGGCAATTGGCGCTAGCGGCCTTGTCTCTAGCTATCGTTGTTTTTTCTGGTTGTGCATCGGTTAGTACCCATTCGCTCGAGCGTCTGGGCACACCCGTTCGAAAGGGATCTCCGGAAATTATCTACGTTCAGGAATTTGAAACCTCCCCCGAGGTGTTTCGTGTGGATCGTCCGGAGAGCGAAGCATCAAAACTGCGCGACGCTGAAGCAGACCGGCTTGCACGAAACATTGTTTGGCGAATCCGTGATCACATCGGACCATCGTGGTCGCTCAAGCGGTCCGTAAATCCAGCGCGGGGTCCGTATTGGTTGGTCACGGGAAAGTTCACCCGAGTGAACCAGGGGAGCCGTGCGTTGCGCATGTTGATCGGGTTTGGTTCGGGAGGGACCAAAGTCGAGACCGACGTGGAGGTTTATGACATGTCCGGTCCGAAACCAGTCCTGGTAATGCGATTCAAAACGACAGGTGGCTCGAATGCTCACCCAGGTGCGATTGCCAACACGAACCCGTGGTCGGCTGCCTTCAGTGGTGCCACACTAGCTTTCTCGGGAATTCGATTCGACATCACCCGCACATCCCGCGAGATTACCGCTGCGCTTTCACAGGAGCTTGCCCTGCAGGGAAATTTACCAGATGATCGACGAGCACTTCGCCCCAAACAACTAGGAAAATGGCCCTGACAATACCCACCGCTACCATGATCACGGAGCCGCTGTCGGTTCTTGATGTTCTCATCGTTGAGGATGATGCCGTAACACGCTCGCTGCTCGATCGTATCATTCGAAAGCGGGGACACCACACCGTCTTGTGCGAGTCCGCTGAACTCGCGTTGGCGCGGCTAATCGAGCGATTTTATCCGGTTATCCTGTTGGATGTCCAACTCCCCGGTATGAGTGGACTCGAATTAAGTCGTCATCTTCGGTCTCAACCCGACGGTGACCAATACTACATCCTAGTCGGCACCGGGAATGATAAACCGGAGGATCTGCGCGACATCTTGGACGCTGGAGCCTCCGACTACGTGGCGAAGCCGTATCATCCCGACTTCTTGAACGTGCGCCTCACCGTCGCCGAAAAGCAGGTGAAGGAGATTGCTGCGCGAAAACGCTTGGAGCGGGAGCTCCTGTTCCTTGCGACCCGGGACCCGCTAACTAAGTTATTGAATCGCAGTCAACTGGAGCCCGCCCTGCTCCACGCAATCTCTACTGTGCAAGAGGGACGGCCCGCTGCGGTGCTCTACATAGACCTCGACAACTTCAAGATCGTCAACGACACGCTTGGCCACGAAGCGGGTGATCGACTGCTAACCAGATTGTCCACGCTCCTGAAAAGTGCCACACGCCCAGGTGACGAGTTAGTTCGCTTCGGGGGAGACGAATTTGTGGTTATCCTGCTAGATGCAGAGGTGGAGAAGGCGCTTGCGGTCGCGGAGCGTTTACGCGAGAAGGTCGAGGAGTTTCGTTTCGTGGAAAACGGAATGACTTTTCGGGTTGGCACGTCGATCGGAGTTGCACCTGTGAACGCCCTCCTCACACCAAGCGAACTGCTCGTTGCGGTGACCTGCCCCCGGAAGCGGGACACTTCAAAACTAGAGATCTGCGTTTTGTTTCGTTGTTTGGTTTCTTTGCCGCGTAGGTGCGCAAGCACCCGGTTGTTCCCCCCGAACGCCTGCCGCGGCGA
>Ga0247844_1001600_pt1 | contig 40965 bp, 24 predicted proteins | sample LaCtaG_FD_192421 | JGI IMG/M metagenome (GOLD analysis project Ga0247844, IMG submission 192421) | Freshwater microbial communities from meromictic Lake La Cruz, Castile-La Mancha, Spain - LaCruzMarch201714.5m_1 | ecosystem: Environmental > Aquatic > Freshwater > Lake | place: Spain: Castile-La... | reverse complement strand
CGAAGTGCCTACACCAAAGAATTGGTTTCTGTCACAAAGGCTCCAAATAAATGGATGGGTGCCGAGCACAAAAAGATGTTGTCGCTGGGACAATTTATACCAGATTGTGAGAGATTTAAAACCAAGAGTTGGGTCATTGCGTTTCACTGATTGCATTTTCAACCGTGAAATCACCCATCATGCGGCCTTGGACGTTTACTTTTCCATCGGTTGTAGATTTAAATACTCAACTAGCATCATTTATGCCAACAATTCAGAATCAACCATTTGTGCCTTCGGGTAACTTAGAAATTGCTACCCTTGGTGGTGGCTGCTTCTGGTGCGTCGAGGCTGTTTACCAAGATCTTCTGGGCGTAATCAAAGTAGAAAGTGGCTATTCTGGCGGCCCTTCTGCGAATCCGTCTTACCGCGAGGTCTGTTCCGGGCTTAGTGGACATGCAGAGGTAGTCCAGATAACGTTTGACCCGGAAATCGTATCTTTTCAAGATATTTTGCGCATTTTTTTTACGGTTCATGATCCAACTACCCTCAATCGCCAAGGGAATGACTCGGGTACTCAATACCGTTCCGTGATTTATTTTCACTCATCAGAGCAAAAAAATGTTTCAGAAGCAGTCATCAAAGAGGCCCAAGAAGCTTGGGACGACCCGATAGTTACCGAAGTTTCGGCCTTTGACAAGTTCTATAAAGCCGAGGAATACCATCAAAATTATTACAAGAATAACCCAAATCAAGGGTACTGCTCTTTCATTATTGCGCCTAAGGTCAAGAAATTTCGGGAGAAATTTAAAGAATTGTTGATTCGGTGATTGGTGGATTTGGTGATTTGTCGGCCAAAGTCTGGTATCTGTTTCTTCTTTAATGAATACCAGACTTTGGCCAACAAATCACCAAATCACCAAATCCACCAATCACCGAACCAATGTTACCGTCCCCTCCAACCATTCCGTCTCTCCGTCTTTGAAGAGGATTTGGACTTGCCAGGCGAACACTGCCGGGTTTGCAGTTTGGCCGTTTACCTTGCCGTCCCATGCCGCTAAGCTGTCGTTGGGCAGAAAATCCGAACGCTCATGAACAAGGCTTCCCCAACGGTTTACAATCCGGAATGACTTGATGAGTGACACATCTTCTCCACCATAAACGTGGAGCGTTTCATTGCTACTATCGCCTGAATCGGGCTTGAACACATTGGGAATGAATACATAACGCTCCTTACGTACCGCCACCGTGCGGTCGTCAGCCGCTTGGCAACCCGCAGAATCAATGACCGTTACTGTATAATGAAAAGAATTCGGCGGGGAATACGGACAGCTTTCACAAAGCATGGTCTGCAGTTCGGCAGGCTTTACCAGCACCTGGGCAGCTCGGGCAGGCTCGCTTAACCAGTTGGCAGACCACAGTTGGAGGCTTCTGCCCAAATGGATGGAAGTGTCCAGACCCAAATCCATCCAAAAATCATTCGGTTCGCTGAGTACAATACTGGTGTCGGCGCGACAACCGTCGGCGCTTTCGACAACCAGCGTGTGCGTCCCGGGTTTTAGATATCGAAAGGTTGGAGCGAACACAAAAGGCTCACCGTCAATTGAAAAAACGTAGGGGGAACGTCCGCCCTCTATGGCCGCAGCATTGATTTCGCCATCCTCAAACCCGTAGCAAGTGATGTTGCGCAAACGCAGGTCAGAAATGCGCGGCGTGTCGGGTTCTGCTACCTGAACATCCAAGGTGGAGGAGCAGCCATTTTGTCCGTTTATAACCAAGAGTGTGTAAGTGCCCGTTTGGTCCACTTTGGGCTGAAGAGAATTTTGACCTGAAACAATATTGCCCGTGCTGTCGCTCGTCCAGAAAAAATTAAACCCGACGGAAGCCGGCACCTGCGCATCCAACTCAGCGGGTGAACCGGAACAAGTCAGGTGTTGCAAGGTGTCAGCCTCAATCGTCGGTCGGTAGGATGGATCTAAAATTTCTATGGATAGCGATGCGCTACAGGGTGGGGTTTGGTTGCAGGAATTGGCGGCTTGAACACAAATTTGGCCTCCCACATCTCCCATGGTTATGTTTACCTGATTTCCGCTGGTGCCAATCACCGTGACGGGAAGTGGCATCGTGTCCATCATTGCACCTGGAGGTCCTGACCAGATGTAGGCACCAGCGCCAAAAACAGGGGGTATGGAAAAAGGCATGGTCGCACCGGGGCACATTTTTGTAGGGCCAGTCAGTTGGCCGACCTGACCGAGCGGCGGTTCGTACACTGCGTTGTTGGGAGAAACGCTTACTGAAAAATCACATTGATCGCCTGCAAAACCATCAATCATCAAAAAATAATTGTGCCCAGGCGCCAGTGATGCCGTGATGGTCACAGGCAAATTGCCGCCATCCATCTCGCCTTTTTCGCAGGCCAGCGGATTGCCCATACAATCCTCGTACAGCGCGATTTGAAGTCCGTTTCCATCAGCACAATCAGAGGGCAAGACTGTAAAGGTGGCACTGCCGGTGCCCGCGATAAAACCCATCCACTGCGCGTTCTCGACCGTTCCGCAAAAGTTGGGCACTAAGCCCGATGGGAAGCCCGCCGTTGAGCCAGAATATCCGTTAAAATTGCAATTGATACACGCATTAGCGCAGTTGGTGGCAGGGCTTCCACCCACGCAAGCAGGCACCAACTGGGCTGACAAGGAGATAGTTGTCAGGGAAAACCAAAGGAGGAGAAATGTTGATTTCATGTAAATCGGATGTAAAAGCTGGATAGATAATCCGGCAGATTATGGGAATTAGGAAGAAGTGACACTTTTTAAAAAAGTGTCACTTCTATGCAAACATGGAACACCGATTGTGACGGACACCACCGATACCACCGATTTTGTGATACCGCAAGCCATTCGGTGGTATCGGTGGTTTTAGTTAAAATCGGTGTTCCATTTCAGCGCGTCACAAGCAATTTCTGTACTTCGGCCTTGCCCGTAGATTTGTTTTCCACCCGGATAAAATAAGTGCCGGGTTGAAGTTGCCGCACATCCAGGTAGGCCCGATTCACTCCGGGTTGCACCCGCATTGTTTGGGCAGAGACCAAAGCTCCGCCCAGACTGTGTAAAGTGAGTTGTGCGTCAAAGATCGTTTCACTGCGCAACGCCACTTCTGCCCTTGATGAAGCAGGGTTGGGCGATACGGTAAGGGATTGCTTTTCCACTGGATGGTCCCAAATCCCCACGGTGGTGCCGATGTAACAATCCGGGCTGACCACAAACGCTGAATCCACCAGCGGCATCTTGGTATAACCTTCAAACATGGTAGCCGTCAATACCTCGTTGCTCGCGCCGAGCCAGTCCTGCAGCAAGGTGGTAAACACCTGCCGGTAGTCGAATTGCATACCTTGCAGTTGGTTGTCGCCCGCCAGATTTGAAAGGTCCACATTGGTGCCATTCACGCCTGCTTTGATCGCTTTTCCAAAAACCATCATGGGGGCAAGCGTGCCGTGATCGGTTCCGGCGGAGCCGTTTTCTCGGGCACAACGTCCAAATTCGGAGAAAGTACAAGCCGCCACTTGATCCCCTAAACCCATGGCATCCATGTCATTGAGAAAAGATTTGACCGCATCCGAAAGATTGCGCAGCAGGTCTGCATGGCCGCCCAACGTTACAATTCCTTCCGGTGCCAGTTGATCGCCATGGGTATCGAAACCTCCCATGTTGCAGAGGTAAATCTTGGTTTTGCAGCCGCCTTTTATCAGTCGTGCAATGGTCTTTAATTGGTAGGCCAGCGTCGTTTGGGGGTAATTGGAAATGGCATTGCTACCTGCATTGAAGGCTTGAGTGATGTACACGGAGTACTCGTCTACGGCTTTTTCTACGCCCATGATATAGGCAAGTTCGTCGCCATATTCTGAGTCGGGCACGTTGGGCAGCGGCGCCCCACCAATAGTTTGCACCAGGGAATAAAAACCCGCAGGATCTTGTCCGTAAAGATTGATGACGTTCTGGTGTTCCGTCTCCGAATGGAAACCCAACGAGGGGTTTGGATCGCCCACTTGAATGCCCAGAGGGTACACCTTATCGGGCTGAATCGGTGCGCCCAAAACATCGGGGTACATGGCCTGCAATGCCCTCGCCATCCAACCGGAGCGTATGTTGAAATTTTCTGGAGTGCCATCCCCACCGCTCATCCAAAGATCGGTGCCTTTAAAATGGGAGCCGTTAAGTCCTTCGTAACCAACCCCTTGTACGACACTGAGCCAGCCTTTGTCGTACATTTCCTTCATGCTGGTCATGACGGGGTGTAGCCCTACCTGATCTGCCGAGGGAAGGGTGTTGTCCAGTTTTATAAATTTCTCAGGTCCGGTTTCTGGCACTTTGATCACCGGGCGCAGTTCGGCATATTGATCATATTGAGCAATGGGAATGATGGTATTTACCCCGTCGTTGCCGCCTTTGAGTTGGATCAAAATGAGCACACGGTCTTCCACCCCGTCGCAGGAATTCAGGATTTGGGAGATTTTGGAATTGGAAAAAGGCCGCATGGGAAAGCCGTTCACAAGAAATGGCGACACCCCGGCTGCTGGGAATATTTTGAGAAAATTTCTACGTTTCATGTGCTGTGGATTTGTTTATAGGTTGATTTGGTTATTTGGGGGTGATAGCGCTTGGAATTTAGGCTTGAAGCAATTAACTTTGAATATGTTTCACACTTAAAAACCATCTAAAATGCGCCAATTTTCCTTTGAACGACTAGATGTCTGGCAGCGCGGACGAGAACTCTGCAAAATCATTTATCAGATTTCTCAAAAATTCCCTCCCGATGAACGCTTCGGGGCTACTCAGCAGATTCGACGAGCAGTACTTTCTATCACTTGTAATTTGGCTGAGGGTAGTAGCCGTCAAAAAAGCGCTGAAAAAGCCAGGTACTCAGAAAACCTGATATTCCGGCGCATAAAGAATCGCATTCAAGAGCCTTCCCAACGGGATTTTTACTTCGGAGTCATCGCCCGTAGCGAGGTAGTTTTCCCATTCATACACCCAGTCTTGCGGGGGCAGTTGATCCAAAAAGACCGTGACGAGGAAGTGGGTAAAGCGGTCATTGTCTGGTTCTTCCGGGAACAAATAATACAACAACTCCTGCACAATAACATAAGAATCCATTGGATTGGAAACCGTACCACTGTCTCGTAGCCACGCCGCCACGTCAAGTTTTGTGCCGATGGGGTCGTTTGAGCCGCTGCCCCAGGCATGGGTACCTGTCAGGAGTATTTGAGGGAGTTTGTACCGCTGCACAATAGTGGCCGAGTTGAAAAATTGGCGGTTGAGTGCTGGGTCCTGATAATAGCCCGAGTATCCTGCCACATCTTGCGGGTAAAACAAATCCATGCCGGCGCGCGCAAGCATCCGTTCCAACACTGCCGCGCTGTAAAAATCCGAGTAGTGTTTCGTGTTTTCTGCCACCGGGTCGGGAATGGGCAATTGGAAAAAGGTGAGCGCTTGCAGCGTGAGGTCGAGCGGACTTTTTATAAGCGCCCCCACTATCTCGTCTGCATTGTTAGAGTCGTCCACATCGAAGAAATGTTCGCTTTGCAGGAGTTTTTCAAGTACGGGTTTTATCTCAAAATCGCTGTCCACCAGCAGTTGGGCCAATGGTGTAATAATTTCATCCTCCACATCTTGCGGTATATTTCGAGTGACAAAATAATGGTACAACCTGCGGCAAAAATTCTTGCTGCCCTCTGGTTGTGCAAACACCAAATCAACGAATAAATTGAGCTCCGCGATCATGCCAGCTTCATCCTGTGTAGGGGCTGTGATGGTCGCAGCACCCAAACGCTGGCTAAACGTTTTGGGGCCGAAGTCGTGACTTTGCGGATAGGCTTTTCCTGCCGGGATGCTTGTTTCCGGGTCTGAATATTGATGCCGTTGGGCGTGGTTAAACCCCGTAAAAACCCGCGCTGCTTGCACTACATCGTCTTCAGTAAATGTGGTGTAGTCGCCCGGCCCCGCAGGCTGGCCACGACCCACAGTAAAAAGTTCAAAAAACTCGCGGGCGAAGTTCTCGTTGGGGTTTTGGGCAAAATTTTGGTCGTTGTCAACATAGCTGAGCATGCAATTGTCCGTGACCATTTTGGTGACCAATTTTTTCAAATTGCCCAGGCTGCCCCATCGCAGCAGCGTCAAATAATCAAAAAATTCCATGCTACTGCCACTGGCCGCATCCACGGCGAGGAACTGGTGGAAGAACAGCGCCATTCGGTGGGAGGTGCCCGGATCGTGCAGGGCCTCGTTCACCCACCAACCCATCACAAAGCGGGTCAGGTCCATGTCATCGCCTGGAAGCGAAGCACTGGGTGGCTGGGGTGGGTTCACCCAGGTTACTGGTGCAGAGGCACCGTCTGAATAGAGGGGTTGATCGAGTTGGAGCGGGTGCGGGGCGAGTAAAGCGGTGAGTGCTTCGGCGGCAGTTTGGCCGGCCAAATCGTCCACCTTGGCGCGGGATTGACGGAACGACGCACGGCGCAGCAAATGCGCAGCCTTACGCCGCCCTAAAACCCCGGAGAGAGGATTTAAAGAAGCCATTGTAAATCGGTTAATGAATTAAAGACTAACGAATGGATTTTGGAGGCGGGGATGTCAGATGTTCGCCAGGCGGCGAAACTTGGATTATTTACCCGCCTTCGCCCTAAACGGGCTATGGCGAGTGAACGGGTAAACGGCGTTGTTCAAATTTTATTTGCAATCAGGAAAATAAATTTTCGAAAAAAAATAGGCTGCCCTGATATTTCTAAAAACAAAGAAGCCGCCCCACAATTGGAGCGGCTTCTCATTCAATATTTAGGTTGGTTCGAAACGAACCAAGAACCAATTAGTGTTGAACCATCAGTTTGCGGGTTGCAAAAGCGTTGCCAAGGTTAAGGCGAGCGAAGTACATCCCGTTCGGAAGGTCAGCGGTGTTGATTTGTACCGTGCCAGTGCCTTGACCAACGGTAACACCTGGTGTTTGGCGCACTACTTGGCCAAACATGTCATACACTTCAACGCTGCTCGTTTGAGTGCGGTCGGAGCTGAATTGGATGACGGTGCGGTCGTTGGCCGGGTTTGGCAACACTTCGAATTTCAGCGTTTCGGCTGCAACGTTTTTCGTGTTCACCAAAGCCCATGCAGTTGGGTAGCCGACGTAACGGATGGAGTTGTCCGAAGGATCGGTATCAACGTCCGATGAGTTAAGGAACGTCAGCGGAGAGTAGTCGGCTTGGAAAATGACGTGTACTTTATCGTCGGCTAATTTTGCCGCGCCAGTGTAAATAGCTTCAAGGTAAGGTACTTCCACAAAGTCTTCTTCCAGCAGAGTTTCGTTAAAGACCGCTTGTGGAAGCGTCCATGTTTCACCATAGTCAGAAGAAGCACAGATAAATGGTTGGCGGAAGTTGAACCCTGAAGTGTTGTCAAGGTACAACTCATGTACGGTGGAGTAAACAAGGTAGATATTTCCAGCATCATCCGTGGCTCCAGCGGGGTGTGTGCTGAGGCCAAGACCATAGTTAGAGATGTCGGTTACATCCAAGGTGTCGTTGTTGTTGATATCAGGGCAGTAACCCGAAATAACGCCTGTGTTGTCATCCATGAACGAGTTCCAATAAACAATACCAACGTTGTTGCCAGGGAAAAAGGTCCAACCAGCATCATCTATGACAGTGTCATTTACATAGGTAGTACCATACCACATGTGGGCAATACCACCAGCATCCACCAATACGTCTACTGTGCCATCGCTGGTAAAGATAGAAGCAGGGGTTGGTGCATTTGGGTCGCTAGGCAGAGTGCTAGGATCGTAGCCAGTGTTTACCACATACTTGTCCAATGGGAAGTCATTTATGATGCGCTTCGTCCAGCTGGTACCGTTGTCATCGGAGGTGTACAACAAACAGTCATTCCAGGTATTGGTAAGGCCAATTGCCACGTTTGGACCATTGGCATCAATCGCATAGCCCTCTACGTCAGTGCCCGTAAAGTTCGTGCTATTAATGTCTGGGAGCAATAGGTCTTGGATGTCCCAAGTAGCACCTCCGTCTTGTGAACGGAAGTAAACCATTACACCGTCCATTCCTTGATAAGCAACGCCACCGTTGCCTGTGGGCGCTGTTGAGGCAATCACGTGCAGCGTTTTACCGTCGTCACCACCTACTGCAGCACGAGCCCAAAGTTGTCCACCAGTCACAGAAGTAGGGATGTTTCCCTCAGTCCATGTGCTGGAGCCTGCGGTGCGTTTTGCCCAATGAATGTAGAATGTTGGCGCAGCGCCTCCGTGGGAGAAGACATACTCTGTGCCATCGGCATCCACTACTAAGTTGGGGAATCCTGTACGTTCAGCTTCAATGCGAGTGCCAGGTTCAGCACCCCATGTGCCAGCGACGGCTGTATTGTAGCCCGTTCCACGGTCAGGATAGCCAGTAGAGTTGAGGCTTAGGGTGAATACACCCGTTAGATCGCCATTTCCAGAATTGTGCACACGGTGGCCTATGCCGCCATTGGATTGAAGATCATACACGGTGGTACCCACAAGTCCAAACAAGGAATTTTCTGCGAATGGAACGGAGGGTTGTGCATGGTGGCCCGGAACACTTTCAAGACCAGTGTAAGCCGTTTTTTTTGCTTGAACGGCGATTTGTTTTGCAGATTGCGGCAGGTTGCTTTTGATTTTGTTGACCTGTGCAAATGTTGTCGCGCAAAAGGCGAGCACGAAGAGGAAACTGAGTGTAAGGTTACGTTTCATGTTTAGAAAAGTAGATTTAGTTAGAAAACTCAAAAATTACAAATGGTGATTGAAAGGGAGAGTTTTCTTGGTAGTCGGGAGCTCAAAGGTATGAAAGCTTAACCAAAAGGTTACTCGATAGCTGCATAAAAGTATGAGCTCCGGGTATGATTAGGTCATGCATTTTGTCCCAAATGTAAAATAGTGGCGAAAATGACTTAAATAAGACACCCTGGTTGGCGGTTAATAATTTTAATTAAACCGCTGAATTTTGCAATTATAGTTCCTCCACATAGTCCAAATCCCGATCAAAAGTCTCTTTCATCCCCCATAGCGCAATAAAAGCGATGCCGAGGCATATTGCCCCGACGATGTAACCTGCCGTGATGACACTGCCTGTCACTGCCGCGCCTTTGAGGTATTTGAACGATTCATTGATGGGCACTTGCATCCCGCGCGCAAAATTTGGCACCGAGGTAGCCACCGTGGAACGAAGGTTGGTGCCAAACTGCTCCGCTCCGATCGTTACAAAAATCACCCAAAAACCTACCGAGAATCCCAAAACAAAATGGCTGATATAAAACATCGTCGGGCTGCTGAAGGGGAGCGCCAGGTAAGCCAAAACCGCCAGAACATTCAAACTTAAAAAAATGGCCATCACTTTCACCCGGCTGCGCAACCATTGGCTCAATAGCCCGGAAGCCAGATCGCCCAAAATGAGACCGATGTAAGCAATAGCAATGGCATTGGAGGCCAAAATGCCCTCCAGGCCCTTGGCCTTCCCAAATTCCGGAGAAAAGAATACCAATACCCCGATCACAAACCAGGTAGAAGTGCCGATGAAAATACATCGGAGGAATCGAGAGAGCCGATCCCAACTGGTGAAGAGGGCAAAAAAATTGCCCCTGCTGATGTGCCCCTGTTGTTGTACCTGCTTATAAATGCCTGATTCTGAAACACTCACGCGCAGCACCAACAGCAAAATGCCCAGTCCGCCGCCGATAAAATAGCAGTCGCGCCAGCCAAAATAGTGCTCGATCACCCAAGCCAGCAGTGCGCCTGAAAGCCCAATGGTGGCTACCAGCATGGTGCCCAGCCCGCGCTTGTTTTTGGGCAGTACTTCGGCTACGAGCGTGATGCCAGCGCCCAATTCGCCTGCTAGCCCAATGCCTGCAATGAAGCGGTAAAAAGCATAATCAGCATAACCTGTTGCAAAGCCATTAAAAATGTTTGCAATGGAATAAAGCGCAATGGAAAAATATAGCACCCGCACTCGCCCCCGTTTGTCGCCCAATACGCCCCAGAGGATGCCCCCCACGAGCATACCGAACATCTGCCAGTTTTGGAGCGACAGCCCTTTGTCGGTAAGGTCCTGACCGGAAAAACCAAGGTCTGTGAGGCTTTTTACCCGCACAAAGCCAAAAAGCAAGAGGTCATAGATGTCAACAAAGTAGCCAAGGGCGGCCACGATGACAGCGGCGTTGAGGATTTTGGTGTTAGCGGTGTTTTCAGACATTATTCAGACGGTAGCACGAAGTTCATTTCGCCTTCGCAAAAATTTCCGCAATGTTAGAAAAACAGCTCCGTTCAGCGCAGGAAAAAAACAGCTTCCAAAAAGAAAAGGGAAACCGCAGTGCTCAGACCGGTTTCCCTTTTAATCGCCCAGCCAAGATAGGACGGGACGTGCTGCAAAAATAGGATAGTGAGTGGTTTGAAAGTTTATGTTTAGTTAAGCACTGGTTGTTCTCCTAGAATTTGCAGAGCATGGTTTAAAATCGTGATGTCTTCAAGGTGAACGATGCCACCATTCGGGCCAGGTTCCAGGTGAAATTCTACCACTTCTCCGTTTTGATAATCATGCGCCCCGAAGTAATTGCGCACGGTCTGTTCTTCAAGACCGAGATCTTGGGCGATTTTGGATATGCTTCCACTGGGCAGTGCGTGTTTGATGCGACGGAGCTCCTCAAAAGTGATATTCATAAGCAAAGTGTTTAGTGAATGTAAAGGATCGAAAAATTTCCCTAAGGTATGCGAACCTGTAAACGATAAGCAAGCGATGGGCGAAAAAATTTTAAAAAAATTAAAATTTTTAAAAAAGGCTTGTTTCCAATCTGCCCTAAAATGATACAGTGCAAAAAATTTTGTCATTCAAGACGAATATGCAGGCCACCAATATTCCGTTTCCAGACACGATATTCCCACCTTAAAAAACATCCTACCTTTGTGACGCCGATACGAAATAAGTCGGCCTATCATTGTACGCCCAACCCACCGCAGACCTATGTTTCTCCACATCGTTTCTTTTGACATCCCCTATCCCGCCAACTATGGCGGCGTCATCGTCATTTTCAACCAGATTAAAGCGCTTCATGCCCAAGGAGTCAAGGTCATACTTCACTGTTATCAGTACGGCGATCGCGTTCCTCAGCCCGAACTCGCCAACTACTGCCACGAGATATATTACTACAAGCGAAGCCGTTCTTTGTTGTACCAATTGAGCTTTCTTCCGTTTATCATGCGTACCAGACAAAGTACTGCCTTGATTAAGCGGCTCCGCAAAGACCAGCACCCAATCCTGTTTGAGGGGATGCACACTGCTGGGCTAATCTGGCATCCCAGCCTTCGCAGCCGACAAAAGCTCCTGCGCATGCACAATATTGAATGGCAATACTATGAAAGTCTTGCCGAACTGACTCCCGCCACTGCGCCATTAGAAAAGGCTTACTACTTTTCTGAAAGTATCAAACTCCAGCGCATTGAACCCAAAGTTTTGCTCCATGCCGATGAAATCATCGCTATTTCAGGTACGGACGAAGCCTATTACCGCGCCCTCAAAGCCAATACGCACTACATTCCGGCATTTCACCCCAATACCTTGGTAGAGAGTCAGTTGGGGCGAGGAGAGTATGTGCTTTTCCATGGCAAGCTCAGTGTGCCAGACAACGAACTTGCCGCCATTTGGCTTATAGAAGAAGTGTTCTCTTCATTTGACATTCCATTATTCATCGCAGGAATGGACCCTTCCGAGCGTTTGCGGGAACTGGTTTCCCAGTACGATCATGTCCGCCTCGTTGAAAATCCCGATGAAGCGGAAATGAACAGCCTGCTCACCCATGCTCAAATCAACCTCTTGATTTCGTCTCAATCCTCGGGAATCAAGCTCAAACTCATCAATGCGCTGTTTCGTGGCCGCTTCTGTATTGTCAACGATCACATGGTACGCGGCACGGGCCTAGCCAAACTTTGCTATGTCCGAAACTCCGCAGCCGCTATACGTCAGACTATTGAAGCACTTATCAATGTCCCATTTGAGCAAGGGAAAATTGCGGAGCGGCGGGCCGTTTTGGAGGTCGAATTTTCCAATGCCGAGAACGCAAAGCAATTGATGAGCCTTGTCAAGTGGTAAAATGGGAGAACAACCGAATGTCCTGCCCCGTCAAAAAAAGTGGCCAGACCGCACTTTTGCTGTCTGACCAACTTTCATGAGATTGAACCGGGAGATTAAACGGAAGGAAGATTAAACTTAAAGAAAAGATTAAAGCGCATTTCGGGCGTTTAGAGTGCCTAAAATGTCCCACACAAATAGGCAGGAATCAAACGTGATGCGGGATTATAACTGGATATCTTTTAGTGCTCGATCTAAAGTTTGAGCCATGAGCGCCCCAACTTTTTGAGGCGCCCACGACTGCAGAAAAGAGCAACTTTTCGTCAATTTACTTCGCCTGAATCATCGTTTTCGTCGCGCTGTCGGTAGCTGTTTCCAGCACGTAATACAGTGCGCCCGATGTGTTTAGCAGGGCTTTTTCCAAAGGAATGGTATTGTAACCTTGCGGAAAATCACCCTTTTGTTGGAATACAAGCCTTCCTGCCTGATCGAACACCGAAAGCGTAGCGGTAGCCGCAGCGGGCAAGTGGAAACCTACCAGTGTACGGTTCACGAATGGGTTGGGCTGATTCTGATAGAGTTCAAAGCCTACGCCAGTGATTGTACTCCCATCTTTGTCGTTGAAGCGTAGCGCAACGTCCAGTTTGCTGACGGGCTGATCTGGAGAGGCGTTGATCTGGTAACCTTCTGCCTTGGTGATTCGGCTGGACACGCGGATCATCTTATTCAATTCGCCCGCTTTAGTGGCCTTGAATTTCAAGCTGAATGCTCCTTGTGGCACCCCATCAAAAGAGGTCGTAAGTGCGTTCTCGGCAGCAAATATGGCGAAGTTGTCGGCCTTCATGCCTGGGCCTGGTATGATGTCGGTCAGTTCCAAGTCGCTGTAATTCAAGGTGAACTGGTATCCCGCTACCTTTTCGGCTGCTTTGAATTTTACTTCAAATACTTCCCCAGATTTTACTGTGCGGTCTTCCACATCGAAAAGCAGGGTACTGATGGCGCGCTCTTCTACACTCATTAGCGAGTTTGCAATTGCGGTGGCATTTACGTCGCCCACTTTGATGGCTACGAAGTTGTCTTCTATTGCATTTGTTTGCAGATCAGCCACTGTTTTATTCTCAGGGAAAGCCGTCTGGAATGGATTGGCTACATTGGGGAACACGAAGGACTTGTCCACGAAACGCCAACTGGTGTTGGAAGGCAACTCGGTGTAAATGCCCAGGATAAGTTTGCGCAGTTCCACAATGTCGAACGTTGTAATGCTTCCAGAAACATTCACGTCGGCGGCAATCATCTTATACGGCGTGGTGAATGGCTCGATCCCGAGAATGTGTTTGCTGATCAACACGAGGTCATAAGTCGTCACACCATTGAGCGGGTTGTCGTCTTTTGAAGGCGTGAGGGTGTAGTCAGCATGCATCGGGACAGCGTTGCTAAATGTGTATTGCCCGCTTTGGTCGGTCATGTCAAACAGGTTGAAGGTGGGGCCAGCGAGTTCCACATCGGTTTCTTCCAAGCCTTCGCCCATCTCAGTTTTGAGCAAACCAGCTACGGTGACAGCCCCTGCTCCGCAGTTGTTAGCGTTGTCCTGGACTATGATGTACGTTTCACAATAATCTGCATTGCCACCGGCATCAATAGCCCATAATTCTACGCACTGCGTACCCAGTTCGCTACAGTCAAAAGTTAGACCGATTTGCGGGTTGCCACTGCCGTCCACTGGGAATCCTCCTGTGCCAACGCCACATTTTCGGATGGCAAAGACAAGATCATCTGCTGGAGTACAGTTGTCATCTGCATGGAGCAGGAAGTCGCTCGCAAAGAGGCTGATCATACTGGTTGGCATCATGTTGGCCGACAAACCATTGTGACACACAATGGTAGGCGCTTTGCAGTCTTTCACGATGAACTCGTACTCGCACACGCTTTCGTTGCCGCAACCGTCGGATGCAATCCACTTGATCTTGTGCTTGCCGTAGGGCAATTCCGGCACAACATAGGTGGCTTGCGATCCGGGCGTGTTCCAACGCACGGCTGCGCCCAAGCTGGTGCCATTCACGGTCGTTTGCATTGCGAAGCGGTACTTCTGGTTCGGACCTACAGGCCGCTGGTCAAACTGGCGCGGAGTGCCGCCAGAGAAATTGGGCGTGTTGACATTCCCGTAGTTCAGGGTTCCTGCTGCCGGCGGGTTGGTGCTGCTCACTACGGTTTCCATGGTTTCGTCGCCATCCGTGTCCAGGAACAAGAGGTAGCGAATGCTCAAGTTGGAGCCGGAGCAGAAGTCGGTGGCCGAAATGCTTAGGTCTACTGGAGCCTCACAGAGGTCTTGGGACTGGCTCTGAGAGTTCCACCAGTAGTTTTCGTTCCAGAGTTGCGGATCGTTGTTCGTCAAGTCACAAAATTCCTGCGGACTGGGCGGGCACACCATGATAGGGGCCTGTGTGTCAATTATTTTGATGATCTGCTTGTACTTGTAACAGTTTGCGTCCTTATCCCAAAATGTGCAGAAATTAGTTGCTTGCGGGTCAGAAGGGTTGATCCTGACCACCGTGGGCGCCCAAGGCGCTGAAGTTCCACAGGCAGAAACAATCGGACCCGGCAGGTTGGTGAAATGGTTGGAATTATTGTTCGGGTTCGGGTTCGGTACGTCTATGCATGGCAGGTTCGGGTTGTAGGTGCACCAGTTGATGATCGTCCAGGTACGCTCGATCTTGAAACATGCATCAGGTACTACCGTAAAAACTTGATCTACAAAACTCACACCCAATAGTTCACAATCTTCCCCGAAGAACTGAGGCTCGCCAAATGACCCGGTACCGTCGCACACACTCACAATGGCATCGTCCGGGAATTTGATAAAATAGTCCTGTTCGTAGTTGACGATGATGCGCTGGGTACATTGCGCACTGGCGCCATGGCAATCGAACACCCTGAATGTGCGCAAAATGGTGCCCTTGTTGCAAACCGAGTCAAAATTGTTGTAATTGATCGTGTGCGTGAGGCCTTTTTGGCCCTGATAATGGTATGAAGTATCCAGACAGCAGTTGTCATAAACGGTTGGTTTGCCGTAAGTCCAAAGGCTTGGGTCAAAGTTTTCACAATTGACCGTAACGTTGAAAGGAGAGACACAGGTAGGTTTCAACTTGTCTTGCACTTGTACCATCACCTCACATTCATTGAAGATAGGCTCTCCATCCGGGTAAGTGGATATGGTGCCGTCCACATTCAATTGATACACTCGTAGTATTACTTTTAATTCTGTGCCGACTTCGCAACAGTAGAACTTTATAGAGTCAGATTCTGCCGTAGCAAGTTCGAATTCACTCATAAATCCTGCATTGCCACTGCAAGGGGCATGGTCGAGTGAAGTAATACAATCGCTATAGGGTGCGGATCTTCGGATGGTGAACTTAATATTACTGCACTCGTCGTATGACCCATCGTCAAAAGTTGTGGCTTTTACCCAGGATACACCGGCAAATTCGCAATTGGCAAAATTCGCCACGTAACAATCATTCGGATCGTCTTTGCCGATGGCAACGATGGTCGTTTCGTCGCAGGCCGCCACCGGTGGTACGTAGTCCGCAACGGTGAGGTTAAACGTGATACTGCTCGTATTGCCACAATCATCCTCCGCAATATAAGTCACAAAGTGTGTTCCAATCGGGATGCAAGGTGTAAGGTTAAAGGCAGCTAGGGTGTCAGGGTTAAACAGCACATTACCAGGGAAAGTGTAGAGGCCTCCATTTACTGCAATCGTGTTTATGCCTCCATTTGGATCGAACGTGGTGATCCAGGCTTGGATTTTGTTGACCTGAGAGCAGCTATCCATCAACAAGACCTCTGGCAGATTCATGCTACTACAGCAATTGTCAGGATCCGTGGTTACAAACATGTCTGCTGGCTGCGTAAGGAATACAGGCCCTTCCTCATCCAATACTTGTATAATCTGTAAATGGGTAATGGTTTTGCCGGTACATCCATCTACTGCTGTCCAAAGGCGAGAGATCGTGTAACTTCCATCGCAGATCCACACGGGGGTATCGTGATGTTCCCAAACTACATTGCCGCCATCATTAAACCCAAATACTTCTGGGTAGCCCTGTAGACCAAGCGCTTCAATCCAGTCAGGAGTAGGGTATTCGCCGATCGTACACTGGAATGTTTGCGCATCTATCCCATCGTAATCGGGCGGGAAAATGACATCCGACAAGGACGGGCGCAACAAGTGGATCGTTTGGTCGCAATAAGCTTTGTTGCCACTTATGTCCCTGGCCATCCAATGGCGTGTCACGATGGACTTCAGGCCCGTGGAGCACGGTTGGTTATCCGTCTCATCCACATAACTTAGGGTAACATCGGAGCAATGATCCAGGTTGGAAGCAATAGCCGCCTGTTTTGGCACTAAATAGCTCTGGAAGCCATTGGGTATTACCTGGAATGGGAACAAACCATTCGGGAGGCCTGCCCCAAAATTGCCGGTCATGGTGATGTAAAGGTCGGCAATTTCAATAGTGGAAAGGTCTGCGAAGGGACCTTGGTCCGAGATGCGGATTTTCCATATACCATTTACGGGCTCACCGTCAAATGCGTTCAGGACACCAAAACCAAATGGGATTTGGGCGTTTTTGTCCATGGTGTAGTTGTCGCAGGTGATCACCGGTGTCCCTTCATCATCGAAGCGCACGAAAAGCGGTATAGCTCCGCATCCCACTGCAGGAGCGCCGTCCCAAACCGTAACGGTGGTGCTAGATGGACTCTCAATTTCTACATGTAAATTGGCCGACAAGGCATCGCCAGAAATCTTTAAGCGCAAGTCAACGTCGTTCACGTTGGCATTCATGGGCAAATTCACCGGGAGGAAAAATTCGCGTGGCTGACCCAAACTAACATTCAAAGGCAGGCCCTGGCTTCTTATGGGCAATTGAATGGTCGTATTTTGCGAGAAAAGTGGGTCGAGCGGGAAGTTGAACGGTATGGTGATCGGAATGGGCGAACAGTCGAGCAAAGGGGGGAAGTCATCAAAAAGTTTTACATTTCCAAAGCACTTGTTTTCTCCATTGTCCAGGGCACCGTTTCCATTTTTATCGTCCGTGACGCGCACTGGGTAAGTTTTACCGATGTCCATACAGTCAAACAGGGCGGGTACCCATGGGCCATTGCCGTAGGGGAGGGTTTTGTCCACCTGAACGAGATACAGATCATAGCATTTGTAGGGGCCGCCTTCCAACATTTGGTCTGCGGTCAATTCTCCAATACATTCTGGCCCCAGCGAAAGATTCACCAGATCATTGCAAGTCAGAGCTTCGTTCGGGGGGGTGTATCCCTTTACCGTCACTGTCCAGGTGCAGGTAACGGTATTGACACCGTCCGTGCATTGGTACTGATTGGTGGTTACGCCGATCGGATAAGGCTCGCCGGAAGGGATGCCGCTTATTTGTATCGGGGCATTAATGACTGGGATGGAATATTTTACATATCCATTATAGGATTTATTGGCAAACGTAACGCCGAAAGGATACGCTTTGCCGACGCCTGGGTTGGAAGAAACCCGTAAGTTTCCATCATCGCGCTGGCGACCGCCATTCGTGAAATTGATGGGTACCCCCGCGCTACAGGTAATGTAAATGCCGCGCGTTTGTCCAGGTGGAATCGTGATGCCATAACCTGGTATGGGAGTTCCAACCAAGGAATTTATAGCAGTAATGGTGTTTTTTCCTGCCAAAGTCCAGGCTGCGGGGTTGTTTTCAAACCCCAGGAAAGAAACCGTATTGGTGGTATAATACACCTCCATAGGCCAGTTGCCAAAATCAAGTGAAGGGCCAAATTCGGTCAGCGTCATCGGGTTTGAACTCATATTGGTCACGTCAAACATGATACCGGCTTGACCACCATTAAAATCAATCGGGTGGTTTACCTGACCAAGATCATTGCTGAGAACCATGCAATTGTCCACACAACTCACCTGGTAGAAGTAGTTGTTCGCTTCGCAAAAACCGCCTGGCAAGTTGATCGTAATATTGTTCGGACAAACAATCTCTGGTGGTGAGTTGTCAATGACTGTTATGATTTGTACCCCGGAAGAGATGATACCTCCGCCACAGGGGTCTACGAGTTCCCATGAAATTACGTTGTTTCCTACAGGAGATTGGATGGTAGTGGTCCCTGGGCCAGCGGCCACTGGAACCGGAGCCCCCCCATTGACATGGTATTGTACCTGATAGCCAGCGTTGCAGCCGCCCGCAAAAGTGGGCAGGTTGGTGGTCACATCCACATAACAGACGGATGCTGAGGGGCCTGTGAACACGCTGATGTTGGATGGAACGTTTATGTTGCAAGTGATTTTTGGAACCTGACTTACAATCGCGGTCCAGCCGGCCATACTGATCGAATTGTCAGATCTGAATTCGAAAGTCAGCGCTTCGCCGGCGTTTTCGCCTACGGCTGCAATACCGGTGTTGGCAGTCAAGGTGCCTGGACTAATGGTTTGCCAGTTTCCTCCGGGGAATCCTGAAAAAGTGGCACCCTGTGGTCCATTGACTTTATTGACTCCAACCGTAGCGCTGTTGTAAATATACATTGCGTCGTAACCAGCCTCCAATCCGAAGGAACTGAAACGAACTTGGATTCGGTGGGTGGCGGAGTTGGAGGGCAAAAACGTGATGTTTGAGTTTGCGCCATTGTTATAATTAAACAAGGATCCTCCAAAATCAAAAAAATTGAAATAACAATTGGCTGGAGGGGTCAGGGAGAAAGATCCCGAATTGCCATTGGCGGCCATGCTTACGTTCGCTTGCGCAGCAAGTTGTGCACTGGCGAACGTCCACCACACTGCCATGGACAAGATGATATTTAGGTTGCTCTTTTTCATGCTAAGAAAATTAAAGAAGAATAAGAAAATTGGAATTTCCGCAGCAAGCAGGCACCAGAATGGTTTTGCTCACGCATTGAATCCCAATGACTTAGGCAAATGGTTGATTTGAAATTTTGGGTGGCATTAATTGGTTAGCATCACCCTCGTTTCGGTGTGCAATGCTTTCAGTAAAATTTTGGGTGTATAGGTGGCTTCTTTTTCAAAGCCAAGGGTGGCGGCAGCAGGAATCGAAAGTTCCAGGCCCTGGGCCACGGTAGCTCCTTTGCTGATTTCCATAATAATGGCCTTAAAATAGGCTATTCTCCGCACGGTGTTGTCATAGAGCGGAGTTCCCTCCGCGATGCCAGGCAACTGCTGATTGAGCACAGTCACCTGCGCTAGTAAGATATTGGTGGCATCTTCTGAAGATTTCCAATTCAGCGCCGTTGGAGGCGGCTGCAAAGTTTGGGCATATCCCTGGGTGTTTGAAAAACACAGAAATCCCAACAGGAAAATAGCAGTAAGGAGCATCCTCTCGGGGATTCTTCGACGATTGTTACTGTTCATGTTCACAAAATTTAAAATTGACTGGTGATGATGCTGTTTGTTGTTTGAAATCAATGCGCAAAAAGCCCTCGTTTTTTAGAACAGGGTATTTCCCAATGGGCAATTTCCTGATTTTCAAGCCAAGGGCTCTGGCCATATCTTTTGGCAAGCGACAGGGACTTTCTAGATTCAAGAAGCCGTGTCGCAGATGCGTTTTGTAAAGTTTGGTGCAAAGCAGTGCCTGTGTAAGTACCAGCGACACGCCCTTCCCCCCTTCAATGGGGAAAAACAGACCAACGGTACTTTGGCACCTCCGTTTTCGTTCGTCGGGGGATGGGCTGCCACCCGAACGGGCAGTAATACGGCATATGCCTGTGCCCATACAATCTGCTGAAGGCGAACCGAACACCACCTCGCAGCTCAAGTGTTGTGTGGATTCAGTTTCGCGACGAGGTTTTAACAGGTTTTGATTTGTTGCGCTCCAAGCTGGCATGAAGCTTGTCGCGTTGTTAAGTGTTTGAATGTTTCTCATTGTAATGTTTGATTGATGAAGATTGGCTGAGTAGCAATGCCCTCAGCGTATGTTCATAGTGTTGTATGTTTAGTGTAGGTTTAAGCGCCGATCAGGTCGAGCCCGGTGATGCAAGCGCCGATCAGGTCAAGCCCAGTGATATTGTCGGCGGTGATGTTCTTAGTAGCTGCGGGAAGTGTGAATGTGCTTTTCATGTTGTCCTTGCTTTCGGTGTTTCCTGTCTACCGGCAGGTAGATTTTCTCCGAATTGCATGACAAAGGTCAAGCGGTGCCCTACCGGGGCATAGGACAGCAAACAGTGTCTGGTCGCCCGGCGGATTTTCCCCGATTTTGAGAAAAAAATATCTAATACGCTGATATTAAATAGGTTATGATAACTTTTTTGATAGAAAAAAACACCCTTTTTTGAGTCAAATCCTTGGCAAGGCGAGCGATTTGCAGAGCCTTACTTGTAGGTGGGTAGAGGTTGTTTGAGCAAAAAAAACGACTGAAGGGCGCTAAGCCATTCAGTCGTTGAAAACGGGGTGTCCAGTATCCTTTCTGTCGGCTATCTTTTTAAAGGTGTTTTGAACTGGAATGTGCGAAAAGTTTACGCGACTTTTGCACGACGAATAAAAGCGGGTTTTGGGATTGACTGAAAATCGTATTTATATTTGCAAAAAGTAAACGTTTTAGCACCCGGACCTTTTGTTATCCAATAGCCAAACAATGTCGAGTCCTCCCTCCACCATACCCTTCCATTCCAAGCCCCAGCCCTCTTTCAACAAAAACTTCGATCTGCTCATCCGGCATCTGCACGAGATGAAAGCGGCCGGTTATGAGACCTATATTTGTTCGGAAAACCCCAAGCAGTTTGATCGCTTGGCAGCGATTTTTAAGGAATTAAAGGCAAACGTGGCTTTTTTACCTGTCGAAATCCCCATCCATGAAGGTTTTATAGATGAGGACTTGAAAATCGAAGTCCTCACCGACCACCAGATTTTCCAACGCTACCATCAATACAAGGTTCGCCAGGGCTTCACTAAAGATCAGGCGCTCAACGTCCGGGTACTGCGTGAACTCTCTCCCGGTGATTATGTGACGCACATTGACCACGGCATCGCAAAATTCGCGGGCCTTCAAACCATTGAGATCGGCGGACAAAGACAGGAGGCCGTCCGACTCAATTTCAAAAACAACGACATTGTGTACGTGAGCATCCACTCGCTGCACAAAATCTCCAAATACCTTGGGAAAGAAGGCGAAACGCCCCAACTCGCCAAACTCGGCTCCGATGCCTGGAAGCAGCTCAAAGCGCGCACCAAGAAGAAAATTAAAGACATTGCCGCCGAACTCATCAAACTTTACGCTTCCCGCCGCGCCGCTAAAGGCCATGCTTTCCCGCCCGATGATGTGCTGCAAACCGAGTTGGAGGCCAGTTTTATTTACGAAGACACGCCCGATCAGTACAAGAGCACCAACGACGTAAAGGCAGATATGGAGCGCGAATACCCGATGGATCGTCTTATTTGTGGGGATGTAGGTTTCGGAAAAACGGAGGTAGCGATCCGGGCCGCGTTCAAGGCCGTCACGGATGGCAAACAGGTGGCCATCCTGGTGCCGACCACGATTCTGGCCTTGCAACATTGGCGCACCTTCTCGGAACGGTTGGTGGATTTTCCGGTCACCGTGGATTATATCAACCGCTTCCGAACAGCAAAAGAGAAAAAGGCGATTCTGGAAAAACTGAAAATTGGACAGGTTGATATCATCATCGGCACCCACGCGCTGCTAAGCAAAGATGTGGTATTCAAGGACTTAGGATTGCTGGTCGTGGATGAGGAGCAGAAATTTGGCGTGGCCAGCAAAGAAAAACTGCGCTCAATCAAGGTGAATGTTGACACGCTTACACTGACGGCCACCCCCATCCCGCGCACCCTCCAGTTCTCGCTCATGGCCGCCCGCGACCTTTCCGTCATCCGCACGCCTCCACCCAACCGGCAACCGATTCACACCGAAATTCGGGTGTTCGATGAAGACTTAATTGCAGAAGTTATCCATGCCGAACTCAACCGGGGCGGACAAGTGTATTTCGTGCACAACCGCGTAAACGACCTGTCGGCCATTGTCGAAACCATCAAACGACTTTGCCCCGATGCCGAAGTGGCCTTTGCACATGGTCAGATGGACTCCGACCATCTCGAAAAAGTACTCGTTGATTTTATTGACCGAAAATTTGACGTGCTGGCCTGTACCAATATCATTGAAACGGGGCTCGACATCCCCAATGCCAACACGATCATCATCAACCGCGCAGATATGTTTGGCCTATCTGACCTGCACCAGCTACGGGGTAGGGTAGGGCGAAGCAACCAAAAAGCTTATTGCTACCTTTTCGCGCCGCCCATGAGTGTGCTCACCCAAGAGGCCCGCAAACGCCTGAAAACCATTGAGGAATTCACGGATCTTGGCTCGGGTTTCCAAGTCGCCATGCGCGACCTGGACATCCGCGGTGCGGGAAATCTGCTAGGTGGCGAGCAGTCGGGTTTTATTGCCGACATCGGTTTTGAGACCTACCAAAAAATTCTTGACGAAGCGATTCAGGAACTTAAGGAGACCGATTTCAAGGATTTGTTCAAAGAGGAGATTGCCCAAAAAGGCTCCTATGTGCGCGACGTGACCATCGAAACCGATGTGGAAATGCTGATCCCCAGCGAGTACGTTACCAATACACAGGAACGCCTCAACCTTTATACCGAGCTTAATAATGTAGAAAGCGAAGAAGGCATCACTGCATACGCCAAACGGATGGAAGACCGCTTTGGCAAATTGCCCAAGCCTGTGAATGCGCTTTTCGACGGGTTGCGCCTGCAATGGCTTTGCAAAAAAATTGGTTTTGAACGGCTGATTTTAAAAGGCGGCAAGCTCCGCTGCTATTTTCTGGGCGATCCGCAATCCTCCTTTTATACCACAGAGCATTTCCAAAAATTCATGGTATTTATCCATAAACATGGCCGTGTCATGGGTGTTTCGCTCAAGCAGACCAATAAAGAACTCATTTTGGTGCAAGACGATGTGCGGAGTATGAAGGCGGTAAAAGGCTTGTTGGAGCAGTTGGTGGGAGCGGTAGGGTAGCGGTTGGGAAATTGGGAGGGAATGCCTATTTTTGTAGCAGAATTCGATTCATGGAATTGACATTAGAAATCAAAAAAACCTCAGATTGGGAAATGCTTTTGATTTTTTTGACCCAAAAAGAGCAATAGAATCTTCTTCGACAGTTCCATTTTTTGTAAGATAAAACCTGTTTTTGCTAAAAAAATATCAACCATGGGAGTGCAAACCAACCCGATGAGCAATTTGCAATTAGAGTTGCTCAAGATTTACGCTACCGACATACCAGAACGACAGTTGCTGGATATTAAACGGATGCTTGCAGCCTACTTTGCCGAGCTCATTGACCGTGATATGACCTCGCTCTGGGAGGAAAAAGGGTGGGATGATTCAACCATTGAAACTTGGAAACATGAGCGGCTACGTACCCCTTACTAAATCCTGCCTCACATGCGCATTGTGCTCGACATCAATGTATTACTTGTTTCGATCCCTGTCGGCAAAAAATACCGCCCCATATTTGATGCCCTGAAATCTGGGGTTTTTACATTGTTAATTACCAACGAAATCCTAACTGAATATGAGGAAAAAATTGGAGAAAAGACCAAGCCTGAAATCGCTCAAAATGTCGTTCGCCTCCTGCTAACCATTCCGAATGTAGAAAGAATTAGCAACATCTACTACCGTTGGAATCTCATCAACACCGACCCTGACGATAATAAATATACAGATTGCGCAGTGGCTGCCAACGCCACCTATATTGTGTCTGACGACTCCGATTTCCGTGTTTTGACACGGACGCATTTCCCACCTTTGAGTTTGCTTACTTCTGATGAGTTTTTGGAGATGCTTCAGAGCGGCGGACTTTAATTTGCATAGGATAATCTCTGCGAGGTTGAAAAATTTGGGAAAAGGCCGGGCCATAACCTTTCCTTGGCTAACAAGGATAAGGCCCCGGCAAGCAAGGGTGACTTCATTCCAGACTTGCTCGTACTGGGTTTTGGCCGCGTGGGGGCAGCACGCAATCATCACCCCTGAAAATCAATAAAACACAATAGGCACAATAGGGCACATAGTGTCGAAATTCAGAACTATGTGCCCTATTGTGCCTATTTTGTCTAAAACAAACTCGTTTATTTACCGCACCACCGTCACATCGCCGGCAATTACTTCCGTCTCGCCATTGACGTACTCCACCTCCACGACATAGACATACACCCCTGGGTTCACATTCTGTCCTTTGGCTTGTCCACTCCAGCCAAACTGTGGGTCATTGGGCAAGAAGTTGAGGTTTTCAAACAGCATCTCGCCCCAACGGTCATAAATCTGCATGGAACGTACCAACAAGACCTCTTGGGCGCCATACACCGTGAGGTTGTCGTTCGAGCCATCTGAATCGGGCAAAAAGATGTTTGGAATGTACACGCGCTTGTCTTTTTCCACAATTATCTGAATATCGTCACGCACGGTACAGCCAGCAGAATCTGTCACTGCCAGATTATAGCGAATGGAATTAAGTGGAGTGGTAAGCGTCGTCAAAGAATCCGGCCGGGCTAAATAATCAATCGGCGACCACACGAAAGTCTCAATTTCTGAAAAATTCAGGTTGGCTTGCAACAACAGGGTTTCCCCCAAATGGATGGTCGTATCGGGTCCGAGGTTCACCGTGAGTTCCACCGGGGTGGGCACAGTAGCCTCTGCATCGCTCAGACAGCCGTTGGCATCTTCCACGGCGATCAACTGCACTCCGCTTTCGAGTGCCGGGATAATGGTGGGAAAGGTATTGATGGTTTGCAACACCACGTTGTTCAGGCTCAGAACAAAAGGCCCAGCCCCCCCGGTCACCCCGGTGATGGTGATGGAACCGTCCTTATCGCCAAAGCAAGTGGGCGCTTCGGTCGCAAACTCAATTCTGAGCTCAGGCGCGGCATTCAAGGTGTAGGAATTGGTGTAAGTACAACCGATCTGGTCGGTCAAAGTCACTGCATAGTTTCCCGCACCCAAATTGGAATTCATCAACCCCGAAGCACCGTTGCTCCAAGCCACATTTATCGGCGAAATACCACTCGTCGGTGAAACGGTGATCGAGCCATCAGTGCTGAGCGGACAACTGGTATTGAAACCGTTGTAATCAGAAAGTACGCTCGTAGCACTCACCGTAGAAGTGGTTACCGTGGCGCTTGGACCAATTTCAACCGGGCAGGCGGTACCTGCTGCCACCAGGTTTGTAATCGTGTAAGTCGTTGTGCTGGAAGGAGATACAGAGAACGTAGCACCGCTTTGAACCCCCGTCAATTGTATTGGGGGTGTTGTCCCAGCAATGGTCACGTCATAACTTGTGCCCCCGCTCAAATTGAGGGTAAGCAAAGTAGAATCGCCCGCACAAATACTGATATCACTGGTAATCGAGCCGCTCGGAGCGGGGGTCACCGTCACCGTTGCCTGACCATCCACCGTGCCGGGACAGTTGGCATCCGACACAGAGATCAGCGTGAATACCTGATTTTGCTGCACATTGTTGGTCAGGATGTTGAAGTTGTTGCTGGGCGTGCTTACGGGTACTTGTGGAATACCATTGACTGCGTAAAGGAATTGATAGGGGCCAACCCCTGTCAATTGTACCTGGAAAACAGCGTTGTCGCCTTCACACAAGGTTTCGTCTCCTACAATGAGGGCTGAGGGCGGGAAGTGAAAGCTCACCGGAATGCCCTGTGAAATGGACAAACAAGGGTCGTTCAAATCTACCAGACCGTTCAATGCATTGCCCGCCACGGCTACGATGAAATATGTTATTCCAGCGGCCATGCCTGTTTGGAAACTGAATTCGGGCAAATTGCTTTGAGCCAAAATACCCAGTGGCAAAATGGCCGGGTCGGTGCAAAGCACATAAATCAAAGCATCGTCGGCATCCAATGATTGATCCCCAAGCGTTTGCACGGAAACTACCCCAGTGGGCAGGCAGCCGTTCATAGCGTTTGAAAGCGTTCCCGCATCGGTGGCGCAAGCACAGTTGGCCACCCCCGAAAGGGTCGTGGTACATCCCGTTGGATTGCCAATGATAACGGTGTAGGGTTGTGTTCCAGGGTATGAAATAGAGGTGAATGAAGTATCCGTCAGTGTCCCCTGAACACCCAGTACGGTATAAACCGGATTGGGCTGGGCTCCATTGCCGATGTCAAAAACGAGCGTATAGGTCTCGTTCACCAAGTCGCAATTTACCATCACATTGAGGGCTTGCGGTGGGTTGGATATGGTCACAGCAGCATTTCCGCTAATGATCCCAGGGCAGTTGCCAGCCCCCGTCACATTCACCAGCGAATACCCTGTATTGATGGTCGGAGTTACCTGAATAACGTAAGGGTTTTGACTGATGCCAGTCAATGATTGTGGGGTCATCCCATCGGTATAGGCAAAGTTAAAAGGCCCGTCTCCCGTAAATTGAACATTTATACTCGCCGTACTTCCGGGACAAACCACGGGTGCGCCCGAAAGGGTAGCCGTTACCTCTGGCCGCCAAATCACAGTAGGGCCAGGGGTAATGGACAAACAAGGGTCGTTCAGGTCTACCCCGTTCATACCGCCCACTTTGCCCGCTACTGCCACAATAAAATAGGTGGTAGTAGTCATCATCGTGGCGGGATTAAATGCAAAAGAAGGAATACTACTCACCGCTACAATGGTCCAGTTGGGCGGCATATTGGCTTGACTGACAAGGAAATAGAGCAAGGTGTCTCCTAATCCTAGCGAGGAGCCAGTCGCGGTGGAAGTAGTCACAGTTTGCCCATAACAAAGTGTCAGTGGCGTTAAATCCATGAGGCCAGCCTCCGTAATGCAAGCGCAATCAACGGAATCGGAAAAGGTAAAGCTGCCACAGTTCCAACTGTCTGTTATGAACACAGAATACGGCTGACCGTTGGGAATGGGATTGCTGATGAAATGTCCCGTTGCAGCGTCATATATCCCAGTGATGTTGGCAATAGAAATCGTGTTCAAATCTCCTTGCGCGATGTCAAACTCGACCGTATAGGTCTGCGTAGCGGGCGAGCAGTTGGTCGTAAAATTATCCGCACCTACGGCAGGATGGACATTTACTACAGCGGTTCCGCTCACGGTTCCTGTACAATTGGCGTCCGAAATGCTTGTGAGGACAAAGGTCGCCGTCTGCTGCAAAGTAGCGTTCAGGAGGAACGCTGGTTGGGTGGCAGTTACCGTGAATGGGTTGCCATTATTGGTGTAGCCTAAGGTGAAATTAGGCGACCCCGTCAGGGTTATCAAGAGAGCTTGGCTTTGACCAGCGCAAATATCATAGGTAGCACTCATGAGCGTGGCGGTTGGCGTTGCAAGCCACACCACCGGCGTTCCAGGAGCGACTGAAAGGCAGGGATCCATCAAGTCAATCATGCCACTGCCATCGGGATTTCCAACAATGGACGATACATAATACGTTATGCCCGGCTGCATGGCGCCCCCAAACATGAACGAAGGCGTTGTGCTCCAAGCCAGGATGGTGCCAAGCGGTATACTTGGGTTAGTATGGAAAATGTACATCAGTTGGTCGTCAATGTCCAGTACGGGGTTTTGAGCTGCAGGTACGTTAAGCACTACATTTTGGCAAACATTGATGGCCGTTAAATCCATGATCCCGGCATTTCCAGTGCAGTTGCAGTTCGACATTCCACTGATGGTGTCCAGACCGCAATTGAACAAGTCATCTAAGGTTGCAAAATAATTGCCGGAGGCAAACGGAATAGGAACACTGGTAAAGGAGTTGCCAGCAAAAAAGCCCGCCAAACCAGAAAGGTTGTAAGGCGGAGTGCCAGAAATGATGTCGAAGCTGACGGTGTAAGTGGCTGTGCTATAATCACATTGGGTTTGGATATTGCTCACCTGTGGTGGCCCGGACACGTTGTAGGTATTTGTTCCCAAGGCCACACCATCGGCACAATAAAGATCAGACACGCTTTCAAGCGCGATGACGGAGCTCGTCGTAACGTTGACCACAAAACTATATGGACTGCTATTGATTCCACTTACAGGTGCTTGCAGTACTCCATTGATACTGTAGGTAAAAGAGAAGGGCGGTGTTCCGATAAAATCCACCGCAAGATTAACTGGCCCGCCACAAGTGCCGAGGGTAAACGTGCCTATATCTCCTTCCGGCGTCGCGTGGAAAATTACCGGGGTGCCTTGCGCTACCACCATGCACAGATCACTCGTATCCACCAGACCTGAAGGACTGATATTGCCCGCAATGGCTGAAATATAATAGGTTGTGCCGGTACTCATCCCTGGCAGGAAACCAAAGGAAGGACTGCTGTTCCAGCCAAAAATAGTCCCCAGTGGCAGTGCGGGGTTGGAGTGCAGGATATAGAGTAGGGTATCGTTGCCATCATTCACATAACCACCATTATAGGCCGCATTGATGACCTGGCTTTCGCATGCGTCTATGAGCGAGGAGCCCATGGTGCCCACCTCGGTCAGACAGTTGCAAGTGCTGGCTCCACTGACGGTTACATTTCCACAGTTGTTCGCATCGCGAAACGTGAAACTGTAGCCGGATGCAATCGGAATGGGGCTGCTGGTCCATTGGCTGCCGCTGAAGGTGCCACTATTCCCGCCGATTGCGGTAAGGGGGAGTGTTGCCCCCAGCACATCAAAAGTGACGACATAGGTCCCCGTTATGAGATTGCAATTCAAATCGAGGTTTGCGTAAGTCGGTGCATAATTGACCGTAATTACGGCTGGCCCCCCGGTTATGATGCCTGTACACCCGGGGGATTCAATACTCGTCAGTTCGAAGGCGCTGGTGGTGGTTACGTTCACAGGGATTACATACGGATCGTCAAAAGTAGTATCGGGCTGCTGCGCTACTCCGTTGATGGTGTAATTGATGGTGAAGGGCCCCGTTCCCGTAAAGTCAATAGAAACCTGGGTATTGGCAGAATCACAAAAAGTCGCGCTGCCCAAAAACTGTGCGTTGGCGGGGGTAAACACAAATACGATCACTTGACCCACTGCCGTATCAGTACACAGCGAATCCGAAATTTCAATCAATCTATAAATCGTGCCGATGTTCGGATTCACGGGTAATATCAACGGGCTTACCGAACTCGTAGCCGTGAGCGTATCGTTGTTGGCCTTATAGGTGACGGTCCAGGGGCCGGTCCCGGTAAAAGTGAAAATGATGTCCGTCCCTGAGCCCACCTGACATATCTGTCCACCCCCGGAAATGGTTACCGTAGGATTCGGGTTTACTTTGATCGTAGCGGTTCCGGAAACCGAACCTGCACAACTGCCAGAACTGACGCTGGTAAGCGTATAAGTGGTGGTTGCTGTTGGACTTACGACAATGGTAAATGGGTTTAAACTGGTCGTGATGGTGTCCACAGGCACGCCATTGGCGGCATAAGCAAAGGTCCAAGGAGCAGTCCCTGTAAAACTGATGGACAAAGGCGCAGAATGTTCCCTACAGATGGTGTCGGTTCCCGATATAGTAGCAGTGGGTGGCGTTGCCACGTTCACCGTATAAGTACCGCTCGCAGAGCCTCCCGGGCAACTTCCATTACTGACCCCCGTCAAAATATAGGTGGTAGGGATGGCGGGCGTCACTGGTATTTGGAAAACATCCGTGTTGGATACAAGGGGTGGTTGAGGCGCTCCATTCACAGAATAAGTAAAGGTGTAGGGCGCCCCTCCTAAAAAGCTGAAATCCAGGGTGTCGCTTTGCCCTACACAAACAGCATTGGTGCCGGAACTCAAAACGCCGGTTACGCCCGGCTGCACCGTGATAACGGCAATGCCAGAAACCGTGCCGGGGCAATTTCCGGTGGCCACACTGGTCAATTCAAGGGTGGTGGTGGTAGTATAATTCGTGGAGATGAAATAAGGACTGTTGCTCGTGGTAATTTCAGGCTCATCTACACCGTCAATCGAATAAACAAAAGTCCAGGGTGCGGTGCCCGAAAAGGTAATCGGGATGGTTGCATTTTGCCCCGCGCAGATCACCGGGTTGCCATTGATAAACGCGGTAGGCGTTGCAATTACATTGGCCACATGGGTGCCGCTTGCAGTGCCGGTGCAACCATTGCTGGTCACTGTAGTCAGCACATAAGTGGTCGTGCCCACAGGTGGGCTTACGCTCAGGGTATAGCTCGGCCCAGTTGCAGTGATGGATGGTTGTGGGACACCGTTTATGGTGTAGACAAAAGTATAGTCGTCTGATCCGTTGAAATCAAACTGCAAATCAAGATTGTCCCCCGCGCAAAGATTACTGGGCCCGGCGGCCAAAGTCGCGGTTGGCGCAGGAATGACGTTGATATCAAAAGAGCCCGTCACATCTTTTACGCAACCACTGCCGCTCGTCATGCTGACCGCCGAAATCGTAGCACTTGCCGTAAGGGGCACATTAAAAGTGAAAGGGTCGTTGTTGGTTGTTACCGGGGGTTCGTTTACCCCGTTAATTGCATAAGTAAACGTGTAGGGCGCACTTCCTCCGCTAAAATTGACTGAAAAGGTAGCCGGTTGCCCTGCACAAAGATCAGCAGGGCTGCTCATGGTAAACGTGGCCGAAATGGCCGGGAACAGGGACACCATGAAGGTCTGGTCGGGGCCAATGCAGCCATCCGCCGATTCAGCGTGTACCGTTATTGTGCCACTCACTGGAAACGGGATAAATGGTACCACACCGCTGATGTTTCCATCACCACTGGCCGGGAACAAAGGATTGGGTGGAATGCCGTTTACCGTCCAATGATAAGTTGCAGTGGGGTCGTCACCCGTAAAAATAATGTCCACCATATCGCCCGAGCAAGCGACCACATCAGCGGGGTCATTCGTTTGCGGCAGTGGAAATACGGTGATCGTGAAGGTTTCAGGCGGCCCGCTGCAGCCCGCCGACATGGGGGTTACCGTGATGGTGGCCACTTCTTCCTGGGAAATATTCGTGGGTGGAGTGAAACTGATGTTCCCGTTGCCGGAAGCGCCCAGGCCAATGGCCGGGTTGTCGTTGGTCCAGCTGAAAGTTGGGGCGGGGTTGCCAGTGCCTGTAAATACAACAGAGACGGGGAGTCCGGCACAAACCTCCACATCGGGTTCTGGGTCAACGGTGGGCTGAACACCGGTGATTTCCACGTCGTCAAACCAGTAAGTTTCTGCGGTAGATTTATTGGCCGGCCGGATGCGGACACGGATCGTATTGCCGGACAAACCGTTGACGGTCATAACGCCGGCCCCACCTCCGCAAACATATCCAAATTGAACCCATCCACCACCATCTATGCTATATTCAAAAACTATCTGGTCGTGCCCATTGTCAATGGCAACATTCCCAGAACAACCAAAAAAAGGTCCACCTGCGATGCACTCAAAGGTGCCAATAAACCCATAATCAACCGAAATTGTCACATTGCAATAGCCCGTGATCGTTATATCATTGGTTACCCAATGGTTATCACCTCCACCGCCTGATGCACAACAAGGGTCCCCTTCCATATCAGTGACTTCGTATCTGCCATTTTGAACTCCATTGAATGATTGTGGAGTCCCATCGCAGTCAGTAAAAAAGGAATCATCCCAACCCGGAGCAGGTGGTGCGCCTGAGAAATCCTCCAACCAAATGATGGTTTGGCTGGAAAGTGTTTGAAACAAAAATAGAAAAACAAAGGGCAAAAAATGCTTGAAAGGATGGAGGGCCATAATCAAAAAAAATAAAATTCAAATATCTGGGCTAATACCAGGAAACAACAGGATTTGGAAAAACGCCACAAGGTAGCGCAAAACCGTAGCCCAATAGGAATGGATAAAAGAAGTAATTGCCAACCTTTTACCTTTGTCTCCATGTTCAATCAAATACGCTCCGAACTTTCGCTCAAAAACGCTCGCCTCGTAGCCGTTTCCAAAACGCATCCGTATGCACGCATATTGGAAATTTACCAACAAGGACAGAGAATCTTTGGCGAAAACCGCCCTCAAGAGATGCTCGAAAAACAGGCCGCGCTGCCTGCCGACATCGAATGGCACTTCATTGGCCATTTGCAGACAAATAAGGTGAAATCCATCGCCCCTTTTGTTGCGCTCATTCACTCGGTGGACAGCCTTCGATTGCTTCAAGAAATTGATAAACAGGCACTTAAAAACAACCGAGTTATTGATTGCCTGCTCCAGTTTCATATTGCGCAGGAAGAAACCAAGTTTGGGATGAATGAGGAAGAAGCCATTGAAATGCTGTCAAACTCCTCTTTTTCGACGCTTAAAAACGTGCGCATTTGCGGCGTGATGGGCATGGCCTCTTTTACACAAGACACGGAAAAAGTGCGCCAAGAGTTTCGCCACCTCAAAACCATTTTTGATCTCCTCAAAACGAAGTTCTTCCCACAATCAGCCCATTTTTGCGAAATCTCCATGGGGATGTCGGGCGATTGGCGCATCGCGATAGAGGAAGGCAGCACTTTGGTCCGGATTGGCAGCTTGATTTTTGGAGAACGATGAGTCTTCTCGCATAATTAATTATCACGAATTCGTGCAAATTCGTGCAATTAGTGGCAAAAAATAGAACCTTGCCGCGTACCGCGTGTTTGGCTAAAAAGTATGGCGAAATGGATTTCGCAACACCCGAATTATGAATTTCAAACCCATTTTCAACAAACAAAAACGCCCTATCCTGATCGCAGGACCCTGTTCTGCCGAAACGGAGGAACAGGTGCTGACCACGGCCCGAAACCTACGAGGTCTTCAAGACCTGGCAGGTTTGCAAGTTGACCTCTTCCGTGCGGGTATTTGGAAACCCCGCACCAGGCCGGGCGCCTTCGAAGGGGTTGGAATTGCAGGCCTGCCCTGGCTGCGCCGTGTGAAGGAAGAGACGGGTATGAAAGTAACGACGGAGGTGGCCACAGGTCAACACGTTTACGAATGCTTGAAATACGGCGTGGATGTTTTTTGGATTGGGGCACGCACCACGGTGAATCCATTCTCCGTACAAGAAATTGCGGACGCGATGGCAGGCACGGATATCCCGGTCATCATTAAAAACCCGGTGAATCCAGACTACAAACTTTGGGTTGGCGCCATCGAACGTTTGCACAAAGCCGGGTTGCGCCGTATTGCAGCCGTTCACCGGGGTTTTTCAACCTATGGCGACTCGAAATATCGCAACGTGCCGCGTTGGCAAATGGCGATTGACCTGATGCAAGAATTTCCAGGTCTTGAAGTGATCTGCGATATTTCCCATATCTGTGGCCGACGCGACATCCTGGCCGAAACCGCTCAAAAAGCCTACGATCTCAACTTCGACGGACTGATGGTAGAGGTGCATCCTGATCCGGACAATGCCTGGAGCGACGCATCCCAACAAATCACACCGGACCGTTTTGGGGAGATGGTTGCTTCGCTTGTACAACGATACTCTACTTCAGAAGACCCTGATTTTCGCGAGCAAATCGAAAATTTTCGTCAGCAGATTGACGATTTTGATGAAGAAATTATCCATCTTATCGCACAACGGATGCATCTGGTGCGCGAGATTGGATACGTGAAAAAAGACAAAAATGTGGCCATTTTTCAGCCGGAACGCTGGCGTGCATTGGCCGATTCCTGCCGACTTCGGGCGGAAAAGGGCGACCTGAGCCGCGAGTTTATCAGCTTGTTTTTGGAAGCCATCCATCAAGAGGGCATCAATCAACAGGAGCGGGTAATGAATGCTGGGTTGGCGATGGAGGAATCTTCATTTTCAGGCGATCTTTGGATGAACGATTAGAATATTTCTGTGATCTTCAAGTCCACTACCTTCGCCCCATGTTTAATTTTCAGCATCCTGAATTTTTGTGGCTGCTCGGAGCTGTGCCCGTTTTGTGGCTGTTGCTGTTCCTCTATCAGCAGTGGCGGCAAAAAGCATTGGCCCGTTTAGGGGATACCGCTCGTCTGATGCCACCCTTTTCAGAAATCAGATTTTGGGCAAAAGGGGGCTTGCTGACGCTTTCTCTTCTGTTTTTGGCCTTGGCCTGGGCAAACCCACAGTGGGGTGCCAAAAAGCAGACCGCTACTCAAAAAGCTGCTGATGTTTTTATTGCGATGGATATTTCCCAAAGCATGCTCTGCAGGGATATTGCACCCAGTCGTCTGGAGCTCACCAAAATATTTGTCCAAAAACTGGTACAAACCCTGGAGGGCGAACGCATCGGCCTCATTTTTTTTGCGGGAAACGCCTTTCTGGCGGTGCCGCTTTCTACAGATTATCCCTTTATCCTGCAAAGCATCCAGAGTGCAAGCCCCGATTTACTCACGGAGCAAGGCACCGCAATCGCTTCCGCACTGGAGCTGGCTGGAAAATCCTTCGAGGCAGACCCCGGCGGAGGTCGCGGAATCGTGCTGGTCACGGATGGTGAAACGCACGATGAAAAGGCGCTTGAAGCAGCACAAAAATCCTTTGAATCGGGCACGGTGATACTCGCTGTGGGAGCAGGAACTGCCGAGGGCGGGCCGATCCTTACAAGCGATTGGGAAGGAAGCCAGTATAAACGCGATGAAAAAGGCGAGGTAGTGCGTACACGGCTCAACGAGGATTTGTTGCGGAAGATCGCCCGGGCAGGCGGGGGACAATCCCTCAGTATCAGTCAAAGCGACCGGGCAGTGTCTGTAATCGAACGTGAAGTGGCTGGACTTGAAAAGCGAAACCTGCAAGTGCGTTCTATGGACGAAATGGAGTCATGGTACCAATGGTTTTTATTGCCAGCATTGCTTTTTTTGGGGCTGGAAGCCGCAATCTCCCTTCGAAAAAACAAAAATCTCATCCATTCACGATGAAGTTTCTATCCTTTAGATTATTCTGGTTCGCCTTGTTGTGCCTGCACACAGCCGCTGCGCAGTCCATTCACACGCCCTTGCGAAAAGGCGACTGGGCTTACGACCGAGAGCAGTACCAGGCTGCGGAAAAGCAGTACCGCATTGCGGCCGATCGGGACATGGGCAATCCTCAGGCATTGTACAATTTGGGCAATACGCTTTACCAGCAAGGGAATTTTGAAGATGCCGAAAAACGGTTCCAACAAGCAGTCAACAAGGCTAAAACACCCACCCATCGGGCGGATGCCCTGCACAACCTGGGCGACGCCTTTTTGAAACAACGGAAATACAAGGAAGCAGTAGGGGCCTACGAAGCAAGTCTGCGCCTTCGTCCGGCCGACGCAGGCACCAAACAAAACCTGCAAATGGCGAAAAAACGGCTTCAGGAGGAAGAAAAAAAAGAAAAGGAGCAGCAGCAAAAACAACAGCAACAGCAGCAGGAACAAAATCAGGGTCAAAACCAAAATCCGCAACAAAACCCTCAAGATCAAAAAGATAAAGAGCAGAACCAGCCAAGTCAGCCTCCACCGAACCAACAAGCTCAGCCGCAACAACCCAAGAGTGAACAGCAAAAAAAACAGGAAGAGCAGCGACTAAAAAAAGAGGACGCCAAGCGACTGCTGGAAACAGCTGTGGGGCCGGACGACCGCAAAAATGCACAGAAATACCGTGCAGCGCATCAGCAGTCCAAGCCGAAAACCTCCAAAAAAGATTGGTAATCAGTTTCCTAAATTTGGATTGATATTCTCGGACAACTCCCGATAAATTTCCTGCCATTCTGGATTTTCCGCCAATAAACCAAGGTGTCGGCGCACGGTATCCACATCGCCGCGCATGGCTGGCCCGGTTTGCATTCGGGCGGGCGAATCCTGCAAGGCTTTGGCGAGTGTTTCTTCCATGAGCGGATGGAGTAGTTCAAATGGCAGGTCTTTTTCGTCCAAAATTTTCTCTGCAATGGCAAAGCAGCGATTGGCAAAGTTGTTAGCAAAAACGGCGGCGACATGGAGCAAGGCGCGTTGGTCGTCATTGACACGGTAAACCAGGTTGCCAATGGTTTTTGCTATTTTTTTCAGGAACAAAACATCCTCGTCGGATTGAGCATCCACACAGAAAGGAATTTTTGACCAAACGGGCGTGTGCTCCAGGGAAAAGGATTGCAGCGGATAAAAAACGCCATATCGCTCAAAATGAGATGCTAGCAGCACTCCAGCGGTACCCCCGGAAGTATGCGTTACCAGCGCGTCTTTAACATACGGCGCGATAGCTTCGGCCACAAACTCGATGGCATCGTCACGCACCGCAATGATGATCCAATCAGCATCAGGAATTAGGTCCGCAGGGCTGTCAGACCAGGGGACATGGAGACTTTCGGCCAGTGCTTCAGCATTTTCCGCCGTTCGGCTGATGACCTGAGCTACAGGTAATCCCTTGCTTTTCAGGCGTTTGCCCAAGTGCCAGGCTATACGGCCCGCACCGATGAGGACGATTTTCATGATGAATATTGACTATTGACCGTTGACTATTGACCGTTGACTTTTTACTTTTTACTTTTGACTGTTTCCACAAAAGCACGTACACCATCCAGTGGGGTATCTGGGTACACTCCGTGGCCGAGGTTGGCGATATGTTTGCCACCAAAAGCCCGAAGCATCGCAAGGGTTTCTTTTTCAATGGTTTTAGTGTCGGCGTAAAGCGTGCAGGGGTCGAGATTGCCTTGCAAAACCTTTGTGCCTCCTGTTTTTAGTCGCGCAAATTCAGGGGAAATATTCCAATCGAGCCCCAGAACTTGACAAGGCAATTCAGCTAAATCTTCCAATGCAAACCAGGCTCCCTTGGCAAAAACAGTCTTTGGCACTTCGGGCAATGAATCACAAATCTGGCGCAAATACGGCACGGCAAAAGCGCGATAATGCGCTGGCGGCAGTTCACCCGCCCAGGAGTCGAACAATTGCAGAAGATCGGCGCCCGCAGCAACTTGTTGGCGAAGATAAGCAATGGTGGTATCCGTAATTTTTTGAAGCAGCTCGTGGGCAAGTGCGGGCTCGGTATAGAGCAGGCGACGAGCTTTTGAAAATGTTTTGCTGCCACTGCCCTCTACCATGTATGCAAGAATCGTCCATGGAGCGCCTGCAAAACCAATGAGCGGCACTCGGCCAGCCAGTTCGCGCTTGGTGATGCGCAGGGCTTCGAAAACGTATTCGAGCGATTGGGCGGCTTCCGAGCCTGAGCGAAGCGCTGTTACATCTGCTTGATTTTCAATTGTTTTTGGAAAACGAGGACCTTTGGCTTCGATCATTTCGTAGTCCAGTCCCATGGCTTCCGGCACGACCAGAATATCGGAAAAAACGATGGCTGCGTCCACACCCAACTCGTCCACAGGTTGAAGTGTGGCCTCCGCAGCAGCTTCTGGAGTTTTTACAAAAGCTTTAAAATCAGGGAACCGCTGGCGAAGCGCCCGGTATTGTGGTAAAATGCGCCCGGCCTGACGCATGAGCCAAACGGGTGGGCGTTCGGTTGTTTCGCCCATTGCGGCGCGAAGAAATAGGTGGTTTGCCATTTTTTTGAAAAATTGAAGCGCAAAAGTAGCTTAGGGCGGGGCAGGTCTGGGAAAATGAGCGGTATTTGTGACGGGAAAGTGACTGGTTGAGACTTCGCCTAAATGCTAGTCGGAAATTGAGTAGCATTTAGTACGTTTGCTGCGTCTTTCCTAAACCCCTTAGTTTTAGACCCTGCCCGCCCTGAATGCATCCTGTAAATTTTAATTCGGAGTACCCATGAAACAAAAAAACGACTACTCTCTGGCCGAAGCCATGCAGGCGATGATCAAAGAATACCGCCTCGGTTCGCAGCTCAATGAGATGCGGGTGAAGTCTTTATGGGCATCGCTCATGGGTAAGACCATCAATACTTACACGTCGCAGATTACAGTGCGCAAAGGGGTGCTCTATATCAGCATCCTTTCGGCGCCCCTCAAACACGAACTTTCTTACGCTAAAGATAAAATAAGGGATTTGATGAATGCGGAATTAGGGGAAGACTTTATTAAAGATGTGGTAATCAGATAATTATGCCCCAATCAATCTCCCTCTTTTGGTTTCGCCGTGATCTCCGATTAGACGATAATGCAGGTCTTTATCACGCCTTGAAGGGACTCGCCGGGCTGGCGCGAGGTTCCACCTTGTGTCCTGTCCTCCCAATTTTCATTTTTGATCGCGAAATCCTCGATGAATTAGAGGATAAAAAAGATGCCAGGGTGGAGTTCATCCACCAGGCGGTGTCCGATTTGAAAAACCGCCTCGAAGAATTGGGCAGCACCCTGCTGATTCGCTACGGCAAACCCCAGGAAATTTGGCCACCATTGCTGCAAGAATTCAACATTGCTGCCGTCTACACCAATCGCGATTTTGAGCCGTATGCCCTGGAGCGGGACCAGGCTGTTCAACAACTGCTTTCAAGCAAAAACATCCCCTTCCACATCTACAAAGACCATGTGATTTTTGAAAAAGACGAGGTTTTAAAAGGGGATGGCACACCCTATACGGTGTTTACCCCGTACAGCAGACGCTGGCTCGAAAAACTACAAACCCAGTGGCGTACCATCCCGAGTGATGACGGCGAGCCCCAGCGCGTTTCGTATTACCTGACATCTTATCCGACAGAGAAATATTTTGCTGGTTTTCTGAAAATCAATGATTTGTCTGGGGACAATTTGACAACTTTTAAAAAGTTGTCAAATTGTTATACACTCAATGACCTCGGCTTTGAGCCTTCAGGCATCGAATTCCCGCCCACCAGCGTGGCCCGAAGCACTATTCGCAATTACGACAAAACCCGCGATATTCCCAGCCTGGCAGGCACCTCGCGGCTTGGGGTGCATTTCCGATTTGGAACCATCAGCATTCGTGAAAAAGCCCGCCTTGCACAGGGGCTAAATGCCACCTATTTGAACGAACTCATCTGGCGGGATTTTTACAGTCAGATTTTGGGCAATTTTCCCCATGTGGTCGGCAATCCCTTTCGTCCGCAATACGACCGGGTGGAATGGCGCGATGCGCCGGAAGATTTTGAAAAATGGAAAAACGGTCTGACAGGGTATCCAATCGTGGATGCCGGGATGCGCGAACTAAACGCTACCGGCTATATGCACAATCGGGTTCGTATGATCGTCGCCAGTTTCTTTTCCAAACATTTGCTGCTCGATTGGCGGCTCGGAGAAGCTTATTTTGCTCAAAAATTGCTGGATTATGACCTTGCCAGCAATTCCGGGGGCTGGCAATGGGCGGCTGGTTGTGGCACGGATGCCGCGCCTTACTTCCGGATTTTCAACCCTTCCGAACAGACCAAAAAATTTGACCCTGAATACAAATATATCAAAAAATGGGTGCCAGAGTTTGGCACACCGAGCTACCCCAAACCAATGGTAGAGCACACGTTTGCACGGGAACGGTGTTTGAGAACCTATAAAGCGGCGCTTCAATAGCAGGACTCCTTCAAGTCGCTCAACCTTTCCAATCTGGCCATCTCCCCGGCGTAGCGGGTGCTCCACCTTGCTCCAATTCCTGCTCAAGGGTCCCAATCACCCGGTCAATGGCTTTGAGGGCTTCCAAAGCTGGACCGAATTGTTTGGCAGCGATGCGGTAGTTTTCTTCGAAAGTTTGCGTGGGCGCGCTGGTGGTGTTCCACATACTGTATAAAAGCAGTCCCACCCGACCATTGATGGAAGGGGCTGTTTCAAACTCCCGGCGAGCGCGGGTAGGGTCGCCGTTGAGTTGCAAGCTCACGGTGCTGAGACGAGCTTTCAATTCGTAGCTTTTTTTCAACAAATCCTGGGAGGGCGCGGGCATATCCTGAAGAGCCGTCTGGATATGGCCTAGTCTTGTATTCAGTTCATTATGAATGATGCTGGCCGCACTGACGGCCTTGCGCAGGCGACTCACTTTTTTGCAAAATTCCAGATAGGCCATTTTATCCGTGGCCGGCAGCGTTGCGTTGTTCAGCGACTGTACAGTAAACGAAATCGGGCCGGCAATTGGTCTGAGCACTCCATCTTCAAATTGCTGAAGGCTGACACTATATTGCCCCGGCAATGCTAAATGCCCTTTTTCTGAGTCGCCAAAAAGTTGGTCGGGCGCGGGGGTGAATCGTCCAGTCACGGGCGCCGGGGTGTTGTACCTGAAATCCCAGACTATTCTTTTCAGACCCTTGGTGGACTCGGTTTTGAGGTGTCGAACCACCTCCCCGGAAGCATCGGTGACGGTGAACAGCAGATAGGGTTCGGGCTGTTCGTCCTCTTTTCGCAGAGCTTCAATGTCAGGATATTGCACCGTTTCCTTCTTTTCAAATAAGGACTTTTCGGCTTCCTGGCGCTTGGTTTTGAGTGTTTTCAGGTCGTCTTTGAGCCAATACGTAAACACGGCTCCCAGGGGCGGGTTGGCTGCTGCATAATAGCTACTGCCCAAATGCCCCTTGTCGCGCAAGCCCAAGGGAAGATTGGGGATGAACAGCCAGGCATCTTTGACCGGGAAAACATCGGCGGTTTTTTCAAAGGCATCGGCTTTGAGGTTGCGCAGTGGGCTGTAGTCGTCGAGGACATAAAACCCGCGACCAAATGTTCCCAGCACGAGATCGTTTTCCCGACGCTGGATTTCAATATCGCGCACGGCAATCGTGGGCAAACCAGATTTGAGTTGAACCCAGTTCTCGCCACCATCCGGACTGAAAAACACGCCGAACTCGGTGCCACAGAACAGTAAATTGCGATCTACATGGTCCTCTGCAATGGTATACACACTGCCACGCTCGGGCAAGCTCGCCGCGATGGATTTCCAGGTTTTACCGCTGTCCGTCGTTTTTAGTAAATAGGGCTTGAAGTCGCCGTAACGGTGGTGGTTGAAACACACATAAGCCGTGTTTTTGTCGAACTGTGAGGCAATGACCTGGTGGACGTAGGAGCGCTCAGGCACACCGGGCAATTTGTCCATTTTATCCCAGTTGGTGCCG
>Ga0247844_1001599_pt1 | contig 40997 bp, 63 predicted proteins | sample LaCtaG_FD_192421 | JGI IMG/M metagenome (GOLD analysis project Ga0247844, IMG submission 192421) | Freshwater microbial communities from meromictic Lake La Cruz, Castile-La Mancha, Spain - LaCruzMarch201714.5m_1 | ecosystem: Environmental > Aquatic > Freshwater > Lake | place: Spain: Castile-La... | reverse complement strand
TATTTTGATATTCAGTTGCTGCTGGAATAAAATAGTTTTGGGTCATATCTCCCATCAAACGCGATTCAATTTGAATTTTCAAAACGTAGTTTTCAAACTCAATTTCTTTTCTTGCTTCTAACTCTCTCGCTGAAAGCACATTCATTTCTTCAAATAAATCTGCAACTTTTTTGTCATCCCAAATCTTCAATGCTCGTGGAGTATCTTTGTGATTTGAAAGACCTCTTTTTTCAGCTTCAACCACCCATTCATCACCATAACCATTTCCTTCAAAACGAATTGTTTTAGAACGTTTAATCAATACTTGAAGTTCTTTCAAAATTGCTTCATCTTTAGATTCTCCTTTTTCAATACGAGCATCCACAGATTTTTTGAATTCTTTCAATTGTTTTGCCATAATTGTATTCAAAACAATCATTGCTGAGCTACAATTTGCAGAAGAACCAACAGCTCTAAATTCAAATTTATTTCCAGTAAATGCGAATGGTGAAGTTCTATTTCTATCCGTATTATCCAACAATATTTGAGGGATTTTACCAATATTCAATTTCAATTCTGTTTTGTCTTGTGGAGTCATTTTTCCAGCTTTCACATTTTGCTCCAAATCATCTAATAAAGCAGAAAGTTGAGTACCTATAAATGCTGAAATAATTGCTGGTGGAGCTTCGTTAGCACCTAAACGGTGGTCGTTTCCTGCAGAAGCAATTGCTGCTCTTAACAAATCTGCATTATCATAAATCGCATTAATTGTGTTTACGAAAAATGTTAAGAACTGTAAGTTTGACTTTGGATTTTTACCTGGCGCTAATAAATTTACACCTGTATTTGTGCTTAATGACCAATTGTTGTGTTTTCCTGAACCGTTAACACCAGCAAACGGTTTTTCGTGGAATAAAATTCTGAAATTATGTTTGCGTGCTATTTTTTCCATCAAATCCATCAACAATAAGTTGTGGTCATTCGCAAGGTTACATTCTTCGAAGATTGGCGCGCATTCAAACTGATTTGGAGCAACCTCATTGTGACGAGTTGTAACTGGAATTCCTAACTTCAATGATTCTATTTCAAAATCACGCATAAATTCTGTTACACGCTCAGGAATTGAACCAAAATAATGGTCTTCTAATTGTTGACCTTTTGCAGGTGCGTGACCAAATAAAGCTCTACCTGTCATTAAAATATCTGGACGAGCGTTAAATAATGCTTGATCAATTAAAAAATATTCTTGTTCCCAACCTAAAGTCGCATTTACTTTAGTGACATTTTTATCAAAGTATTGACAAACTTCAACAGCTGCTTGATCTACTGCGTGTAAAGCTTTCAATAATGGCATTTTAAAATCTAATGATTCGCCAGTGTAAGAAATGAAAATTGTTGGAATGCATAGTGTTTTACCAATCATAAAAGCTGGTGAAGATGGATCCCAAGCGGTATATCCTCTTGCTTCGAATGTATTTCTGATTCCTCCATTAGGAAATGAAGAAGCGTCTGGTTCTTGTTGTACCAACATATCACCATCAAAACGTTCTATCGCTTTTCCTGGACCAATTGGTTTTAAAAATGCATCGTGTTTTTCAGCTGTTGCACCTGTTAATGGTTGAAACCAATGCGTATAATGCGTTGCACCTTTAGAAATTGCCCAGTCTTTCATCGCTGAAGCTACTTGGTCTGCATTTTTACGATCCAAACGTGTACCGTTTTGAATAGATTCAACCATTGATTTGTAAGTCTCAGATGGAAGAAATTCTCTCATAACGTCAATATGAAAAACATTCACCCCAAATAATTCGGATAACTTACCGTCATAATCAACATGTTTAGGTTCTCTGTTTAGAACATCTTGATAAGCTTTTAGTCTCTTTGTTGCCATTTTTTATATTTTTTTAAGCAAAGGTATATTTTTTAGAGGGGTGACTCCAAATTTTTAATGTTAATTTTTGATTAACCCCCTAATTTTTTAATGTAATAATGAAAAAAGTTGAATTTATAATTTTTAAGCTTCAAATAGTTTTTTTAGTTATTTTTGAAAATGAAGCGAACGATTTTTCCATTCCTTTTTGTTTTGCCTCTTTTGGTTGCTTGTCCGAATTCGAACACTCCAACTAGAGACGCTAATGAGTTATATTCCAATAATATGGATTTCAAAAAATGGAAAAAAACAGATTTTGATTATATAAGTTATGTACTTCCTCAAAAATTTGAACAAGAACTTGAAACAAATTATACAATTGAAAAATATTCTTCTCAGCAAAAAAGTATTCCATCTTTGTCGCTGTATTTTAGTGTTGAAAAATTTACTGACACCACTGTGACTTACTTTCAATATGTAAATAATGAAAAATCTAATCTTCACGCCATTCAAAAAAACTATATAAATAGTATTCAAAATTCTTTATCCTATGAAAATTACTCTGGTTATCGGACTTCTGAAATAAAAAGATTGAGTAAAAGATGCCTCTCTCAAGTCGTAATTCAAAATTTTGTGCGTCAATATAAATGGGATTCTGACTATTCAAGAACTTACTTTATCGCTACCAAAAAAATCAAAAATACGTTTTACGTTTTTCAATTGATAGGTAAATCCGAAAATATGAAGTACTTACAAGACGATTTCTTCAAAATTGTAAATTCAGCAAATTAGTTTGATGAATTCTAAAATTTTAGCACTTCAAGAAAAAATCAATAACAGTCTTCCTGGATTGGAAGCACACATAGCTTTTTATCCACTGCGATTTATAAATAACAATGCTAAAGATTACTTAAATTATAGAAAATCTGCAGTTGCAATACATATTTATTCAAGAGAAGAATCAAGTGATGACTTTTCAATTCTACTCATTGAACGTTCGGAATATGAAGGAACTCATAGTAAACAAATTGCCTTTCCAGGTGGAAAAGTGGATCCAGAAGATAAATCGTTTGAACATACAGCAAGAAGAGAAAGTTTTGAAGAAGTTGAAATTCCTTTTGATTCAGGAACCTTTATTGGGAAACTAACTGAAGTAAATATTCCCGTTTCAAAATTCAATGTGATGCCTTATGTTTTCTATCACGAAACATTGCCTCCCTTAAAAAAGAACGAACGAGAAGTGAATGAAATCCTTTCCATTACCATTACTGAATTAGTAGATGAGAGCAATCGAAAAACTACTTCAATAAAGGTAAACGACGAGTTAACGATGCCAAATGTTCCATGTTTTATCATGCAAGAAAAAATAATTTGGGGAGCTACAGCTTTGATTTTAAATGAATTAAAAATAATCTGTAAAGAAATTTGGAACTCATAGGAAGCAAAAAGAGGAACAAACCTAAACTTGTTCCTCTTCCTGCTAAACCATGCTAAAACTATAAAACTCAAAAACTACAACTATGAAATGTAATTTTCTAGCGCAAAGATAGGGTAAGAATATTGTTATGCAAGCATAATATTATTAAAATAATGTTAAATATTCCAAGCGATGGTCATTTCTCGTTTTCCAGGAGGACCAGGAAGTGTTTCAACTATTAAACCCAAGGTTTTTAAATCCCTCTTCAATTGTCCTTTAGCACAATAAGTTACAAATAACCCATTAGGATTTAACATCGAAGTTGTTTTTTCAAGGATTTCAAAATCCCACATTTCTTCTTGCGCTCTGGGCCCAAAAGCATCGAAATAAATTATATCAAATTTTTGATTTGCAAGTAACGCTTGAATCTTAGATTGGCATTTACACAATTGGAAAAAGTCGCTTATTTCTGTTTTAGCCTTCCAAGGTGCTACAATAATTTTTGAAAAAAGATCTTTGCTTTGTTACCCCCCAATAATCAAATAACCAAACCAAAAAAAGCCAAAAAAACCGAAAAAAGCCAATAACGGTGCGGATTGTAGCGATTTATTTAAGCTTGAACGAAAATAAATCAAAATACCATTATACTTCCATTTGCTTCAATTATGCTTCCGTTTTTATGGCGCTTTCATGCGATTTAAGAGCTTATTATTCCATCTCAACTAGTATTACTGCTCTTTTACGCTAAACCCTTTGTAAATCTAAGAAAAACAACTGCAACTTGCTCCACTTTTGGGGCTTTTTTTATGCCTTTTAAAACCCTTTTAAACCCATTTAAAGAAATCAGGTATTTTAACCAAAATAGCCGTTTTTTTGTATTGGGTCACTCAATGGGTCACCTAATGGGTCACCTTTTCATGGTATTTTTAGGGGGTCTAACTCACCCCTTTTGGCAATTTTACCCCCTATTTTGGCAGTAAAAACATACTGAACGCCCCCCCTTATGGCAAGAGCCTAAAATAAAGCAATATACTTAAAATGCTTTGAAACAATTAGTTAAGTATTGTTATAGAAAAGAGAAATTTTAAAAACTTGTGTGTAGAATAGTGTGCGTGTATGCGTATGGTATTTACATTTGTGTTTAAACACACACAAACGCCGTATGAATATCACAATCAACATCAACGCACCAGTTCACAACTTGACTATCGTGAACGATGATCAGGACAAGGCTAAAGAACTAGCTAAAGAATTAGCCAAAGCAAATGAACTGGAAGACAAAGTTGGAAAGGCATTATTAAAAGTGCTTAATATTCCTTTGGATTTGCAATTGACTATAAGTTAAAGTAAGGTCCTATTTTTGGCCACGCAACTGAAATACAATAAACAATTAACGAAATCATTGAAACAATAAACAAAAAAGATGTTAGAAACTCAAAAAACAACACAGACCTCGGCACTTTCAAAACTATTAATCTTTCTTCGTTTAAAAGAGAAGCCGGTTTTATCAAACGATTCTGATAATGTTGAAGGACCTCGTTGTCATATTTGCGGAAAGCCGACAATTGAAGGTTTAAAAGAACCACAACGAATAAGCTACAAGACAGCAATCCTACTTTTGCCACTAGAATACTGCCTTTGCTTATTAAAGGTAAATCATTTTGATGTAAACTACCGATCAAAATCGCACTTAAAGTCGCAGCAACAAATAGAAGCTGAGTGTGGTAAGTCTTTTGGTAAGCTTCCTTCTGAACTTTGAGTTGGAGCGACTTATTTGTGTAGTCATCAACAACACTTTTGAGCCTCGCTTTCTCTGTCTCTATTGCCTCAGGATACCCTGTGCTATAATCTTCCATAACTATCTAATTAATTTATCACTCCACTCTGATAACGCCCACAACGAGCGCAATACCTGTTATTTCTTCTTTTGGAACTTCGAATGGCTCATAATTTGGGTCCTCAGACACCATTAGCATATTTAGATCATTACTTGACTTGCGGATGCGCTTGAGAATAAACCCACGATCGCGAGTGGCAATAATGTGAGGCTTGTTCCATTCGATGAAGGAGTTTTCTTTGATGATCTTACAGGCAAGCTTATCACCGTGCAAGAATTTAGGCTCCATTGAGTGGCCCGTTAGCCGAATGATGAAATCTACCTTGCGCTTATCAAAGTCTGGGATGACGTAATAATCTGTTACATCTTGCTCTGAGAACGAAAACGCATTGTTGCCAAAACCACCAACCGCCTCAGGTTCTAGCACCGGTAACTGATGCTCTTGCTTTAGCTCAAGCGAAAAATTTGTTGCTTTTTCTACCACAATACGGTCAGGTTCTGACACCTCTCGGAGCATTGATCCTTTACCTGTTAAAAGCCAAATTGGGTTAATTTCTTGGTATATTTGTAGAATATTTTCAATTTTGTCAACGCCAATTGTCTTATTATTCTTCAATTGAGCAGAAAAACTACCGTTTGACATTCCCACGCTTGTTTCAAATGCACGTGCGGAAATCCCTTTAGAATCAAGGAATTTTTTTATACGAGTTAAAGTATTTTCCATCTCATGTAATTTTTTTTCGTAGAATATGTTCTATATGTAGAAAATAATCTATATGTTTGCTACATAATTAACGAACAATAAACACAATGAGCGAAACTAAGACAAAAAAGCGGACCCACCAAAACTTAAATGGATTGGTTGTGGTGCGATTGATGGAGAAGTACGGATTTAGTCGCAGATATATTCAAATGTCTGTGAGAGGCGAACGCCAAGCTGAGGCATCCGAACTACTCAAGAAAGAATATCACCAACTCTGCGAGGAGGTTGATCAGTTTCTTAAGAGCAAAAAAGAACTAATCCAAAAATAAGTAACAATTAAACACACATACACTATGAATTTAATTCAACACCCACAGTTTGGCGAGGTGCGAACTGAAAAACACAACGGCGAAATTATATTTTGCGCCACTGACATTTGTGATGCGATGCAAATGAAACAAACAACTGCTTCAGCATTAAGAAGTGTAGATGAAGAAGACAAGCTGATAGTGAAAACTTCCTCATCAGGTCAAAATAGAGATTTGATGTTCTTAACAGAGAGCGGATTGTACACTTTGATGATGCGCAGCAACAAATCTGAAGCTCGCAAATTCAGTAAATGGGTTACATCAGAAGTTTTGCCAGCTCTTCGCAAGTATGGAACCTACAGCATCGATGCCAACGTTATGGATCGTGCAAAACTGAAAGCCGACAAATTAGCCACTAAGCGTTTGCTTACCGATTTGCGCAAAGTGTTATCAACCACCGACCGCAGAATGGTTGCCAAACAATGCCACACAACCGAATACGCAGTGAACCGCGTTTTGGATGGTTCTGTGATAGATGCCACCATGCTCGGAATATTGTTTGAGCGTGCCAACACGAGCATCCGCCTCCATAAGTTGTTCTACACGCTCGAAGGAGCCAACAGCCTAGCACTGGAATTGGCAACAACACAAGCAGCTAAAGTTTCACTTAAATAAATAGAGCGATGAACACACCAAAACTCACCCAAATCAATCCCGAAGTTCTTACTTCTCTCAAAAACAAGTATCGTTTTTCAGATGCCTACCTCCGCGCATCCATCAGAGGCGTGAAAACAACCAAGACGGCACAGTTTCTAAAAGAGGAGTATGAGAAATTAAATACTAATCCCATTCCAAATGATTCTGAGCCAATTCTGATTCGTATTTCTCTATCTCGTCAAGGGAATGAAAAATTAGAACTTCGTGAATTCGAAAAGATCGTTGCAACACTTTTGCATCGAGTTCAAAAACATTTGTCAACCAAAGGGGAGGGATTACAAGCGACTCGTGAGTTTTGCGAGCCCAAATTCGCAGGTAAGAATACACTTCACCTTGATCTGATACATCATACTTATGATTCAGAATCAGTTCAAGCTTGTAACACTGACACAAATTGTGATAATGCGCCACAAGGAGTTCATAATCAGTTTCAGAGCCACTGAACTCAAATGTTATGTGAATCTTGAAATCTTCTAAGTGCTTTTCACTCGTACTATTCCATTTCAATTTTTTCATTACTACAATTTTAAGATTAGATACCTCAATATTAACAATTAACACCTAAAAATAAAATAAATAATTAGAGCGATGGAACGATTAGTAAATACCATCAATGTTGAAATGACAATTAATTATTTCAGCATTCATGACAAAAAAAAATTTGAAGAAATCACTCACGTTGAGCGTATCATAACTTACAATGGAGAGGAGTTGATTCGTGAGAAGTTAGCAGATCCTTATTTTCAATCTAAATACAGAGACGGAAATGCCATAGACGAATTTGAATGGTATATACTAAACCTTAAAAAGCCCAACCGCAGAGCTAATACCAGAAACAATACTAGAAAGTTTGCTAAGCCTGTCCAAACTATCTGGAGTAAGTTCCTTTTTAAGATTTTCAATTTCAAGAAGTAGCTTTTGCAAGTTGGCTTCAATGAGTTCAAACTGACTAGAAAAGCCACCTTGAGCCAAAAAATCAACCGCTTTTAAACTCAATATAATTGACAAATAGTTATACCTAAAATGTAGTGATTTTCTGAACGGTTTTTCTGGGGTTCGATTCCCCAGCAGGAAGCCAAACAAACGATGTTACCACCACGCGCAACACTGCCGTAAAAGCCCAGTCGATAAGACTGGGTAACATCGAAAAAAAATTGAATATTTTTTAAATATGAAGCCTGAAAAAATAACACCTTACGACTACCACAACGGAAAGCTAGGAGTGAAAATAAAGTTCCTGCAGAATGACCGTGAACCGCATGAAGAAAGTCTTCACCTAATCAGTTATAAGGCAATCAATCAGCGCATGACTAAACATACATGCGCCGAAAAGCAACTTCGTAGAGCGTGTAAAGATTTTGCTGCTCTCATTGAATGGGATTCGATTTCAAAGCATTGGCAAAGTTGCCTTATTTTGAAATTTGGCAAAGCACCTGAGTTGGCTTCCAAGACTTTGTTCGAGCAATATTACACCATCGACAAACGCGCTCACACCTTCTTTCGTGACCACCGATATGGAGAGTTTCAAATTAAGCTTTCAGATGAATTGATTGATGAATACACAATGAACGCTTCCGTTCTCAACACCTTGACTTTCATTCGCGAAAATCGAAAAGAAATGAAAGTCAATCTTACAAATCACGTTGGCAACTTATGGCCAATGCTAACCCAAGAAGTGAATGATTTTAGAGATATAGTTCCTCATACATTGCCACCTTCACAAGAGGGCTTAAGAAAAAAACTAGCTCAGTACATTCAAGTAGGTTACAAATGTTTAGTGTCGCTAAAACTTGGAACTTCCAACGCGGCAAAAATCATACTTGGAAATGGAAAAAATGGCGACTGGTTATTGGCTAAATATTGCATAGAAAACAAAATTTCAATTCCTGCATTGCTCAAGGAATACGATGCTATCCGTGAGAAAAAAGAATGGCCAATGCTTACGGAACAAGGTATCAACAACTGGTTGAACGAGCCACGCCAAAAACGAGTATGGATGCTAAAACGCCACGGGAAGCAAGATTGGCAAAATACTTTTGGCCACACGCTTTCAAGAGATCGCTCCAGATGGTTCCCGAATGTGTACTGGGGAATCGATGGTTCAAAATTGGATGTTGTTTTCATAGACACAGTGTTTGACCCTAAAACGAAAAAAGAGGTTACCAAAAAAGTGGCACTTGCCAAAATCAATATTGTGGTGGACGTTTTCAGCGAGAAAATATTAGGCTACAGCCTTTCAGCTTCAGAAAATATGAGCGACCATTTTACAGCGGTTAAAATGGCATTTAATACAGCTAAATGCAGACCTTATTTATTCACTTATGATAATCAATCCGGTCATAAGTCTAAAATCATGCAAGACCTGTACACGAATATGGTAGCGGTTGATGGTGGAACGCATTATCCACACCAAGCTTACCGCCACAGCTCGCCAGTTGAAAATATTTTCCAACGCTTGCAAAAACAAAACATTTCTCCTTTTTGGTTTTCGGATAAACAATCCGCCCTGGTGCGCAAGGCAGACAATCGCCCAAACATGGAGTTCATCGAAAAAAACAAGCACTTACTGTACACTAAAGACCAGGTGATTAAGATTTGGGAAACAATAGTGTATATGTGGAACAATGCGGAGCATCCTCATTTCGAAGGTCAATCGCGCAATCAAGTATATGCGCATCCAATGAAAATGAAAGAAGAAATAGATATACTTGACCAAGTTTCATTGTTCTGGTTAGATACCACAGAACCAATTACCTATTTCGGTTTAGGTATTCAAATGAAATTACACGACCGTATTTACAAATTCGAGGTGTACGATTCTGAGGGGCTTCCTGACATTACTTTCCGTGAGAATTACTTGACCACAAAATTCATCATCAAATACGACCCTGAATATTTAGATCAGTTTGTGAAACTATACAAGGAAACGGAAAACGGTTTGGTATTCGTTGCTACAGCTGAGAAGAAAAAAGAATTTGAGGTTGTGCCTGTGCTAATGCAAGAGGGAGAGAAAGCCCTTGCTATGAAACACATCGACCAAGACAAGCGCGAAATAAGTGCTATCGAACGCTACATCAAGCAACTGGAACTAAGCACAGGTGTGACAACTGAAAAAATGATTGAGGACCAGGACTTATTAATCAAGCACGGTGGTAGAGTACCAAAAGACCAACGCAGCGCAATGGAATCAACTTCTTACGGAAGATTATAAACAAACACAACAATAACACATGACACCCAATCAAAAACAAAAAATTGTAAACGAGCTTGAGAAACTCGTTGCCAAATCAAGCCAAAAGAAGGTGGCCAATAAGGCAGGCATTTCAAACGCCACTATTTCTCAAATGGTCAATGGTAAGTGGGAACTAATCGCAGATGAAATGTGGCGCAAGGTTTCTGTAACACTTCGCATCGAGGACTCTTGGAACACGGCCGTAACATCTAATTTCAAATTGATTACTGAATTGGTGGGCGCATCTAAACAACTCCACATGTCAATTGGTATTTCTTACGATGCAGGTCATGGAAAGAGCCACGCCTATAAAGCATTTGAGCGCATGAATCAAAATGTGATTTATGTCGAATGTAAAAACTACTGGAGTAAAAAAAGCTATGTAAAAGCATTATTAACGGCTTGTGGAATGGAAGTGTTTGGCACGACTGAAGAAATGATTGAAGCATTCATTGGCCACGTGATGGAATTGGAAGCACCAATCATTATCATTGACCAGATGGATAAGCTAAAAGACCCACAAATGGACTTATTCATGGACTTCTACAACGATTTATACAACCACTGTGGTTTTGTGTTATCAGGAGTTCCTGCCTTGAAAAAAAGAGTTTTAAAAGGTGTGCAGCGTGACAAAATTGGTTACTGCGAATTGTGGTCACGAATAGGCAGAAAATTCATCGCATTAGACCCTACTTCATTTCAAGATGTACAATTGATTTGTAAGGCAAACGGAGTAGATGATGAAGATGTAATTGAACGCGCTTACGCTGAATCGCAGGGAGATATTAGAAGAGTTAGAAGGTCAGTTGAACAATATTTCTTATTACAAAAATGAAATTTTTAAGCGCACATAACATTTACGCTCGTGTTCACAAGAAATTTGAGTTTGATGGTGATTGGCTTACATCAATGGGCGCACCCGAAACCTCAGGAGTTTGGATTATCTACGGACGAGAGAAAAATGGTAAAACGTGGTTCACACTAAAATTAGCGAACTATTTGTCAACCATTACCAAAGTCTTGTATGTATCTGCTGAAGAGGGAACATCAGCCGCATTTGTGGAGGCTTGCCAACGTGCAGAAATAGGAGCACACAATCGCAATCTTGCCTTTTTAGAATATACAGAGCTCCCGGAACTGGAGATTAAACTTTCCAAGCGCCGTGCACCTGAGGTATTGATTTTAGATAACGCCACAATATATGAGGATGATTTCAGAGCGGGTGGGTTTAGAAAATTCGTACAAGCACATCCAAATTTATTAATCATTTTGGTTGCACATGAGGAACGTGGCGAACCTTATACTGCAGCCGCAAAATTGGCAAAAAAACTCGCTTCAATTATCGTTCGTGTAGAGGGATTGAAAGCATTTATATCAGGACGTTGCCCAGGTGGATCTATCTCGGTTGACGAAAACAAAGCAGCATTATTTCACGGTCAAACAAAAACAGCATGAAAACAATAACACACATCGACACTCAAAGAACGGAGGGGATTGTAAATCCACTTTTGATTCAAGAATCATTTTCATTTTCAGAAATGGAATACAAGCAATTTGTCTATGAATTGGGATTGAAGTTCCTAAAAGAATTTTATGGTCAAGATGATTTAGCTATTCAAATGGTAGAGCGTTCAATTTACTTCTGGAAGTGGTGGAAAAATGAGTATTTGCAGTGGGAAAAGGATTTACTTAACTACATCACTCGAAATGATTTATTAGCTGTAAAGGAGAATTATGTGGAGGTAATGTCTAACCTTTTATTAGACCAATTGACCTTCGAAAGCTACCTCACATTTTTGAAAATCTACAAAGATAAACTCCGATGCCAAAATATATAGACAAGGAGAACCCAGAGCAGAACCCACGCAATATTCCACAGTTTAGGAATCGGATAAAAGCACTGGAGGAACAAAAAGAGGGCTTTTATAAAGAGCTTCAATACTGCAGAGACAACAAAGAATGGTTTGAAATCGTGAGAGCAATAAACAACCTATCTGTTGACCTTGACAACCTCAAAAAGCAATACGCTTTTAGAAACACAAGAGCGGAATATGTTCCGGAACACTATGTAATCTTTAATCAATAATAAATGGAAACACAAACAGTACCAGTACCAGTCGAGGAACTATCCATACAAGAAATGGAAGCTATCCTTAACAAAAAGAAAGCGGATGCTCAAAAGCTTCGCATGAAGGAAAAAGAAAACTACGAAAAAGAGCGCGACGAACTCGTTGAAAAAATGGTTGCCAAAGCGCGTAACATTTCAGGCATTTTAAAGTCATTTAAAACAGACTTAAATGTAGTATTTGACGAGCACCAATTACGCCTGCAGGAGTATGGCGGTATTCGTTCGAACTCTAAAGGTGGTTTTTCATTGCAACATTCAAATGGTGAGTTAAAAGCAGTTCGCACACGTTCAACCCAACCTGTGTGGGATGAGCGTTCAACAAAAGCCTTGGAGCTAATATCTGATTTCATGCAGGACATGGTGAAGAAAAAGGATTTGAAACTTTATGAGATTTTGAAAAGCTTCATTCAACGCAATGAAAAGGGTGAGTTGGAGTATTCTAAAGTAATGCACCTTTTAAGCCATAAGGATAAATATGACGACCCTCGTTGGGTTGAAGGATTGAACTTGATACAAGAATCCTATTCAATTTCATTGCGTGGCTATGGTTTTGACTTCTTTGCGAAAGATGATCAAGGTAAATGGCTAAAAATTGAAATCAACTTCACAGCTATCTAATGGGATTCTTTGATTTTTGGAAGCGTAAGAATAATAGTAGAATTCTTCCACAACAAATTACAAAACGCATTAATAAGATTGGCCAACCTGCACCTCGTGAATATTTGGTTCAATGTGAAATCGTTTACAAAGGCACGCCACTAAGTACAGTTTCACTTAAAATAAAAGCTCCTTCCTCAGCGGTTGCGGAGAAATTAGTGAAGGAGCATGTGGAACTGAAACCATCAAAAATTAATCAAATCAAAAATAAATAATCAGGCTCTGGTAAGCCACTCCCCATTGTATTCAATCGGCAAGGATGCCGTGGGGAGTTTTAAAACTAAAAATCTATGAAAAATTTAATCCCATTTGAACAAAGACAAAAAGCCTTGTTTGGCTTAGTGCTCATTACAACTTTAACCTACATTTTGATGATTTTAAATGTACTCTATAACATTGGATTATCAATTAAATTGATAGTTGCACCTGTAAGCGCTTACATACTCTTTTGTTTCATCGTGTATATGTATTACCGCCTTATTAATTGGTGGGAAATGCTGACGATTTGGTTTGACAGAAAATCAGAAGATGAAAGGAGTGATGATTAAATGGGTCATCCTCCTTAATCCTCCTTCAAAGGAGGAAACTAAATCTCACTTCGAGTGAAAATCAAGCATCAAAAATTAAAAATCAATAATCCTTAAAACATGAATTACACTAAAAATTTACCATTTAAACTTAGAACTCAGGGCTTCGAGTTTCAGTCATCAATCAAAAACAAAGAAGTTGATTACGAGGACTTCAAAAAAGATGACATTGAAGTTACAGTTGACCACGCAATGCAACAAGCGCCAATAATCTTTAACGGTGGCTTTGGTGATGATATTGAAGTCAAAGGAGTAAGAACACTATCAGAGCTTAAGATGCTCCACCGCCTTATTTACGGCGCAAAATCAACTCGAATCAATAACGAAGACGGCGACTAAAATGAAAGCAACACCAACACTCAAAGAAAATGTTAGGTTAATCAGATGCACCAACTGTAACTACAAGCACACCAAAGACCTCCGTGTGATAATCAACAATATGTACGTGTGCCCAAAGTGCCACGAGGAGGTATACAAATTAGATGTTAACGCGTTAATCAATCAGAAATAATGGCAACGTTTTTAATAAAAAAAGAAAAGACGATTACTCGTCAACAGGGCGATACTTCAGACGTAACTTTTGTTTTTCCTGATGTAATCAACCCAGAAGATTTTTCCATCAAATTTTCAGTATGGTCAAATGTTAGCCAAGGCACTTTGTTATTTGAAAAAACACAAGATGACATGGAAATCGGAGAGCAAACGGTAGCGATTCCAATTGACCGAGAAGATACTGTAACTGTTAACGGAGATAGATATTGGGAACTTGTAATCTACAATGAGCACGTAACCCACACAATCGGTAAAGGAACTTTTAAAATAGAAAAGATTTATGGAAGCAATTATAATTGATTTAGAAATCGTTGACCCCATACTTCTTGAGATAGGAGTAGAAAGTGAAATGATGGTGAACCCAACACCTGCACCGGCATTTATTAAAGGTGAAAAGGGAGATACAGGTGAACGTGGTTTACAGGGAGAACAAGGCATCCAAGGAGAAAAGGGCGACGCTGGAGTTATTCTTTTAGATTCTCACATCGGTGGCTCATTGAGTAATAATAATCAATTTGCAAGACTAAGAGATGTTTTAATACCTGCTAATACCTTATCCGATGGCGATGTAATTCAGATTAATGTTTTAGTATTTCAATCGCTTACTTCTGTTGCAAAAAATGCCAGATTGCATTTAACACAAAATCTATCCACTGCATTAGATAATTCAAATCAAATTGCAATTAGTGTTCAAGGCACAACCTCTAATATTCAGTTTGCAATTATCCGAGAATTTATATATTGGCAAGGCTCTTTGCAACTCTTACAAAGTTCAGTAACACAAGCGGTCACCGACCCCATTGCTAATGGTGGTGTTAGTACTGACGAGTTGTTTCCATTTGATGCTTCCGTTGATAATTACATCAGTATTTCTGCAGGTTCTGCAGCTAACAATACCTATTTAAAAACACTGAAACGTTCACTTTTTAAATTAATCAAAGCATAATGAAAACTATTGAAAACACAGGACAATCAATTGATTTTAAGAAATCATATATTGTCACATTAAATGTAATTCTGCTTTTTGACACTTATGCTGAGTATTTAGAAAAGTGCCAAATGATCATCGATTTAGGAGAAATTCCAACCGGACACGAACTCTTTTACAATACTGTATCAAATCTATTTTTTACCGCACCAATGACTAAGCCATGAATAAACATTTTGTAAAAATAACCCAAACCTACGCCACAAAAAACAAATTGCAAGCGGCAATCTATCAAGCTCTAAAAAAAGTTGACCACATCTTGCTTGAAAAAAAGCACTTGGAAACATTTCTAAATGAAACGCAAGAGCTTGTCAAAGAATTGAATCAACAGTTTCCACGGTGCACACCAGTTGGAGTTGACATCTCAACTCATGATGAGAAAATGACTTTGTTAGTGGTTAGACATGTCATGCACATCTGTGTATATAAAGCAATGATCAACGCATGAGCTACGCACACTACTTCGCACTCGAGCGCTCAATCAAAGAACTTGGTTTCGACGTTGAGCGTTCAGAACTCATTGAGCAGTTTACTGATGGCCAAAAAAAAAGCCTCAAGGAATTAACCGCAGATGAATATGCGCGCTTCACAACTTGGCTTCATACAACATTCATTCAAGGTGGTTCTCGCTCTGATGGTCGCTCGACACACTCAACCGCTGCCAACTCAAAATATGGTCCTTTGAATGTAATGCGCCGCAAGTTGCTAGCTCTATTCTTCAAAATGGGTTACCAAAAAAACAGTAAATCAGACGTGCAAGCTGTTGATGCCTGGTGCAGAAAATACGGCAAGTTCCACAAAGGGCTTAATGAAATGGACGGCGTGGAACTACCTGCAGTAATTACGCAAGCCGAGGCAATGTATAAAAGATTTTTAGAAGGACTTTAAAACTGTTTAAAATGAATTTAAAATTAACAAAAGACGAGCTAACTGTAGTTCTAAACGCTTTGAATTCGCTTCAAAAGGTTAGCTTCAATACAACGCTTGAAAAAAAACTTTGTAAAGAGATTTTAGTTGAGCTTGTACTTAAAACCTTGAAGAACTCGCTGCATCCGAAGCTAAAGTATTCTATCAAATTGGACACAAAAACGCTCTTGGTTCTCAACCATGTTCTACCTCAAATTTACCCTTCCAACGAATTTGACATTGCAGTTATGACCCGAATCATTCAAGAAATTAATCAAGCATGCCTAAGTATTTAATCACTTTCACAAAACAAGATGCCAATGCGCTTCTTGAATACAACGATGAGGGTTTTCTTATGAAATACGAACTCACACCAGGAACGTTTGATAAACTGCAGTTTGCGTGGTTTTTTTCGCGCTTTCCGAGAACACTTGAGTTATTAGAGAAATGGAAATTTTGGAACGTTCCAAATGTTACCATCAAAAAGGTTGAGGAAGATTTGAGCTTTGACCGCTTCTATGACCTTTATGCTTATAAGGTTTCCGGGAGAAAAGATTCCGAAAAGATATGGAACAAAATGAGCGACACTGAAAGAGCTAAAGCCATTGCACACATACCAAAGTATGATATGTTGCTCTTCAAAACAGGGCAAAACAAGAAATACCCCGAACGCTACTTAAACACTGCACAATGGAACAATTAAAAAAAAATGTTTTGGCACTCATTTTATCAGTTGTACTGTTCTGGTGCGTATTCATAGGCTTGGTTGCTTTTTGCGCTTGGCTTTTCAAAGGAATTTAAAAATATTAAAATAAATGAAAACAGAAAATTTAAGTTACTCAAATTTGGGAAAAACCTCAATTATCGCTGTTGAGCGCGATGAAAACAATAATCTTTATGTAGATGCTCGTAAACTGCACCAAAAATTAAATATCTCAACAAAATTTACAATGTGGATTGAAAGACGAATTGAAGAATATGGCTTTGAGGAGGGTTTGGAGTTTTTCCCAAATTTGGGAAAAACCTCTAAAGGTTCTAAAGGAGGTCGTCCAACTCTTGAATATCAATTGAGTATCTCAATGGCACAAGAATTATGTATTTTGGATAATTCAGAAATTGGAAAATCAATTCGTTTGTATTTGCTTCAACTCTTAAATGAAAAGAACAATCCGTTGAGTGCTCTGGAGGGTGTGCCGTTCTTAACTGTCAATGGTCGCAAATTGTATTGTTATAGAGCAATTCAAAGAATGTTAGGTTTCTCAACCAAAAGTAGCATCAATAACGTGCGTAGAAGGTTTGCATCACAACTATACATTTTTGAACGCATTGCCTACATTACAGAAGAATACGTGCGCTTAATGTTTAGTCGTGCTGCAGTTAGAAATGAATCAAAGCTTTGTATTGCTGCACCTGAAGTTGTCACGAATCAATTAGCATTGTTTTAGCTGAATAAAAAAAGGGTATCCAAATTTTAGATAGCCCTACACGGTTAGGGCTTTTTTTTATATTTGTAAAAACAATAACATGGAAATAATAACAGTTTTAATCGCATCACTAGTTTTATTCTTTTTTATCTGGTGCATAATTTGGATGGTAAGCATGAAGCATCATTTAGTTGAGCTTCGAGTTCTAACAGCAATAAGTCTTAAAATCCAAATTCATAAAGAGGAAGGAAAAAAGATTGATATTGAAGAAATCACCAAAGAAGTTGAGGATTCAATATTTTGAAACCTTTCAAGCAGACTAAATCAAGTCGGCTTTTTTATGACCAAATGTCAACTGTAAGTTAATGATATATATTTTTGAAGCATCCACCAGTGCTTCTATAAATAATGGCTTACAATTCAAATAACAAATTGAGGCAGTTTAAACACATTCTTGATGTTTATAATCAAGTGAAGCAGGAAGATATACCCGATACTTTTATAGTTCACAAGGTATTCCCTAAGCACAATATTTTTATCTGTTACCGCAAGTGGATGTATATCAAAGGTATGAAGCCAAGCGAATTGAATCCAACAAATCAGATGAGTTTGTTTTAAACATTCTGTACATCACTCGAGTAAACAATCGCGTATTCCTGAACTCCATCGTCGCGCAGCACACGGTTAAATGTTGTTCTAATCAAAGCACCGCTCATTGTGTTTGGTCGCCAACCGTGGAGCGATTTATGAATTTCTTCTATCAGTTCCCAAATACTTGCGGCCTGCTCCTTTTGTCGGCTCGGCGCTTTTGCAGATGAATTAGTAAGTTTCAAATTTGCAACTCTAACCTCGAGGTTAAACTCCCCAATTTGACGTTGCATTGGTTGTTTACTCTTATCCATCCCAAGGTTTGAAAAGCGAGCGTTATTTATATCCAACAAAACACATGGCCACTTCACTGGATAGTTAGGTGAATAGGCATCTAACTGCCCGGTGTTTTCATCAATGTAATTTATTCCTGGTACCTCGCTCAGTTGGTTTTGTACCGCCTGTAAAATTTGATTCATTTTTTAGGTTTTAAATGATTTTTAATATAGTTTTCAATGTCGGGTGTATGTGCCGCCATAACGTGGTTAATGATTACTCCCACTTGCGGATGATCACCAATAAACTGACGCTTTTCAATTTTGAGTTTTGCGCCTACCTTCATCAGCGCAAGACTTTTCCAATAGTTAGCTTCAGCTGATAGTCGTTGGTTGCGTTGTGTGTTATTTGCCGCTTTCTTTTTGATGCTGTAACTAACTGCTCCAGCGCTTTTGTAATACATCGCCCAAAAGAAGCGTTTCATTTTAGCGGTTACTTCAATTTCTCCACCTTCGTTATGGATACCGGCATAGGGTAATGAACTGCTCCAGGTGATAGTGGTTCCACTGACCTTTGACCGAATGCTCTTACGCAGCGCACCAGTTCGCATCATTAAAGTTCCTTTATGGTTTGGTGCTTTAGAGGCTGACCACGGCGCGCCAAAAAACGACTTGGTTTCGAAGTTCCTATCAAACTCCTCAGTTAATTTAACCTTAGTATCCTGAATGATGTTTTTAATTAGTTCGTTCATTTTTTTCTTTTTGATATTATGACTTTAAGACTTTAGGATATTATGACTTTAAGACTTTATTTGGTGGTTTAAATTATATGATTAATTTTCGAGGAAAAAATATGGCACTAACACGCAGGTATTACGAATACAACCACATGTATTTTACAGAGGACTCGAAGGATTACAATGATCAGATGAATGAAGATTTTTATTTTTATTTGAGCTCCATGCACCGCTTATTTCCCTCCACTTTTTCAGTGACGTGGGTTTTGGGGGTAGACCATTTTGGATGTTATCCATTTCCGTTATTTGACATTGAACGCGAGGAATTAGTCGCCCATGTATCGCATCTATATACGCTTTTTCATCAAGTCCCATTGCGTCTATATCCTGATATTTTGGGTGATCCTCATTTGGAGAAAGAAATTCAGCCAACTCCCGAACAAGCTCTTCTACTTGTCTCCTAACAGTTCCAATATCTACAATGTCAATATCTTGCAATTCTATTAACTTTTTTGAGCCATTGATGTAATCCTTTCGAAGAATAGATTTTCCATTTTCATTTAAAATGTCAAAGGCAATTATCAATTGACCCTTTTTAATTTTTGTTTTCATTTTTGGTGATTTAAATTATATGATTAATTTTCGTGGAAAAATTTATGATTACTTACAAAGAAAAAGATGCTGTATTAAAATGGCTATGCACTTCTGAAACAATAGATAGTTGGGAGGTTCTTGAGCCAAACAATTTTGACTTTCGACAACTCAATGCTATTTTAGAATTTCTTGAAAGGAAAGGATACATAGTTAATATCAATGTTAGACAAAATATGAGATACTTCAATATTGATGTTAGAGTGGAAGCATTTGATTTGTATAGACATGGTGGATTTACTGCCATAGAAGAATTACTTCACAAAAATCTTCAAAAAATTAATCTTGAATTGGAGGATTTGAAGTCGCAACTTCCCGAAAAAGTTGGCGTTATCACTAGCATTATTAGTGCAATCACAAGCACAACTGCTTTGTTTATATCTCGGTGATGCCCAGTTTTGAAACTCTGAAACAAGGTCTTTGCTCTTTGTGAATTGTGCATAAGGCATCGTGTCCTGTAATAACAACTCATCATCGTATTTTACAGTTCGCTCCAAGATAGTGTCACCATTCTTATTCTTGTAACTACTACATTCTATAGTTATTACTCCCCATGATTGTTTTTTAATTTCTGCTTTCATTTTTGGTGGTTTAAATTATTGTTGTAAATTTGTTGAAGAGAATCTTATCATTGAGCCCAAGTTGTACTTGCAAGCGTTATCTGATGGGGTTCTCTTTTTTTATTCCTATTATATCCGCAAATCCATTTTTATCTTCAATTGAATAGATTTTATTGATTGAATTGTAAGTCTTTTTTACACATACATAGTGCTCAATGTTATTTTTTTCAATCAAATAATACTTCCAATAATCAACATCTGGATGCTTCTTTACGCCATTGATTATTCTATCTTCAGCCCATCCAATGTATTTTGCATTTTTTAATTCATTTTTAATGTTTCTTACTATAATAAATTTTTCGGAAGGATTTTTATGTCCTGCCGTTGCTATTTTTCCAATAGCAGCTCTAAAAAGGTATGATTTTTCAAGGAAAGGAACTTTTGTTATAATTTCGATTCCTTTATCGGCTGGAATTTCTTTTTTTGCCCATTCCTTGAGTTTATTTCGTTCAATTATAACTTGGCGTATTTTCGCTTCCTTCTCTAACATCTTCTTAGTTTCACACTTTTCATCCTCCAGACTCAACACTATTGATGCAACGCCAATCAATCCGCTCATATCTACTTTGCCACCTTTACAATGCTTTGGAGTATAGGCGTTTTTAGGTGGAAATATCTTTTTCTCCGCACCTGGATTAAAACGAAACATTTCTGCCTTGTTTTTTCCATTCTTACCAATTTGAGTGGTTGCTTTTTCACCCCTAGCAATTGCTTCAGCACTATCGTCTTTTGTGTAATCACTCGCTAAAACTTCAACGGTTGTACACCTGCAGTTCCATCCATTCGGAGGCATATAACTACTCCAAAATGGATCGCTCTTTGGTAAAGTAGTTTCATCCAGTGCGGCGTGTGAATCTCTCACCTTTCCATCCTTTGCGGTTCTGTATTGCAAATAGTAGCGCTTATCATCGTCGCTAAATGTTTCCCATTTTTCAGCTGATAAACCTGACTGAATTGCAAAGTTGTATTCTGCCTGCAGGTAATTCTGATTATACTGCGCATTCAGTTTTAATACTTTTTGCTCAAAGTCATTGTAACTTCTTACATTTCCTTTTTCATCCTTCAGATAGGAACGTGCATCTGCTAATTGTGCATGTGTTCGTAAGCCCGAAAAAACAAACGCATCTTTCTCCAAATAGGCTTTGAGTGTATTACTCACTTCAAATTGAATAGTGCTTGAAAACAGCGCATTTGTGTTGTCGTGTAGTGCCTTGAACTCAGGAATTTCGAGCAAGTCCTTTGGTTCGTAGTTGCCCTTTTCGTGTAACTTTTTAAGGGCATTTGAAGCAGCTTTTAAAATGGCTTTAAACAAGGGGTTTTCTGCGCTCAATTCAATTCCACCACAAACAGTACAGGTGTGCGAATAGCTTTCCGTTAAATGGTGGTGCAGGGCTGAGAAATAAGTCTTTTGTTTATTTTCAGCCCTTAATCGAAAAAATCAATTCCAAGATTCAGCTTCTGTGTGGATGCTGGAGCTTCTTTCTTGCCAATGATTTCAATTCCAAAAGTTTTTTTAACCCACTCTGGGTCGATGTCAAAAAACGGCAATGCCTCAACTACTCGTTTCCAATCTTCCGTTTGGTCTTCTGGAATGGTGTATCTGAACTTTACATCACCTTTGATAAATCCAAGCTTTTTTAATGCTGGCAAAACAACTCTGTTCCAATAGTCTTGTGAAGTAACCACGTCCTGAAGCACCAAATCCCAAAGTACATCTTTTGCGCTTTCATCTTTTGAACGGTTGCCATTTACAGTGTCTTGTGCGATTATTGCACCCGAAACAAGCATTGACATTTCATTGTTACACAGCGTAATCAAATTACGATACACATCACCATTAGTACTTACACCTTGTGCAAATTCAAAATGCTCATTCTCATCGATTACAAACCAAGCGGCTGCGCCCATGTCGCTCATCATTTGCTCCGAGCGTTTGAGCATTGCAGGGTCTTGTGTGTTCGTTTTCATAAAGCGTGGCGGAATGCCGTAAATCTCACACAATTCTGCCCAACAGCTTTGTGAGAATTTTTTCATTAACACGTGCGGAATAGCCTTGTTTACCAAACCTCGTTTTTTGGAATCAAACTCCAAAATGTAAACGCCGTACTCACGCATATTTCGGTACTCGATGAACTTGTCTTCCGTATAGTCGAAATAGTACCTTCCCAACTGCGGAACAATGTGTGTGCGTGGTAGTTTCTCAATGTTGATTACTTCGTCACCATCAATGTTTTTTGTGATGGAAAGTTCAATCAAGTTGTATTCCAAGTAATGCGTTTCCAAAATCGCCTTTGTGATTTCTCGCCATGCGCTTGAGTCTTTCAGTTTGGTAGTTTGTTCCTCGTCTGCCTCACCATTTTTGGGGTTCACAAGATTCCACTCCAAGCCAAAAAATTTCGTCATTCGGTTTTCGATTTGAGAGGAAAGTAAAGCGTCGTCCATTACTCGTGTGTATAAATCCTGCAATGCGAAGTTTTTAGGCTCGTCCGATTGCACCAAATCCAAGGCATCTTTCCATGTTTTCATGTCTTGGCGGTTGTTGGAAACGGCTTTCATTTTATAAGGTAACACACGCTTCACATCTTTTAGAGCAGCTGCTAAAATCGCTTGGTCATTTGCTGGATTCACAACGTTTGGTTTTGCAACAAGTGTTGTTGCTTTGCTTTCGATAATGGCTAAACCCTCGCCAATGTTTTTTAAAATTCCCATGATTACTCGTAATTAAATTTTGTTCTTGAACCCATTCTAAAAGGCAAATTAGCCGCAGGATTTTCCCCTTCAGGATCGAGCTGAGGCAAAGTGCTCACGTTTACTTTTCCGCTTGCCAAATCACGCAACCAAGAAACTGCTCTATCGTAGCGCTCTTTCACGCTTTCATAAATCACATCGGCGTTGCACAATTGAATCACGTGCCAGATAGCAATGGTTTTTGTATGCGCTAAAATCAAAGGGTTACGCTCGCTTCCTTCAGCTGAAAAAATGGCTGCAACATCATAGAGCAGTCGACCGTCGGAGTTTTTGCGTTGGTTATTAATATCTAAATAACTTCGCACCTCCTCGATTGCACTTGCTATGGCCATTTCAATAATGGTATCGTCGCCCTCCGTAATTTGGTCGAGCTGAAATTGATAAATAGAAGACTGTAGCTCCTCCTTTTCTAAAAACATATCTTAATTTTTAAATGAAACTCGTTTTCCAACTATGTAGGTGTTTTCCATCACCACGTTTGCCTCTTGTAACTTATGCACGCCACCTTCTAAAGCATCAGGAAAGTCCATCATTTTAGAGCTTGGAGAAACATCTAACATTTGGTCTTCTGCTCGCTCCATGTCTTGCGTATCTTTCAACTTTTCATCAAAGATTAAATCGCCATCACGGTGGATTGGTTCTAGCGTTCCCTCGATGCGAAAATATTTATCAGGTTTGTTCCTGATGTCTTTTGAAATGGGTAACCTCGCCTTGCGAATGATTGAACGCTTACGAATTTCTGGTTGAATTACTTGCTCATAGAATGGGTCCTGAAGTGAGTTGTTTTCAATCCAAATTCTTTTCACGTCCACTTTCATCTTCGTCAAGTATTCGTTGGCATCAAAGAGCCAATCCACAAATTTTGAATTGCTTGTTTGATCTACTCGCAACCAATAGACAAAAAATTGAAAGTGTAGATAGCCAATGATTACAACCGCTTTTGAACTTGCAGAACCGCCGCTTTTGTCCTTGTTAGAAGTTGAGGGGTCGGCATAAACCACCACTTTCTCACACTTATTAATCGCAGGGACACGACCATATTTCAACTGCTTGAAAACTTTACCTCGCTTCATCGGGTTGTTGAAATACTCCCCTTGTGCGGCGTTGTAACTTATTTTGGAAAGCGTTCTATCAATCATTTCCTCCGTGTTCTTGGTTGGCCACGTTGATTTGCCTTCTTTGTCACGAATGTTGATTACCTCAAAGCAATCGGCTTTTTTGGCAAGTTCCGTAACCGTTGTTTTTTTGGCAATGATGTTTCCACAAACGATTATCAACATAGGGTTGGAGATTGATCGAGTTCCAAATAATGCTTTTTCTACCCATTCCACCTTTTTGTCAATTCGCTCAGGGTTGCGAACTTCCTCATCCGTATCGATATCATCCACAAGAATGACATCGGGGCGCACTTCATCTTTACGCGTTCCACGAGGAGATTGTCCTGCTCCAATGGCTCTGAACGAAACACCTGGTTTAGTAATAAACTCCGTTGAGGTCCAATTGCCAGGGCTTTCTTGGTCGCCGTAATCGTTTTTGATTCGGAGATTGGATTCTAGTAATGACTTGTAAGGGAGTAACAATCGCTCGGCATCCGTCAAAGTAGCGGATACCATTATAACATTTTTCTTTTTACCAGTTATGGCCAAAAAAAGTACTTCCATCATTGTCCGTGCCGATTTGGCAAGCTCACGTGACCAAGCACGCACTTCAAACCACTCAGGGTTATTTAAAATACGTTTAGATGCTTTTAAATGAAAAGGGGCGGGCTCAGCAGAATAGAACAATGAAAAGTAATACTTGAACCACTCCTCAGGGTTTTGTTCCAAGCGCTTGACCCGTTTTATTTTTTCGGCTTCGCTTTCTCCTGGATCAATGGAACTGGAAGCAATGATTCCTTTTTGAAATGCCTGCCAATCCTGTAAATACTGCTTGTTGGTTGTTTTTGCCATGCTTATTTCATTCTGGTTAAAATGTAAGCATCAAAATACTTTGTGGCTTCTTTTGCCTTATCGACATCAATTTGGCGTAGGAACTCAATAAATCCTTTCGCAACTTCAATTGTTTGACCAATGGATGTTTCAATTTCTAATCGCTGGATGGAAGTGGTGAGCATCGCAATGGTTTGAACCTCTTTGATGTTGCCATACTTTTGCTCGCGCTTTTGAATTTCTTCATTCAATGCTTGCAACTGCTCATATAAAAGGAAAAGATTGTGATCTTTAGTAATCAACATTGATTTGCGCATTTGTTCCCATTTGCCGTCCTTCATCCATTTGCCGAGCGTTCTTTCAGATACATTGACACGTTGAGCAATTTCCTTTTGCGACAATTTTTCATTCACAAAAAGCATTCGCGCAAATTCTTTCTCCTGCGTTTTACTAATTCCCATAACTTCCTTTTAACCACAAAATTGAAGCGATTTAAGCCGTTTTTGAAAAAATGCTGGAAGGCTTGCATAACTTTTTGACTACACGTGAAAAGCCCCTCACTTTTGTGTCCTCATAGTGTTATTGTTTAAATTTTTTGTTGATGCCGACCTTCATCCTTAATGACGAATCCAAATTGAACTCTTACGGGTTCAGAGTAAAAAATGCAGGAATTGATTTGGAGCGATTCAAAGCCAATCCTGTTATGTTGGATTCGCATTATGGTGGAGGAACAAGCTCAGTCATTGGCAAATGGACAAACATTCGCATCGAAGGAGCTTTATTACAAGCCGATCCAGAATTTGACCTAGAAGATGAATCTGCTAAAAAAATTGCAGGAAAAGTTGACCGAGGCTTTTTAAAGGGCGTTTCAATGGGCTTGTCATTTGACAGATCATTCATGGTTGTCCTTCCAGACGGAACGTTTGAATTGGAAAAATCAGAGTTGATAGAGGCTTCTATCGTTTCCATTCCATCAAATGCCAACGCGATTAAACTTTATGCTGAAACAGGAGAATTGATTGACGAAAAAGAAATCAAACTTTCTCTTGAAAACTTACCAAGTAATTTCAAAAACCCAAATATGTTAAAGTTAAATCTATCATTGATGACTTTAGTAGCGTTAGGTCTGCAAAATGCAGATGATGGCGTGGCTTTAAGTTCAGCAATCGAAAAATTAGTTTCTGAGCACAAGACCTTAGGAACACAGCTTGATGCTGAAAAAGTAGCGCGTCAAGCAGTTGAGGCAAAGTTACAAGCTATTGCAGACAAAGAAGCAACTGCTTTGGTTGACCTATCCATTCAGGAAGGTAGAATCACTGCCGACAAAAAAGAACATTTCTTGAGCCTTGCTAAAAGTGATTTGGCAACTGCAAAAGGAATCTTGGAAGCAATTCCGGCAAAAGTTTCATTAACTGGCGCAACTGTAATTCCTGCAACTGGTAACTTCGCAAACGTGAAAACAGACGAAGATTTCCAAAAGTTGACGGATGAGCAACAATTGGCTTTCAGAAACGATTGCCCGGAAGCTTACGCAAAGTTATTCGCTTAAGCCTCCATTTTCAAATTTTCAAATTAATCATTTTTCAATTAAAAAATTATGCCAAGTACATTTCCAGAAGTATGGTTGAAAAGAGTAATTTTCATCATCACCTCATTAGTATCCGCACCGTGGTTAGACGGTATTCCTGAATTAGACGTAGCCGTCGTTGAAATGGGTTCAGGCTCAGCGAGTGAGTTAAACGCCATTCACATCCCAGTTGAAACATTTGAAGCAGATGTTTTAATCAATAACACCACTTATCCAATCGCTTCTCAGGCGTTTGAAGATGGAGAGGTAATTGTCCAATTAGATAAGTATCAAACGAAAGTAACAACGCTTTCCGATGACCAAATAATTGGTGCTTCTTACTCTAAAATTGATTCTGTTACAGGCTCACACACACGAGCGATGTTGAAAAACAAGTACAGAAAAGCAATTCACGCTTTAGCTCCTGCAGCTGACACAACTGACACACCAATTTTGGTTGCAACAGGCGACGAAGTAACGGCTGGTGGTCGCAGACTATTTACGTATGCTGACATGGTTGCGGCTAAAAACAAACTAGATCAAATGGAATGCCCTGAGGAAGGTCGTAGATTGGTACTATCAACTGATCACTACAACGACTTATTGATTGGAGTCGATAAAAACTCAATGGCTACATTGTTAGCGGACATCAACAAAGGTAAAGTTGCACCAATGATTGCGGGCTTTGAAATCTACAGTTATTTAGGAAACCCTTATTTCTCGCAAAACGAGGACGATGAGTGGGAGAAAAATCCATTTGGAGCAGTTGTTTCTGGTACGGATAGAAAAGCTTCAGTATTCTTTCTAACTAAAAACGTTGCTAAGAAAACAGGGATGACAAAACAATATTTTGCGAAAGCGGATACTGATCCAGCAACACAAACCAACCGCTTAAACTACCGTCACTATTTTATCGCGTTGCCGATGAAACAAAAGTACTGCGGAGCAATCGTCTAAGCGATGATAGAAGCATTGATAACCATTTTAACAGGTTTTTTTGCGAGCCTTGTTACATGGTTCTTTGCAAGACGTAAATCTCTTGCAGAGGCTAAATCGCAAGAGATTGATAACGCAGTTAAAAACGCTGATTATTATCAAAAGCTCGTTGATGATTGGGTGGAGCGCTACCAAAAGATAGTTGCCGAACTCGATAGAGCAAGTGAGATAATCAAGGCAAAAGATTTTCAAATAAATGAGCTGATGGATTCAATCAACCATCTTACAGATGAGCTCAAAAAATACAAACAATTAAAAGGCAAGTCCTGACATGAAAGCTGATAAAGTTACACAAGAACGTATAGCCAAATTACACCCCTCAGTGCGTGTAGAGGTTTCAGAAATCATAGACCAATGTAACAAAGCATTAACTGGTCGTGCACAGGTTAGAATTGCACAAGGTTTTCGCACCAATGCGGAGCAGGAAGCACTTTTCAACCAACGACCAAAAGTCACCAACGCAAAAGGAGGTCAGTCGATTCATAACTATGGATTTGCCGTTGACATTGTTTTTATCATTGATGGAAAAACGGCAAGCTGGGATACCAACAAAGATTGGGACGATGATAAACAAGCTGACTGGATGGAAGTGGTAGCTATTTTCAAATCCAAAGGTTGGAACTGGGGCGGAGATTGGACGAGTTTCAAAGATATGCCACACTTCGAGAAAAGAGGTTTTGGAGATTGGAAAAAACTCAGCCTAATGAAAAAAGATGCCAATGGCTATGTTATACTTTAATTAAAATCATGAAACCAAGAATTTTATTTTCACTCCTATTATTGCTCGCCCTGGTGACGAGTTGTAAGCCCACAAAAGAGGTTGTTTACATCGACCGAAATGTGGAGGTAAAAGTTACGGAAACAATTCACGATACCGTTTTCATCACAAAGCCTGATTCGTCTCGCTTTACTGCTGATTTGGTCGTTGATAGTAGCGGAAACATCACAATCACCAACACCACTGCAATCAATGGAGACAAATTAAACGCTCCAGTTGTAGGCATCAAAAACAACAAATTAACGGTTGACTGCCGTGCTGAAGCAGAGGAACTTTTCTTTCAGTGGAAGGAAAAATACGAATCAACACACAAATCTGAAACCGTTCGCGAACCTGTTCCTTATCCTGTTTCTGTGGAAAAAGAACTTACGTGGTTTCAACGTACTTTTATATGGCTAGGAGTCATTTTCACACTTTTATTAACCATTGCCGCGGTGGCATTAGTTGTCCGTTGGCGCGTTCAAAAAACAATACGATGAACAAAGAAATTTTTAAAGCAAATCCCTCGTTAAACGAGTATTTTGAAACTTCAGATGGAAAGAAATTCTATACTGAAAACGCAGCACAAAACCACGCCAAAGTGAAAGCTTTGAAAGACAGAACAGTTAATCATGTTGAAAGACCTGAGGAGCTAGAGGAAAAAGTAGTTGTGGCTCATTCACCGGAAAAGAAATTGTCTAAAATGACAAAAGCCGAGTTGAAAGCTTTGGCCGCTGAATTAGGCATTGAAGTGACGGACGAAACCAACGCTGAATTGGTAGTGCTTATTGAAACGGCTCAGGCAGAACCTGCACAAAACGAATCACAAACTCCCTCTGAAGAGGATAATACTCCAGCATAATGTTACCAGGAATAAACATTGAATTTGAAAACGGAAACTTAGGTACGGTTGTACCAAGTGCCGATGGTGTCTTAGGTGTAATTGCTCACGCAACCGCTCCTGAAGGAACGCCAACTTTTGATTACAGAACTCCTTACCAACTTAAAAGTTTGGCGGCGGTTGAAGCCTTGGGAATTATCGACGATGTGGAAAACCACGTGCTTCATAAATTCTTCAAAGAGTTCTTTAACGTTGCTGGAACAGGCGCAGAGATTTGGTTAACTTGTATTCCAAAGGCGGCAACACTAGACCCAGTTTATACGGCAAAATTGGAAGATGAGTTCGTAACAACTGGAGCGGTTGAAACGTTGTTAAACACCTCAAACGGAAGCATCAACGGAATTGTGGCATTACGTAATTCCTCTGCAGCTGTTGTTGTTGAAAATGGTTTATCTGATGAGGTTTTAGAATTAGTTGAAGCTGCACAAATTTACTGCGTTGATTACATGAACCGCAAAAATGTTCCAATCTTCACGATTGTAGAGGGTTTTGCATTCAATGGAACTCCAAGCGCATTGCCTGATTTGAATGATTCAGCTTTTAACCGAGTAGCCGTTTTGATCGGGGACACGGATTCAAGAACTGGAACCTACACTTCAAATGGTGCAGCTGTTGGTTTATTAGCTGGACGCATTGCAAAGAACTCAGTTCATGTAAACATTGGTAAAGTATTAGACGGTGCAATTACTTCAGGTGACGTTTTCATCAAAGATACTGCGCCTGAATTGTTTGATGTGGAGGCGTTACACGACAAAGGTTATATCTCTTTCCGCAAGCACAATGGCCGTTCTGGTTATTTCTTCACGGATGATCCAATGGCGACTGATGGAACAGAAGACTATGCTCACATCACGAACCGCAGAGTAATTGACAAAGCGTATAGAATCGCTTACGATACTTTGTTGGACACCGTTTTAGCTGACATTCCTGTTACCAATACTGGAACAATCGCGCCATCTTACATCAAAACGTTGGAAGGGCGTGTTTTGGGAGCAATAAAAGCGAATATGACCAACAACGGTGAGTTGTCAGCTGATGAAGCAAACCCTAATGATTTTGGAGCGATTTGTAAAATCAGTTCTACACAGAACTTGGTAAGCACGTCCAGAATTGTGTTGGAATACTTGCGAGTGCGCCCGAAAGGAATTGCTCGATACATTGATGTGCCACTTGGTTTCGTGGCTTTTAACTAATCTTTAAATACATTTAAAATGTCATTTGATACAAGACAATACGAGTGGGCAGACTTAACGCTCATTTTAGGAGGTAACGACATCACAGGTTTTCGTGGTGTTAAATACTCAGAGAAAATAGAGCGCGAGCCCATCTACGCAAAAGGTCGCAATCCACACAGCATCCAATCGGGTAACGTGGCTATTGAAGGAGAAGTTACTTTGTTACAATCAGAGCTGTTGGCTTTGGAAAATGCTGGTAATGGTTCAATCATGGGCTTGAGCTTAGATGCTGAAGTGAACTATGGCAACCCACCTGATGTGTCCAGAACCGACCGAATCGTTGGTTTACGTTTCACAGAAGCGGCAAAAGAATTGAAGCAAGGCGACAAATTCATGGAAATCACTTTACCATTCATCGCACTAAGAGTGCAAAATAATATTTAAGATGTACGAATTAACACCCGAAAAAATAGCAGAATTAAAGGCTAAGTATGGCAAATTCTACTTTATTAAAGTGGAAGGTAAAGCCGCAGTTTTCAGAGCACCAAATCGTAAAGAATTATCTTATGCGAGTTTGGCAGGAGCAAAAGACCCAATGAAATTCAACGAGTCGATTATGAATGCTTGCTTCGTAGAAGGAGATAAGGAATTGATTAACGACGATGATTACTTCTTGGGCACGAGCCAGCAAATTGCAAACATCATTGAGGTAAAAGAGTCCTCGATGGAAAAGTACTAAAGGCTACTGAAATCACAGACGAAAAGGTAGATTCGATAAGAATTGCAAATGCTAATCTTCGATACTACATGCATATTTCAGAGCCTGACGAGTTGTCTGATGAAGAATGGGCAATGCGATTAAATGAGTTGAAATATATTAGAAAAAAAGAGGCTGAGCGAACTTAGCCTCTTTTATTTGAAATAATCATCTGCCTCATCAATTCCTTTTGTGTACAAAGTGAATACCAATGGACCGAAAATCATTATTCCTACAATAACACCTAAAATCATCATATCGAATTATTTATGGGTTAAAATTAAACAAAAATGGCAACTAGCGTTGATTTCAATATAAAATTTAACATTGATGGTAATAAACTTCAGGCCACGATAAATGGTGTGAATGCTGGATTTGTAAAAGTTGATGAAGCCATTAATAAGGCGACTGGTTCAATGAACAAATTTAGAGCCCTAAATTTTAACGCAATGGTAGGAGCAATAGAAAACGTGAGTAATGCGCTTTCATCTATTGCACAGCCTGGGCTTCAATACTCAAGTTCTCTTGCCGATTTATCAGCAATTACTGGTGTAACTGGAAAAAAGTTAGATGAATTGGGCGCAAAGGCACGCGCCTCAGCACAAGAATTTGGCGGTACTGCCTCCGAATCATTAGAATCTTACAAAGTAATATTATCACGTTTAGGCCCTGATATTGCTAAAGTTCCTCAAGCACTTTCCGGAATGGAAAAGAATGTAAGAATTCTATCCAAAACAATGGGAGGCGATGCAATGGCAGCAACTGACGCACTCACAACTTCTATGCTTCAATATGGCGTGGATTTATCTAACCCAATTACAGCACAAAAAGAAATGACACGTATGATGAATATCATGGCGGCAGGTGCTAAAGAAGGAGCGGCGGAGGTTCCAGGTATCACACAAGCATTGAAAGTTTCAGGAGTTCAGGCAAAACAATCTAAGTTAACCTTTGAAGAATTAAACGCTGCACTGCAAGCAATGGCAGCTGGAGGTAAAGAGGGCGAACAAGCCGGAACAGGGTTGAGAAATATCTTGGGTAAAATGGCTGGTGCTGACATTATACCGAAAGAAGCGGCTGAAAAGTTAAAGGCATTGGGTGTTAACATGAATATTGTCTCAGACACTTCGCTTCCTTTTACAACGCGCTTACGAGAATTAAAAAAGGCACAAGGAGATGCAACAATAATGGCTCAAGTATTTGGAGTTGAAAATGCTGCATCTGCAAATATATTATTGGATTCAGTTGATGCTCAAGATAAATTGCGTCAAAAAATTACTGGCACAAACACGGCATTTGATCAGGCGGCAATAGCGATGAAAACACCAGAGGCTCAAATGAAAAAACTTCAAGCACAAGTTGACAATTTCAAAATATCGATTTTTAATGCATCGGGTGGAATGATTGGCTACTTAGGAGTTATTGGAAATGTAGCTAGAGACATTGCCTCACTCCAGCCAATTTATATGATGCTTTCAAGTAGTGTTTCGTTTCTTGGAAGTGCCGTTTCCTTTTTGACCTCAAAAGAAAAGCTTCAGAACTTTTGGCTTGATGTTTTGATTGCAAAAGAAGCAATCATGAATAAAAGTAAAGTTGCTATTGCTTTTGTTACAGGCCTTTTTACAGGAGCAATTACCGCTCAAACAATTGCACAAAAGGCACAAGCATTTTGGACAGGTGCAGTTACAGGTGTCACAAAATTACTCACTGGAGCACAAACAGCACTAAACGCTGCCATGCTAGCAAATCCAATTGGATTAATAATCATTGCCATCGTAGCATTGATTGCCTTAATCGTTGCTTGTATTAAAAAGTACGAAGAATGGGGAGCGGCTATTTTGTTAATCATGGGACCAATCGGCTGGGTAATAAATGGCATTATGGCGCTCAAACGCAATTGGGAAAGTGTGAAGCAAGCATTTACTGCAGGTGGAATTTTAGGAGGATTAAAACGAATTGGAATTGTTCTTTTAGATGCTGTTCTTTACCCGGTTCAACAATTACTGAAGCTTTTATCGAAGATTCCAGGAATGGCACATTTAGCAGGAAAAGGAGTTGAGAAAATTGCCGATATGCGCAAGAAATTAAACCTTGTGGATGATCCTGCAAAAGCAAGTGGAATTGCAAGCGCCAAGATAAACGCACCAATGGCCAAGGTTAATCCTCTAAATACGGAGTCGTCAATTCAAGCAGAAATTCAAAGGCTAGAGGGATTTAAAGCAAAAAAAGCAATCGGTTCTGAAGGTTATAAATACCTGCAGAAAAAAATAACTGATTTACAAAAGAAATTAAACCCAACCACTTTTACTCCAGATGGTTTAGGACTTGGAGGAGACCCTAAAGGCGGTGGAACTGGAAAGGCAACGGCAACCAACGAAGCAATCGCAACGGGAGGCACAAAACAAACAACCATCAACCTAAACTTTAAGAATGTGGTGGAAAGTTTGGTTGTTAGAGCAACTGATTTACAAAATAGCGCAGACCAAATTGAACAGCAAGTGGGCGATGCTCTATTGCGTACTTTGGGAATGGCCGTAACAAATGTGGGATAAAATGGATAAAAATCAAATCATATTTGCTTCATTGGTTGGCTCTAAAGTAGCTGAAAGCTTACCGCGTTTTGCTACAGTTCAAAATGAATTGTCGAAACGTGTATTGCCTGTGATTCCGATTCCATTTTTTGGAACGAGTACTAGAGACGAAATGATTGATATTGCCTACAATGATTATAAAGATTTGAATAATTGGCAGGCAGATAAAAATTCATTGCCCTCTCATTTCTTTCCACTTACTTTTTCGCGACCAGGAACAAATCAGGCCTACCAATTTCCTTACGAGCCAATGATTTCCATTTCGGGTGGCAATTCAATTATTACAAGAAAAGTGGCAAAGGCAAAAAACTTTGTTGGAACTGTCAAAGAGCACTGGTCACAAGATGACTATGAAATTACTATTACTGGAGTAATGATTGGAGCAGTTGAAACTGGAAGCGTTGAGGACTGCTATCCTATTGAACAATTTGAGCGCTTAAAGGAATTTTGCACGCACCCTGCAGGAATTGAACTTTATTGCGAGCCCTTACAATTGCTTGGAATTAACCGAGTAGTTGTAAAATCATTCTCATTCCCGTTCACAAAAGGTGAGAATGTACAGGCCTACGAAATTCAATGTTTAAGTGATTTTACGAGCGAACTTTTATTAGAAATTGACTAATGTACAGTTTGAACTACGACATACAATTTAATAACAACGGGAAGAAATTCAAGTTGCAGTTGCTCGCGTCTGTAAATATCAAAAAATCAGTTGAGAACCTTGCGGACACGGCTACAATTGTACTTCCCGAATCGGTGTTAAATACCGTTTTGAAGATTGAAGATAAAATCAATCGTGGAACTGCAGTTACGATTAAACTAGGTTACGACTCTAATTTAAAAACGGAGTTTGTAGGTTTCATTACTGAAATAACAAATAATTCAAATGCGCTTGTGATCAACTGCGAGGATGCGCTTTTTGTTTTCCGTAAATCTGTTCCGGATAAGATATTCAAGTTGCCGACTGTGAAAACAATAGCGCAGTATTTAGTAGACCAGGTGGATAAGAGTTACGCCGTTGTGTGCGATTTTGATTTCACGTATGAAAAATTCACTATTTACCAAGCAACGGCTTACGATGTGCTGTTAAAATTGGTGGAGGAATTGAAGGTGAATATCTTTTTCAATACCGAGCTGAAGGAATTACACATTCATGCGCCTTATCTTTTGAAAACAGGTCAAGTGAAATACCGCATGCAACAAAATGTGGAAAGTGCTTCGCTTGAGTATAAGAAACCAGAAGATAAAAAGATTGAAATTAACATCGAATGCACAGGTAAAGACGGCAAGAAATTGACCGCAAAAGCTGGCATTGAAGGAGGTGACAAAATAACCCGAACCGTTTCTGCAACCTCTCAAAAAGGTTTGGAGAGTTTGGTTGATGCTGAAATGTTACTCAGAAGTGGTAATCGTTACGAAGGCTCATTTACAGGATGGTTGATTCCTTACTGCGAGCCCACTTACACGGTTCACTTCTCCGACGATGATTACAAGAATGAAAAGGGTGAGAATCCAAAGGCAGGAAATTACTATTGCACAAGTGTTGAAACGAACTTTTCAGACGCTGGAGGAAGTAGAACCATTCAATTAGGAATTAGATTATGAGCAAGTACGCCGAAATAAAACGATTACTGAAGGAAATAGTGGGAACTGCTTCCAACTTGCCAATTATGGGCGAGGTTATTTCGGTTGAAGGTGATTCTTGCACGGTTAAAGTAGGTGACTCATTAGAAGTTCCCGATGTACGTTTAAAGGCAAGTATCGACGGCTCTAGTAACTGTTTATTGCTAACGCCAAAGAAGGGAACGCTAGTAAGAATGATTTCATTGACTGGAGATTTAGACGATTTAGCAATTATTCAGATTGATGAAATTGAAACTATTTCTTATTCGCAAAACGGCTTAGAGGTGTTGATTGACTCAACTGATAAAAAGGTTATGATTAAAAACAATCAAGTGAGTTTGGTGGATGTGTTTGGCGAGTTGAAAACATTAATGCAGAATTTTAGTGTGCTTTATGTAAACCCTGCTGGAGCACCAACACCAACGACTGCAAATCCTGCGATGCTTCCAAATTTAAATCTATTTGAAACCAAGTTTAAATCTCTTTTAAAATGAAAGGTTACGCCATCCAATTAAACGACACGAATGACGGTTCAGAATTGTGCGACTTAAAAGTTGATATCAAGCGCGATTCTGAAGGTAAAATTGTAAGCGGTTTGTCGATTGGTTCAACGTTGGAACAGAATAAGGCTTTACTTCTCATCTTGCAACCAGGAGAGTTGAAAGAACGCCCAACAATCGGAGTTGGAATAAATGATATGTTACTGGGTGCTGACTTATTAGCGATGCGCCACAAGATTAGAAAGAACTTCGCTGCGGATGGTTTGACCATTACAGAACTGAAGCTTTACCAAACGAATAAAATATCCATTAAAGCAAATTATTAAAATGGCTAGAGAACTCACTATAATCAACCAAGAATTGCGCACCAACTTTATGGCAAACGCAACCATTCAAGCGCATTATGACCTTGCACCGGGAGCGGTGTTTGAAGATGAATTTTCAATCGTAAGTTTTGAGGCGATTTTGTTTTATATTATTGCTGTTTCAATTTGGACGCTTGAAAAAATATTCGACGATCACAAAACATGGATGGCCGTTAAAGAATTTGAGTTGAAGCCTTGGAACTTGCCCTCATTGGTTGCAAATGCTAAAAAGTTTCAATTGGGAGATGATTTAGTTTATCAAGACGATGCCTACAAATACGCTACAATTGATGAGGAACTTCAAATTGTGAAATTAGCCTCAGCTTCGGAAGTTGGAAATATTGTTGTTTTAAAAGTTGCTAAGCTAAACGGTTCTGGTGAGCCTGAGCAGTTGAGTGACCCAAGCGAACTAACACCATTTGTAACATATATTAAACTCTTGAAGCCACCAGGAGTAAAATTATCAATTGTAAGTCGACCTGCAGATTTATTAAAAATCTATTACCGCGTTTATATCAACCCTTTGGTGATGAATGACTCAGGCGAGTTGCTTTCAGACACATCCGTTAAACCTGTTGAAGATGCAATCAACGCTTATTGTAAAGGGTTGAACTTTAATGGTGTGTTTTCAGTAACTGAGCTAACGGATAAAATCCAACAAGCGACTGGTGTTTCAAACCCTGTATTTGAAAGCGCTGCTTCGAAGTATGGCTTAACTCCTTACGCTGCAATCAATGACTATTTTACACCGAATGCTGGGTATTTCCAAATAGATGAAGATTTCCCACTTTCTGCAACAATCACATATCTGGTACCATGATTTATATTGATTTCATATTACTCACGACTTTGTTGTTGCCAATGGTTTTGCGACGCACTTTAATTAGTGCTTGGCTGACCGTCGCGACCGCTTCTATCGATACAGTTCAAACGGAATCAACCGCGCTTTATAATGCCACAAATTATCGTTTGAAATTCAATGAACTCAAAATTTACATAGAGCACTACCTCAATGATCAGCACGACCCAACCGATAGGATGATTCGAATAGCGGACGTGGAACAGGAACAAAACACGTATATTTTTAACGCTAATGAAGACAACGAAAACCTATACATCTGGAATGTTGACGACCCCGACGGCGACGATGCGGACTTATTACCTGATGGCGAGGACGTTTATTTATTCAATGAATCTGAAATAGATGACATTGAGGACTTTATTGTAGAAGTTCCTGTGGCTCTTGTTTTCAATGAAGATGCGTTAAGGCGAGATGTTGACACCTTTCGATTACCAGGAATGAAGTATTCAATTCAAACTTATTAAAATGCAAGCTAAAGTTAACAACGGCCAATCTATAATTGATTTGACAATTCAACACACTGGAAGTATTGAAGGCTTATTTGCTTTACTGCACCTGAATGGGCTAAAATCATTATCGGTTTTGCCTCAGGCGATTGAAGTTCCACAGCCATTGAATACTAAAATAGTTGCTTTTTTTCAAGCGGAAAGTATTCAATTAGCCACAAACGTTCCTCAATCGGGTTCGTTTTCCAATTCATTTTCTAACGATTTTAATTAAAACTATATGCCACTTACAAGAGAAGAAGTTTTCGCTCTAATTGACGAAAAAATTTTTACAAACAACAGCGCACAAATTCAGGCCTCAGAAGTAAATGCACTTTTGAAAGTTATTTATGATAATGCTCCTAATACTGGATTTGAGCATTACATCGGTGAGGCTTTTGGTGGAGGTGTTATTTTCCACCTTTGGAAAGACTCGGAGGGAGTGGAGCATGGGTTGGTGGTGGATACGGTTGATTTGTCGGCAGGTCATTTATGGAGCTGGGTAAATACTGCAATAGGCTCTAGTGCAATGTCTACTTGGGATGGACTTACAAATTCTAATGCTATTGTGGCTCAATCAGGACATTCAATTAGTGCCGCTAAACTCTGTTTAGACTCAACAAATAATGGATTTAACGACTGGTATCTTCCTGCGCCTAATGAACTATTGATTTTGTTAAATATCAACTTTAATATTTCCAAATCTTTATCAAATATAGGTGGGACGCCACTATCTTATAATTCAACTTATTGGACTTCATTTGAGTTCACGGCTGACCATTCAGTTGCTTACAGTACAGCTGATATTTATAGTTCCAACAACACCAAGCAAGCGAATTATAGGGTTCGTGCCATCCGTCAATTTTAAAAATCAAAACTATGAATAAATTAATCACCACCCCCAATGGAGGTTTTCCATTAAGAAGCAATGACTTTCGTTTTATAGATGAATCAATTCGCTTGGCTTTAAAAGGTCTTGCCTCAATCGTAAATGATGTTTCTGCAAATGAGGCAGTAATTCTTTCCGGATGCACAAGGGAATTTGACGGCTCTTTTTGGACGATTGAATCCGGTTATTTATCCATAGGAGGCGAGATTTTTTTCTTTCCTGGTGTAACAGGTATATCATTAAATGGATTTAGTTTTTGGGGAATTGATACCCTTTATGATACAACAGGAGATAAAATTTTAAAAAATGGAAACCCAATCCAATCTTATGAAATTAGAATAGCAAAGGTTGGGTTTTCTGAATTTGAAAATCCTTTTGGTTACACAGCTATAAAAAACACTTTAACAGCAACCCAAATAATTCAACAAAAATTAGAGGCTAACTGTGTTTGGGCTAGTCTTTCAGATGCAAGTTATGAAGACCCTTTTGCTGCAGGAGCTCCAAAGTATTTAAAAGACGTTTCGGGCTTTGTTCACTTAAAAGGAGTTTGGAACAACTCAGACCCAAGCCCGGATAATCTAATTGGTCGTTTACCATTAGGCCTTAGACCTGCAGAGGATATGCAATATAGCATTTGGAATGGAGCAAATCAACGACAAATAATAATCAAAACAGATGGCGATATCAATTTTGTTGGTGCTGCAACAGGAATAATAAGATTGTATGAATTGCCTCCATTTAAGGCTGGGTAAAAAAGCTCCCGGACTTTAATTAAAAAAACGTTACCACACATTTTTTAACTGCGCAAGCACTTGCCGAGAGCTATAAGTTCTTAATAAGTGTTTGCGCAGTTAAAAAATGTGTGGTTTTACAAATTTAATTAAAAAAGATGGAAAAGAGTAAAGAAAAAAAGGAAAAAAAGTTCAATTACAAAGAGCAATTTGGAGTAATTGTAATCTGCGAAACTGAGTTACAGCAGATTGAAGTATTCAATGATTTATCAAAAAAAAAGGTTAAAGCTAAAAGTTGTTACAGTATGAAAATTGAAATTAAAAACGAAAGCCCTGACTTTAAAAGTTACAGGGCTTCAAGAGTAAAGTCGTTATTTAACGCCGAATCAAATTTATTTAAAAGACATTTGATTTGAATGTGGAAGACTTAGACTGGTCACTTGGATTGGTTGTAGGTCCTAGTGGTTCAGGCAAGACCTCACTAGGTAAAAAAGTCTTTAGTAAGGATTGTATTATTGATTTATACAAGGATTGGAATAATGAGTTGCCAATTGTAGACTGCATAGGTCAAGAATGCGATTTTAACCAAGTAACAGGAGCTTTGGCAAGTGTTGGGCTTGGTGATGTTCCATCATGGATAAAACCTTTTAACAGGCTCTCAAATGGCCAGCAATTTAGAGCGGGGCTAGCAAGAGTAATAATTGATTCTCCAAATGAAGTTGTAATTGATGAGTTCACAAGTGTTGTTGATCGTCAAATAGCTAAAATTGGTGCTCTTGCTTTTGCGAAGTCCTGGAGAAAAAATAAGGGAAAGAAAGCCGTTTTACTCTCATGCCATTATGATGTTGTCGAATGGCTGCAACCCGATTGGATTTTTGACACGAACACTGGCATATTAAAAAAGTGCAATCGGAAAGCACCCAGAAATCAAAATCGACATTTGGAAGGTCAACGGAACTTACTGGAAGTTTTTTAAAGAGCATTATTATTTAGACCTACCACATCCACCAGCGGCCGAATACTTCGTGGCAACTGTTGACGGTGAGCTTGTAGCTCACGTTGCAGTTTGCCCTTTATTTACTGCCAAGGCCTACAGGGCTACAAGACTAGTTGTAATGCCCGAGTGGCAGGGAGCAGGAGTTGGAACTACTTTTTTAAATGAGGTTTTGAGCCATCTACAGACGTTAAAGACATATTTAAACCTGATTTATTGATGTTGAACCCGTGAGTTAAATTTCAAATGACCAAATGTGTGTTTTGTGGTCATTTGAAATTGCTAATTTTGGTATTTTGATTTTTTCGAATATATTTGGTAATCTGTTATTAAGCTATCGTATTTCATATCAAAATTCATTTCAGGTTCAACTGGAAATGCTTCTAATCCAAAATAAGTAACTTTTTGTTGATTTCTCTCAGCCCAAATAGCAGTAAGCAGTGCGTTCAACCCTGTTCCAAGTCCTAATTCAAAGACTGAAATTGTATCTTTCTTTGGAAATCGCTGGATACCATTTTCTATAAAAACATGTTTTGCTTCTTGTATAGCTCCATGATAAGAATGATAATGTTCGTCCATTTCTGGAAGATAAATCGTCATTGATCCATCTGCTGTTTCACGTAGCTCTCTTTTCATCAATCTTTGATTTTTCTAGCAATCATAAGACCGTCACGAATAGGAAATAATACATTTTCTACACGTTCATCCTTTTGATTCAATAAATTATAGTCACGTAACAATTCTGTTTCTTTATCATTTTTCGATTCATCTGCTACTTTTCCTGACCATAAAACGTTATCAGCGATGATATATCCACCAATTTTCACTTTAGAAAAAACTAGATTATAATAATTAATGTAATTCAATTTATCTGCATCGATGAAAACAATATCAAATTGTTCTTTCAATTCTGGAATAATTTTCATTGCATCGCCTATTCTATAATCAATCT
>Ga0247844_1001593_pt1 | contig 41093 bp, 42 predicted proteins | sample LaCtaG_FD_192421 | JGI IMG/M metagenome (GOLD analysis project Ga0247844, IMG submission 192421) | Freshwater microbial communities from meromictic Lake La Cruz, Castile-La Mancha, Spain - LaCruzMarch201714.5m_1 | ecosystem: Environmental > Aquatic > Freshwater > Lake | place: Spain: Castile-La... | reverse complement strand
CGCGCCGTCGTCCGTACCCGCCTCGTGCGCCGCCGACTGGCCCTCCCCTCTGGCCCTGGTGGTGGAGACCAGCGGCAGCACCGGGGTTCCGCGGGCGGCCATGTTGACCCAGCACAATCTGCTGGCCGCCGCCGCCCTGAGCAATGGGCACCTGGGTCTGGGGGCGGGCGATTGCTGGCTCTGCTGCCTGGCGCTGCGCCACATCGGCGGGCTGGCCATCGGCTACCGCTGCGCCCTGGCGGGGGCCGCGGTGCTGCTTCATGCGGGTTTCGATGCCGGGCGCGTGGCCGCGGACCTGGCGCGCCACGCCGTCACCCACCTCTCGCTGGTTCCGCCCATGCTGGCGCGGTTGCTGGCCCTGGGGTGTCCGCCGCCGCCGTCGCTGCGGGTGCTGCTGGTCGGCGGGCAGGCGCTTGGCACCCGGCTCGCGGCGCAGGCGCTCGCGGCCGGCTGGCCGCTGCACGTCACCTACGGGATGACCGAGACCGCGTCCCAGGTCGCCACGTCCGGACGCCTGCACGCGCCGCCCGCCGCGGGCAGGGTGGCGCCGCCCCTGGCCGGGTTGGCGGTCGACTGCCCCGCGGGGGCCAGCGTGCCGGCGCCGTTGCGGATCCGGGGACCGGTGGTGATGGCCGGCTATGCCAATCCCGGGCGTCGGCCCGGGCAGGGTCTCCGCGACGGTTGGTTTACTACCTCTGACCTGGCGCGCCGCAGCGATGATGGCGTCCTGTGTATTCTCGGGCGTGCCGATGAGGTGCTGGTGACCGGCGGCGTCAAGGTCCATCCGGCGGTGGTGGAGTCGCTCTTGGCCGCCGCGCCGGGGGTGGGGTCGGTGGCGGTGGTGGGGGTCGCGGACCCGGTGTGGGGCCAGCGTCTGGTGGCGCTCTACACCGGGGAGGCAAGCCCGGCGGCCCTGGAGGAGTGGTGTCGGGCGCACCTGGCGGGGCCGCAGCGCCCACGCGCCTTCCGGCCCCAGGCCGAACTGCCGGTCCTGGATTCCGGCAAGCTGGACCGTTGGCGCCTCCGCGCCCTGGCCGCGGCCGGTGCGCTCCCGGAATTGCCCGGCTGAAGCGCCCGCGTGGCCGGCGGGCGGGGCACTGAGGCCGCCAACGGGCGTCGGGGGGCCTGGCGGCGACCGCCAGCGATCCCGTGGGCAGTGCCGTTGGTTCCCCGAAACCTGCGTTCGCGTCTTGCCGAGGCTGGTATTGGCGCCGCCAGCGGCTATGCTTTGGCGAAACGATACCGGACCACGCCGCGGACCGCGATCCCACCAGGGTCCTCGTCGGCGGCAGAGTCGGTCGGGTGTTCGACATAGCGAATGAAGAACGCGGTACGCTGCCCAGGCACCGAACCCACGATTCTCCTCAACTTAAGTGTGACGTACAGCACGGTAATGAATGCCTTCGAGCAGGCAAGCACCCAAGGCCGGCCGGGCCGGGCCGATCCGGCTGCGCGCACCGCCGTCCGCGCGGCGTACCAGGTCCGCCGGGGCCCGCGAGCGCGCGGCTTCACCATGATCGAACTCATGATCGTGGTGGCCATCGTGGGGGTACTCTCGACCTTCGCGATCAGAATCTATGAAGGGGCGGTCATGCGGGCGCACATCGCCGACGCGCTCCACCTGATCTCGCCCATGAAGCTGATCATCTACGACAATCTGGCCCTCGATCCCTCCAGGGATGCCTGTCAAGGTATCTCCAGCATCACCAGACCGACCAATTCGGTGCTGAGCGCGCAATGCAACGATGACCGCGTCAAGGCCACGGTGACGGTGGAGATGGATGAACAGGCCGGGGGCCTTAAACTCGATTTCGTCAGCGATCGGACCAGTGCCTCGCAGTGGCGCTGCGTCGCGCACGCGGATTTCCTGGATTTCAAATACCTTCCGGGCGCTTGCCGCTGATTGTCCGGCGGCAATGCCGCCTGTCGCAGTGACAGGCTCGGACAGCGACGCGAAGAGGTCGGAGAAGATCGCGGCCGGGATGATCACCTCGATTACGACAACGACAACGACGCTTAGTGGTGAATCGTTCCTAGGCGGGAGGCCACAACAGCTCCAAGTAGCGCGCCACCGACTCGTCCGCGTTACTGCCGATGACCTGGAGTGCGGGCAGGGCCTGCGTCAGGCGCGGATCCGCATTCTCCATGATGATCCCGGTGCCGACGCGCGCGAGCATCTCCAGGTCGTTCATGCCGTCGCCGAAGGCTAAGACCTCGCCCAGTGCGATCCCGAGCCGAGTGGCCACCCGCCTCAGCGCTGCGCCCTTGGACACGCCGCCGGCCATGATCTCCAGGGTGACGGGGAGCGAGAAGGTGGTGGCGATCCGGTCGCCGAAACGCGCGCGGACCTCGCGCTCGATCTCGCGCAGGCGCTGCGGTTCGCCGTAGAAAAAGACCTTGAGTACGTCGGTGCCGTCGATGAGCCCCAGATCGACCACCCGGTAGCGGAACCCGGAGTTCTGGTGGAAGCCCAGCAGATAGGGTTCGGGACGCGCCACCAGCCAGTCGTCCGTGCGATAGACATTGGTGTGGACATCGGCGAATCGCGGGTCCGTGACTAGGGCGATGGCACAGTCGGGGTCGAGCGGATCGCAATAGACCAGCCGGGCTGCGCTGTCATGGACCGCGGCACCATTCGATGAGATCAGGTACCCGTGACTGCCGAGCTGGTCGGAGAAGGCGCGGATGTCCTGGAAGTGCCGGCCGGAGGCAAGCATCACACCGATGTCCTGCGCGCGCAGCCGCGCCAAGACCGAGCGGGTGTAGTCGCCGAGCCGATGTGCGGGGTTCAGCAGGGTGCCATCGAGGTCGCAGACAACGAGTTTGTGCATTGGGTGATCCTGATGGCCTCTGGCGGGTCCTGCGTGCCGCGGTGGTGCGGCCCTGCGGTTCGGGATGAGAGGTGCGACGGGGTCAGGGCGGCGCTTCCGACACGGCGTCGGCGAAGTCAACGACCACGGCACGGCCAAAGTGCGGGTGGCTGGCAATCGAGACCCCGATGGCACCGAACCGGGGGTCCAGGATACTACGTCGATGCCCCCGGGACGGGACCCCGTCGTCGATCAGCAGCCGACTGACGATCTCGCGTCCAGTCGCCGGCCCATAGGCGGCCACCTCGCCGACGAGCCATTCCCAACGCCCCTGTTCCGATACCCGGGTCGAGGGGGTCGAGCCACCCGTGCCGTCGTGGCCGGTCGCGCCGCTCGCGGACTGATCGGCGGCGTGCACACGCGCCGCCCGGGTCAATGCGGCGGAGACGCTCAGGCTGCCCATGGGGGGCGTATCGGCGAGTTCGCGCGCCGTCTCCTCGACGACGGCAACCCCCTCATGCGTGCGCAGTCCCCGGCCGCGTGGGTCGAGCGGGTCGACATAGACCTTATCATGAAAGAGGATGCGGCGCGGCAGGATGAAGGTGCGGGCGTAGGCGGCGGGGTCGGTCCTGGCCAGGTTGATATGGGCGACCACATCGCGCTCCTCCGCTGTCAGCATTCCGATTGCCCCCTCGCTGGCCAAGTTGTCGCTGCCCCAGGCTATCCCCTGTGTGTTCCTCCCGACCCCCAGGTCGGCAGTGCAACCCGCGAGTGTCGCCGCCACGATCGCCAGCCCCGCCCGGCGCAGGGTGCCGCTGCGCGATGACCGGGCCGGATCACGGTAGCGGCTCACTGCCCCGCCCCTAGGCGCGGCGGCGGCAGCGAGCGACCAGTCGGACGAGTGCTCCACCAGGCCCCGGTTGCGTGTAGGAGCGATTTTCCGAACCAGTCACATAGCCTGCACATAGCGGCGTCGCTTCAGAACTGAAAATAGATGAACGGTGCACTGTTGAGGGGCATCAGCCACAAGCATATCGCAGCGACGACCCCGACAAATACCGCGTAGGCGCGGCGGTCGAGTTTGATCACCCAGTTCCCGGGAACCCGCGCCTGCAACCGGCCGAGCACTGCATCCGCAATCACCGGCAGCAGCACGGCGAGTAGCAGCCAGGGGGGCAGTGACTCCTGGCCGTCCAGGGCCCTGCTACCCGCCATCCGGCCCAGCATCGTCAGTGCGTCCTCCAGGCTTGCCGAACGGAAAAAGATCCAGGCCACCAGGACCCAGAGTTGGGTGAGCAGCAGGCTGGGAAGCAGCCCCCAGGCAGTCGCCTTGCGTCCTGCGGTCCACTGTCCCCATTGTTTGTGGATGATCAGTGCGAGTCCATGCAGACCGCCCCAGATGACGAAATTCCATGAGGCGCCGTGCCAGAGTCCGCCCAGCAGCATGGTGAGCATGAGATTGCGGTATTGTCGGCGCCGTCCCGAGCGATTTCCACCCAAGGGCACGTAGAGGTAATCCCGTAGCCAGGTCGAGAGGGAGATATGCCAGCGATGCCAGAAATCTGCGATGTTCCTGGCGCTGTAGGGGACATTGAAGTTGTCCGGCAGGTGATAGCCGAAAAACCAGGCGATGCCGATCGCCATGGTGGTGTAGCCATTGAAATCGAAATAGATCTGACCATAGTAAGCGAGGGCCCCGCCCCAGAGTCCCATGGTGGTCCAGCGCTGCGGATCGGCGAAGACCGGGTCGGCAATCGTGGCGAGGGTATCGGCGATCACTGCCTTATAAAAGAAACCGATCAGAAAGAGCCGCAGCCCGTCGGCCAGGCGTTCATCCGAGCGGTGCCGCGGTGTCCTCAGCTGCGGCATGAAGAAACTCGAGCGGATGATCGGCCCCGCGACCAGTTGCGGAAAAAACGCGATATAGAGAAGCACTTCGCGGAAGGAATGATCAGGGCGTACCGCCGCGCGATACACGTCCACCGTATAGCTGATGGCGTGAAAGGTGTAGAAGCTGATGCCGACCGGCAGAATCACACGCCATGCCGGCAGGTCTGCAGAAATCCCCAGGAGCGCCGCACCGCCCCGCCAGGAATCCATGAAGAAATTGTAATATTTGAAGAAGAACAGGACCCCGAGATGTGCGCTCAGCGATGCGATCAACAGCAGGCGCCGCTGCCGTCGGTCGCGGCATCCACTGATGGCGAGCGCCCCAAAATAGGCGACGAGCGCCACGAACAGCATGAGTGCCACGAAGCGATAATCCCACCACCCGTAGAAAAACAGACTGGCGGCGACCAGGAACCACTGTTGCGCTGCCCGCGTGCGGATGCGCCAATAGCTCAGATAGCAGACCACGAAGAACACCAGGAACGGCAGGCTAGTAAAGAGCATGGCGAATCCTGGCGTCTGCGGCAAGCGCCTCGGCCAGCCAGTGGGTCCAGCGTTCGGCCCCTTCGCTATTGAGATGCCCCAGGTCGGTCCAATACGGGCCATTCAGCGCCGACAACAGTCGAGTATCGGCCGCGATACAGTACGGCGCCAAGGCGCCGCAGAGGCCGTTGACTTCGGCGCGTCGCCGCGGGTCGGCCATCGGGGGCTGAAAGAAGATCACATCGCGTACCCCAAGGCGCCGCCAGGCGGTGGCTTGGCCCGCCCTGAAGTCGCTCGCCGCCCGGTCGAAACCGGGATCGTGCGACTGATTGAATTGCTCGGCGATTGCCGCCGGCGTCGGCGCGCCGGCGACCGCCTGCTCGGGCAGAAAACCATCGAGTACGCGCGGCTGACCAAATACCGCCGAGTGCAGGAAGCCGAGGTGAGCGTAATGGCTGAGGCCGTGCAGGACGAGGTCCAGGGCGGTCGCCATCCGCGCGCCGGCAGCCGCGCCTTCGGTGTTGACCCAGACCCGCCACAGCATCGCGGCGGTGCGATCCAGATCGCGGTAAGCCAGGACCGCAGGCTGGTATCGCTCCTCGGGCCGTTGCGCGATGTGCATTTCTGATCCGAGTTCCAGCAGGACCACCGCCGGCGGCGTCGCGCCGCTGCGCAAGTGGCGCTCGAACAGGTAGTCCTGCTCATAGGCGTAGGCCCCGGGATAGGACAACTGCGCCACGCGTACAGTCATGCCCTGCCGGGTGAGCAGGCGTTCAAGCAATTTCCCATCCAGGCCCCGAGATGAATAGCTGGAACCCAGGATCGCCACGACGGGACCTGTGTCCGTAGGGGTCAGGGCGCCGGCGAAGACCCCGGCAAGACTACTGGGTCCATGTACTCCGATCCTCGCGGCGAGCAAGGCGAGCCCGAACTGCGCGCAGAGGAAGGCGAGCGCACTTACGCCCAGCAGTCGTCGGCGGGCGCTCAGGCATGGCGTACGCACCGTGGTGAGCAGTACCACGACGATGGCCGCGAGCACGAACAATACCGCTGTGGTTTTCATCGCTTCGGCAATCGCGAACGCATCGCCCCCGGGGTTGCGCGAACGCGGGCACGGCATTGCTCAGAGGTGGCGTTCCGCCGCCGCGCCGCTAGCGTGGCGACGGCCCGTGATCGGGTTGCGGAACCCGTTACGGCGGTCCCAGGTACCGGCGCAAAGCTAGCCACGACTCACGGCGTCGGAACCTGGCCAGAGGTCCGCGCCTGCACCCGGGCGAGCTTCTTTTTCAGGGCGTTGGACGTCGGATTGCTCTTGATGCCGGCCTGTAGGGCGGCGATCGCTTCATCATTCTTGCCCTGCGATTCAAACAGATCGCTCAGTCCGACATAGGCAGGGGCATAGCTGGGCTTCAGGCCGATCACCTTGCGAAACCGCGCCTCCGCCTCTTTCGGGTGGCCCAGTGCCGCTTCCAGTTCACCGGACTTGGTGTGGATATCGGGGAGCAGGGAACAGGTGTCGCGGGAGTTGCCGATGGTGTAACCGAAATCGCTAAGGGCAACACCATAATAGTGGTTCGCCGGCGTGGGGTTGGATTCCTCTCGAAAATACCCGCGACTCGCCCAGACCAAGGCCCAGCAATAGTGGTGGTGCCCACCGCAACCCGAACGCATAAAGCCCGCGAGCTTGGCTCCCAACTCAGGGTCCTTGGTGAAGTGGGGCGCCAGGTTGCCGGTCTGGTTATACACCAGGCACCATCTTGGCAGGGCCGCGGCTTCGGCCGCCGTCATATGGGGATCGTCCGCCCTGGCGGGGGTGCCGACGAGAAGGGCGACCAGGAGCGGGCCGGTACGTGCAAGAGAAACGCGGATGCGACTACGCATTGCGGGCCTCGAACGGGTGCGACGCCGACAGATCCGCGGGTGCGGGACGTGCAGTCGCCGTACCGCGCGGTGCAGACTTGGCGTGGGCTTGGTGCTCATCCCCAGAGGGTGTTGTCTCACCGCTCGAACCCTGCGCGAACGGCGGTCGTGCGCCCGGGGGCGCCTCCTGGTGCCCCCCGAACTGGTAGCGCATGGCCGAGAGGACCTGGTTGGCGAAGTCCGCCTCCCCGCGGGAACTGAAGCGCTCGAAGAGTGCCGTGGTCAGGAGCGGGGTCGGGGTGCCGGTCTCGATCGCGGCGAGACTGGTCCAGCGGCCCTCGCCGGAATCAGACACCCGTCCGCCGAATTGCTTGAGCCCCGGGTCGGCCTGGAGGGCCGCGGCGGTCAGGTCCAGCAGCCAGGAGGCGACCACGCTGCCGCGCCGCCAGACCTCGGCCACGGCGGCCAGGTCAAACTGATACTGGTAGTGCTCGGGGTTGTGCAGCGGGGCGGTCTCGGCGTCCACCGGCCGGTCCGCGCGCCCGGCCCCGGCGTGTTTCAGGAGGTTGAAACCCTCCGCATAGGCCGCCATCAGGGCGTATTCGATGCCGTTGTGGACCATCTTGACGAAGTGTCCGGCGCCGCTCGGCCCGCAGTGCAGGTAGCCCTGTTCCGCGCGGCTGGGTTCGCCGGTGCGCCCGGGGGTGCGCGCGATGTCGCCCACACCAGGGGCCAGCGCGGCGAGGATGGGGTCCAGTCGTGCGACGGCCTTGGCGTCGCCGCCGACCATCAGGCAATAGCCCCGCTCGCGGCCCCAGACGCCCCCGCTGGTACCGCAGTCGACGAAGTGCAGACCCAGGGGGGCGAGGCGGGCGGCGTGGGCGAGGTCGTCGCGATAGTTGGAGTTGCCGCCGTCGATGATGGTGTCGCCCGGGCTCAGGTGGGGCAGGAGGTCGTCGATGACCCGCTCGACCACCGCGGCCGGGACCATGATCCAGACGTTGCGCGGCGCGCTGAGGCGGGCACACAGATCGGCGGGGTCCGCGGCGCCGATGGCGCCCGCCTGGAGCAGGGCCGCCACCGCCGCGGTATCCCGGTCATAGACGACACATTCGTGTCCGGCGTACAGCAGACGCAGGACCATGTTGGCGCCCATCCGGCCGAGGCCTATCATTCCGAGTTGCATCTGGGGTTGCTCCGGTGAGATCGAACCTGAAAACCTAAAATGAGCAGTCAGCTATCAGCACTTAGCGTTGCGTTTCAAGCGTTTCTGACCACCCGGCGCATCACCTGTCGGGTGGGCGCCTGCGGCTCCAAGACGGCTCGTAAGATGCTGATGCACTTATGGCTGACGGCTGATCGCTGACGGCTGACTGCTCTTTCCAGGGAAAAGGGTGGGCGCCCGAGACCTCAGGCCGAGTGGGCCTCCAGCACCACCAGGCTGTGGGGGCCGACGCGCATCTGTCCGGCAGTCAGCGGGGCCGGGGTGCCGGGCGCGAAGACACCCGGCTCCGCCATCGTGTCCACGGCGAGGGTCCAGTGCCGGCCGGGCAGGGCCGGTACCGCGAACTCGACCGCATCCTTCCACATGTTGAGCATGACGTGGAGCGGCGGTTCCGCGGCGTTGACCCCCGCCAGGGTGAAGGCGAGCACGCGGGTCTCGGGGAGCGACCAGCGCGGGGTGTCGAGCTTGAGCCCGTGCCAGGTGATGTCCGCCTGGTCCTGCCCGGGCTCCGGGGCCCCGGTCAGGAAGCGGTCGCGGGTGAGGCTCGGATGACGGCGGCGCAGGGCGATCAGGCCGCGCACATAGTCGAGCATGGGCCGCTGTGCGTCCACCGTGCTCCAGTCGAACCAGGACAGGTCGTTGTCCTGGCAGTAGGTGTTATTGTTGCCGCGCTTGCTGCGCAGGACCTCGTCACCGGACAGCAGCATGGGCACCCCCTGGCTCAGCATCAGGACGCCGATGAAGTTGCGCGCCTGGCGGCGGCGCAGGGCCAGGATGGCGGGGTCCGTGCTCGGTCCCTCGACCCCGCAGTTCCAACTGAGGTTGTGGTCGCTGCCGTCGCGGTTGCCTTCCCCGTTGGCCTCGTTGTGCTTGACCTCGTAGCTCACCAGATCCCACAGGCAAAACCCGTCGTGACAGGTGATGAAGTTCACCGAGTTGGCGGGCCGGCGCCCGCGCGCCTGGTACAGGTCGCTGGAACCGGCGAGGCGGGTGGCGACCTCCGGAATCAGGCCCGGGTCGCCGCGCACGAAGGCACGCATCAGGTCGCGGTAGCGCCCGTTCCACTCGGCCCAGCGGAAGCCCGGGAAGTCGCCGACCTGATAGAGCCCGGCGGCATCCCAGGCCTCGGCGATGATGTGGGAGCGGTTCAGGGACGGTGACAGTTCGGTTGCCCACAGCAGCGGGGCATGGTAGAGCGGGTTGCCGTCCTCCCCGCGGGCCAGGGCGCTGGCCAGGTCGAAGCGGAAGCCGTCCACGTGCATGTGCTGCACCCAGTACAGGAGCGCATCCACCAGGAAGCGGGTGACGATCGGGTGATTGCAGTTCACCGTGTTGCCGCAGCCGGTGTAGTCGCGGTAGAGGCGGCGGTCGGTGAAGTCCAGGTGATAGAAGACCTCGTTCCCCAAGCCCTTGAAGCTGATGGTCGGGCCAGTCCCGCCACCCTCCGCGGTGTGATTGAAGACCACGTCCAGGATCACCCCGATGCCGGCGCGGTGCAGCGCCTTGACCATGTCCCGGAACTCGTCGCGTGCCTGTGCCCCGTCGCGGGCGAAGTGGGGGTGGGGGGCGAAGAAGCTGTGGGTGCTGTAGCCCCAGTGGTTGCAGTGCCCCAGGGCCGCGGTCGCGGGCGGCACGTCCTGACGGTCGAAGGCCATGATCGGCAGGAGTTCGACGTGGGTGATGCCGAGCGCCGCCAGATACGGGATCTTCTCGATCAGGGCGCCGTAGGTGCCGGGGTGGGTGACCCCGGCGGAGGGGTGGCGGGTGAAATCGCCCAGGTGCAGCTCGTAGATGACCGACTCGCTGAGCGGAACGTGGAGGGGCTGGTCGCCCTCCCAGTCGTACTCGTCGCGCAGCACCCGGGCGCGCATGGCGCAGGCCACGTTGTCCCCGGGGAGGCCGGCGCGCGCCCGGTCCCACAGCCGGTCGCTCACGGTCGTCGCCCAGGGGTCGAGCAACGCCTTGTCCCCATCGATCCGGGCGCCGCTCTCGCGTGTATCGCTGCGGCCGCCGACCCGCCAGTTGTACCAGGTGCCGCTCGGCAGGTCCTCGACCAGGCAGTGCCAGAAGAAGAAGGTGTGGTTGACCCGGGGGTCCAGCGTGACGACCTGGAAGGGCACGGTCGCCTCCTCCCGGTCGAACAGCAGCAGGTCCACCTGCTCGGCATAGCGGCTGAAGATGCAGAAATTGACCCCGCCGTCGACGAAGGCGGCGCCGCCCTGGTCCCAGTTGCCGGGCTGGACGCGGTAGATGGGTTGGGTCATCGGGTTACTCCGGGTTGCCGGGCGCTGCCCGGGGGGTCTTAACCCGGCGTGCGGGTCGGCACGGGATTATGCGTAAGAAACGCGGTGATTCGCAATTGGTGTTCCTGTGCGGCCGGTCGCGCCACGTGGTGCTTGCACGAGGCCCAAGCGCCGACGGCCGCCGCCTTGCAATTTCCCGCCCGCTCGATACCCTGCCGCCTTGCACCCCCGCCCCGGCCGCTGCCCCCCCGTCTTTCCCGGAATTCCCATGACCATCCTGAGCCTCGACTCCGTCGCCCTGTCCTACGGCCTGCCGCCCCTGCTGGAGAGCGTCTCCTTCACCATCGACCGCGGCGAGCGGGTCTGTCTGATCGGCCGCAACGGCACCGGCAAGTCCACCCTGCTCAAGATCATCACCGGGGAGGTCCCGCCGGACGGGGGGGAACTGCGCCTGGGCCAGGGCATGACCGTGGCGCGCCTGGCCCAGGAGGTGCCGTTGCACGGGGATGCGAGTGTGTTCGATGTGGTGGCGGAGGGGCTCGGCGACCTGGGCACCCTGGTGCGGGACTACTTCCATCTCTCACATCACATGACGGCAACCGCGGGGGCGGACGAACTGGCCCAGTTGTCGCGCATCCAGCAGCAGTTGGACGACCGTGGCGGCTGGGAGATCGAGCAGCGCACGGAGCGCGTCATCTCGCGCCTGGGGCTGGACGCCGAGACCCCCTTCAACGCCCTGTCCGGCGGGCTCAAGCGCCGCGTGCTCCTGGCCCAGGCCCTGGTGTGCGGGCCGGACCTGCTGCTGCTCGATGAGCCGACCAACCACCTGGACATCGACTCCATCGACTGGCTGGAGGACTTCCTCAAGGACTATCAGGGCGCGCTCCTCTTCGTCACCCACGACCGGCGCTTCCTGCAGCGCGTCGCCACCCGCATCCTGGAACTGGACCGCGGGCGCATCACCGACTGGCCGGGCGACTATGACAACTATCTGCGCCGCAAGGAGGAGCGGCGCCACGCCGAGGCCCAGGCCAACGCCCTCTTCGACCGCCGGCTGGCGGATGAGGAGGTCTGGATCCGCCAGGGGATCAAGGCGCGGCGCACCCGCAACGAGGGTCGGGTGCGGGCGCTGGAGGCCATGCGCAACGAGCGCTCGCAGCGGCGCGAGCAGCAGGGCACCGCGCGCCTGCGCCTCGCCGAGGCGGACCGCTCCGGCAAGCTGGTCGCGGAGGCCGAGGGCGTTACCTACGGCTGGGGCGGCGCGCCCGTGATCCGGGAATTGAGCACCCTGATCCTGCGCGGGGACAAGGTCGGGATCATTGGCCCCAACGGCGTCGGCAAGAGCACCCTGCTGCGCCTCCTGCTCGGCGACCTGGAGCCCCAGTCCGGGACCATCCGCCGCGGCACCAACCTCCAGGTCGCCTATTTCGACCAGATGCGCGCCCAGCTCGACCCGGAGCGCAGCGTCCAGGACAACGTCGCCGGCGGCAGCGACCAGGTGATGGTGGACGGCCAGAGCCGCCATGTCCTGTCGTATCTCCGCGACTTCCTGTTCAGCCCCGAGCGCGCCCGCCAACCCGTCAAGGCCCTGTCCGGGGGCGAGCGCAACCGGCTCTTGCTCGCCAAGCTCTTCACCCGCCCCGCCAACCTGCTGGTGCTCGACGAGCCGACCAACGATCTGGACACCGAGACCCTGGAACTGCTGGAAGACCTGCTGGTCTCCTTCGCCGGGACCGTGCTCCTGGTCAGCCACGACCGCACCCTACTGGACAACGTAGTCACCAGTTCTCTGGTGTTCGAGGGCGATGGCCTGGTCCAGGACTATGTCGGCGGCTACGAGGATTGGCTGCGCCAGCGCGCCCCGGCGCCCGCGGCGGCGCCTAAGGGCCTGGCGCCCGCTGCTGCTCCTGGACCGGCCGCGACCGAGCCCAAGCGCCCGACGGCTAAGCTGAGTTTCAAGGACAACAAGGAACTGACCGAACTGCCCGCCCGGATCGAGGCCCTGGAGGCGGAGCAGGAGGCGCTGAGCACCCGCCTTGCCGATCCGGCCCTCTACCAGGGCGACGGTGCGGCACTGGCTACGGTCCGGGAGCGCCTCACCGCGATCGAGACTGAGTTGGCTGCGGCCTATGTGCGCTGGGAGGCGTTGGAGGCACGGCGGTAGGGCGGAACGCCGCAGGCGGTTCCGCCTTGGCCGGCGGCGGCATGGCGGATCACGCTGCGGGTAATCGCCCTACGGTACTGGCTTGAACGTGAATATAGAGCGTGAAGGCCCGTTTCGGGGGTAACAAGAGCATAGACGTTGTCGGCGTCAGATTTCATGCGACCTTGCCTGTTTTGCTCTTTACCGGTCTCTTGACGCAATATGAGGAGAACCGACAATGCCGAGTCTCGGTAGAATGCTTGTGCAACGTGACGTCGTGCAAGCTGACCTGTCCACGATTAGAACCGACTTCAGCGAACTTCACATCGGTGCGGCTAGTGTCGCCAAAGTCGCTGTGGAATGGAGCCGAGGGTGCATCATCGCCTGTCCAGCCTCCGAACGATCAAGGTGGCGAGTCAATACGAGAATATAGCAATGAAGACCGCAACGGTGGCCGACGCCAAGTCCCGTTTCTCATCTCTGCTCGCCGAGGTGGAGGCCGGCGAAGAGGTCGTCATCACCCGTCGCGGGCGGCCCGTGGCGCGGTTGGTTCCGGAGCCACCGGCCGCCGCTGTCTTCGATTGGGAGGCGCTGCGGGCCTGGGTGGAGGCGGGACCCTCGGCACCGGGCGCAACAGTTGCGGAACTTCGCGAGCAGGATCTATTGTGATTTATCTCGACACCTCGGTGCTGGGCGCGATCTTCTTCCGCGAGCCGAACGCGGCCATGGCCTTGACCCGGATCGAGGCAGTTCGTGCCCGCGGACTGGTCATTTCAGCCTGGACCTTGACGGAGATGGCGAGCGTGGGTGCCATCAAGGAGCGGACGGGCACCATTGACCGTGCAACCAGGCAGCAGGCCCTTTCGGGTTTCCATCGCTTCGCGTCATCAAGCCTGGTCCTGATCGAGATCGAGCCGGCAGATTTCAGGTCTGCGGCGCTACTGATCGATGGGGCGGGTGGTCTGCGGGCAGGGGATGCCCTGCATCTGGCAGTTGCGAAACGTCTTTCAGCGGAACTCGCGACGTTCGACCGCCGGCTGGCGGAAGCCGCGCCGGTCTGGGGTGTTGCGCTGTTCCCGGTAGGCTGATTCGCAGGGATTGGGCAGCGCCCAGACTGCGAGATGGGTGTCGAGCGGCAACCTCATGGGGAGGGGTCGTCCGCGAACAGTTGTTCCACCAAGGCGTTGGTGCGATCGATGGACTCCGGGACCTTGAACCGGCCCGCGGCGATGCCGATTCGCTGCTGCACCGACCGTGCCGCCAGCGGGACCAGTCGTGCGGCGGGGCGACCGTTGCGGGCGATGACGATCTCAGCCTCGGCCCCATAGCACTGCTGCCGACGCTCCTCGCCCACCTCGGCCAGCCCCAACCCCGCTAACTCGTGGTCCGCCACCCGTCCCGCCAGCGACTCCGAACTCGCGCGGATCAGTTGCGGTGAGGCACTGCCCAGGATCAGGAAGCCCGCCGGGATTCCAGGGCGGTCCGCCAATACCCGCAAGGGGGCAAACAGGTCGGGGCGGCGCTGGATCTCGTCGAGTACCACCAGCCCGCGGAGCGGCTCCAGGGTGAACATGGGTGCTGCCAGTCGGGTGCCGTCGTGGGGGTCTTCCAGGTCGAATGTGGGTGGTGGCGCCGAGGCGGTCCGCGACCATGCCGGCGAGGGTCGTCTTACCGACCTGCCGCGCGCTTAGCAGGGCGACCACGGGAAACTGCTCGAGCAAGGGTATCACAGGGTACCATGGGTCGTATTTTACCGTGAAAATCTGGAGTCTGTCTCCGGATTTTCATGGTGAGCGCTCGCCCGAGCACCCTGCGCGACGCGACCCCGCGTGGACAGTCGGGCGCCGGACCTTTAGAATCCCCGCGGATTCGGTGCCGCCTTGTCCGAATCATCAGTGCGTGTGCCCGCTGTTGTCACGGCGGCCCCTCGCGGCCCCCGCAGTGCCGGCCACGCCGCCTCCCGATTCGGAGAGATCCTTGAAAAAGCCCGCAGTTCTGGTCCTGGAAGACGGTTCCGTCTTTCGGGGAACCTCGATCGGCGCCGACGGTTCCAGCGTCGGCGAGGTGGTCTTCAACACCGCCATGACCGGGTATCAGGAGATCCTGACGGACCCCTCGTACCTGCGCCAACTGGTGACGCTGACCTACCCGCACATCGGCAACACGGGCGTGAACCCGGAGGACGAGGAGTCCGCCGGCGTGCAGGCGGCCGGTCTCATCATCCGTGATCTGCCCATTTTTCCCAGCAATTTCCGGATACGCGAGCGGCTGGACGACTATCTGCTGCGCCAGGGCGTGGTCGGTATCGCCGGGATCGATACCCGGCGGCTGACCCGGCTCCTGCGGGAGAAGGGCGCCCAGAACGGCTGTCTGATGGCGGGGGCGGGACTCGACGAGGCGGCCGCCCTAGGCGCGGCGCGTGCCTTCCCGGGGCTCAAGGGCATGGACCTGGCCCAGCACGCCAGCACCAGTGAGCCCTATGAGTGGACCCAGGGCGTCTGGAGCCTGGCGCACGGCCATCGGGATCCGACGGGCGACCAGCCCCACCACGTCGTCGCCTACGACTATGGCGTCAAGCGCAACATCCTGCGGATGCTGGTGGCGCGCGGCTGCCGGGTGACCGTGGTGCCGGCCCGCACGCCGGCGGCCGCGGTCCTCGCGCTGGACCCGGACGGGGTCTTTCTCTCCAATGGACCCGGCGACCCGGAGCCCTGCGACTATGCCATCACGGCCATCCGAGCGTTGCTCGAGACTGGGATCCCGGTGTTCGGCATCTGTCTGGGGCACCAGTTGTTGGGCCTGGCGAGCGGGGCGCGGACGATCAAGATGAAGTTCGGTCACCACGGGGCCAACCACCCGGTGCAGGATCTCAAGACCGGGCGGGTGATGATCTCCAGCCAGAATCACGGCTTTGCAGTGGACGAGGCGGGCCTGCCCGACTGTCTGGAGGCGACCCACCGCTCGCTCTTCGACGGCTCGCTCCAGGGCATCGCGCGGCGCGACTGCCCGGCCTTCAGCTTCCAGGGCCACCCGGAGGCCAGCCCCGGGCCGCACGACGTGGCGCCGGTGTTCGATCACTTCATCGCGCTCATGAAGGATAGAGGAAGATGAAGAGGCCGCAAATGAACGCAAATGGACGCAAATAGTGATGCGCTGCCGGCGGGCTGTGAGCCTATATCCAGGCGCGTGATTGGTTGTGCCTTTGAGGTCAGCAAGAGCCTTGGGTCGGGTTTTCTGGAATCGGTATACGAGAAGGCGTTGTGTATCGAGCTTGCAGCCCAGGGGATAGAGTTTCAGCGGCAGGTTGTCTTTGATGTTCGGTACAAGGGGCAGGTCGCTGGTTCATTTGCTGCCGATCTCGTTGTTGCGCGGAGCCTTTTGGTTGAGCTGAAGGCCGTGCGCTGTTTCGCCCCCGAGCATGAAGCTCAGGTCATCAATTACTTGCGTGCCACGGGATTGCACGTCGCGCTGCTTCTGAATTTCGGGTCACCACGGCTGCAAGTCCGCCGTTTGGTTTTCGAGCACGATGACCGCCGACTGATCTAATTCATTTGCGTCTTTTTGCGTTCATTTGCGGCCAAAATTTCTTACCATGCCAAAGCGTACCGACATCCATAGCATCCTGATCATCGGCGCCGGGCCGATCGTCATCGGCCAGGCCTGCGAGTTCGATTACTCCGGCGCCCAGGCCTGCAAGGCGCTGCGCGAGGAGGGCTTTCGGGTCATCCTGGTGAACAGCAACCCGGCGACCATCATGACCGACCCGGAGATGGCGGACGCCACCTATATCGAGCCGGTCACCTGGCGCGCGGTGGCCGCCATCATCGAAAAGGAGCGCCCGGACGCCCTGCTGCCCACCATGGGCGGACAGACGGCGCTCAACTGCGCGCTCGACCTGGTGCGCCAAGGGGTCCTGGAGCGCTTCGGGGTGGAACTGATCGGGGCCTCGCGGGAGGCGATCGACAAGGCCGAGGACCGCGACCTGTTCCGTAAGGCGATGCGCAAGATTGGGCTCGATATGCCGCGCTCGGCCATCGCCCACAGCCTGGAGGAGGCGGTCCAGGTCCAGGCCTCCATCGGCTATCCCTCCATCATCCGGCCCTCCTTCACCATGGGCGGAAGCGGCGGGGGCATCGCCTATAATCAGGAGGAGTTCGAGGAGATCTGCCGGCGCGGGCTGGACCTCTCGCCCACGCACGAACTACTGATCGAGGAATCGGCCCTGGGCTGGAAGGAATTCGAGATGGAGGTGGTCCGCGACCACGCGGACAATTGCATCATCGTCTGCTCCATCGAGAATTTCGACCCCATGGGGGTACACACCGGGGACTCCATTACGGTCGCGCCGGCGCAGACCCTGACCGACAAGGAATACCAGATCATGCGCGACGCCTCGCTCAAGGTGCTGCGCGAGATCGGGGTGGATACGGGCGGCTCCAACGTCCAATTCGCCATCAATCCGGACGACGGGCGCATGATCATCATCGAGATGAATCCGCGCGTCTCACGCTCCTCGGCCCTGGCCTCCAAGGCAACCGGGTTTCCCATCGCCAAGGTCGCGGCCAAGCTGGCGGTGGGTTATACGCTCGATGAACTGCGTAATGACATCACGGGCGGCGCGACACCGGCATCGTTCGAGCCCTCGATCGACTATGTGGTCACCAAGATCCCGCGCTTCGCCTTCGAGAAATTCCCCCAGGCCAATCCACGGCTCACCACCCAGATGAAGTCGGTGGGGGAGGTGATGGCGATCGGCCGCACCTTCCAGGAGTCCCTGCAGAAGGCGCTGCGCGGCCTGGAGACGGACCGCTATGGACTCGACGAGGTGGTCGACCTCAAGCACCCCGATGCCAGAAAGACCATCAAGCACGAGTTGCGTCAGGCCGGCGCCGAGCGCATCTTCTATCTGGCCGATGCCTTCCGCGCCGGTATGGACGCCCAAGAGATTTACTCGCTTTGTCAGATCGACCCCTGGTTCCTGGCCCAGATCCAGAACCTCGTGGAAACCGAGGCGGAGGTCCGTCGGGACGGTCTGTCGGCACTGGACGCCGAGCGCCTCTATGCGCTCAAGCGCCAGGGCTTCTCCGACCGCCGCCTGGCGCGCCTGACCGGGTCTACCGAGCAGGTGATCCGCGACCTGCGCCGCTCGCTCGGCGTGCGCCCGGTCTACAAGCGGGTGGACACCTGCGCTGCCGAGTTCGCCTCCAGCACCGCCTATATGTATTCCACCTATGAGGAGGAGTGCGAGGCGCAGCCCAGCGACCGGCAGAAGATCATGGTGTTGGGCGGCGGCCCGAACCGGATCGGCCAAGGCATCGAATTCGACTATTGCTGCGTCCATGCCGCGCTCGCCCTGCGTGAGGATGGCTATGAGACCATCATGGTCAACTGCAACCCGGAGACCGTCTCCACGGATTACGACACCTCCGACCGGCTCTATTTCGAGCCCCTGACCCTGGAGGACGTGCTGGAGATCGTGGACAAGGAGAAGCCACTCGGGGTCATCGTCCAATACGGCGGCCAGACCCCGCTCAAGCTCGCCCGCGCCCTGGAGGCCAATGGGGTGCCCATCATCGGCACCACCCCGGACGCCATCGACCGCGCCGAGGACCGCGAGCGCTTCCAACAGCTCATCCACCAACTGGGGCTGATGCAGCCCCCCAACGCAACCGCCCGCAGTGAGGAGGAGGCGGTGGCCAAGGCCGCCGGTATCGGCTATCCGCTGGTGGTGCGCCCGTCCTATGTGCTGGGCGGGCGGGCCATGGAGATCGTCTTCGACGAGACCGAACTGATGCGCTATATGAAATACGCGGTGCGCGTCTCCAACGAGTCGCCGGTCTTGCTGGACCGCTTCCTCGACGACGCCATCGAGGTCGATGTCGATGCCATCTGCGACGGCAAGGACGTCCTGATCGGCGGTATCATGGAGCACATCGAACAGGCCGGGGTGCATTCGGGTGATTCCGCCTGCTCGCTGCCGCCCTACACCCTGTCCCAGTCGACCCAGGACCGGATGCGCGTGCAGATGGCCCAGATGGCGCACGGGCTCAACGTGGTGGGGCTGATGAATGCCCAGTTCGCCATCAAGGGTGATGACATCTATATCCTGGAGGTCAATCCGCGCGCCTCGCGCACCGTGCCCTTCGTTTCCAAGGCCATCGGGCTGCCGCTGGCCAAGGTCGCGGCCCGCTGTATGGTGGGCACGGCACTGGCGGAGCAGGGCTTCACCAAGGAGATCAAGCCCAAGCACTATTTCGTCAAGGAGGCGGTCTTCCCCTTCATCAAGTTCCCCGGGGTGGATACGGTGCTGGGGCCGGAGATGAAGTCCACCGGCGAGGTGATGGGGGTCGGCGAGTCCTTCGGCGAGGCCTATGCCAAGGCGCAGGAGGGCGCCGGCACCCTGCTGCCGACCAAGGGCAGGGCGATGCTCAGCGTGCGGTCCGCCGACCGGGCGCGCCTGATCCGGGTCGCGCGCGACCTGCTGACCCTGGGCTTCAGCCTCTATGCCACCCGCGGCACCGCCATCTCGGTGCATGAGGCGGGTCTGCCCTGCGTGATCGTCAACAAGGTCAATGAGGGGCGGCCCCACGTGGTCGACATGATCAAGAACCGCGAGGTGAGCTTCATCGTCAACACCACCGAGGGCGCCCAGGCGATTGCCGACTCCTCCGCGATCCGCCGCGCCGCATTGCAGCACAAGGTCAGCTACACCACGACCATTTCCGGGGCTGAGGCCACCTGTCTGGCGCTGAAACAACTGGACGTGTTGAGCGTCAATCGGTTACAAAATCTCAACTGAGGATTCCATTGATGAGCAAGGTACCTCTGACCGCCAAGGGCGCCGAGAAACTGCGTGAGGAACTGGAGCGGCTCAAGCGCATCGAACGCCCCCGGGTGATCGAGGCGATCAGTGAGGCGCGCGCCCATGGCGATCTCAAGGAGAACGCCGAATACCATGCCGCCCGCGAACAGCAGAGCTTCATTGAGGGCCGCATCAAGGACCTGGACGGCAAGCTGTCCAATGCCCAGATCATCGACGTTACCAAGGTCCCGGCCACTGGGCGGGTGGTCTTCGGCGCGACCGTCCTGGTGCTGGAGGTGGAGAAGGAGGAGGAGCGCACCTTTCAGATCGTCGGCGATGACGAGGCGGATCTCAAGCAGGGCATGATCTCCATCAGTTCACCGATCGCCCGCGCCCTGATCGGCAAGAGCGAGGGTGATGTCGCGCTGGTGGATGCACCCGGCGGCAAGCGGGAGTTGGAGATCCTGGACGTCAAGTACATCTAATAGAAGGCGAGTCGGGCGCAGCAGAGGTCCACGACCATCTCCCGCCCAATGGCGACCAGCCCCAGCCGGCGGAGGACGGACAGGTCGAGCGGCCGCTCGATCGCGTGGGGCTGGAAGGCGGCGAAGGGCAGTCGCACCGGCGTCCAGTGCGGACCCGCGACGAACGAGGCGCGATAGGACTGCCAGACGATCCGGGTCTCGATCGTGCGCAGGTGCAGGTTATAGGTCTCGCCATTGCCCCGGACGTCCACTTCGATCCCGCTCCAGCCTCCGGCATCCAACAGGCCGGCCGCGCGCAGGTCCAGGCCCGCCTGCACGAAGCCGCCGTTGTTCGCCAGACTGACCCGACCGGTCAGGTGTAGGCAGGGGCGCCCATCGACCACCGCCGCATCCAGTCCGCCGCGGGAGACGCCGCCCATGACGGTGTCGGCGATGAATTGCCAGCGGGTGCCCAGGTTGGAGTTCAGATCGCCGCTCGTGCGGTCATCGATGAGTGGGGACGGTGCGGTGGTCATGGACGGTGGACCCATAGGCAGGGCAAGAAGCTGTGAATGGTGGTAGCGTTACACGCGTCCGGCCGGGGGTCGCTCCACGATCGCGAATAGCCGCGAGCATAACGCGACCCGTGATGGCCGACAAGTCGCCTGCCGGATTGGGTGAGGGCGTTGCGGCGTTCAGTCTGGTCCCACGACTGAAGCCCTGGACTGCGGGGGAGAGCGCTACCGGCAACTGATGGGCAGATAGCGAGCCGGGATCTGCCACCCGGCGCTGCCCTCGCCGGTGTGGCCGCGACAGGTCCAGCGGACCGCGCCGGCCGTGGGCGTCGGCACCAGCCACAGGATGGTGCCATTGAGTTGCCGCCCGGCCCCGGGACCGTACCAGACCTCGATGGCGCCCCGGCCGATCGACCACTTGACCTTGGTCACGACCGCCTGTGCGCCGCCGGTGTAGTAGTCCTTGTCGCCGAGCGGTACCGCCCCGTTCGCCTGGATGTACTCGGTCAGTTGGGTCTTGTAGGGCGTCACAAAGCTGATCCCCTCGGAGGCCCGGGCGCGTACCACGAAGTCCTGGTAGGCCGGCACCGCGAGCGCGGCCAGGATGCCGATGATGGCGACGACAATCATCAGTTCGATCAAGGTGAAGCCTGGTGTGTGCGATCGTGTGCTCATGGGGGTCTCGGCGGCATCCTAAGACTCAAGTGTATGGCCTGCCCCGGGCCGCTGCTGACCGCCGCTCTGCATTTTCGGCCGCTTCCGCGGTTACACTGCCGAGTCTGTGACGACCATCGCCCAAATCGACCTTCGACCCCCCGAGACACCAAGGCACCAAGGCACCCAGATGACAAAACTTAAGCTCGGCATCCCCAAGGGCAGTCTGGAGGAGGCGACCCTCGCCCTCTTCAAGCAGGCGGGCTGGACCATTGCCCCGCGCTCGCGCAACTACTATCCGGAAGTGGACGACCCCGAATTGGCCTGCGCCCTGGTGCGCGCCCAGGAGATGGCGCCCTATGTGGCCAGCGGCACCCTGGATCTGGGGCTGACCGGGCTCGACTGGATCCTGGAGACGCAGGCGCAGGTGGCCGAGGTCTGCACCCTCACCTATTCCAAGAGCTCCAATCAGCCCAGCCGCTGGGTGCTCCTGGTGCGCGAGGAGTCGCCGGTACGCTCGGTTGCGGATCTGGACGGCTGCAAGGTGGCGACGGAACTGGTGGACTTCACCCGGCGCTATTTCGCGGAGCGGGGCATCCGCGCCGCCGTCGAGTTCAGTTGGGGGGCGACCGAGGCCAAGGTGGTGGAGGGTCTGGTGGACGCCGCGGTGGAGATCACCGAGACCGGCAGCACCATCCGCGCCCATGGCCTGCGGATCGTGGAGGACCTGCTGTTCACCGAGACCCGCCTGATCGCCAACCCGGCGGCCATGGCCGACCCCGCCAAGCGCGCCAAGATCGACCAGATCGCCCTGATGCTCCAGGCGGCGCTCGCCGCGCGCCACAAGGTCGCGCTCAAGCTCAACTGCCGCGCCAGCAAGATTGATGAGATCGTGGCCCTGCTGCCGAGCCTGCACGCCCCCACCGTCAGCCACCTCTACGATCGGGAGTGGCTGGCGGTGGAGACCATTGTGGATACCGCCGCCGTGCGCGTCCTGATCCCGCGCCTGCGCGCGGCGGGGGCCGAGGGCATCCTGGAATACGAGTTGCGCAAGATGCTCTAGGCGCGTTCGCCGCAGTAGCGGCGAACGCGATGGCATGGCCTGACGGCCATGGCTAGGGGCATCAGCCAACCTGGAAGGCCAAAGGCGTGCGTGGGAGCGGATTCAGCCGCGACGAGGCCAGGGCCGCCTGCGAGGTCAGGGTGCGGCTGAAGCCGCTCCCACAGGGTTTCTGGCTCCCACGCTCCTGCGTGGGAGCAAGTGCGGGCGCTCCGCGTCCATGGCCAAGGCCGGACGCGGAGCGCCCGCCCGGCATTCCCACGCGGGAGCGTGGGAACGAGAAAGGCTCCGCCCTGACGTCCGCAATGGCTATTTCATCAGCCAAGCCGAGACGTAGTTGCCGATAATGCCGGTCAGAATCGCCACGACCATACCGCCCATGCCGAGCGCGACCTGGCCTCGTTTCCGCTGTAAGAATTTCTCGCGGATGGACTTTGCTTCGTCGGTCAAGAGCAGAAAGCTGCGCTCTCGGTGATACTGAATCCATGACCAGAGCGAGAGAGAAGCAAGGAGTGTTGCCACAAAAAATGCTATAAAAATCTGAATGTAGCGGTGGAGGTTGTCGCGACTGGTCCTCACCATCTCTTCTTTCTTGCGCTGGAACTCTGCTTTTTCGCCCTGGAGCTTTCCTTTTCTGCGTTGTAACTCTTCTAACTCTTCTGTTGTCTTCCGTTGGGACTCTACCTTCGCGCGCTGAAGTTCTTCTTGGTCGCGCTGGTACGCGGCGCTGACGTTTAACAAGCCTTCCCGCAGCCTCTCACTTATTGAGGGTTGCGTCGCCAAGCCGGCAATATACGCCGTCCGTTTTCCATCCAATAGACTTGCTAAAATAATAAGTTCTCTTTCATTGAGTTTTCCAGAATAGAATAAGTTATTTAGAACTGATCGGGACTCCGAGTCCTCCGCTGATTCCTGATTTCTCGTCATAATGTCCGCCGAGTTTGTGACCGAAAACCTAATTACTGCCTCCTCCGCCATAATTCTTGCCTCTTGCTGATCTAATTCATTAACGAAATTTCCTGCTTGCCATTCTGGGGGCGGCGAGTGTCGTTCGTTATTCAACAAAAAAATTGTCATTAAAGCCCCGATGGCCGCGGATAGTAAGATAGGCGTTGAGATAGCCGAATTTTCGGTTAAGCGGAATCCCCGCACAATAAAATTCTGCCATAACGAGGCAATATGAGGCACCTTGCTGATCTTCTTCCGAAGCTGATTCGATAGCAGGTTAAGGACTTCGATGCCCCAGACCGGATTGGAGTGCTCGATACTCAGTTGCACACGTCCATCGATGAAGCCCTTGACGATCAGGAACGAGAGGTTGATCTTCTGCGTCTCGATGGTCGGTGCGTTGGGGAAGCGAAAGACGAAATGCCAGGTCAGCGTGACCCCGGTCGGCACCACATTGCGGGTTTCGTGGAACTTCTCCAGACTCTCGATGGATGTGAGGGTGCGGGATGTGTCGTCATCGTAGTTGATTGCGACTTGGAAGAACTCGAGACGGGTATTGACTTCCTTGCTGATCTTGGCATCCATCAAGAGATAGAACTGTCGCAAGTCGTTCAAGTCGAGGATGAAGAAGGCTTCCTTGTCGAAGGCCAGCCGTTCACGCTGACCAAGGAAGTTGACGATGATGTCGGCGAGGACGTCCTTAGGCAGGGCCAAGCTGAAGTTCCGATCGTCCCCAGGTTCACTCAGATTCTGCATGTCTTGCCCCCAATCTTGTAGCGTCTCGTGCCGGATTAGGGCGGTCGCCCTGTCCGGAGTTTATTATTCTATGCCGTGGTTGCCGCGCGCCCTGACCTTGTCTATGAGTTCTCAAAGTGGCTGGGGCCGGTGGTTACCCCGCGCAAGCGGAGCCGCTCGCCGAGCAGGTCTCACCCCTCAGGCGGGTTCAGATTCCACCGGCCCATTCCCACCCCGGCCCCCGTAACGGGCCAAAAAGCGAGCAAACTGTTCGCGCTGCGACCGGACCCGCTGGACTTGGCGCGGGTGGTTTTCCCGCTCGAAGGCTTCCACACCGAAGACCTCGGACGGCGGTAGCGCGTCCAACAAGTCGATTCCTTGATGGAAGAAGGTGCGCTTTCCCGTATCGGTCAGCGCCAGATCGAAGACACGGTTGGCCATCTTGATCGCCTCGTCCGCCTTGTCGTCGGCGATCAGGTGCAGCAGATACCCGTGACATATCCGGATCGCGGCGCGCAGTTGGTCGTAGCCGCGCGGGGTGCGTAGTAGCGCCGGACGCCGGATCGGACACTCGTGCGTTGCTCTGCATCTGCTACCCGCGCAGGTAGGGCTCCAACAGCTCCGCGGCCTCTTCGATCCCGCTGGGCGCCACCGGCGTCGGGCGGCCGGCGGCCAGGAGCGCGGCGATCGGGCCGGCGACCCGCCCGGCTGCCAGGTCCGCCAGGCTCAGCGTTCGGCAGGGGACCTGGCCGCTCAGCCAGGCATCGAGCGCCGCCGCCTCCGGCCAGTCGTCACGCGGGACATGCAGTACCGCCACTCCGTTGCAGGCCGCCTCGGCATAGGTGCCATACCCGGGCTTGCCCAGGATCAGGTCGACCGAACCCAGCACGTCCAGCACGTCGAGCCCATGATCGGCCAGCGCCGTGGCGTCGCGGCGGGGCCGTCCTCCCAGGTCCTGCACCAGCCAGTGGACCTGGTCCTGCTCCGGCCACGCGCGCAGTGGATCGAGGCCCGCGAAGCCGCCGAACTGCATCAGGGCGAGCGGCCGGTCCGCGGGGCAGCCGAAGCGCTGCCGCAACTCCGCCCGGCGGTCGGGTCGACGCTGGGCGATGGGGCCGACGGTTTGCACCTGGGGCAGCCAGTGCAGCGGCATGGCGGGCACCGGGCGGATGAAGCGATCCGTCGCGCCATAGACCAGCCGCAGATGATCCAGGAGCGCGGCCGGGACCTGGTCGCGTGGCGGGCATTCGCGCAGGATGTCGTACCAGGTGAAGGAGCACAGCCCCACCGCCGGGATCCCGAGCCGCTGCGCCGCCTCCAGGGGCAGCCAGGGGACATCGCTCAGCACCAGGTCCGGCGCCAGGTCGCGCAGGGTGGCCAGTTGGCGTGCCAGGCGGCGGTCGTAGCCGGCCGCGAAGTCGCGGTAGGCGGCCAGGCTCTCCGCCCACCGGGTGACCAGGGGACCCGCCATCACCAGCCCCGGGTCCGTCGCCTCGTGCAGTTGGGTGAACCCCGGCGGCAGCCGGCGGCGGGCGAAGCCGGGGTCGATGTCCGACTGGAGCGTGACCCGCAGCTCCGGGAGGCGCCGGGCGAGGGCCGCGACGACCGGGGCGGACTGGGCCAGATGGCCAAAGCCGTGGGCGGTGACGGCGAGCAGGAGGTGGGGCATGACGAGGACTGGTGCTTGGGGGTGACGGCGCTTCAGCTTTGGGAGAGCAATTGGTCCGCCTGCGAGCCCCTCACCCCAGCGTATACCCCGCGTCCACATTGAGGATGGTCCCGGTCACCACCCGCGCCTGCGCGCCGGCCAGGAAGAGCACCGCCGCCGCCACGTCGGCCGTCTCCACGCGGCGCCCTTGCAGCACATGCCGACGTCGCACGAGGTCATCGATCAGGTCCGTGGCGTCCCCCCACATCTCGGAGGGTACCACCCCCGGGGCCACGCCGTTGACGCGGATGCCCGCGGGTCCGAGGGCGAGTGCGAGGCGGCGGGTGAGCATGTCGAGCCCGGCCTTGCTGACCGAATAGGCGGTCGAGGTGCAGGTGGCGAAGGGGTGCTGGGCGCAGGCCGATGAGATGTTGATGATGACCGGGGCCGGGCTCTGGCGCAGCAGGGGGGCGCAGACCTGGGTGAGGGCGAAGGGGGCGATCAGGTTGGTCTCGAGCGTCGCGCGCCAGTCGGCCAGGCTCTCCTCCAGACAGCCCCCGCCGCGGATGATCCCGGCGTTGTTGATCAGGCAGTCCAGCCGCCCGGACCCGGCGTCGATGCGCGCCGCCAGATCGGCCCGGAAGCCCGCGTCGGTCAGGTCCCCGACCGTGGCGACCAGGCTTCCGGCCGCGCCGGCGTCCGCGTGCCGCGCGCGCAGTTTCTCCACCCGCAACAGATCGCGGCCGAAGGTGTGAACCAGATCGCCCGCTTCCAGGAAGGCGGCGACCAGTGCGGCCCCGATGCCGGAGGTGCCGCCGCTGATGCAGACGACGCGGGGCCTGGGGTCTTGAGTCGTCGTCATCGCTTTCAGCGCTCCCGCTGCCCCAGGTTGGCATGGATCAGTGCGCCGTTGAGGACCGGGGCCTGGGCGGCGAAGGCGACCGCCGCGGCGATCTCCTCCGGCTTGATCAGCCGATCGAAGGCCGAGAGGGCGGTGATGGAGGCCAGGGTGTCCGCGTTGTCCCCGATCAGGGCGCGTAACTGCCGGGTGTCGGTGAAGCCCGGGCAGACCATGGCGGTGTGGATGCCGCGCCCGGCGAGATCCTGACAGGTGGCGCGCATCAGGCCGACCAGGCCGTGCTTGGCGATGACATAGCCGGCGACCCCGGGCACCGCCTTCTCCGCCAGGGTGCTGCCGATGTAGAGGATGCTCGACCCGGGTCTCATGTGGGGGATGCAGATTCGGTTCAGGGCGTTGGGCGCGACCAGATTCAGTTCCAAGTCGGCGCGCAGGTCGAGGCTCGCGAGGTTGTCGACCCGGTTAAGGTGCATGGCGGAGGCGTTGTGGACCAGGCAGATCGTACCCGCGCCGCCGAGCCAGGGCGTAAGCGCGGTCGCCAGCCCATCCGCGGCGCCCGGGACGGCGAGATCGCAGCGGAGGTTCTCCACGCCCTGCTCGGTGCAGGGGTGGCGGGAGATGTTGATGATGTGGTAGCCGTCGCGCACGAAGCGGGCGGCGATGGCCCGCCCGATGCCGGCGCTGGCGCCGGTCACGATCAAGAGGCTCATGCTGACTCCCAGTGTGAAAAGGCCCACTGCCCAGAGCCGGAGGAGACCCCGATCGCCAGGGAGCGCAGGTCGCGGCCGGCGAGTTCGGGGCGCGCCCGCAGGCGCTCGAGCAGGAGTGCCGCCAGTTCCTCAATGGTCGCGTTGCGGATCGGCAGCCGCAGGCAGTCACGGGCCAGGAAGGGGATCTCCTCATCGGCGAAGTGGGCGATCACCAGCCCGTCGCGCCCCTCCAGGCGCAGATAGGGGGACCGCTCCGGCAGCAGTACCCGCTCGTCGAGCGCGTCGCAGAGTTCGCGCAGCACCCGCTTCAAGAGCACATAGTTGAAGGCCAGACCGTCCGGGCCGATCGGCGCCGTTACCGCGCAGCGGACCTGGAAGTTGTGGCCGTGCAGGTTCTCCCGCTCGGTGGCGGAAAAGATGGTGAAGTGCCCAGCGCTGAAGTTCAGGTACTCCTTGCTGATCTCGATGCGGGTCAGGGACTCTGGGGGCACTGGGGGACTCCGGTTGCGGGCGCGATGCTCAGGCGGACATGGTTCCAAGATGAGGGGCAACGGGTGGGATCAAAGGGCGGGGCCGGGGTTGCGTCCCGGACCGCACGGGGATTTGCCCTATCCTGACCCTTCCGGGCGCCCCGTGCGACACCTTGCGCGTGCGGCGGGGCCTTGATCGTAATCCCGGCCAACGGCGTGCGTAGTCAGGGCTTCCAGCCCTGACGGTGTCAGGCCAAGATGGCCTGACTACGCACCCGGTGAGCCCAAGTGGCCGGAATCTTGATCGAGGCCTGCGGCGGCGGCCGACCCCATACGGTCCGGCGTTGCCCGGCTGCGGGCGCAGGCCAGTCGGCGGGTGCTGGCCAGCCCGGTCAGCGCTCGCTTACCATCGGCAGTCCGGCGACTCCGCGCCCGCGGCGCCCCACCACCTGACGAAGCACGCCCCATGAAGTTCACCGTCGACGAATTCCGCGCCTGGCCCAATAAGTGTGTGACCCTGCTCGGTATGTCCGGGGTCGGCAAGACCTGGCTGTCCGACCTGCTGCGCCGCAGCGACTGGTTTCACTACTCGGGTGACTACCGCATCGGGACCCGCTACCTGGACGAACCGATCCTGGATCTGGTCAAGGCCCACGCGATGCGCGACCCCTTCCTGCGCGACCTGCTGCGCAGCGACTGGATCTTCATCCGCAACAACATCAAGGTGATGGACCTGGGGCCCGTGTTGAGCTTCGTCGGCAAGCTCGGGAATCCGGAACTGGGCGGCCTGCCGCTGCCGGAGTTCAGCCGCCGTCAGGCGCTCTACCGGGAGGCGGAGATCGCGGCCATGGGCGATGTGCCGGACTTCATCGGCAAGGCCAAGGAGATATATGGTTACACCAAGCTGGTGAACGACGTGGGCGGGAGCCTGTGCGAACTGGAGGAGCCGCGCGTCATCTCGCTCCTGGCCCAGCACAGCCTGATCCTCTACATCCGGGTCCCGGAGGCGGACGAGATCAAGCTGATCAAGCGCGCCCAGGCCGATCCCAAGCCGCTCTATTACCGCCCGGAATTCCTCAAGACCGCGGTCGCGGACTACCTGGCCGCGCGCGGCCTGGAGTATGTGGCCGAGATCGAGCCCGACGACTTCACCCGCTGGGTCTTCCCGCGGCTCTTCCACTCCCGGGTGCCCCGTTATGAGGCCATCGCCCGGCCCCACGGCTACACCGTCTCCTCGGAGGAGGTCGCCCTGATCCGCGACGAGCAGGATTTCCTGGACCTGCTCGAGACCGCCATCGCCCGCGCCGGGACCGTTGCGCCGGTGACGGACTGATTCTGTGGCATCCCGGTCAGCCGAATAAGGATCGGTTCACTGACAAGTTAAACAACTCCATTAGGGAATGCTTGTCGCGTCGTTGTCGTTGTCGTTGTCGTTGTCGTAATCGAGGTTATCGTAGCGCCCCGGTTTCTCTCGTACGCCAAATTGCATCGCTGCTGCGATTACGACAACGACAACGACAACGAAAACGATCGCCTTGCCAGGGTTACTCACATGCCTATCGTCGCCCACAACCCCCTACCCACCTTCGCCCACCTGCGCGCCGCGGGCCACCAGATCCTGGACCCGGAGCGGGCCCTGCATCAGGACATCCGGGAACTGCACATCGGGCTCCTGAACATGATGCCGGACGCCGCCCTGGAAGCCACGGAGCGCCAGTTCTTCCGGCTCATCGGCCAGAGCAACCAGATCGCCCAGTTCTACGTCCACCCCTTCACCCTGGACGCGCTGCCGCGCAGGGAGGCGGCGCGCGAGCACATCCGCCGCTACTACCAGCCCTTCTCACGCATCCGCGCGGACGGGCTGGATGCACTGATCATCACCGGTGCCAATGTAACCGGCCCGGACCTCGCCGGGGAGCCCTTCTGGGAACCCCTGATCGAGGTCGTGGACTGGGCCTGGGCGAATGTCAGCTCCACCCTCTGCTCCTGCCTTGCCACCCATGCGGTGCTCCAATTCCGCCACGGTCAGCGACGCCGCCCCCTGGGTGAGAAGCGTTGGGGGGTCTTCCCCCACCGGGTGGTGGATCGGTCACACCCCCTGGTGGGCACGGTCAACACCCTGTTCGACGTGCCCCATTCCCGGTTCAACGAGATCGGCCGCGACCAGTTCGATGCCGCCGGGTTGCCGGTCTTGGTGGAGAGCCCGGAGGCCGGGGTCCACCTGGCGGTGAGTGCGGACGGGTTCCGCCAGGTCTTTTTCCAGGGTCACCCGGAATACGACACCATCTCGCTGCTCAAGGAGTACAAGCGCGAGGTCAAGCGCTACGAGGCCGGGGAGCGCCCCGATTACCCGCCCTTCCCGGAGGGCTATTTCACCCTGCAATCGCGCGCCATCCTCGACGAGCACGCCGCGCGCCTGCGCACCGCCCTGGCCCAGGGCCGCAAGGCGCCGCCGTTGCCGGAGGAGCACATCGTCTTTCGCCTGGATAACACCTGGCACGATACCGCCGAGGGGGTGATGGGCAACTGGATGGGGCTGATCTATCAAGTCACCCACAGCGACCGTAAGCTGCCCTTCATGGATCAGATTGACCCTGCGGACCCGCTGGGGTTGCGGCGGCGGCGGCCGGCGTTCTGAGTCCGGGCTTTTCCACCCGTGGCTGAACAGCGAGCCGTCGTGATTGACGTAATACATCAGTGCCGTGAAGTAATAGGCGACGAAGAAGACCTCCAGCCACTCCACCTTGGACTGCACATGGGCCACCAGTCGGGCGTGCTTGCCGGCCTCCTTCACCAGTCGTTCGACTTTGCCGGTGACGGCGCCGATCTCGCTCAGGGTGTCGCCCTGAAAGCGGTCGTTGTCCATCCCCCCACATGGGCCAGGGCCGCGAGGAAGGTGCGCATGGACTCGGCCACCTGCGGATCGGCGAGGTCAGCCCCAGCGCCGAAGCGCGTCACCGAGTAGGAGGGCATTGACCCTGCAACACCAACGGCCGGGAAGGCAGTGGTGTCAAATCCCACCGGATAGTAAGGGCGTATCGGGTAAGCCCAAGTCTTTCATCCAGGCCCGGGTCCTCTCCTGGATCTGTGTATCCTTCGTCTCCGCCGCGCTATTGACGGCAGCCGTAACGAGCGCTTCCAGTACGTCCAGCACCTCGAGCCAGTGCCCGCTCAGGGCCGCCGCGTCGCGCCGACATCGTCCGGCCAAGTCCTGCACCACCCAGTGCACCTGGTCCTGCTCCGGCCAGTCCCGCAAGGGGTCGAGACCCTCGAAGCCGCCGAACTGCATCAGCGCCAGCGGCCGGTCCGCGGGACAACCGAAGCGCCGCCGCAACTCGGCCCGCCGCTCGGACTATTGGCCGCACCGCGACCGTAGGGTGCGCCGTGCGCACCATGGCGCCGCCGACGAACACCTTGGCTGCGGCGATCAACCGCAGCCTCTCAAGGTGCGCACGGCGCACTCTACGCCAATGGTCCGAGCAATTGCGTCAGGTGGGACTAGCCGGGACTGGTCATCGGCTACCGGTACCGGTGCGATTGTCGAACAACCCGTCAGCTTCAGGATGTCGTACAGGGCGAAAACCATTTTTATTATAAACCATTTGCGTGAAGCGAGGCAACCAACGGCCTCCTATCGCAGCAGATACCTGTCGATGCTCATGGCCCCGTGGAAGACGCCAAGAATTTCCGCGGCATCGTGCCTGACCAGGTAGGCAATTCTGTAGTGCCCATAGAGCAGGATGCGTATTTCTCCGTCGGGGTCGTCACGGTACTTGTACCCGATGTCCGGGAGCGACTTCAGGACCTGTGCATGCTCGTAGAGGTCCGCAATGACGCGCCGCGCCGCTGCCGGGTCGTCCCGAGCGATATAATCGCGGATGTCCTCAAGCCACCTGACCGCCTCGTCTGTCCATCTCAGCTCTGCCATTCCCCGATCCTGCGCTTGAGTTCCTCGTTGGAAATGACCCGGCCCTGCCGCGAGTCATCCAGTCCGCGGGTGATGGTCTGCTCGAAGGCCAACTCGCGCATGATCTCCTCATACGAGGCATCATCCGGCTGCTTGCGAATCACTTCGGCCATTTGCTCTTTGATTGCGGACATTGGACACCTCGTCAATCGTCATGGATAAGGATTTCATCGTACAGTGTGGACAAGCCGCCGTCCGTGCCAAGCTCCAACAGCCCAAGATCGACCAGATTGGTCACATCTCTATGCACATTCGTATAGTCCCGGCCCAGCGCGTTGGCGAGTTGCCGAATCGTGAGCCCATCATGGGCCGCGACCTGGCGCAGCAGGTCGAGTCGCTTCTTGGTGATCGTTGAGAACAGCTCGTGCAGACTGCCGAAGGCGAGTCTGGGTGTCACCGCTTCCCCGGTCTCGAGCGCGTGCCATACTTCGGCACAGGCGCGCAACGCGGCATCCGGCCTCAACACACTGATCTCGATTCTACTCATTACCATCTCCAGCCCGCGAGACGGGCGCAATCCTGGTTGCAAACCCCATCCCGCGGAGCGTCCCCCGGTGCGAGACCCGCAGGCCGACAAGTCATTTCCAGATGCACTCGACCGGATACTCCTTGAAGAGCGGGTCCGCGCTCAGCAGCGAGCAGCCCAAGGCAATGGCTTGTGCAATCAGCAGCCGGTCGAACGGATCGCGGTGATGGAACTCCAGGTCTTGCAAGACGGCCAGTGCCGCGGGCTCGATCCCGAGCCAGCGGAACCTGTTGAGTGCCAAGTTCTTCTGGACAAAGACGGCCACGGGTTCCGGCAGGGTCAATTTCCCGATACTGGCTTTGATCGTCATTTCCCAAGCACTGGCAGCACTGAACAGGACTTCCTGCTCTCGCGCCGCCAGGAGATCCCTCGCACGAGCTGGGATCGGTTCTCCGTTGACCCACCACAGGAAGACATGCGTGTCCAACAGCACGGTCATTGATAGTCCTTGAAGTCTTCCAGCGGGGCGTCGAAATCGGGCGCCATCCAGACCTGCCCCTGCGCGGAGCCGGGCTGACGTGGGCCGTCGGTTACCTCAGGGCCTCCCGCGGGGCCGGACTGCCGCTGCTTTTGCTCCAAGAACTCCACGAAGTCCAACACTCTGCCGAGTGTGGGCTCCGGTAGTTGCTTGAGATGCTCGTAGACAAGTTCTGCAGTCGTCATGGTTCACACTCCGGATCAATCGCCTGTCGGCACTGGTCCCTGGTTCCCAACGCTTTGCCCATCCTACAACCTTCTGGCCTTTGCTCTTTGATTGCGGGCATTGCACACCTCGTCAATCGTGTTCATTTCACTGCGATTCGTCGGGGTAACCGTTGGGATTTTCCGACTGCCAGCGCCAGGCGTCGGTCACCATGGCGTCGATGCCGAATTGCGCCTGCCACCCCAGTTCGTCGCGGGCCTTGGAGGGGTCCGCGTAGCAGGTGGCGATGTCGCCCGGCCGCCGCGCGACGATCTCGTAGGGGACTGGCCGTCCGCTCACCCGCTCGAAGGCGGCGACCATCTCCAGCACGCTGTAGCCGTGCCCGGTGCCCAAGTTGTAGACCAACGCCCCCGGGTTGTCCTTGAGCTTGTTCAATGCCGCCAGATGCCCTTGCGCCAGGTCCACCACATGGATGTAGTCCCGCACCCCGGTGCCGTCCGGGGTGGCGTAGTCACTGCCAAAGACGCGCAGCCGCGGGAGCTTGCCCACCGCCACCTGGGCGACATAGGGCATCAGGTTATTGGGGATGCCGTTGGGGTCCTCGCCGATGCGCCCGCTGGGGTGGGCGCCCACCGGGTTGAAATAGCGCAGCAGGATACAGTTCCACGCGGGGTCCGAGCCGTGCAGGTCGCGCAGGATCTCCTCGATGAAGAGCTTGGAACGGCCATAGGGGTTGGTGGCGGACAGCGGGAACTGTTCGCGGATCGGCACCGAGGCCGGATCCCCATAGACCGTGGCGGAGGAACTGAAGACGATCGCCTTGACCCCCGCCGCGGCCATGGCTTGGCACAGGGTCAGGGTGCCGCCGATGTTGTTGTCGTAGTATTCGAGCGGCATCTGGACCGACTCGCCGACGGCCTTGAGACCGGCGAAGTGGATTACGGCCGCGATCGGCTGGGCGCGAAAGATCGCGTCCAGGGCGGCGCGGTCGCGCAGGTCCGCCTTGACGAAGGTGAACCCCCGCCCGGCGATCTCCCGCACCCGCCGCAGGGACTCCTCCTTGCTGTTGCAGAGGTTGTCCACCACGACCACCTCATGGCCCGCCGCCAGCATCTCCACGCAGGTGTGGCTGCCGATATAACCTGCACCGCCGGTGACCAGGACGCGCATTGCCGCTCTCCTCAGGGTTGAAGCCAGGCGGGAGTTTAGCCCAATCTGCCGTCCCGCAGTCCAAGGCGTCAGCCTTCTCGTTCCCACGCTCCAGCGTGGGGACGCCGCGCGGGCGCTCCGCGTCCGGTTTTGGTACTGGACGCGCAGCGCCCGCACGCGCTCCCACGCCGGAGCCTGGGAGCCGGATGGGAAGAGGATTTCTCACGCCAAGGCGCCAAGCTCGCCAAGGGCTCTTTCCTAAGTGGGCAGGAGATCGGGATTCCACCATCACCTCCTTGTCTTCCTTGGCGAGCTTGGCGCCTTGGCGTGATCATTCGTTTTCTTCTCTGTGGCTTTGTGCCTTTGTGAGAGATTTCTTCTACTTCCTGGCGCCTTGGTGTGATCTTGACCGCGCTCCTACGGCTATTTCAATTCCTCGCGCAGCAAGACCCGGAACCCTGCCTGTCTTCTCGTTGCCACGCTCCAGCGTGGGAATGCCGTGCGGGCACTCCGCGTCCGGTTCTGGCACTGGACGCGGAGCGCCCGCACTTGCTCCCACGGCGGAGCGTGGGAGCCAGAGAAGCCGGAGCAACGATCAAGTCCGATCGGTTCTACTTGGCTCGGATATACAGGACTTTCTGGGTTGTTCCGGCCTGAGTCCGTTCTTCTGTGGTGAAGATGTCGGTCCTCGCTCTTACGAGATCCGAGAGCTTCCTGTGACCAAACATGCGTGCGTCGAAATCCGGCTGAAGCTTCGTCAGATAGCTGCCGAAGGTTCCAAGGTGTGCCCAGCCGGCGTCATCGCTCGATTGCTCAAGCGCATCCAAGATGAACTTCTTGGGGAACTCAAGCTGCGATCTTGGTGGTTCGTTGCTCGCTGGGACAGACACCAGCTTCTTCGGGGCTTCAGCCCTTGGCAGCGGTTGTACCGGCTCGCTGTCCGTGATTGGCCGCAGCACTTCCGTGAAGATGAACTTGTGGCAGGCGTTTCTGAACGCATCCGGTGTCTTCTGTTCGCCGAAGCCCAGTACGGTCAGTCCTTCTTCTCTGAGTCGCATTGCCAGGCCAGTGAAGTCGCTGTCACTCGTGACCAGGCAGAAGCCATCGAATTTCCTGGTGTAAAGGAGGTCCATCGCATCAATGATCAACGTGCTGTCGGTCGCGTTCTTCCCGGTGGTATAGGCAAATTGCTGCACCGGTTTGATCGCAAAGCGTTGCAGCACCTTCTTCCATGACGCGCTGGTTGGCGCCGTAAAATCGCCGTATATGCGTTTGACGGTAGCTTCGCCGAATCGTGCGATCTCTGCCAGCAGCCCTTCAATAACGGCCGCCTGCGCGTTATCTGCATCGATCAGAACCGCCAAGCGTCGCGCTGGTTCCTCGGATTCGATCTTTGCCACGAATCTTGGTGATGTCATGTCTGTCCTCGATCTTGATATAACGATTCGGCGACGGACGGCGCGGCGGTCGTGATCCTAATCCCGGCCACGCCACCGCTGGTCCGCACAGCGGACCCTACAGATCGCGGCTTGAGCTTAGGCTCTGCGGTGTGGACCGACCACGGCTGGCCGGAACCATGATCAAGCCCCGGCACGGCCACACGCTTACCGCACACAATCCACATAATACCGCACATGCCCATTGACCCCCTCCTTCACCAACCCATGGATGTCGGTCTCAAACCCCGGAAACTTATCATTGAAGGCGCGCGCGAACTTGAGATAACGCACGATGGTGGCATTGAACCGCTCCCCGGGGATCAAGAGCGGTATCCCGGGCGGGTAGGGGGTGAGCAGGATGGCGGTTATGCGGCCTTCCAGGTGGTCGATCTCGACCCGCTCGATCTCCCGGTGGGCCATGCGGGCGAAGGCGTCGGCCGGGCGCATGGCGGGGGCCATCTCGGAGAGATACATCTCGGTGGTGAGGCGCGGGATGTCGTGCTCCTGATAGACGGCGTGGATCTGGTCGCACAGGTCCTTGAGCCCGATGCGCTCATAGCGCGGCTGGCGGGCGACGAAGTCGGGCATGACGCGCCACAGCGGCCGGTTGTGGTCGTAGTCGTCCTTGAACTGCTGCAGCTCGGTGACCATGGTGTTCCAGCGGCCCTTGGTGATGCCGATGGTAAACATGATGAAGAATGAATAGAGCCCGGTCTTCTCGACGATGATGCCGTGCTCCACCAGATAGCGGGTGACGATGGCGGCGGGGATGCCCCAGTCGGCCACATCGCCGTCCACGTCGACCCCGGGGGTGATCACGGTCGCCTTGATGGGGTCGAGCATATTGAAGCCGGGGGCGAGTTCCCCGAAGCCGTGCCAGCGCTCATCGGCCCGCAGCACCCAGTCCTCGCGCTCGCCGATGCCTTCCTCGGCCAGTTCGTCCGGCCCCCAGACCTTGAACCACCAGGACTCCTCCAATTCCGCGTCGACCTTGCGCATGGCACGGCGGAAGTCGAGTGCCTCCAGGATCGATTCCTCGACCAGGGCGGGGCCGCCGGGGGGCTCCATCATGGCGGCGGCCACGTCGCAGGAGGCGATGATGGCGTATTGGGGGCTCGTCGACATGTGCATGAGGAAGGCCTCGTTGAACACGTCGCGGTCGAGTTTGCGGGTGTCGCTCTCCTGCACCAGGATCTGGGACGCCTGGGAGAGACCGGCCAGCATCTTGTGGGTGGACTGGGTGGAGAAGATCATGGACTCGGCGCAGGGGGCGCGGCCCTCGCCGATGGCGTGATAATTCCGGTAGAAGTCGTGGAAGGGGGCGTGCGGCAGCCAGGCCTCGTCGAAATGGAGCCGGCCGATGTGCCCGTCGAGCATCTCCTTGATGGTCTCGACGTTATAGAGCACGCCGTCATAGGTGCTCTGGGTGATGGTGAGGATGCGCGGGCGGGCGCCGGTCGCGGCAAAGGGGTTGGCGGCGATCTTGCGCTCGATGTTCTCCCAACTGAATTCGCTCAACGGGATAGGTCCGATGATCCCGTAGTGATTGCGGGTGGGCATCAGGAAGACCGGGATGGCCCCGGTGATGGTGATGGCGTGCAGGATGGACTTGTGGCAGTTGCGGTCCACCACGACCACGTCCCCGGGGGCGACGCTGGACTGCCAGACGATCTTGTTCGAGGTCGAGGTCCCGTTGGTGACGAAGAACAGGTGGTCGGCATGGAAGATGCGCGCGGCGTTGCGCTCCGCCGCCACCACCGGCCCCGTGTGGTCGAGCAGTTGTCCAAGCTCCTCCACCGCGTTGCAGACGTCGGCGCGCAGCAGGTTCTCGCCGAAGAACTGGTGGAACATCTGGCCCACCGGGCTCTTGAGGAAGGCGACACCGCCGGAGTGCCCCGGGCAGTGCCAGGAGTAGGAACTGTCCGCCGCGTAGTGGATCAGGGCGCGGAAGAAGGGCGGGGCGAGCGAGTCCAGGTAGTTGCGCGCCTCGCGGGCGATGTAGCGGGCGACGAACTCCGGGGTGTCCTCGAACATATGGATGAAGCCGTGCAGCTCGCGCAGGACATCGTTGGGGATGTGCCGGGAGGTGCGGGTCTCGCCGTAGAGGAAGATCGGGATGTCGGTGTTGCGGAAGCGGATCTCCTCCACGAAGGCGCGCAACTGGGCGATCGCCGTCGCTGCCTCCTCAGGGGAGGAGAACTGCTCGTCGTCGATGGACAGGATGAAGGCCGAGGCGCGCGACTGCTGCTGCGCGAAGGAGGCCACGTCGCCGAAACTGGTGACGCCCAGGGCCTCGATACCCTCCTCCTCGATCGCCTTGGCCAGCACCCGCACGCCGGTACCGCTGGCGTTCTCGGAGCGGAAGTCTTCGTCGACGATGACCACGGGGAAACGGAAGCGCATGGGGGGGACCTGTTCAGGGGGGGCGGGAAAAACGCGGCAGTATAGGGCCAAGGGGGGGGCGGTGCGTTACCGTGTGAGGTCGGGGAGGGCGGACGCCGAGCCGGGGTTGCAGGCGGCACTGTAACCGGTGCGGCGGGGCGGCGGCCGGCAACCGGCCTTAAGCCTGGTACGACCGGGCGTAGGATGCGCCGCGCGCACCTTGAGAGGCCGTGCGCGAGCGCTGCGGTCAGGATTTCGGGTGCTGCTATGGTGCACACGGCGCACCTTAGGGCAGCGGCGCGGCCGCTGGTCCGAGCGCTTCCATCACCCGGCACCAGGACCACGAAGCGCCTCGCCGGCGCCAAGACGGTTATAATTTTCCACACACGACGAAAGCGGAGCCGACGCCATGCCGAAACCCCTGCCCGCGACCCAAGAGCACGTCTACCGGCTCGAAGAGTCCATCGACCGCTTCGTGGCCGACGTCGGCGTCGAGTTCAACAAGCTCTACAACCTTCAGACGCGCAACGAGGCTGAAATGCGCGCCTACAAGGAAGAAAGCCGTGCCGAGCGGCGGGAAATGAACCGCCAGTGGGGTGAACTGGCCAACAAGCTCGGGACCATGGTCGAGGATCTCGTCTATCCCAGCCTGCAACGGGTCTTGCGCGAGACCTTCGGCCACGACTTCGACAGCATCTTCGCCCGGATCTGGCACCGCCTGCCGGACGGTCGCAGCAAGGAGTTCGACGCCTACGCGATCTCTGCGGACTTGGCGGTGGTCAACAGCACCAAGGCCACCCTGCGCAGCGCGGATGTGGACCGGATGGTGGACGAGATCGCCGCGTTCCGGGAGTTCGTACCCCCCCAGGCCCACCTGCCCGTGGTCGGTATCCTGGCCACCCTGTCGGTGCACGAGAGCGTGCTCAACTATGCCGAGCGCATGGGCTTTCTGGTCCTGGCAGTGGGCGATCAGGTAATGGAGGTCAAGAACCGGCCGGGCTTCGTGCCCAAACGCTGGTAGTCCGCCCGCAATCCGTCAACCCAAGGTCGCGGAGAACATACCCATGGCCGGCAGCAGCCTGCTCGCACTGATCGACGACATTGCCACCGTCTTGGACGACATCTCGGTCATGACCAAGGTGGCGGCCAGGAAGACCGCCGGGGTCCTGGGGGACGACCTGGCGCTCAACGCCGAGCAGGTGGCGGGGGTGCAGGCGGAGCGGGAACTCCCGGTGGTGTGGGCGGTCGCCAAGGGCTCCCTGGTCAACAAGGCGATCCTGGTGCCGGCCGCGCTGGCGGTTAGCGCCGTGGCCCCCTGGGCCATCCTGCCGCTGCTGATGCTGGGCGGGGCCTATCTGTGTTTCGAGGGGTTCGAGAAGCTGGCCCACCGGTTTCTGCATTCGCCGGCCGCGGCCGCGGCGCACCACGGCGAACTGACCCGCGTCCTGGCAGACCCGACGCTCGACCTGGCGACCCTGGAGCGGGACAAGATCAAGGGCGCGGTCCGCACCGATTTCGTCCTCTCCGCGGAGATCATCGTCATTACGCTGGGGATCGTGGCCGCAGCGCCCTTCGTCACTCAGGTGACGGTGCTGGCGGGGATTGCGGTCATCATGACCGTGGGTGTCTATGGTCTGGTGGCCGGGATTGTCAAGCTGGACGATGCGGGCCTGTTCCTCTCCCGGGTGACCGGGGTCGGGTCCTGGGCGCGCGTGCGGCGGGGCCTGGGCCGGGGACTCCTGGCCGCCGCCCCGCTGCTGATGAAGGTCCTGTCGGTGGTCGGCACCGCGGCCATGTTCCTGGTGGGCGGGGGGATCATCACCCACGGGATCGGGCCCGCCCATCATCTGATCGAGTGGATCACCCACGCGGCCGGCGGCGTGCCGACGGTCGGCGCCGTGCTGGCACCGGTCACGCCGCTGCTGATGGACGCCCTGGTCGGCGTTCTGACCGGTGCCGTGGTCCTTCTGGTCGTCACCCTGGCCGGTCGGCTGTGGTCGGTCATCCGGCGCTGGGGTGGGTCCGCGATGCGGTCCGACCATACCTGAGCCCAATGGCGTCGGGGCGTCCCGCCCCGCGCTCTTCGCCGGCGGGGGCGGGCCGCCCCCGCTCCTTATGCGTGGGCAGGGCGGCCCCTTGACCGACAGCGCGGGACGATCTACGCTGTAGTACAAATTCGTCATACGAGCCCCTGGCGTGACTATTTCCATTCGCCTAGACCCCGCAACCGAGGCGGCCTTGCGTCGCCAGATCAGCAGCCGTGGTGTGCCCCTGTCCGAGTTCGTACGCGACGCCATCCGTGACAAACTTGCCGCGGCGGATGCGCCGAGCAGCGCCTACGCCATCGGCGAGCCGCTCTTTGGCCGCTATGCGAGCGGTGACACGGACCGCGCCGCCCGGCGCAAAGAGATTCTGCGGGACAAGTTCCGTGACCGACATCGTCGTTGACAGCGGTCCGTTGATCGCGCTTTTCGACGGCTCGGATGCCTATCATGGACGGGCGATCACATTCATGAAGGGGCTCACCGGTACGCTGGTCACCAACCTCCCGGTGGTTACCGAGGTCGTCTATCTGCTCGACTTCTCCCCGCAGGCCCAGCGCGACTTCCTGTTCTGGGCCGAGCAGGCGCTGACCATCGATACCGGGACCCACATCGATTTCCCCCGGATCCGTACCATCCTGGAAAAGTACGCCGATCTTCCGGCCGATTTTGCCGACGCCTCCCTCGTCGCACTGTGCGAACGCCTGCGCACCACCCGTGTCGCGAGCGTCGACTCGGATTTCACCATCTATCGCACCCGTGACCGCCAGACCTTCCGCAATCTCTTTTTCGGGGTTTGATTGGAGTGCTCACGGGCTCGGTCTTCGTTTTCCTTCCCAGGAGTCCCGTAGTCCCGTAGGTCGGGTTAGGCGCGCCTGGTACGGAGCCCCCTTGCGCTCAGTGGGTTGCGGCGCGCCGTAACCCGACGCGGTGGCGCCGGAGGTCGGGTTACGCTGCGCTAATCCGACCTACGCGCTAACCGAGTTTCGACCCCACTTCCGGCGACGAGTCCAGCGGACGCCAGAGTATCCCCAAGCTGACATCCCACCCCGTTCTCCGTTTCAGAATTGGGAGAAAGTCATGTCGACGATCACCTTCCACGCAAGCGCAGGAAGTTACCCTCTTCGGGCGACACCAGAAAATGAGACGAGTCACCCGGCCGGTACGGTCTCGTGGGCGCGAATCGTCAGCGCAAATCCCATCCGCGAGGCCGCGCCCCCGAAATAGCTCCCTTCGACCGGCAGGGTCCCGGCCGGATCGAGCGCGGCGGCGAGCGCGACATGCCCGTTCGACACCGCCATTCCGCGGGTCGGATCGTAGCCGTACCAGCCCGCCCCCGGCAGATAGACCTCCGGCCAGGCGTGCAGATAGCGCCGGTCGGTCTCCATGGCCGAGCGGTCCTGGTAGCCGCTTACAAAGCGGGCGG